>Ga0209333_1000780_pt1 | contig 16730 bp, 16 predicted proteins | sample BlaSpr_A8_OM2_O3_FD_187982 | JGI IMG/M metagenome (GOLD analysis project Ga0209333, IMG submission 187982) | Forest soil microbial communities from Thunder Bay, Ontario, Canada - Black Spruce, Ontario site 2_A8_OM2_O3 (SPAdes) (version 2) | ecosystem: Environmental > Terrestrial > Soil > Boreal... | reverse complement strand
ATTTGGCAGTCGCCTCCACGATACGAGTCTTTCCGGAGCCGGTTGGCCCTAGGAAGAGAAAGTTTCCGATCGGCCGACCGACCGGAGACAGTCCCGCCAGGTGAGTCTGGTAAGCCCTCACGATCTGCTGAATTGCTTCGTCTTGTCCAACGACGAGGTGGCTGAGCTTGTTCGCGAGATGCTCTGCCGACCTTCCCGTCTTGGTGGGATCCAGTAGTGCGAGTCTCGGCATTTTACTTCTCCTTCCGGGCGCCTTAGGCGGCGCGCCTGAGCAGGTCGTGGCTTGGCGCTTGAACCGTGTCAAGATCAAGATTGTTGTCGACGGCTTCCTGGCACCGTATACAAAATGTGGCCCACGGCACGGCGGCAAGCCGCTTCGGGTGGATGTCGTCATCGCACTGCTGGCAAGTCCCAAAGCTGCCTTCCGGGATACGACGGAGGGCCGCACGGGCGTTTCGAAGTTGGTTAAATTCGCGGTCGAGGTTACAAACAGCGAGTGCGCGTTCTGAAGCCGCCTGGATCTCTTCCAGCTGATCGGCACTTCTCTCGATTGTGATCCCCTCGCGGTGGCGAGTGAAGCGCTCCAATTCAGCAACCTTTGCCGTTAGAATCGCTCGAAATCGGTCCAGTTCACTTTTGGTCATCGGATGGCTCCTGACTGGAAATCTTTCTCTTTCCAGGCTTCATTGTGGATCTGATCCCGTTCACTTACATCCCACGATGGAAGGTCCGCGAAACACCGAGATCACGGTTCCAGGTGGTACCACTTCGGGGGGGTATGAGACTAACCTCCACGCGTCGGTTCCCGCTCCTCAAAGGCTTTTCTAGCGCCGTACCGGCCAACCCAAAGGCCCACCGAAGCTAGCGGGAGTTTACTGCGAAATCCTGGGCACAAAAAACTAAGCTCATGTTTCGAAAGCATTTGCCGCGACTTATGTCGTCTTACCTACCCCATATAGGGTAATACGCTTTTTCGAGAAAAATCCACAGGCCATCATATTCAACAGTAATGGCTTTGTCGTTTCGGCGTTTTTCGAGTGACGTCGTTCGCAGTAAACTCCCGCTAGCGGCCCTACTAGAGTCCGCAGCTTATGTTTTTGACGGAAGGGTCCGTTGCGACCATATCGGAAACAATCACCCGAGGGTCGAATTTCACGTCACCGGCGTTCGCCCAGCGGGTCTTTGGCGCCACAGGTCACGCCGGTCTTTTATCGTTCTGGGAGTCGCGGGGTTCTTCGCCGCTTGGGTCTGCAAAATAAGTAGGGGGGTATCATGAGACACACTGCGAAGCGGTTCTACTGGCCCGAAATCTCAATTCGCTTCCGTCCGAATAGACGTGCATCCACGGACCACGCTCCAGGTCCGAGCATTGCTAGTGCGGCGCCTAAAGCCCCGAGCCGGACGTGCATCCAGGGATCGCTTGAATGCGATAGCACGAGAGACAACTCCGCGACAGCCATCAGCACGCCCGCGACCGGAGTCCACAAACCAACCAGCAACAGCACTGCGAAACATGCCGCCGCCACTTCCAGGGTGCCCAAGGTGATGGCCCCGGTCTGAAGAGGCGCCGTCAGCAGTCCTTCAATCCCCTGTAGAACAACCGGAATCGCTGCTACCGCTCGCACTACTAAGAGTCCGGTTCCCGGCCAACCCTCCGGAAATGTCGCAAAAAGCCGTTGCAATAGTAATCCCGTTCATAGGTTACCTGCACCGATGACACGATCGAAACCCAAGATCACGTCTTTCGCAAACCCCTCTTTCGGGGGGTTAGAGATCGATGATCCCGCGTTTTACGCCGATGGTAACGGCATGGGCCCGATCATGGACACCAAGTTTGGCGAAAATGCTCTTCATGTGGCCCTTCACTGTTTCTTCCGTGATGGAGAGCTTGGCGGCGATCTCTTTGTTCGCATTCCCGCCGGAAATCAGGCCCAGAACCTCGATTTCACGCGAGGACAAGGCTTCATCGGCGGCGTGCTCGGCGAGCTCCGCGGCAACCTCAGGCGGGATCCGCTTTCCGCCGGTATGTACCAGACGGATGATCTCCACCAGGTCTTTGCGCACCAGACTTTTGAGCAGGTAAGCTCGAGCGCCGGCCTTGACTGCGCGCAAAACCTGAACGTCTCCCGCGTAGGTCGTCAGAACGATGATTCGCGCCCCAGGGAATTCCCCTCGAATCGCGATCATGGCGTCGAGGCCGTTCATTTTCGGCATTTGCAAATCCATCAGGGTGACGTCAGGACGATGTGTTCGGAACTGTTCGATCGCCTCGTGGCCGTTAGAAGCCTCGGCAACCAGTGTCATGTCCGATTCAGTGGACAAAAGCGCCGCCACGGCCTCGCGGAGGAGCGGATGGTCGTCGACCGAGAGAACGCGAATGGGGACCCGATCAGCGCTCATTAGATCCTTCCTTCTTTTTGCGGAATAGCCCATGCTTGTTGCGGAAAAGACCGCCACGGCCGCGCGCCTTCTCGTAAACAATGGAGCCTGGAATGCGCAACTCCACCTCCGTACCCGCTCCGACTTCGCTCCACATCTCGAATTGCGCGCCGATTTGTTGGGCGCGCTCGCGCATGCCTGGCAAACCCCAGTGTCCATCCCGTCCCGCTTGCAGGTGCTTCGGGTCAATCCCTTTTCCATCGTCCCGGACACGCAGCCGAAGAAGACTGTCGCCGTATGTGATGTCCGCTTCGATTTGGCTTGCCTGCGCGTGGCGGAACGCATTTTGCAACGCCTCACGCGCAATTCGGTAAATGTCGTCGCGAAGGATTGGGCGGAGGTCCCGCGGCGTGCCCTCAACAGAAACGCGGAACGTCGCCGGACCGGTCTCCCCATCGTGGGAGCCGGCGAGCTCCTCACCTAACGCGGTCACAGCGTTGGACAGTTCGTTGGTAACCGTGGTGGAGGAACGTATGTTCTGAATCGCGTTGCGGCCTTCTACGAGGGCCCGATCGGCCCGATCGAGAACCTTTTCGAGAGCGTCCTTTCCTTTGCCGGGCGGAAGCAGATTGTCTACGGCTTGGAAATGGATCATCAACGCCTGAAAGCTCTGCAACAGCGTGTCGTGCAGTTCCCGGGCGATGCGCGTACGTTCATCGACACGCGCTTCCATGCGCGTGTTAAATCGCTGCGCGATCTGATGGAGGCGGTACCGGTACAGCCCCCAGAGCATCAGGAAGAACGCAGCCGCGCTCGACGCCTGGAACCATGTCGTCTGATAGTACGCCGGGCGGATCGAAAAATCGAAGGACGCGCCGGCCTCGTTCCACACGCCGCTGTTATTGCTGGCGGCGACGCGAAAGCGGTAATTGCGTGGAGGAAGATCGTTATAGAACGCCTTCCGTTCATTGCCAACGTCCTTCCAGTCGGGATCGCGGCCTTCCAGCTTGACGCGAAAACGGATCTTCTCCGGCGCCACCAGGCTGAGAGCGGTGTAGTCGATTTCGAGATCGCGAGTCAGCGCGGGCAGGCGCAGGTTCGAAGAGGTCTCGTGTTTCTTGCGGTCGGCGGTGATTTGCTCGATATGGACCAGCGGTGGGAGGTTGTTGAACGGAAGGTGACGCGGATCGATGACGTTGATGCCGTCCCGAGACAAGAACCACAGTTTTCCATTCGCGGACTTGGCGACACGCGGGCTGTAGCCGCTAGTGGTCGAAAGGCTCTCGACTCCGTCGGAACTATCGAAAACCGTGACCTGGATCGTCCTCTTCGGATCCGTGGCCCAAGCGTCCAACTCGGGACGGGCAATTCGCACCAGTCCGCAGGCCATATATAGCCAGAACGAATGGTCGTCGTCTTCCATCGTCCAGTGAACCGTATCGCAGGGCAGTCCGTTCTTACTGGTCAGCGTGGCCACCCGACCGTTCTTCACCCGGCTTAGCCCGCCCTCGGTTGCAGCCCAGAGTGTACCGTCCCGATCCATCTCAAGCCCGTCGACGACGCCCTTGCCCAATCCATCGGCACCTAAGTATGATGCGCGGACCTGACCGTCTTTGAAATATTCGACGCCACCTTCACGAAATCCAAGCCACAGGCCGCCCTGAACAGGGTCGGGAAGTAGAAAGTCAGCCCAAGCCTTCCGCCCCAGCCTGGCCCAGCGAATCCGTTCGACCTCACTCCCACGCAACCGAATAAGACCCTGATCCTGTAGGCTGATCCAGAGATTCCCCACGCTGTCCCCGGCAATGGAGCGCACGACTCCGTCAGGTACGCCGCCTACGGGAATAAACCGGCCGTTCTCAAGGTACGCAACCCCGCTAGGCGTGGAGACCCAAATTCGCCCGCGATCGTCCTGAAAAAGGGACTCCAAGGCATCATCTGGCAGTCCACTCGTTCGTTTGCGGTAAATCGTAACCTGCCCGTCGCTCCATCTGTTCAAGCCATAAGGCGTGCCAAGCCAAACGCTGCCATCCCTGGCTGCCAGAACGGACGTAACGAGGTCATTAGACAAACCTTGCGTGACAGAAATTGTCGAGACGGCGAAGTCGCGAAAGCGGTCGAGACCATCGCGGGTGGCAACCCAAATATTCCCTTCACGATCTTCAAAGAAGCTGTAAATAAAATTGCTTGATAGACCGTCAGACCGCGCAAACTGATCCGTCCTCCCTTGGTGGACATGCAAAAGCCCGCGGTCGGACGTTCCGATCCACAGACCACCATTGCGATCGCGCAGCAGCTTATTAGGCGTGAACTGCTGCCTGACGCCTGGAAGCGGATACCCCTCGGCTTTCCCGTCAATGAGCTGTCTGATTCCGCCGCGCATGGCGATCAGGAGTGCGCTGTTGCCGCGTTCAATCAGAGCGTAGATTTCGGGCTCTGGCATCGGATTGCGTTGCGGAGGACCGGGCTTCCACCGCCACAGCCCGGACGCCGCGCCCGCCCAGAGATTGCCACCGCTATCCTCGTACAAGGAGATCACTCCGACGCCGAAACTGCCGTCGTCTCCGTAGCACCGGACGTTGCTGCTCTGAATCGCGCAGAGTCTTCCAGTCGGCGCAGATGCGCCGGCCCATACCGTTCCTTCACGATCCTCAAAGACGGTCAGAACAGCGCGTCCATCAAGTTCCGGGTAATGGGCCAGCTTTCCGTCCTTCCAACTGGCAAGCCCTTCGTTGGTGCCGATCCAAAGGCGCCCATCGCGCGCGGCGAGCAGCTTTCGAATATTGCTACTGGGGAGGTGCTCACCCGCTGGCGGCTGCCATGGGACGCTTCGAACGCCATCGAAGCGAAGCAGGCCCGATTCGGTGCCGAGCCAGAGATAACCGTCGGGCGTCTGGGCAATTGAGGTGACGCTGCCTTTGAAAAAACCGTCGCGGACCGTCCAAGCAGTGTGCGCGTATTGATTGATGTCGAGAGAGGGGTTTAAGGCGAAAGCACAAGAACACCAGGCAAGGAAGGTAGCACAGACTTTAGTCTGTGTTCTCCTGGCAGCCCGTCGCACCATGCGGACAATTATAGAGGCTTTGGGGCGGTTCTTGAGCGTAGAATACGCGTATGGGCCAGAACGGCTTGCTCACACGCACAGCTCAGAATCGGAGCGGCTATGTGCCATCTGTAAGACAGCCTAGGCATCTGGTCGTCACATCGGTGGAGGAGAATTCCGCTCACGGCCAGATAAGTCCTTTAATATGAATAGATGCGACCCGCCATGGAGTCCCAGGAAGATGGGGGTCGAAATGCGATGATTGGCGGGATCAAGCGGCAGGTTGGCAAATCGCCAAATTTCCATGAGTAGGAGAAGGTCATGAGCGCATCGGCAGTCATTGGTTTGGCGTTGGGCATGCGCCGAGGCATTGGGCGAACCCATCGACTTGCGTCCATTATCGCGGCTCTACTGCTCGCAACGTCCCTACTCGCCCAGAACGCCGAACTCTCCGGCTTAATAACCGATCCGGCGGGCCTCGCTGTGCCCGGCGCACGGGTGGTGGTGCAGAGTGCGGACACCAGCGCTACACGCACCGTCTCCTCCAATAAGCAAGGCGAGTACAGCGTCCCAGCCCTACGGCCCGGCCCTTACAACCTCACCATAGAAGCGAATGGCTTTAAAACCATCCACCAGACCGGCGTCGCAGTCGAAGTGGACCAACGGGCACAACTCGATTTCGCGCTGACCATCGGCAGCAACACAGAAAGCATCACGGTGCAGGGGAGCGCGCCGCTGCTCAACAATTCAGATGCATCGGTGAGTACTGTCATCGGCAACCAGTTCGTGGAAAACCTACCCTTGAACGGGCGCAGCTTCAGTTCCCTCATCGAGCTGGCACCGGGAGTGGTGCTGACGGTGTCCAATTCTTACGACCAGGGCCAATTCAGCGTGAATGGCCAGCGACCCGATGCCAATTACTTCACAGTGGATGGAGTGGGCGCCAACCTGGGAACCAGTGCCACAAATCTGGGCCAGGGCGGGGCCGGCCAGCTTCCGGCAACCAGCGCCTTTGGAGGCACCAGCAACCTGGTGCCGCTGGACGCACTCGAAGAGTTCCGGATTCTTACTTCGACCCTTGCGCCGGAATATGGACGTACCCCCGGCGCTCAAATCTCGGTAGTGACAAAATCCGGCACGAACACGTTTCACGGCACGGCATTCGAGTACTTCCGCAACGACAAGCTGGATGCCAACGATTGGTTCGCCAACGCTAACGCTTTGGCGAGACCCGAGCTGCGGCAGAACGATTTCGGCGGCGTGATGGGCGGACCGATTAAGAAAGACAAGCTGTTCTTTTTCGGCTCCTATGAAGGCGTGAGAGTGCGCCAGCCTCATGTTGCGGACACATACGAGCCGACCTACGCCTCGCGCCAGAATGCGCCCGCCGCCGTCCAGCCCCTGCTCGATGCCTTCCCCTTACCGAACGGGCCAGACCTAGGTAACGGGACGGCCGGATTTACATCGGGCTACTCCGATCCCTCAACGCTAGATTCTTACGGCATTCGGATCGATTATCTGCTCGCGCCGAGCGTTACAATCTTTGGAAGATACAGCGACGCTCCGTCCAGCGCCGATCTGCGCGGTGCCGGGACTCTTCAGACGAACTACAGCACCGTTGCCGAGACAAAATACCGAACGCAAAGCCTGACCTTGGGAAGCAACCAGGCGATTACGTCGCGCTTAACAAACGAGTTCCACTTCAACTACAGCCGGAGTCGAGCGCATTCTTCCGACGTTCTCGACAATTTCGGGGGCGCAGCGCCACCCCCGGACTCACTGCTGTTTCCGCCGGGTTCATCTCCTGAGAACGCCAGCTTTGCATTTTTCGCCGACTTCAATCCCTATGGACTGAAATTCTTAAACGGCGAGGCGGGCGATAACGTACAGCGCCAGTTTAATGTTACGGACAGCGTTTCTCGCATCGCTGGTGCACACCAGATGAAGTTCGGGGCGGATTATCGCCGCCTCAGTCCCAAAAGTGAGCTTGTACCTTATCAGGTGCAATATATCTTCGGTTCATTATCGAACGTGCTCGCCAATGCGGCGGAGGGGGCATATGTAATTTCGAGGAGCGCCGAGCAACTTCTTTTCTCAAGCTGGAGCCTCTTCGCCCAGGACACATGGAAGACAACGCGCACGTTGACGATTACCTACGGCCTGCGGTGGGAGCACAATGCCGCGCCCTCATCACCCAATGGCACTCTTCCGCTCACAGTGACGGGCGTGGGTGATCTAGCAACAATGACACTAGCCCCGCCGGGCACACCGTTGTGGAAGGCCCAAAAGGACGATTTCGCGCCGCGGCTTGGTATAGCTTGGCAGCCGATGCCGAATTGGGTGTTGAGGGCGGGTGCCGGGATCTTTTACGACCTCGGATACTCCGATGTGGCGGATGGCGCCGCCGCATACCCATACGTTCAACAAAACTTCATTCCCAACATCTCATTCCCGCTGAGCGTTGCCAATGCCGCTCCGCCTCCGTTTTCCACGACCCCGCCTGTCCCGTACCTTGCGGTGGTGAACCCAAATCACGTATTGCCCAGAACGTATGAGTGGAACGCGGCGGTGGAAAGGACCCTGGGAAAGGCCGACGTGCTCACGGTCACCTATATCGGCGCGGCGGGCCGAAAGCTGATGCGGCAGGACATCTACGACGCGCCGAATCCGAACTTCACCGGCGAGTTCGATTTGATGAGCAATAATGGGGACTCCAGTTATCAGGCCCTGCAGACGCAATTCCGCCATCGTCTGACGCACGGTCTTCAGACACTGCTCTCTTATACTTGGGCGCATTCGATCGACGACGTTTCGTCCGATTCCTATTTTGCAAATGTGCCACCGAATAATGCGCCTTTATCTCAGGAGCGGGGGCCGTCCGACTACGACATCCGGCACACATTCTCCGGCGCAGTTTCCTATAATATCCCCGCGCCAGACAGCGGAATCTGGAAGACGATATTCGGGAACTGGTCGACGGATTCGATCGTTTACGCTCGCAGCGCGCCCCCGGTGAATGTGGTAACCGGCAGCGATCCCTTCCCTGCTGGGGTTGAGTTCGGAGCATTCAGCGCAACCCGCCCGGATCTGGTTCCCGGAGTACCACTCTGGATTTCTGATCGGAACGTAGCCGGCGGAAAGGAAATCAATCCAGGGGCATTCTCGATACCCACCGGGGCAGTACAAGGAGATCTCGGACGAAATGCCCTGCGCGGATTCGGCGCTGCGGAGGTTGATTTCGCGCTGCGGAGGCAGTTCAAACTCCGGGAGCGGCTTGCTCTTCAGGCGCGCGCGGATCTTTTCAACATCTTCAACCACCCCAATTTCGGCAGCCCCATCAACTATCTGAGTTCTCCTCTATTCGGGCAATCAACGCAGATGCTGGGAGCATCGCTCGGAAGCGGCGGCCAGAATGGCGGCCTTAATCCGCTGTATCAAATCGGCGGACCAAGGTCGGCGCAACTGTCGCTGAAGCTCGTCTTCTGAGCATCAAACGGCTCAAAATGGCCGGTGGCTCTCACACGGTCACAGCCCGCCGAACAAGATGCAACGCAGCGAAGCACTGGCATGTTGGGCGTCGATTGTGTATCGCCAGTCGGCGATGTAGCGCCGACGGTAGCCGAGCTCGGAAACGGGTGGCCGGAATGGCGGCCTCAATCCGCTGTATCAAATCGGCGGACCGCGCTTCGGCGCAACTGGCCCGGAAGCTTCTATTCTGAGCAACGACCCAACAAACGGCTACTTCACCGGCGAGTACCGGGTGAGTTCAGCCGTGAGCCGCGCACCTCCGTCCGGCGCAGGCACCCCGCCTTCGAGGATTGCCTTGTTATTCACTTCGTGCCCATAGAGCTTGCGATCCTCACTGCCATCTTCGCTCACAACTGTTCCGTCGAGGGACACTCCTATAAATGCGCCGCGTGTCCTCGAATAGGCCAGAATCTCAGCGTGTAACTGAATATCCGTCTCCGCGTCGGCTGTTCTGCCGACCGGCCCAGCGGCAATCGATGCATCCCCACCGAGCGTGAATTTGTCGCTCGCCAGCTTCTCCATGCCGTGACGATTCATCACGAGCATCACGATATCCGTTGACTCGCCGCCAATTTCAGCGCCGAAGCTTCCGCCGCTGAACCGAACCGCCGCCGGACCTCCCCACACCCCACGGTTACGGCAGACCGCGAATCCGCGGCCATACTCGCCACCGAATACGAAGGCCGCTTTCTTGAGTCCGGGAACGATCACGACGCACTGCGCCTTACCCAACAATTCCTTCGGTATGCCCTTATCGGGGGCAGACATGATCTCGTGGAAAACAGCCGTCGAAGTCCGCAATCTGTGGTCTGGGGTCTCTTCCTGGCTATACAGGCCGGTGGCAGCCAGGGCGGCCAGGAACATTAGTCTACGCATAAGTTGTTTCTCCTTGTTCGAACTGGTTGTTCGTCTCTTCGGTGTGTCTTAAAGCATGTTCTTGACCTTATTCGCAGGGTGGGCGCAAGCGCGGCACGTACGGCTCACTGGATGCGATTGACTATGAGTGGATCGCGGGTGTTAAAAGTTTGCAGCAAGCTATCGTTCGTGAGTCGCCCGCATCTCTCGCGGGAGACAATCGAGCCGATGGAAACGGAAGAAAACAACAGACACGTTAGGTGTCACTATTGATCGGCGGTCGCACGACAAACCTGACCAACGGCGATTCGTGTCTCGACGCAAATGTAGAGGAGCGGTTACCACTCGCCTCCGCGGTGATGCGAAGGACAGGGCTCCTCATGAGCCGCAAGATAGCTGCTGGCGCGTTCAATCGGTGCCACGGCGCCGAACAGGTGACATCAATGTCCGCTGTGTGGCTTTTCGCCTTCGACATTGTGCGCCATCTCCTTAATTAATCAAGGTCGCCCGATGGCCTTCGTCTTGCTTTTTCTTTTTCTGTAAGACGAATCGCCGGGTTACGACCCGGGTGTTTGTCAAAGGAGACGACAGAAAATGAACAGAACGAAAGCGAAAGCCATTGTATTCGCCCTTGGCGTCCTATTCGGAATGGTCGTGCGCGCCAACGCCGACGAACGGGATCAAAAGACTATCTTCACCTTCAGCGGTCCGGTCGAGATACCGGGCCAAGTGCTGGACGGGGGAACTTATGTATTCAAGGTGGCTGACTCATCTTCCGACCGGGACATAGTCCAGGTCTTCAGCGAAGACGAGAGTCACTTGTATGGCACATTCATGACGGTGCCGGATTACCATCTGCAGCCGTCCGGCAAAACGATTATCAACTTCGATGAGCGCGCGGCAGGAGATCCGGAAGCCGTAAAGTCATGGTTCTATCCCGGCGACAGTTACGGTCACGATTTCGTCTACTCCAGAGCAAAGGCCGCGGCGTTGGCGAAGGCGAACAACCAGCCGGTTGCGTCCATGCCGGATGAACTGGTGGGGAAGACCACCAGACCGGTCAAATCGATGAGCGAGTCTTCCGTTACGGCGCTGAAAAAGACCTCGCTGAAAGTCCAGAAGCCGACCGGCGAGGAGGTCGAACTTACCGCGGCTTTCACAAAATAGCCGAAGATATTTGCGTATGAGAGCCGCCCGATGGTGCGAACAAATCACGCCCCGCATTTCGAGGAGAGGGAAACAACATGCGGTGGAAACAAATCGAGGACGAACCGAAGGTTTTTCCCTGATCTTTGAAACGGGCGAAGAGATCGCGAGGGTGCTGCAACAGTTTTCGAAGAACCAGAAACTGGCGGGCAGCAGCTTTAAAGCCATCGGCGCGCTTTCATACGCAAAGCTGGGCTGGCTCAACTCGCAAACGATCAATACGATCCAGCCTGCGTTCCCGGCGCACAACTGGAACTGCTTTCGCTTATTGGCGACATTACCCTCATAGTGTTGGGGCCACCCCGCGGCGGTGGTATCACGAACGCGTTCTTAGACCCGCGGCTACAGCGTCGTCGCCAATTCGCCAGGCGTTTTCAAAGTACGGAATTTGAGCGACGGACCCGGCGTTAGTCGAAGGAAACATCGGCAAGGCTTCGGCACGGTTGAGTTGCAAATGCAAAGACATAAAGGTTAATTACAATGCTTTCAAAACACACGATAATTGTGGTGGTCGGCGTCGTCTCTTTTGTGGGAAGTGCACGGTCACAAGAAACCAGTGGGCGCCCTGCCCAGAATGTCGATACTGGCTCGGGAGCAACAAATGACACGAACGCGGCGAATAACCCGGTTAATCCCATGCTCACGATCGATCTGCAGAATTACTTCGTGCCTTCGCCCGAAGGATATTCCGGAAGAATTGGTGATCAGGGGCTGCTGCGAGTATCGGTGCCGATAGACGAATTCGGTGTTCATCAATTCGTACGCGTAATCCTGCCGACCGATAAAACTGCGACTGAGCAGGGCGGCCCAAATACCGGAGTTGGAGATCTGACGGTCTACGACCTTGTCCTTTTTCATGCGCACGGGACCACGATCGGAGCTGGCCCGCTCATCGCGGCGCCAACGGCCAGAGGATTTGCCTACGGTTCCGGGAAGTGGCAGGCTGGCGCTGCCGGAATTGTACTTAAGCCCTTTGGCTGGGGATTATTGGGCGTGCTAGTCAACTATGAGCACACCTTCTCTGGGAACAATTCAGGCCCAGTCGGCCAGGGAACGACTGTACAGCCAATCTTTCACTATAATTTCCACCGCGGCTTCTACCTCCGATCTACGGGTGTCTGGACGTTCAATAGCTACTACCACGTGCAGGACATCCCGCTGGGATTCGGCGTAGGCAAGGTATGGAAGCGTTCAAATGGTGACTTGGTGAACCTCTACATCGAGCCTCAATACTCCGTTTACCAATCCGGTGTTCTATCGCCCAAATGGCAGATATTCGCAGGAGCCACATTAAAAGTCCCGGTTGGAAGACGCCGAACAGAGCGCTAGCATGCTCGGGGATGGCGTTGGGAAGAAAGTATGGCTGGTCAAGAGCCGGTCTGATCTCGTATCGGACGTCACGGGGGTCGTTCTGCAGGTCGGCACGAAGTACGCGCCATTCGTGGCGTCTCGGGATTTCAACTGGCACCTAATCAGGCATGAGGGCAAAGGGATCATAGCCAAAATCTTGTTCCGGTAAGCACGAACCGGCCAAAGAAGCCGAGAGGAACACGCCACGCACTTGACGTGCGTGGATCTTGGGGGACCAACTTAGTTTTACAAGAACAAATTTGCTTTGTAATCAGGGAATATAGCGGAGGCCGCAAGCTTCGGAAACAGCGGTCAATTGCGTGTCTCAACGGCGGGGAATCGTCGAAGTCTCCTGGTGTCCTTTTTCAAACCAGGCGGCGCGGATTTCTTGCGCTTCGTCTTTTAGTATGAATAGCGGTTACATCCGGCGTTAGAATCTGGGATTCTACCCACCCTCTTTGTTTGCTGTCAATTACATCATTTGCGGTCTTTCCTGCTGTCCGTTAAAATGCGGTTCGCAGGAGAGAACTTGTGTCGCGGGTCAACATCGTCAAACGCGTCAAGATTGATGGGCGCTGGAAGATGTTTTCCATCCCTCGCAATGCCAAAGGCAACTACGACTGGAATGCTATCGCCGACGGCCGCTACTATGTCGAGTGGTACGTAGGCGGAACGCGTCGTCGTGAAGGCGCCGGCGTTACCGCCGCCCAGGCACTCGAGGCGCAGCGCCGCAAGCGCCATGAACTGGAAGGTCGGAAGTTGGGGGTTCCCGGTTTTGCAACGGCCGGCGAAACCTTCAAGAAGCCTGCGTTGCAGGTGGCCGTCAAGAAGTACCTGGAGCAGATCGAAGCACTAAAAAAACCCAATACTCACCGGAAGTATGAGGCCGTGCTCGAACGCTTCCTTGATTTCTTCCACGACCGCGCTTCGATCGACGCGATTTCCGCGGACGATCTGACGCGCTTCGTTGTGACCCTCAAGAGAGATCACGGCCTGGGGTCCAACACGATCCTGCACAACACGGTCATCATCGCTCAATTTCTCAAGCGCCAGGGGAGGAGCGGGATTACGCGCGAGCTAGAGCTACCCGAGCGCATCACGCCGCTCGTGAAGGTCTACCGCCACGATGAGCTTGCTCGATTCTTTACTGCTTGCTCCGATCTGGAACGCGCCTTGTTCGCGACGTTTCTGCTGACCGGTTTCCGCGAGCAGGAGGTGATGTTCCTGTATTGGAGCGACGTGAATTTCGAGTTGCGGACTGTACGTGCGACCGCGAAACCGGAACTGGGGTTCTACCCGAAGCGATGGGAAGACCGCGAAGTTCCAGCCCCGGCGGAACTCATGGACGAACTTCGGAAGCATACGCATCGCCCGAACTGCCAACTTGTGTTTCCATCCCCTACCGGAAACCGCGAACAGCACATGCTCGACCACTGCAAATCCATCGCCACGCGTGCCAAACTCGACCCGACGAAATTCGATCTGAAGACGTTTCGTTCCACCTATGCCACAGGAATGCTGCGAAGGGGGTTCGACGTACGGACCGTGCAGCACTGGATGGGCCACAAGTCCTTGGAAACCACGATGCGCTACCTGGCGCCGGCCACTGATGTTCATGACGAAGTAGATTTAGTGACAATTCCGTCCGTCGGCAAGGCCGACGCGGCGCCCCGAAAGGCCGCGGCACGCGAGTCCCGTTCCTCCCGGAAGGCACGGTTGGTACAGTCGCGGGCCGCTGGGGAGTAACAGGTTCCGCGTTAGCAACGCAGGCAGGTCTGTAAACCGCGCAGAAAGCCGCCTTTTCAGGTAGGCATGGCCGAAACCGCCGAGGATTGAGATAATGGATTGAAGGACGTCACCATGCAGATCACGTTGGAACTGCCGGAAGACATCGCAAAGGGACTCGGAACCAGGTGGAAGGACCTGCCTCGTGCGGCATTGGAAAGTCTGGCACTCGAAGCATACCGGTCCCAGGCGCTTACGGCGGCTCAGCTTCGCAGGCTGCTCGGTTTCGAAACGCGAATGCAGGTGGACGCCTTCTTGAAGGAACACGAAATTTACGACTTGACGGTGGCGGATTTCGAGCAGGACCGGGAGACACTCCGCCAGCTCCGAGCGAGAGAAGCTCAGCTTTGAGCCGGCTCTCGACATGGTTGTCGTCGCAGACACTTCGCCAATTAACTACCTCGTTCTAATTGAGCAGATCGATCTGCTAACGCGGCTGTACACGCGAATTCTGATTCCCCCTGCCGTTCTGGCAGAGCTCAAGCATCCGCTCGCACCGAAACCGGTACGCGACTGGGCCTGCGATCCGCCTAAATGGCTGGAAGTTCTTAGCCCGAAAGACAGCCTGACCCTCGCGCAGCTTGATCTGGGAGAAACCGAGGCGATCGCGCTCGCAACTGAAATGCATGCCGAGGTACTACTTATTGATGAGCAGGCCGGACGGCAGGAGGCAGTTCGCAGAGGGCTGAGGGTTGCCGGAACGCTCTCCGTGCTCGACGAAGCCGATCAGGCCGGGCTCGTCAGTTTCGACCAGGCAGTTACTCAACTACGGAAAACCAGTTTCCGTGTGTCCCAGGCCGTCATCTCCGAGATCATGCAAAAGCGATCTCGCTGACCCAGCTATCTTCCCGCAATCCACGAATCCATACCGCCGGCCAGGTCGGACTCTTCGATCATTTGACAGGCATTCCGTTTCACTCTATTAATTCTATGTAGACCGGCTGCCGCGCAACTCGTTTGCGTTCGGCAAGGCATCGGAGTTTTGCTATGTCCACCTCCCCCACCGTGCATCTAGCGGATGCAGAGAACCGCGACATTTTTGATTTACTTGAATCTTGCGAAAAGCTGTTGACGGCGCGCGAAGTCGCCCGCATCCTCTCGATCAGCGAAAAAACCGTCTACAGCTACGTGTCCCGCAATCTGATACCGCATTACAAGATCGAGGCGAACGTTCGGTTCCGGGCTCGGGACCTTGCCAACTGGTTAAGGCGACATGCCTCGCTCGTCCACAGCCAGCCGGGCGTCGCGCCAAAAACAGCCGCGCTGCGCACGTAGTGAAGTTCGCACGGATCACAATGGCGCCGGGTCTCTGGTCGGATCGCATTTCGTCGCTCGCTGAAACGCTCAGGTCTCGACAAATGAAGTCGGGCGGGTGGGCGTATTTCGACTCCGTGCAGGAGAGCCTCGAAGCCACGTGCTTAGCTGAGCTCGCGCTCGCACCTGAAAAACACGCAAACAGTAGTGTGGCCATCCGGTTTCTGCTAAAAGCGCAGCTTAGCGATGGCGGCTGGCCGGCGTTTCTCGGGGATTCGGACGGGAGCTGGACGACAGCGCTCGCGCTATGCACACTGAACGCAACGGGCGATTTCGCTGTTGCTCGCGACAAAGGCTTTCGTTGGGTGTATGCCGAACGAGGCCGAGAGGGACACTGGTTCTGGCGATGGAAATTCAAAACGGCCGATCTAAACGTTCGCTTCGATCCCGACAAGTATGGCTGGCCCTGGGTCTCTGGCTCTGCGAGTTGGGTCATCCCGACGGCTTTCAGTGTCATCGCCCTCAAGCAATTCACGGCCTGCAATCGCTCCGAGGCACCGGAGAAACGAATCCGTCTGGGCGTCGAGATGCTTCTGGATCGGGCCTGCGTCGACGGAGGTTGGAACTCTGGAAACAGCGTCGTGTACGGGGTGCCGCTACGGGCTCACTTTGAGGCGACGGCAATCGCGCTGTTGGCGCTGCAGGACGAGCGGCGAAGTGAGCTGATTCAAAGAAGCCTGGCGTGGTTAAAGAAAGAGGTGGCCCGCGTCGATTCTGTTTCCAGCCTTGCGTGGTGCATTCTCAGCTTGTTCGTGTACCAGGAGTCCGTTGAGGCGCTGAAGAATAGGCTGGCGACGATAATGGGAGACGGCCGCGACATCCGGAACAATGCCACACTCGCCACCGGGCTTCTCGCCCTGAAGTGCGGCGAGATGATTCATCCGTTCGTGGTGCTGCGATGAAGCTCGATCGGAGACGATTCCTTGGCTCTTCAGTAGGTGTGGCCGCGACAGTTGGGATAACGGCCGAATGGGTTTGGCCGAAGCACTCTGTCTCGTATCGGAGACCCCGTTCGGCAGTTGCGGTGCTGAATGTGGACGAGTACTCAGAGAAGGTCGAGGCGCTGCTTCTGGATGGATTGAGGTTGTTCCGGCTAAAGGTGCTGGGCCGGTCGATTCTTCTCAAACCAAATCTGGTGGAAGATTTGCCGGGACCCGTAAACACGAGCGCAACTCTTGTCGGCGCGGCGGCACGATCGTTCCTTCGTCTCGGCGCCGCCCATATTGTAATCGGCGAAGGCCCGGGACATCAACGGGACACTGAACTCGTG
>Ga0209333_1000776_pt1 | contig 16770 bp, 15 predicted proteins | sample BlaSpr_A8_OM2_O3_FD_187982 | JGI IMG/M metagenome (GOLD analysis project Ga0209333, IMG submission 187982) | Forest soil microbial communities from Thunder Bay, Ontario, Canada - Black Spruce, Ontario site 2_A8_OM2_O3 (SPAdes) (version 2) | ecosystem: Environmental > Terrestrial > Soil > Boreal... | reverse complement strand
GAGCCGATCTTGTTTTGGGACGCCTCCACCAATCCCAGTCTCACATCTCGCGGCGCGTATTCCACGCCATAGTAATAGCGCGAGAGTTTGCCTTCCGGCGTCAGGATCATGATGGCGCTGGCGTGCGCGTATTGGCCCGTGGCCGGATCCAGCTTATAACGGAACCCCACGGCCGAAGTCAGCGCTTGGATGGAAGCTTCGCCGCCAGTCAGGAAATGCCAGCCGTTGGCGGTGTTGGGACGGCGATACCGTTGCAAGTAGTTGGCGCGCTTGGCTGCCGCGATCTCCGGCGTATCGTGCGGATCGAAACTCACGGCCACCACTTCGAAATCGCGGCCGGGGTCGAGTGAGATCGCCCGCAGGCTGCTCTCCATGCCGGTTAGGACCAGGTTACAAAGCATGGGGCAGGTGTAATAAACCAGGGCCAGGATAACGGGCTTGTGTCCGCTGAAGTATGTGGAAAGTGGAAGAGACCTGCCGAACTCGTCGCGGAAGACGAGATCGAGTGGCACCTGGTGGTTGAGATTCTGTTCGATGGTTACGCCTTGCAGGGCTGGCGGCAGCGGGGCGGGCTTCGAATCGGGGTTGCGCATCGACGACGGCTGGGCTGGCGCGGGCTGGGCTGGTTGGGCCCACGCTGAGGATATGGCCAGGATTGTAGAAAGCAGGCCGGCTGAAAGCCGGCTGCGGCCAGTATTGGCCGCCCTCCAATGGGGATTCAGTGTCATTTGGGCAAGCCCCTTTGCGCGATCAAATCCATGGCCCGCTCCACGGGTATTTGCACGATTCCTTTATCCGGATCTATCCACGCATACTGGTGCATGGCGCGTTCCTCCGCGGCGCGCCAGTTCCGCATATCCTGTGCCGCATGCGCCTGCAATTGAGGGTCTGGCGGGTGCTTCTGGGCATTCACCATAGCCGACGCCGACATCGGCAGCCCCAACTCCGCCTCACGATGAATCAGATAGTCGAACATGCCCCATAAACCGACCAGGAAAATAACAATCAGGGCCGCCATGGCCATACCGAACTTCGTCAAGGTCCGGGCATCGACGTCCCCCGGCTCATGATGGACGTGCGGATTGCGCGGTTCAATCCCGGCCATGTTCCAAAGCCTCCTCCAGATGCGGATCTCCCACCGGCATGAGCGGCCGCAGTTCGAGCTGCCACAAGAACGCCGCCAGCCAGATCCCGCCAAGTCCGATGGGCAGCACGAAATCCATCCAGCTCACCGTAAACTGCGCGTGATGGAAATCCGGCGCCACCATCCAATAAAGATCCACGAAACGCATCACGATGACGAGCACCGCCACGTTCCGCAGCAACTTGAAATTGCGTTTCAGGTCGCGCGAGAGCAGCAACGCGAATGGCAACGCGAAGTGCAGCAGCACCAGCGCCACCCCGATGTACTGCCATCCGCCGGCGAAACGGTTCAGGTACCAGGGGATCTCTTCCGGCAGATTGCCCGACCAGATCACCAACAACTGCGAAAACGAAAAGTATGCCCACACCATCACTAGGGCCAGCAGCAACTTGCCCACGTCGTGCAGATGCCGGTGGGTCAGGACGTCCGAGAGCGGCGGCCGGCCGCTAAGGATCACCAGCAGGCAAATCAAGAACGCCAGCGCCGACAACGCTTCGCCGGCGATAAAGAGCAAGCCGAAGATGGTGGAAAACCAGTGCGGATTGATCGACAGAACCCAATCGACCGACATGAAGGTGACGCTAAACCCAAAGAAGATCAGGCCCGGGCCGCTGAGCGCTTCCAAACGCCCGGCGACGCGCGCATCGCCGCGATCCTGTTCGCCCGACCACCGGTATAAGAGGTGTGCGATCAGCATCCAGCCCACGAAATACAGGCCCGCCCGGATCAGGAAGAAGGGTACGTTCAGATAAACCCGCTTGTGCAGCAGGACAGGGTCGTGCGCCACGATGTCCGGGTGCGACCACTGATACAGATGCGGGATGCCGATCACGATGGGGAGGAACAGAATCAGCAGCAGCGGCAGCGTGCGCGAAGCCGCTTCGCAGGGGCGCCGGATGACCATGCCCCACGCGCCTCCGGTGAGGTATTGGAGCATCAGCAGCGCGGTGCATCCCAGCGGCACGCCGATGAAGAACATGTAGCACCAGATGTACGAGCGGTAAAACTGGTCCGCATTGAAGAAGCCGCCGACGATGCCGAGGATCAGCGCCACCGCACCGATCGCCAGGAAGCGGGTGCGCCAGCCGCGCATATCGGCTGCCAGACCCGGCGGGATAGTAAAGGAGCGCTGTTCGGTCGCGGATGGCATTCTACTTTGACACCCCCTTGGCCAGCGAAGCACGCTGATCGGGCGGCACGTCGTTCAGGGAAGCGTTCTGGCTTAACTGCAGGACGCGCACGTAGGCCACGATGGCCCAGCGATCGCGCGGCTCGATCTGGGCCGCGTAGTCCGGCATGGCGCCCAATCCATTCGTGATCACGTCGAAGAAGTATCCGACGGGGGCTTGCCGCAAACGGTCGATGTGATAAGACTGCGGGGGAGGATGGTTGAATCCGCGCTGAGCAATCATGCCGTGGCCGGTGCCCAGGCGATCGTGGCAAGGCGCGCAGTAGATATTGAAACGCTCCTGTCCCCGGTCCAACACCGCGCGCGTGACGGGGAACGGGAGAGCGTCGACCGGCTTGCCGTCGACTTTTCCGGTATAGAAGGCGGAGTCGGCGTCCAGGTGCCCGCGCGCCACGGTGCCTTCCACCAGCGGGCGCTCGGAGCGGCCGTCGTCAAAGAAGGTGCTGGGACGCAGCGGGATGTACTTAGGCTGATCCTGCATGTCGCGCCGGCAGCCGGTGAGTAGGGCGGCGCAGAAGATCAGCAGGGCGGCCAATTCTGGCCGCAGGCAGTATTGCCCGCCCTCCAACAGTGGGAGTCTAATGCGCAACTTCGGTGACCCTCCGCGCGTCCAGACTTTCCAGGAAGTCCTCGGTGGCCTTGCGATCGAACAACGGATCCCTGGCTTCAATGCACAAGAAAAACCGGCTACGCGACGCCAGCGCAAATCGCTCCACGTTGAAAACGGGGTGATACGGCATGGGCAGGCCGCACACTGCCAGCAGACCGAACACCGCCGAAAGCGCCGCGAACAATATGGTCAGCTCGAAGGTGATCACGATATACATCGGCCAGCTATGCAGCGGGCGCCCGGCAATGTTGATCGGGAAATAGATCACCGTCACGTAGTACTGCATCAGGTAGCCGGTCAGCCCGCCCAGAATTCCGCCGATCAACACGATCAGCGGCAGCTTGCTTTTCGGCAGATGCAGGGCTTCGGTCAACTCTTCGATGGGGAATGGCGAATACGCCTCCAGCTTACGGTAGCCGAGGGCGCGCGCCTCGCGGGCGGCATTCACCAGGGAAGTGGGATTGTTGAATTCGGCCATTACGCCGTAAATGGGAGGCTTGGTCATTCGGCTTCCTCCTCGACTTTGGCTTGCGGCAGCAGGGTGCGCACTTCGAAGATCGAGATCATCGGCAGCAACCGGATAAACAGGAAGAACAAGAAGGTGAACAGGCCGATGGTGCCCACGTAGGTGGCCCAATCCCAGCGCGTGGGAGTGAAGACGCGCCAGGAAGATATGAGGTAATCCTGCGCCAAGCTGGATACGATGATGACGAAGCGCTCCAGCCACATGCCCACCAGCACCACCAGCGACGCGATGAAAAGGAGCGCCGGCGTGCTGCGCATCTTCTTGAACCAGAGCGCCTGGGGCGCCACGATATTGCAGGTGATCAGGAACCAATAAGCGAAGGCATAGGGTCCGGTCATACGGTGCCAGAGGGCCGCGCTCTCGTAGACATTGCCGCTATACCAGGCCGTAAACGTCTCCAGCATATAGGCGTAGCCCACGATCAAGCCGGTCGCCAGCATGACCTTCGCCGAGTTTTCCAGATGCTTATCGGTGATCAAGCCCTGCAGGCCGTAAACGTGGCGCAGGGGAATTGCCAGCACCAGCACCATGGCGAATCCGGAATAGATCGCGCCGGCCACGAAATAAGGCGGAAAGAACGTACTATGCCAGCCGGGCACGATGGCCACCGTGAAGTCGAAGCTGACCACCGTGTGCACCGAGAGCACCAGCGGCGTGGCCAGTCCGGCCAATAGCAGCGAAGCCATCTCATGATTCGACCAGTGCCGCGCCGAACCACGCCAGCCCATGGCCAGAATACCGTAGATGCCGCGCGCCATGCGGTTTTCCGAGCGGTCGCGCAAGGTAGCCAGATCCGGCAGCAGCCCCACGAACCAGAAAAGCAGGGATACCGTGGCATAGGTGGACACCGCGAAAACGTCCCATACCAAGGGGCTGCGGAACTGCGGTTGCACCCCCATGGAGTTGGGGTAGGGGAACATCCAGTAGAACAGCCACGGCCGGCCCATGTGCAGCAGCGGGAACATGCCGGCGCAGGCTACCGCGAACAGCGTCATGGCTTCCGCGAACCGGTTGATGGAGTTGCGCCAGGTTTGGTTCAGCAGCAGCAGAATCGCCGAAATCAGCGTGCCCGCGTGTCCGATTCCGATCCACCAGACGAAGTTCGTGATGGCGAAGCCCCAGCCGACCGGGATCTTGATGCCCCAGATGCCGACCCCCTTTGCGAATAGCAACACCACGGACCACAGGAATAGCAGCAACAGGGAGAACCCGCCCGCGAAGCACGCCATCCAGAATACCGGTGTGCGGCGGGTCAGGACTACGGAGGCGATCTGGTCGGTAACCGTGCCGAACGTGTAGCCCGGAGCGATCACCGGCGCCGGCTCTAATTCGTCGTCCGCGATTTGTCTTTCGTCAGCCATGGTTAGCTATAGTTGGCGCCGCATTACCCTTCCATCTCCGGGTTAGGGTTGCGCAGCGCCGCCAGATAAGTCGTGCGCGGTCTGGTATTCAAATCCGCCAGCAGCCCGTAATTGGTCTTCTCTTTTTTCATCCCCGCGACTCGGCTATTCGGGTCGTTGATATTGCCGAAAATAATCGCCTCCGTGGGGCACGTAGCCTGGCAGGCAGTCAGGATCTCCCCATCGCGCACCTTGCGGTCTTCTTTCTCCGAATCGATCTTGGCCCGGTTGATCCGCTGCACGCAGTAAGTACACTTCTCCATCACGCCGCGGCTGCGCACGCTCACGTCCGGGTTACGCTGCAACTTGATGCTCGGCGTATTCCAATCGGAAAACAGGAAAAAGTTGAACCGCCGTACTTTATAAGGGCAGTTGTTGGAGCAATAGCGCGTGCCCACGCAGCGGTTGTACACCATGTCGTTCAAGCCTTCGCTGCTGTGATTGGTGGCCTGCACCGGACACACCAGCTCGCACGGCGCGTTCTCGCACTGCATGCAAGGCACCGGCTGGTTGTAGATCTCCGGACTGGCGATGTCTCCGTGGTAGTAGCTATCCACCCGCAGCCAGTGCATATGGCGGCCGTGATGCACTTCTTCTTTGCCCACCACCGCGATATTGTTCTCGGCCTGACAGGCGACCACGCACGCGCCGCAGCCGGTGCAGGCAGTCAGATCGATAGCCATGCCCCAGGCATATTTGTCGTAAGTGAATCCAGGATAGAGCGTCAGACCGGGGGCAGGCTGTTCGAAATCCTCCTGAATCAGATTTGGATTCTTGCGGTATTCCGCGATGTCCGCCTTCTCGATGGTGTGCCGGCCGGTATCCAGGGCGTGATAATCCTGCACGGAAACCAGCAAGTAATCGCTGCCCACTTTGCGGACGCCCAGGCCATAATCCTGCCATAGCGCCGAAGAGGTGCGCATGCCATAAACGTTGAAACCGATGCGCGTGCCCACGTGCCCGGAGCGCGTCCTTCCGTAGCCCATGTGTACGGTTACCGAACCATCGGCGTGCCCCGGCTGGATGAAGACCGGCGCACGCATCTTGTAGCCGCGATATTCGATCTCGATCAGGTCAGTCGTGACAACGCCATGCTCCTGCGCGGTCCGGGGACTGAAGATCGCGGCGTTGTCCCAAGTTAGCTGGGTGATCGGCCGGGGCCACTCCTGCAGCCATCCATTGTTGGTGAAGCGGCCATCGTACACGGCGGGGTCGGGACGAAAAACCAACTCCAGCCCTTGCTCTAAGCCGTGCGGACTGGCCGATGGCGGCAAAGACCCGGCCCAGGCCGCGCGCACGGTAATGTTCCTGACTGGCAGCGCCGTGTCCGGCACTACTCCATCGTGAACCGCCTTTCGCCACCAGGCTTCGAAGTCCGAGCCCGTATGCTGCGTGGCCCAGTAGTCTTTCACAATCTGGTACGAGGTGCGCTCCAGTTGCCCCGTCAGCATAGTCAGCACTTCGTGCGCGGACTTGCCCGCGTAGAGCGGCGCGATCAACGGCTGCATGATAGTGGCCGTGCCGTCGTGCGCCCGGCAGTCGCTCCAAGTCTCCAGGTAATGGCTCATGGGCAAGTGCCAGTGGCACAGTTCGCTGGTCTCGTCCTCGTGCAGGCTCAGGTGTACGCGCAACCCGGCCTTCTTCAGCCGGTCCCGGAAGCCCAACTCTACGGGTGCATTATAAGCGGGATTTCCACCCAGGATCAGCAGCAGGTCCACCGCGCCGGCATCCAGGTCTTTCACGAGGTCGTAGAGCGACTCTACCTGGTGCACCGGATTGGCTTCCACCGGGTCCGTGTACAGCACGGTCTTGCCCACGTTACCCAGGGCCGCATTCATGGCATGCGCCAGCGCGTGGACCGCGGGGCTTTGCTGTTCGCCCGCGATCACCAAGCTGGCGCCTTTATGCTTCTGCAGGTCGCGCGCCACCGGGACGATCCATTTGTCGGCCGGGGTGGATACACCTTTTCTGCCGCCGGTATCCGCACCTAGCGCCGCGGCCAGAGTCCATGCGAACTGTTCCACATCGGCGGCCCGCAGCGGCATGCGGTGATCGGCTTTGGTGCCGGTGGGAGTCGGCATCGGCTCGACCGCGTAAAGGCGGTTCATCTGGGTCTGCCCGCCGCGCACCCTCCGCCGCGCGGAAAACTGGCGTGCGTATCGCAGGCTGCCCGGTCCCGAATTCAGGAAATCGGCATCGAGCGAAACAATCACATCCGCGACACTCAGATCGTACACGATGTTGACTGGCACTCCGAACGCCACGTGTGCTCCCGCCACGGACGAATGCGCGCCAGCCGGCTCCCATTGGTGCCACTTGGCCGAGGGGAAGGCCGCCAAAATTTCCTTGAGCTGGTTCGCCAGCGTCGGCGACGTAACCGTTTCGGTCAAAATCCGCAGCCCCGCGCCGCGCTTGGCCTTCTGCTGATTCATGGCTTGCTGGACAGCGCCCAGGAATGCGCCCCATGACCGGATCTCGCCTTCGAGCGACAGCGCCTGCGAGCGATCCGGATCGTACAATCCCAACACGGATGCCTGGGCATAAACATCGCACGCGCCCAGGCTGGCGGGATGGTCCGGATTGCCTTCCACCTTGGTGGGCCGCCCTTCGTGGCTTTCCACCAGCAGTCCGGTGGACCCGGAACCCAGCGGCATGGCAGTGGCGAAAAACAACGGACGCCCAGGCACGAGTTCTTCGGGCTGCCGGACGTAAGGCGTGATCATTTCGGTGGGCTGCCGCGTGCACGCCGTCAATCCGGCCAGCGCCAGCGACGCGCCCATCAGCTTGATAAAGTTGCGGCGGCTGTCGCCGTCTTCCCACTCCGAGGCATAGCGCGGGAATTCGCGATGCATCAGATCCTGGAAGGCGTCCGTCTGCGCCAGATCCTCCAGGCTGCGCCAGTATTCGCGTCCATGAGATTTCTCCAGCAGGGCGCGCACGCCGGCCACGTCCAGTTTGTGAGGCGCGGCCTGCGGCTCCGCATCGTCGTGGTGCAACGGATCGTTATGTTCGCTCATCTTCACTCTAGCGGTGGCAAGTGTTGCAACTAGTCAGCGTACGTGCGTCTTGAATCTTGTATTCCGCCACCAGGCGGCGTCCCAGGGTCTCTTGATCTTCGGGCGGTTCGTATCCCATGGTGAACACTTCCGAGCGCGGCCGCACATGCCGCTCCGGATTCCGATGACAGTCCAGGCACCACTGCATCTGCAACGAATTCTGCTGGTACATCAGCGGCATTTTGTCCACCCGGCCGTGACAGGTTTCGCAGCCTACACCTTTATTTACATGAATGCTGTGATTGAAATAAACGTAGTCTGGCAAGTCGTGCACCCGCGTCCAACTTATGGACGTCCCGCCGCGGAAACTCTCACGCACCGGTTCCAACATCGGAGCCGTGCTCCAAATCTGCGAGTGGCAGTTCATGCATGTTTTGGTGGGCGGAATGTTGGCGGTGTTGGAGGTCTCCACGGTGGTGTGGCAGTAGCGGCAATCGATCCCGTCGTCGGCCACGTGGTGCACGTGGCTGAAGGGGATGGGCTGCTCGCGCACTTCCCCTTGGCGCGTCTCATAGCCGGACCTGTCGAGCGTGGCGAAGCACCAGACTAGAAACGCAAGGACGAACACCGCGCCGTAAATCGTGATGCGCGAAAAGGTATTCGTGCTGTGATGAAAGATCTGAGCCATTCGTCAGACGTACCGGCGAACTCACGCCTTTCGTTCGAATAGATACACGCAGGTTTCCAGACGGCTGGCGGCGCCGCCGTCGTTGACCGCGAAGCGCGCGGGTTTGAGCTTGCCCGCGCGTATGACACCGTTCCACAGCGCTGCGCCGGCGTACTCGCCGTCGTGGCGCAACGCATAGAAATTCAAGTCCACTTGCTCCAGCCGCGGCATGTCGTTGTCGAAATTCCGCGCCACGCGCTTCAAAGCCTCCAGGCAGGCATCCCGCGGCGGCATGCCGTGGCGCATATTTTCCACCACAGTATGTGCGCCGGCGATCCGAATATTCTCTTCGCCACGTCCGGTCGATCCTGCGCCACCCACGTCCTGGTCTACGTACAATCCCGCACCAATTATCGGCGAATCCCCTACACGGCCCGCAATCTTCCACGCCAGCCCGCTGGTGGTGGTGACACCGGACATCTCGCCTTTGGCGTTCCGCGACAGGCAGTTGATGGTGCCGTGCGTGGGGTGGCCGGCCATCTCCCAAGCCCAACTAAGGGTCGCCTCATCCGCCTGCGGGAACATTTCCTTGAGTCGCGACATGGTCTTCGGCTTGGGCGCGTCCAGGCCCGCTCCCCAATTGCTGTGGCCCTCCGGATCGCGCAACGACATTTTCCAGGTCAGCCACGCCATCCGCGATTTTTCGGTGAGCAGATCTTCTTCGGGATAGCCCATCTCCCTGGCGAACTTCCCAGCGCCAGCGCCCACAAGCATGATGTGGTCCGTCTGTTCCATCACCAGCTTGGCGATCTTCGATGGCGTCTTATTCCCACGGATGGAGGCCACGGAACCGGCTCGCCGCGTTGGCCCATGCATCACGCTGGCGTCCAGTTCCACCACCCCCTCTTCGTTCGGAAGTCCGCCGTAGCCGACGGAACTATCCTCGGGGTCCTCTTCGTTGACGTTGACACCGGCGACGACGGCGTCCAGGGTATCGCCGCCCGCCTTCAGAATCTCCATGGCGCGGGCACATGCGCGCTCCCCATTGGCGCTTGAAATGACAATGGTTTTCGAGGTTTGACCGGAAGCTATTCCCAGCGCCGGCAGCAAAGCCGAGCCCAGCATGACCGCTCTGCGGCTAATCCCCTTATCGTTGTTCATCTTCCGCTCCACCTGCACCCGTTTGAATGAGCTATTATGGCACAGGTTCAGCGGGATGATGTACTCTTTTTTCCGCTCAGGACTGGCGGCGGTTCTCGGCTCTATTCAATCCGGACCGAAGCGCGGCGGTGCTCGTGAGCAGCAGGCGTATTAGCTCGCCCTGGCGGCCAGTTTCAATCTTGCCAAATATCCTCTTGAGATGGACACGGGCAGTTTGATCCGCATCCCAATTGTTCGACGGTGGTTTCCAGGCTCACGCCCTGCATCAAGCAAATGGCAACCTTTGACTCGGTGGTGTCAAACAAAACAACGCACGGAGATGCCGCGGGTCCGTCTGTACCTCCGCATCGGGATCTGTGATGAAAAGCGCGAACCGCCGGTGTTTTCGGTCGATAGGGAATGCCGGCTCGACATCAATGGGGCCATGAGGATCGAAAAGGGCCGGCGGAGCGACGGGCGATTAAGGGAAAGGCTGTCTGCGCCCGTGGCCCTCTTGCCGACGGTCGTTTGGCTCGCCGCCAGGAGTTGCGCGATTCGAGCGGTTGTCCCGGCTCGCTCGCTACGAGGGAACCATCGCGCCGGTTTTGCAGACCGTCCTTTCGGGACAATATTTCTTCCGCCGCGTGGTTGATGAACTGGACTTCGCCGCTGTGCCGATCGAGGGTGTAAAATTTCTTGTGTAAACGTTCTCCGATGTCGATAAGGGGAGACATGAACGCCGAGTTGCCCATCATTTGGGAGAAGCACGATCCCGCCGGCAACAGTAGCGGGAATTCGCGCAACGGGATCAGTAGTACGACGGTCAAGGGGGACTTTGGAGAACTGGAAATCGAAGTTCCTCGAGAGGATCACCGTTTATCCGAAGAGCGTAGCGGCGGATCTGACTTCGAAGCAGGTCTTACAGCTCGCCAAAGCGATGCCCATCGGGATCTTCGATGGCCGCGCATGGCCGTACTCCGCCGCCTAGCGTTCCAGTATCCGCTGTGTTGCCGATTGGCCGCCGCCCCTTCCTGGTACTGCCGCATTCGACTGGTTCTTTGCGGCAAGAAATTCCCCGCACCACCCCTTTCGTCTTTTTCCCTTGCCGCGCGTACTCTTGCCGTACCAGCACGCATTCCACCCACCGGTAGACCTCCTTCGTTCCCTTGGCGGCGAACCGCCCCCCCAGCTGGTTCCCAAGCAGAGCTTCATCTCCGGCAGGCTCATACATTCGGCATCCATTCGGATGATCATTCACCCGCAGTATCCCGTCCGTTTTCAGGATCCTTGTTTTGGATTGTATTGGAGACCGATCCGCTTGTATTCGAAACCGATCCGCCTTTCGGGATCATCTCGAATTGGAACAATTCTCGACGCACAACCTTACTCTCATCAATGCTAAAATCAAAGCTAAAATCGAATTGTACCGCCGCGGGCCCGTAGCTCAGTTGGTTAGAGCGCTACCTTGACACGGTAGAGGTCTGGCGTTCGAGTCGCCACGGGCCCACCACCCTATCTCTCGAAAACGTCCGCACTTATGCGCCCTTTATCCGGTTTTCGCGCCGTGGTGCAGTATTGGTGCAAGAACTCGATGACTGCCTGCCCGCAATGGCTGTCGCCGGTACCTCCCGATCCCGGCGCCTGCCGGCAACGATACTCCACCTCGCGTGCAACATCAATAATTCACTCTACGCACGGGAGGCAGTCCCGGAGTTCATCGAGCAAAGCCCCCCGCGTTTGCTTCTTCGCCAGATCCGGCCCAACGCAGAGTGGAGGCATGAAGAGGAACAGTTGGAAGGGAGTCCCAAGAATGTTGAAGCCGGGCCGATCCAATTTGACAAGGGGCGGGGCCGGTTTGCCGACCACTTGCACAAGAGCATGCTCAGGAAATCGGACAACGGCGGGAGGCGGGCCAACGGCTAGGCTGCGGTCTTAAGAATCATCCCGAGTGGAACGCCGACCACGCTATACAGGGAGTTCGGCGCCCAAAGCGGCTGCCCGCACTGTAACGGACCCGAAAAAATTGGACACCGAAAAAGGCCTTTTCTTAGATGGTCGGCGGCATTGAAAATGGGGGGAGGCGCAAAAGCGCATCCTGAGTCCGGAGCAACCATGCGTGTGTTGACGCGCTTGCGGGACCCGGCACTGCCGATCAGCCAGAACTGCCCGGAGACCGGAGCGCGCATTTCGGAGGTCGCCGGATTGCGCATCCGGCACGTGGATCTGCAGGCGCGCTGCGTGCGGATCGAGCAACGGCACTGGCGGGGAGACATAGACGATGGATCGCGGGGCTGGGAGAGCGCAGAGCGGAGGGCCGGGTATTTCCGCAGCAGCCGGATGGGATGCGGCCGATGCGGGACTCCGGGGTGCGCAAGGCACTGAAGCTGGCGGCGCAGCAGGATGGCGGCGACTATTTGGGTCTGGGGCTGCACACGCTGCGGCGGGTGAACATCAAGATTCAGAAATAACGGGCAGGTAACGCGAGCTTAAGAGCAGGCGATCTGGTTTGCGCGCAAGCTGGAGATTCGCGCCGCTTCGATTTCGGGGGCCCAGTACCAAGCCGTACGCGGATTCTTCGAACGCGTTGCAAACGCTGAACAAAGCCAGGTGGTTCTGCTGCGGCAACAGCCGTTCGCGTCAACCGGGCGAATTAAGTGTGATTTGTAACAGTTCATGCATCGCACGGTCGCTGGCGTCCTTCATGCTGGCTTTCACACGAGCGCTTCGACGCGCAAATTTGTTTGCAACAAACCGGCCGTTCGTCTCACCATATACCAGCAAGTGCGGACTGGATTGAGGGTGTGCCGCTCCCGCGTACCCGCGGACCCCGGCTGTGCCGTCTCAATCCAATAAATCGAAAAGGAGCAAATTCATGACAGCACATAAGAATCGCGTGGTACTTCCCGGCAGTGAGCGCTCCGCTCGCCGTGGATCCCGGGTCGTAGGCGCCCCGGATCCCAACCAACAAATCAAGATTAGCGTGCGTGTTCGTCCGCGCCAGACCCTGCAGACTCTGGCGTCGGCGAACGAACTGAACGCGACTCCGCCCGCCCGGCGCAAGTATTTGAGCCGCGAACAATTCGCGGCCAGCTACGGCGCAAATCCCGTGGACCTCGCTAAAATCGAGGCCTTCGCCCACGAGCACAACCTCACCGTCGTCGAAGCCAGCCAGGCGCGGCGCACCGTTGTTCTCTCCGGAACCATCGCGGCGCTAAGCGGGGCATTCGGGGTCTATGTGGCCAATTACGAGCATCCCGAAGGCGACTTTCGCGGCCGCACCGGCCCCATCTACATACCGGAGGATCTTACAGGTATCGTCCAGGGTGTCTTCGGGTTCGACAACCGGCCGCAGGCCCGGCCCCATTTCCGCCAACACAAGAAGCAGCCTGCCCAACCGTCCGGTTATACGCCGCTCCAGGTGGCCCAGCTCTACAACTTCCCCGCGGGATTGAACGGTACCGGCGAGTGTATCGGGATCCTCGAGTTCGGCGGAGGCTACACTACCAGCGACCTGAATACTTACTTTCAAGGCCTGGGGATCGCCACTCCGTCCATCACGGCGGTGTCGGTCGATGGCGTTACCAACCAGCCTGCTCCGGGTCAGGACAGCCCCGATACCGAAGTCATGCTGGATATCGAAGTGTCCGGCGCGGTCGCGCCAGGCGCCAACGTGGTGGTCTATTTTTCGAACTTCACCGAGCAAGGCTGGGTGGACGCCGTAACCACCGCGGTGCACGACAGCGTCCATAATCCCTCCGTGCTCTCCATTAGTTGGGGATACGCGGAAGGCCAATCGATCTGGTCGGCCGGGGCCATCCAAGCCGTGAACGAAGCTTTTCAAGCCGCTGCCGCCATGGGCGTCACAGTTTGTTGCGCGGCCGGCGACGATGGCTCACGCGACCAAGTCGACGACGGCTTGGCCCACTGCGATTTCCCGGCTTCCAGCGCCTTCGTGCTGGCTTGCGGCGGTACCACCCTGCAGTCTTCCGGCGCCGGCGTCGCCAGCGAGACGGTCTGGAACGACGGCCCGAACGGAGGCGCCACCGGCGGTGGGATCAGCGACAGCATCGACCTGCCCACCTGGCAGGCGAACGCCCATGTGCCGCCCTCGGTGAATCCAGGCGGCCGGATCGGGCGCGGCGTCCCCGATGTGGCTGGCAACGCCGATCCTGAAACCGGATACCAGATCCTGGCCGACGGACAGTCAGGCGTGGTCGGCGGGACCAGCGCGGTTGCTCCGCTTTGGGCCGGCCTGATCGCGCTCATCAATCAAAAGCTGGGCACGCATGTCGGCTTCCTCAATCCTCTCTTGTACTCCCAGCTCGCCACCGCCAGCGCCTTGAACGATATCACCGTCGGGAACAACGATATCACCGGCCAGATCGGAGGCTATTCGGCGGGTCCCGGCTGGGACGCTTGCACCGGATACGGCAGCCCGAACGGTGCGGCCATCGGTAACTCTCTGGGCGGCGCCAGCGCAGCCGGCCACTAAAATAACACTCCAAGAGGCCAGCGGGTAGCAACTCAGTTACCCGCTAGCCCCTTCGTCAGCGTCCTGTTTTCAACAAGTTAGAGATTTCGTACCAGAGTAAACTAATTTCCATAGACACTGTGGATTGATCCTGGTAAGATAGCTGAAACACACTCAGCGGCACTTCCCAAACGATTCATGCCTGGAAATAGTTGAAAATGGTTGAAATCCTAGTTGGCTTTCTGATCGCGGCGGGTGTTGGACTAACGGGCGTTGGCGCGGGTTCGCTCATGGCGCCGGTTCTGATGCTGTTCTTCAAGGTTCCGCCTGCCGCGGCCGTGGGCACTGCGCTGGCATTTTCGGCGGTCATCAAGCTGACCATCGCGCCAGTCTACATTATCCGCAAACAGATCCATTATCCAACCCTGCTGCGTCTTTGCTGTGGCGGCGTCCCCGGCGTCTTGATTGGCTTCTATGCCATGGGTTTATTGGATGCCAAACATCATCGGGGCGTCCTGTTTCTCGGCATCGGCGCATTGGTGGCCAGCATGGCGCTCTATAATCTGATCCGGACCCTGCACCGCAGCGCCCACTCGCGGACCATGACCGACCGCTCCGGTTGGCTGCCTCTTATCGCCCTCGGAATCGGTGCGGAAGTGGGTTTCTCTTCCGCGGGCGCCGGCGCTCTGGGCAGCGTCGCTCTGTTGAATTTGACCCCGCTTCCTCCAGCCCGCGTAGTCGGGACAGATGTCATGTTCGGCTTGGCATGTTCCCTTATCGGTGGCGGTTTTCACTTGTCCGCGGGACATTTCCAGTCCGCCATCCTGATCCACCTCATCATCGGTGGTATGGTGGGCGCGTTAATTGGCGCCAACCTGTTGACAGTCCTGCCGGCCAGGCCTCTGCGCGTGGCGCTCTCCGCTTGGCTCACATGCATGGGCGTACAGCTCTGCTGGCAAGCCTTCGGTTAGCGCGGCTTGCCGCCAAAAAAGAGTTGGCAGGGTTGTGGGGAGACCGGCAAGAATCGGGCAGGCCCGGCTGATAACCCATGGCGGCATCGTCCCTCTGTGGTCATTCATGATGCAGTGCTACTAGCGGGTCAACACGCGTGGCCCTCGCGGCGATGCAAATCCACGCAACCGGCGGCGGCCAGGGAGGTTTGCACGATCAAAAGGACCGTCCAGCAGGAAAACACCGCGCCATGGATGCGAATCGGCAAGTTGGGCCGCGGAGCTTTGAGCACTCCGGCAAGACAGTAGGTGCGTGCGAAACCCGCTAAGACGGAGGCGAGACTCAGCACGGCCACGACGGAGAATAAAAGACGGTCGAAACGGCCGTCGCGCTGGCGGCGCATATTCAATTCCTTCCGGATTCCTCAGGGGAGCCAAAGGTCATGACAGCCTTCGCAATCGGTGTCACATGGCCGCCGACGTAGATTCCATCCGCGGCTTCCCTTCCCTGAACCTCGACATGCAGCAAGCTGCGACGGCCCATTTTTGTTCCCTGCTCGCTCACGAATCGCGTTCCGTCGTGGCCCGATACCAGCCCGTGCCGGATCATGTATGCTGCCAGGGGTCCGGTGGAGCTGCCCGTCGCAGGGTCTTCGACGATCCCGTATTCCGGCGCAAACATCCGGGAGTAGGCCCCATCGGGCGATGGCGTAAACAAGAAGACGCAGAAGGACTCGTTCTCCGCGCCCTTCAGAGTGCGCAGACCCGCCAAATCAAGCCATGCACGATCGACTGCCGCCTTATCCTTCACGGCAACAACTACCGTAGGATTGCCCGCGCTTAGAAGTTGCGGCCGCATGGGAAGGAGATCGCTTGGTTCCAGCCCCAGCACTCCCGCACAAAGAACGGGGTCATAGCATCGTCCCTCACGAATCGGAGGCATGCGCAACCAAATTATCGGGCGCGGCCCACAATCAACCCGAACAGGAACCGGGCCTATCTGCTCTTCCAGAACGAACGCCCTGCTGTTTCGCGGCACAGTTCCCTCCCGCAACAGCACGAACGCTGCGCCGACCGAGGGATGCCCGGCAAATGGCATCTCCTTTGCCGGCGTAAATATTCGGACGCGTGCCGCGCAATCCGGGCGCGTTGCGGGAAGCACGAAGGCGGTTTCCGCCAGGTTGAGTTCCCTGGCGATCTTCTGCATGGTCGTTTCATCCAAGCCGGACGCTTCCTGGAATACCGCTAGCGGATTCCCCGCCAGCGGCTCCGTGGTGAAGACGTCAACGACTGTGTACCGGTAGGAATTCATCATTCTGCCTAATCATCATGGAACGGTTAGCCCGGTATGTACAGATTCAGATCCAGCTATTTTTGACCAGTACAGTTTGCAAAGAAGGACTCTTCGAATTGAACGTGAATTGAACGGCGACTCGATCCGGTGTGGTGCCGATTAATCACAATCTTGTATCACTCTATTTCTCGACCAGTACAGTCTGCCGCGGTTCTGATATGCTCGTCGACATGGCGCCCGAGCGTTCGCCGCTCTATCTTCAGATCGCCGAGACGCTGGTTCAGCAGGTAGCGCGCGGCGCCTTGCGGCCTGGCGACCGCGTGCCATCTCTGCGGCAGTTGAGCCGGCAACAACGCGTCAGCGTTACGACGGCATTGCAAGCC
>Ga0209333_1000775_pt1 | contig 16770 bp, 11 predicted proteins | sample BlaSpr_A8_OM2_O3_FD_187982 | JGI IMG/M metagenome (GOLD analysis project Ga0209333, IMG submission 187982) | Forest soil microbial communities from Thunder Bay, Ontario, Canada - Black Spruce, Ontario site 2_A8_OM2_O3 (SPAdes) (version 2) | ecosystem: Environmental > Terrestrial > Soil > Boreal... | reverse complement strand
AATGGCTAGAGCACCGGTCTCCAAAACCGGGGGTTGGGGGTTCGAGTCCCTCCACTCCTGCCATTTTCCCGTCATCGGTGGTCAGTGATCGGTAATCGGCAAATGTGGTTACGACAGAGGTTTCCGATTACAGGTTACTGATTATCGCCATCTGGTCACTTGACGCTTGCCCTGAGCGGCAGTACCTATCCGCCTATCGTCTGCGGCCCGATGTCGGACTTCCGCGACGAACATTTCCCCAAAGGATCAGCCGTGTTGGCCTTCTCCTGAATAAGGGTTGGGGAACGACTATTTAGACGTCAATGGCAAAGATCGATCCGTTCAAATTCCTGCAAGAAGTGCGGGCCGAGGGGCAAAAGGTCACCTGGCCGACGCGCAAGGAGACGACCGTCACCACTATGATGGTTTTTGTCATGGTGTTCGTTGCGTCGATTTTCTTCCTGCTGGCAGATCAGATCATGCGGTTCGGCGTGAGTTTTCTCCTCGGCATTAGTTCTTGAACAAATCCACGGCCCCAACAATCGACGACCCGGATTTCATCCCATGACCACCCGCTGGTACGCCGTCCACGCTTATTCGAATTTCGAGAACAAAGTTGCGGATTCCATCCGCGAGCAGGCAAAGCAGCGCGGACTTGCCGGTCAGTTCGAGCAAATACTCGTACCGAAGGAAAAGGTCGTTGAAGTGCGGCGCGGCCGCAAAGTCGACGCCGAGCGGAAATTCTTTCCTGGTTACGTGCTGGTGAAGATGGAGCTCACCGACGAAGCCTATCACCTGATCAAGAACACGCCGAAAGTTACCGGCTTTCTCGGCTCCGACAACAAGCCGATGCCGCTGTCGGACGCCGAAGCCGATCGCATCATCCATCAGGTGCAGGAAGGCATCGAGCGGCCGAAGCCGTCGGTGTCCTTCGAGGTCGGTGAGCAGGTTCGAGTCTCTGACGGCCCGTTTGCATCGTTCAATGGCACCGTGGAAGAGGTTGACGAGGCCCGTTCGCGGCTCAAAGTGGCCGTTTCGATCTTTGGCCGCGCTACGCCGGTCGAGCTCGAATTCGGGCAGGTGGAGAAATTGTGAGTTGCCCTCTCCGCGCAAGCGGAGAGAGGGAGAAGCAACGTGGGAGGCGAGGGCGGCCGCCAGCCGCCGCAAGCCGGACCACTAAAGGAGTAATGAATGGCGAAGAAGATCACTGGCTACGTCAAATTGCAGGTGCCGGCCGGGGCCGCCAATCCGTCACCGCCGATCGGCCCCGCGCTTGGCCAGCGCGGTCTCAACATCATGGAATTCTGCAAGGCGTTTAACGCGCAGACCCAGAAGTTGGAGAAGGGCACACCCATCCCCGTCACCATTACCGTCTATGCCGACCGCACGTTTTCGTTCGAGTTGCGCACCCCGCCGGTTTCACACTTTCTCAAGAAGGCGGCTAAGCTTGAAAGCGGCTCCAAGACACCCGGCCGCGATGTTGCTGGCTCCGTCACCAAGGCGCAGGTGCGCGAAATCGCCGAGCAGAAAATCAAAGATTTAAATTGCGATACCATCGAGTCGGCGATGCGCATGATCGAGGGCTCGGCGCGCTCCATGGGGCTGGAGGTGAAATCATGACTGTTGGCAAGCGCACGCGCGGAGCGCGCGAGGGCGTCGACCGCGAGAAGCTTTATCCGCTCACGGATGCGGTAAAAATGGTCAAGGAGCGGGCCAAGGCGAAGTTCGATGAAACCATCGAAGTGGCGATGAATCTTGGCATCGATCCGCGGCACGCCGATCAGGCGGTCCGCGGCGTCGTCAACCTGCCGAACGGCACCGGACGAAACGTGCGGGTTGCCGTGTTCGCCCGCGGCGTCAAAGCAGATGAAGCCAAGGCCGCGGGCGCCGACGTCGTCGGCGCGGAGGATCTGGTGGAGAAGGTGCAAGGCGGCGCCATCGATTTCGATCGCGTGGTCGCGACGCCGGATTTGATGCCGCTGGTCGGCAGGCTCGGCAAGGTTTTGGGTCCGCGCGGACTGATGCCTAACCCGAAAGTCGGAACGGTGACCATGGACGTGACGACCGCGGTCAAGGGCGCCAAGGGCGGTTCGGTGGAGTTCCGTGCTGAAAAGGCCGGCGTCGTTCAAGCCGGCATCGGCAAAGCTTCATTCAGCGAAGACAAGCTGGTCGAGAACATCCGCGCCTTTGCCGATGCGGTGCAGAAGTCGCGTCCGCAGGGTGCGAAAGGCTCATTCATCAACCGGGTTGCCATCTCCTCCACCATGGGCCCCGGCGTGAAGGTCGAGCCGGCGAGCCTGTTCCCGAGTTCGCAGTAGACGCGATAATGTCATTCCGGTGAGCGGGCTTTAGCCCGCGAGCCCGGAATCTATAGCCGCTAGCGCTGGGGTGATGGATTCCGGACTAGCCGCTCCGCGGCAATCCGGAATGACAGGCGTGAGTCGGCTACCCGGCCTTGCGCTTCTTCCACAACACCTTGGTCGCGATCTTCGCGCCTTCGACCATCGCCTTGAGCTTCGCCCACATGATGGTCGGATGGACACGCTGCGCGAACGGGCTTTGCGCGAAGCCGCAATCCGTGCCGGCCATCACGTTGTCGCGTCCGACGATCTTGGCGAACTGCACGAGCCGCTCAGCTACGAGTTCAGGATGCTCGACAATATTGGTGGCGTGGCTGATCACGCCGGGGATCAAAATCTTGTCACGCTTGAGCTTGACCGTTTCCCAGACCCGCCATTCGTGGGCGTGACGCGGGTTGGCGGCCTCGAAGGAATAATGTCCGACCCGCACTTGCAGCAGCAGATCGACGATATCCTTTAAGGGCACGTCGAAGGCGTGCGGCCCGTTCCAGCTGCCCCAGCAGATGTGATAGCGCGAGCGCTCCTCCGGGATGCCCCTGAGCGCATGATTGAGCGCCTCGATACGCAGCTGCGCCCACCGTCGATATTGTTTGTTGGTCATCGGCGGCACCATGCGCTCGTGCATGTAGGGCAGAAACGCATCGTCGATTTGCACGTAAAGCCCGGCGTCGACGATCGCCTTATATTCCTGGTGCAGCGCGTCGGCGAGCGCTGTGAGGAAGAGTTCTTCGTTCTCGTAGTATTCGTTCTTGGCGCCGGGCAGCGCGCTCGCCGGCGCCACCACCGGCAAGAAGGCGGCGAGCGAGCGATGCTTGGCTTTCGCCGCGGCAACGCCGGCCTTTATATTTCTTATGTCGCGCAAGACCTGTTGATCCGCATACTCGATCGGAGCGCTGACCACGACGCGATTGCCGAGACGCTTGCCGAGGCCGGTCGCGGCGTCATATTCGGCGTAAAATTCCGAGAAGGCCTGATGGTCACGGCCGCCGCCCATCGAGCTCATCGGATCGCTGGCTTCCTCCGCGGTCGCCGGCCGAACGGCGATGCCGGAAAGCCGCTTGTGAACGTAGAAGGCCCAGTTGGCGCCTTTGCCGAACTCGCCATCGCTGACAATATCGATGCCGATGTCGGTCTGCTGGCGGACAACTTCGGCAATCGAGTCCGCGAGGCAGGTTTCGAACGTCGCCTCATCGTAGGATTTGCCATCCTCAATCGCGCGCCAGAACGAGACGAGTTTTAGCGGCCGGACGAGACTGCCGACGTGGGTGGTGAGAATGCGATTGGCACTTGCCGGCATGCGTGGACCCCCCTCTAGTCGCCGATTTCTGCGCGCGGATTTTATTTGCGGCGTTATCTCGGCACGCGCCCTTTGACGGCGTTCGCTCTCGCCTTGTAAGCGATGCGCCTATTTTTGTCCTTGGGCAGAGTAGTGCGCAAATCCGATTTAAAATGCTCCAAGTCGGCTGTTGGCATCTTGCAAGACCTCGCCAGCCACACGCGTGAAACGACCCATGAACCGCTCGTAGGCTTCGCCGTCGACGAAGACTCTCTGGTTGTCGGTCACGCCTTGCCGCCCAAGTGACGCGGCGACATTACGTACTTGGCAAGTCGCCTGAAAGCCGCTAGATAGCCGCGAAAGGGCGTGCCGGACCGGTTTGCCGGCGCGCTCTTATGCGTTCCTCAGAGACCAGGTGAGTAATTCTCTCTTATCGCCGATCCGATATGGATTTCGTAAGAGGCGGAGGAGCTTACCGGTGATTGTTGGGACGCTTCCTGTCCAAGACTGCGGGTGCCCGCGAGGGCTTAATCGCAAGGCCTGCATAGACGGGTGAAGGCCGGGGCGTTGTCCTCGGTTCTGACCTCGACGGCCCGCGCCGGTGCGTAACCGGAGAGCGGGGGGCAGGGTGCAAGGCATCAACCCCGGCGCGCGTTAAGCCGCCTACCGGAGAGAGCGTTTGGATCGTTCGGCAAAAAGCGAAATGGTCAGCGACCTTGGCGCGGTGTTCAAAGCCACCAAGGTCGTTGTGGTCGCGCATTATTCCGGCCTGACCGTCGTCCAAATGCAGACGCTTCGCCGGCAGATGAAGCAGGCGGGTGCGAGCGTGCGGGTGGCGAAAAACCGGCTGGCCAAAATCGCTCTCGAAGGCAGCGACATCGCTTCCATCGCGCCGTTGCTCAAGGGCCCGACCTTGATGGCGTTTTCCGGCGACCCGATCGCGGCTCCCAAGGCCGCCGTCGATTTTGCCAAGACGCACGAGCAATTCGTGATCTTGGGCGGGGCGATGGGCGCCACCGCGCTTGATCCGAATGCGGTCAAGGCGCTTGCGGCTTTGCCATCGCTCGACGAGTTGCGCGCCAGAATCGTGGGCCTGCTCGTGGCGCCGGCTACGAAGATCGCACAACTGGTCAACGCCCCGGCCGCCAAGGTGGCCCGTGTCGTTCAGGCCTATGCGAGCAAGGACGGAACCGACGCGCCAGCTGCCGCCTGAAGACTTCAACTTAAAGTTTAGAACCGAGGACATAGAATCATGGCTGATCTGCAAAAAATTGTGACCGACCTCTCCAGCCTCACCATCTTAGAGGCGGCGGAGCTCGCCAAATTGCTCGAAGAGAAATGGGGTGTTTCGGCCGCCGCTGCCGTGGCGGTTGCCGCCCCAGCAGGCGGCGGGGGTACCGCGGCACCGGCTGAGGAACAGACCGAATTCACGGTCGTGCTCTCTGCCGCCGGCGAGAAGAAGATTGAAGTCATTAAAGAAGTCCGTGCCATTACCGGCCTGGGACTTAAGGAGGCCAAGGACTTGGTCGAGGGCGCTCCCAAACCGGTGAAAGAGGGCGTTAACAAGGACGATGCGGCAAAGATCAAGGCGCAGCTCGAAAAAGCCGGCGCCAAGGTTGAGCTTAAGTAAGCGAATGCCTATTTGAGGGAAGTTCGCGGAGGAGGCAGCTCGCATTCTGCGGCTTTCTCGACAGGTTCCAGTCGCGGGTGCCGGACCCTGTTCCGGCGGCTGTGAAGTCATAAATCGAACGTCGCGGGTCTTCGGCGCCGAGTACGGGCGGGACCGCGTAGGACGAACACCGCGGCAAATGGTGGAAATCTGTGATTTGCGCTGGCGAACGGATTGAACCGCCAGCATTTGCGTGAAGATGATTCGGCTTCTGGAGCCGAATCAGCGGAAATAGGGTGGCTCGACGCCTGTCCCGACGATCGCGATGGATAGCGGTCTTCTGGAGAGTCGTTCTGATCGCCTCGATACCCGCGGGCCTGGGGTCCGTGGACGGCTTGGCGCGATGGGCTCCCCTGTCGCGTCCGGCCCTGATGGATCGATTGAGCGAGAGGACATGATGGCGCAGACGTTTATCGGTCGGAAGCGCGTAAGGAAGTTTTTCGGAAAAATCGAAGAAGTCGCGGAGATGCCGAACCTCATTGAGGTTCAAAAGGCATCCTACGACCAGTTCCTATTGGTGGTGGAGCCGCAGGGCGGCCGCCCCAACGAAGGACTGCAGGCCGTTTTCAAGTCGGTGTTCCCGATTTCCGATTTCTCCAACACGTCCATGCTCGAATTCGTCAAATACGAATTCGAAGGGCCGAAATACGACGTCGATGAGTGCCGGCAGCGCGGCATGACTTATGCGGCGCCGCTCAAGGTCACGCTCCGCCTGATCGTGTTCGATATCGACGAAGAGACCGGTGCCAAGTCGGTGAAGGACATCAAGGAGCAGGATGTCTACATGGGCGACATTCCGCTCATGACCAATAACGGCACGTTCATCGTCAACGGCACCGAGCGCGTCATCGTCTCGCAGATGCACCGCTCGCCCGGCGTCTTCTTCGATCACGACAAGGGCAAGACCCACTCCTCGGGCAAGCTGCTGTTCGCCGCCCGCATCATTCCGTATCGCGGTTCTTGGCTCGACATCGAGTTCGACGCCAAGGACATCGTCTACGCGCGCGTTGACCGGCGGCGGAAGATTCCGGTCACCTCGCTCCTCTACGCGCTCGGCATGAGCGGCGAGGAGATCCTCAATACCTTCTACAAACAGGTGCCCTACAAGCGCATCAAGGACGGCTGGCGCGTGCCGTTCGATGCCAACCGCTTGCGCGGCTACAAGGCCATCAACGATCTCGTCGATGCCGACACCGGCAAGGTGGTGCTCGAGGCCGGCAAGAAGCTCACCGTGCGCCAAGCCCGCCAGCTCGCGGAGAAGGGCCTCAAGGCGCTGCGGCTGACCGACCAGGAATTAATCGGCCATTACATTGCCGAGGACTTGGTCAATACGAAAACCGGTGAAATCTACGCCGAGGCCGGCGAGGAGATTACCGGCACCGAACGAAAGGACGGCGAGGTCGATATCAACGTCGGTAAGACGCCGCTGAAGTCGCTGGTTGATTTCGGCTACAAGGAGTTGCCGCTTCTCAACATCGATCACGTCAATGTCGGCGCCTACATCCGCAACACATTGTCGGTCGACAAGAACATGACGCGCGACGAAGCGCTGTTCGATATCTACCGCGTTATGCGCCCGGGCGAGCCGCCGACGGTCGACACCGCGCAGTCTATGTTCCAGTCGTTGTTCTTCGATTCCGAGCGCTACGATCTGTCCGCGGTCGGCCGCGTGAAGATGAATATGCGGCTCGATCTCGACGCCGAGGACACCGTGCGCATCTTGCGCAAGGAAGACATACTGGCGGTCATTAAGACGCTGGTCGATCTGCGCGATGGCAAAGGCGAGATCGACGACATCGATCATCTCGGAAACCGCCGCGTGCGGTCGGTCGGCGAGCTGATGGAGAACCAGTACCGCATCGGGCTGCTTCGCATGGAGCGTGCGATCAAGGAGCGCATGTCGTCGGTCGATATCGACACCGTCATGCCGCAGGACCTGATCAACGCCAAACCTGCGGCCGCGGCGGTCCGTGAGTTCTTCGGCTCCTCGCAGCTTTCGCAGTTCATGGACCAAACCAATCCGCTGTCGGAGATCACGCACAAGCGGCGCTTGTCGGCGCTCGGGCCGGGCGGTCTGACGCGCGAGCGAGCCGGCTTTGAGGTTCGTGACGTGCATCCGACCCATTACGGCCGCATCTGTCCGATCGAGACGCCGGAAGGTCCGAATATCGGCCTTATCAATTCGCTCGCGACCTACGCGCGGGTCAACAAATACGGCTTTGTCGAAACGCCCTACCGGAAGGTGAAAGACGGCCGCGTGACCGATGAGGTGATCTATCTCTCCGCCATGGAGGAGGGCCGCTACACGGTGGCGCAGGCCAACTCCGCAATCGACGGCAAGGGCCGCTTCACCGATGACCTCGTCGTCGTGCGGCATGCTGGCGACGTGCAGCTCCTGCCGCCGGACAAAGTCGATTTCATGGACGTGTCGCCGAAGCAGCTGGTTTCGGTGGCGGCGGCGCTCATCCCGTTTCTTGAGAACGACGACGCCAACCGCGCGCTCATGGGCTCGAACATGCAACGGCAGGCGGTGCCGCTCGTTCATGCCGAGGCGCCGTTCGTCGGCACCGGCATGGAAGGCGTGGTGGCGCGCGACTCTGGCGCGGCGATCGCGGCTCGCCGTACCGGTGTAGTCGATCAGGTCGACGCTACCCGTATCGTCATCCGCGCCACCGACGAGCCGGATCCGACCAAGCCCGGCGTCGATATCTACCGGCTGATGAAGTTCCAGCGTTCCAACCAGAACACCTGCATCAATCAGCGGCCGCTGGTGAAGGTCAGTGATCAGGTGAAGAAGGGCGATATCATTGCCGACGGTCCCTCGACCGATCTCGGCGAGTTGGCGCTCGGCAGGAACGTGCTGGTCGCGTTCATGCCGTGGAACGGCTACAACTTCGAAGACTCGATCCTGCTCTCCGAACGCATCGTCAAGGACGACGTCTTCACCTCGATCCACATCGAGGAATTCGAGGTCATGGCCCGCGATACCAAGCTCGGGCCGGAGGAGATCACGCGCGACATTCCCAACGTCTCGGAAGAGACGCTGAAGAATCTCGACGAGGCCGGCATCGTCTATATCGGCGCCGAAGTGCGCGCGGGCGATATTCTCGTCGGCAAGATCACGCCAAAGGGCGAGAGTCCGATGACGCCGGAAGAAAAGCTTCTGCGCGCCATCTTCGGCGAAAAAGCCTCCGATGTCCGCGACACGTCACTGCGGGTGCCGCCCGGCGTACAGGGCACCGTGGTCGAAGTGCGCGTGTTCAATCGACACGGCGTTGAAAAAGACGAACGTGCGCTCGCCATCGAGCGTGAAGAAATCGAACGGCTCGCCAAGGATCGCGACGACGAACAGGCCATCCTCGACCGCAACGTTTACGGCCGTCTCGCCGAGTTGCTGGAAGGCCGCCAAGGCATCGCCGGTCCGAAGGGCTTCAAAAAGGACACCAAGATCACCCGCGCGGTGCTCGACGAATATCCGCGTTCGCAGTGGTGGTCGTTTGCTTCGCCAAACGACAAGGTGATGGCGGAGATCGAAGCCATCCGTAAGCAGTACGATGAATCGAAGAAGCGGCTCGAACAGCGCTTCCTCGACAAAGTCGAAAAGCTGCAGCGCGGCGACGAGTTGCCGCCGGGCGTCATGAAGATGGTCAAAGTCTTCGTCGCCGTGAAGCGCAAGATCCAGCCGGGTGACAAGATGGCCGGCCGTCACGGCAATAAAGGCGTGGTGTCGAAGATCGTGCCGGTCGAGGACATGCCGTTCCTCGGCGATGGCACGCAAGTCGATATCGTGCTCAACCCGCTCGGCGTGCCGAGCCGGATGAACGTCGGCCAGATTCTGGAGACCCATCTCGGCTGGGCGTGCGCCGGTCTCGGATTGAAGATCGGGCAGGCCGTCGACCTCTACAACAGCAAGAAGGATTCGAAGCCGCTCAAGGAGCTGCTGAAGAAGGTCTATGGCGACGAAGAGACCATCAAGTCGCTTGACGAAAAAGGCTTGATGGAGCTCGGCAGCAACTTGCGCCACGGCGTGCCGATTTCGACGCCGGTCTTCGACGGAGCCAAGGAAGCCGACATCGAGCACATGCTCGATCTCGCCGGCCTCGATCATTCCGGACAAGTGACGCTCTTCGACGGGCGTACCGGCGACACTTTCGACCGCAAGGTCACTGTCGGCCATATCTATATGCTCAAGCTGCATCATCTCGTGGACGACAAAATCCACGCCAGGTCGATCGGACCTTACAGCCTGGTCACGCAGCAGCCATTGGGCGGCAAGGCGCAGTTCGGCGGGCAACGGTTCGGCGAAATGGAGGTGTGGGCGCTCGAAGCTTACGGCGCCGCTTACACGCTTCAGGAAATGCTGACGGTGAAATCCGACGACGTGGCCGGTCGTACTAAGGTCTACGAGGCGATCGTGCGCGGCGACGACACCTTCGAGGCCGGCATTCCGGAATCGTTCAACGTGCTCGTCAAGGAAATGCGCTCGCTCGGCTTGAACGTCGACTTGCACAATTCCAAGCAGCAGCGCGGCGGCGACGGTGGTGTCGCCGAGGCGGCGGAGTGAGCGGACGACAAAGGATAGTGAAAGAGGACGGATGCACAGCGAACGACGAGACGGGTTGATCTGTCGTCCGTCGTTTGTCGTTCGTCCTCTTCTAACCAAGAAATTCACACGGAGAATGTCATGAACCAAGAGATTATGAATCTCTTCAGCCCGCAGACGCCGGCTCAGGTCTTCGACCAGATCCGCATCTCGATCGCGAGCCCGGAAAAGATTCTGTCTTGGTCCTACGGCGAAATCAAAAAGCCGGAAACCATCAACTACCGCACGTTCAAGCCCGAACGCGACGGATTGTTCTGCGCGCGCATTTTCGGCCCGATCAAGGACTACGAATGCCTGTGCGGCAAGTACAAGCGGATGAAGTACAAGGGCATCATCTGCGAGAAGTGTTCAGTCGAGGTGACGCTGTCGCGCGTGCGGCGCGAGCGCATGGGACACATTGAGCTCGCGGCGCCGGTCGCCCACATCTGGTTTCTGAAATCGTTGCCGTCGCGCATCGGGCTCATGCTCGACATGACGCTTAAGGATCTTGAGCGCATTCTCTATTTCGAATATTACGTCGTGCTCGAGCCCGGCCTCACGCCGCTCAAGGACCGTCAGCTCCTGAGCGAAGAGGATTATATGAAGGCCCAGGACGAGCTCGGGGCCGACAGCTTCACCGCCATGATCGGCGCGGAGGCGATCCGCGAATTGCTCAAGGCGCTCGACCTTGAGAAGATGGCGGTCGACCTGCGCCAGGAGATCGCCGAATCGACCTCGGAGCTAAAGCCGAAGAAGCTCGCCAAGAGGCTCAAGCTGATTGAGGCCTTCATCCAATCCGGCAACAAGCCGGAATGGATGATCCTGACCCACGTGCCGGTTATTCCGCCGGACTTGCGCCCGCTCGTTCCGCTGGACGGCGGCCGGTTTGCCACGTCCGACCTCAACGACCTCTATCGCCGCGTCATCAACCGCAACAATCGCCTGAAGCGGCTCATCGAGTTGCGCGCTCCCGACATCATCATCCGCAACGAGAAGCGGATGTTGCAGGAAGCCGTCGATGCGCTGTTCGACAATGGCCGCCGCGGCCGCGTCATCACCGGCGCCAACAAGCGGCCGCTGAAGTCGCTTGCCGACATGCTCAAAGGCAAGCAGGGCCGCTTCCGCCAGAACCTGCTGGGCAAGCGCGTCGACTATTCGGGCCGTTCGGTTATCGTGGTCGGTCCGGAGCTCAAGCTGCATCAGTGCGGGCTGCCAAAGAAAATGGCGCTCGAACTGTTCAAGCCGTTCATCTATTCGCGGCTCGACGCCAAGGGTCTTTCGACCACGGTCAAGCAGGCGAAGAAGCTCGTCGAGAAGGAGAAGCCGGAAGTCTGGGACATTCTCGACGAGGTTATTCGCGAACATCCGATCCTGCTCAATCGCGCTCCGACGCTTCATCGCCTCGGCATCCAGGCGTTCGAGCCGGTCTTGATCGAAGGCAAGGCGATTCAGCTGCACCCGCTGGTTTGCGCGGCGTTCAACGCCGATTTCGACGGCGACCAGATGGCCGTACACGTGCCGCTGTCGCTGGAAGCGCAGCTTGAGGCGCGGGTGCTGATGATGTCCACCAACAACATCCTGCATCCCGCCAATGGCTCGCCTATCATCGTGCCGTCACAGGACATCGTGCTCGGGCTCTATTACCTTTCGCTCCTCAGCGATTCCGGTCCCGGGCAGTGGAAGCTCGAGCTGCATGCAGAGAAAGAGATCGAGCGCGACCGGAAGAAGAAGAACATCGTGCAGGGCTTCTATCGCAACATGAGCGAAGTCGAGCATGCGTTGCACGAGAAGATCGTCGGCTTGCACTCCAAGATTAAGTATCGCTGGGAGGGTATCGACGAGGAAGGCAAACCCGCGCGCAAATGGTACGAGACGACGCCCGGCCGGGTGTTACTGGGCGAAGTATTGCCCAGGCACCGGAAGGTTCCGTTCGACCTCGTCAACAAGTTGATGACGAAGCGCGAAATTTCCTCGATGATCGATACGGTCTATCGCCACTGCGGCCAGAAGGAGACGGTAATCTTCTGCGACCGCATTATGGCGCTCGGCTTCCACCACGCCTTCAAGGCCGGCATTTCGTTCGGCAAGGACGACATGGTGGTGCCGCACACCAAGAAAAAAATCGTTGAGGAGACGCGCGAGCAGGTTAAGGACTTCGAGCAGCAATACAACGACGGCCTGATCACCCAAGGTGAAAAGTACAACAAGGTCGTCGATGCCTGGTCGAAGTGCACCGAGAAGATCGCGGAAGCGATGATGAAGGAAATTTCGGCCGCGAGGCCGGCGACAGAGAAGGGTGCCGAAGCTCAGGTCAACTCGATCTACATGATGGCACATTCTGGCGCCCGCGGTTCGCCGGCGCAGATGCGACAGCTCGCCGGTATGCGTGGTCTGATGGCGAAGCCTTCCGGTGAGATTATCGAAAGCCCGATCATCTCGAACTTCAAGGAAGGCCTCTCCGTGCTCGAGTATTTCAACTCGACGCACGGCGCGCGCAAAGGGCTGGCCGACACCGCGTTGAAAACGGCGAACTCGGGTTATCTGACCCGGCGTCTGGTCGACGTGGCGCAGGATTGCATCATCACCTTCGAGGATTGCGGCACCTCGCGTGGTATCAAGGTGCGCGCTATCATCGACGCCGGGCAGGTAGTTGCGTCGCTGGCGAGCCGTATTCTCGGCCGAACTACGGCGGAGGATGTGCGCGACCCATCGAACAACGAGGTGCTGGTTCCGAACGGCACGCTGCTCGAGGAACCGCACGTCGACCGGCTCGTCACCTCCGGGGTGCAAGAGATCAAGATCCGCTCGGTGCTCACCTGTGAGACGACCAGCGGGGTGTGCGGCAAGTGCTATGGACGCGATCTTGCCCGCGGCACGCCGGTCAATATGGGCGAGGCCGTCGGCGTCATTGCGGCACAGTCGATCGGTGAGCCGGGCACCCAGCTCACCATGCGCACGTTCCATATCGGCGGCGCGGCGCAGATCTCGGAGCAGTCCTTCGTCGAGTCGAACTTCGAGGGTACTATCCGGATCAAAAACAAGAACGTCGTCCGCAATTCGGACGGCGATCAGATCGTCATGAGCCGCAACCTCATCGTTGCGGTAACCGATCCGGACGGCACCGAACGCGCCGTGCACCGCATCCAGTACGGCGCGCGTCTCAAGATCGAGGATGGCGAGCACATTAAGCGCGGCCAACGTATCGCCGAGTGGGATCCTTACACCCGGCCGATCATGACCGAAGTCGAGGGTATTGTCGGATTCGAGGATCTCGTCGAAGGTCAGTCAATGACCGAGACGCTCGACGAATCGACCGGCATCGCCAAGCGCCTGGTGATCGACTGGCGTTCGGGTTCAGCCCGCGGCCAGCAGGATTTACGTCCAGCGCTCGTGATCAAGGGCAAGGACGGCAAGATCTTGAAGCTCTCCCGTGGCAGCGATGCGCGCTACATGCTGGCGGTCGACGCCATCATCTCGGTCGATCCCGGCGCCAAGATGAAGGCGGGCGATGTCATCGCCCGTATTCCGACCGAAAGCGCCAAGACCCGCGACATCACCGGCGGTTTGCCGCGCGTCGCGGAATTGTTCGAAGCGCGGCGGCCGAAGGAATCGGCGGTCATCGCCGAGATTTCCGGCACGGTGCGTTTCGGCCGCGATTACAAGAACAAGCGGCGGATCACCATCGAGCCCAGCAACAGCGAGGAGGAGGCGCGCGAGTACCTCGTCCCCAAGGGCAAGCACATCTACTTGCAGGACGGCGACGTCATCGAGAAGGGCGACTTTATTGTCGAAGGCAACCCGGCGCCGCACGACATCCTCGCGATCAAAGGTGTGGAGGAGCTTGCAGGCTACCTGACTAATGAAATCCAGGAAGTCTATCGGCTCCAAGGCGTGGCGATCAACGACAAGCACATCGAGGTGATTGTCCGGCAGATGCTGCAAAAGGTGGAGATCACGGATTCCGGCGAGACCGACCTGATCCAGGGCGATCAAGTCGACAAACTGGAATTCGACGAGGCCAATGCCCGCGTGGTGGCCGAAGGTAAAAAGCCTGCGGTCGCGCACCCGGTGTTGCTCGGCATTACCAAGGCGTCGCTGCAGACGCGCTCCTTCATTTCCGCGGCATCGTTCCAAGAGACGACGCGTGTCCTCACCGAAGCCGCGGTCTCGGGTAAGGCCGACACGCTCGATGGGCTCAAGGAGAACGTCATCGTCGGCCGGCTCATTCCCGCCGGCACGGGTGCGATGATGAATCGGCTGCGCGAAGTGGCGATCAAGCGTGACAAGCTCATTCTCGCGGAGCGCGAGAAGGAGGCGGCGAAAGCCGCTGAGGCCGCGCAGGAGCCTGCGGCACTGCCGGCGGCGGAGTAAAACCCGCCCGGGCGCATAACGACGAGGAGGCCGCCGCAGGGCGGCCTTTTCGTTCTATGCAGCATCCCTATGTACTTTCGGCTGGACCGAGTGACCTGACGTCGGGAGGCGGAGATGAGCACAGTTCTGGTAACGGGCGGCTCGGGCTTTATCGGCAGCCATTGCATTTTGCAGCTGCTTGCCGGCCGCCACGAGGTGCGTACCACCGTCCGCAATCTCAAGCGGGAAGGTGAGGTGCGTGCTGCGTTGAAGCAAGGCGGCGCCGCGCCAGGCGACCGCTTATCGTTTTATGCCGCCGATCTCGAAAGCGACGCCGGCTGGCGCGAAGCGGTGGCTGGCTGTGATTATGTCCTGCATATTGCCTCGCCGTTTCCCGCAGCGGTTCCAAAGCACGAAGACGAGCTCATTGTGCCGGCGCGCGAAGGGGCGTTGCGCGTGCTGCGCGCCGCTCGCGACGCCGGCGTCAAGCGTGTGGTGCTCACGTCGTCATTTGCCGCCGTTGGTTACGGCCACGCGCCGCAAAGCGCGCCGTTCACTGAGACCAATTGGACTAACCCTGCAGGGCGCGACGCTAGCGCCTATGTGAAGTCGAAGACGCTTGCGGAACGCGCTGCTTGGGACTTTATCGCCAAGGAGGACGGCGCTCTCGAACTTTCCGTTGTCAACCCGGTCGGCGTCTTCGGTCCGGTGCTCGGTCCCGATTACTCGACATCGATCCTCATCGTGCAACGCCTGATGGACGGCGCCATGCCCGGCTGTCCGCAGCTTGTTTTCGGCATCGTGGACGTGCGTGACGTCGCCGACCTGCACCTTCGCGCCATGACCAATCCGGCCGCGAAGGGCGAACGCTTCCTTGCCGTTGCCGGTGATTTCATGTCGATTCGCGATATTGCGCTGGTGCTCAAGGAGCGGACGGGAGCGGCCGGGCGTAGGGTGCCGACGCGGTTATTGCCGAACTGGCTCGTTCGCGTCGCCGCCTTGGCCGATCCGGCGGTGAAGCAGATTATTCCCGAGCTCGGCACGACAAAAAACGCAAACAGCGAGAAAGCCCGCCGTGTGCTGGGCTGGACGCCTCGCTCGCGCGAGGAAGCGTTGGTTGCCAGCGTGGAAAGCCTGTTGGGGCTCGGCTTGCTCAAGGACAGCGTGAGAAAAGCCGCCTAAGCTACCATCGTTTCTACGTTACCCAATGGAGCGCAACCTGTTCCCGCCGCAGCGGATCGTCTGCCTGACCGAAGAGACCGTCGAGACGCTTTACCTGCTCGGCGAAGAGCATCGCGTCGTCGGCATTTCGGGCTTTGTGATGCGCCCGCCACGGGCCCGCCGCGAAAAGCCGCGCGTCTCCGCCTTTACGTCCGCCGATATCCCGAAAATTCTCGCGCTTGCGCCTGATCTCGTTCTTACCTTCTCCGATCTCCAGGCAGAGATCGCTACGACTTTGATCCGCGCCGGCGTCAGTGTGCACGCCTTCAACCAGCGGACAGTCGCGGAAATTCTCGACATGGTGCGTTTACTCGGCGGCATGGTCGGTGCCGCTGACCGTGCGGAGCGTTTGGTCTCGGAACTCGACCAGGGAATATCTGCCACGCGCCGCCGCGCCGCCCGCCTACCGTGGCGGCCGAGGGTTTATTTCGAGGAATGGGACGAGCCGATGATTTCCGGCATCGGCTGGGTATCGGAATTGATCGAGGCCGCCGGTGGCATGGATGTCTTCGCCGACCGGGCGGCGTGCAAGTCGGCCAAGGAGCGCATCGTCAGCGCCGCGGAAGTGATTGACCGGCAGCCGGACGTCATCATCGGCTCGTGGTGCGGAAAGAAGTTCAGACCGGAAAAAGTCGCGAGCCGCCTTGGTTTCGACCGGCTGGCGGCGGTCCGCGGCGGTGCGCTGTACGAGATCAAATCGTCGTTGATCCTCCAGCCCGGGCCGGCAGCGCTAACGGACGGCCTTGCTGCGCTGGAGACGATTTTCGCTGGCGTGTCGGCAAAGCTGCTCGCGGTATCCGCATGATCACCCGCCAGCCTCCCACCGAGCTTGCATTGTTTAGCGGCGGCGCCATGCGGCGGTTCCTCACCGAGGCCCTGCCGTTGTTCGAGCAAGCGCAGGGAATAAAGGTTTCCGCCCATTTCGCGATTACGCGCCTTCTCAAGAAAGAGATCGAAGACGGCGCGGTTTTCGATATGGCGCTGATGCCGCGATCCGAGCTCGACGCGCTCGCGGCCTTAGGCTTCATCGTTCCTGGCTCGCAGACCGACATTGTGCGCTCGATCGTCGGTTTCATCGTGCGGATCGGCGCGCCGGCACCGGATATTTCGAGCGTCGAGGCGTTCAAAAACGTGCTGCGGCGCGCGAAGTCGATTTCGCACAGCCAGGGTCCGAGCGGCCTGTATGTGGCGGCGCTGCTTGAGCGCATCGGCCTCGCCGCCGAAATGAAGGAAAAAACCGTGCTGGCGATCGGCCGTCCAGTGGGCGAGGTGGTCGCCAGCGGCGAAGCCGAGATCGGGATGCAGCAGATCATCGAAAATCAACCGGTTCAGG
>Ga0209333_1000772_pt1 | contig 16785 bp, 13 predicted proteins | sample BlaSpr_A8_OM2_O3_FD_187982 | JGI IMG/M metagenome (GOLD analysis project Ga0209333, IMG submission 187982) | Forest soil microbial communities from Thunder Bay, Ontario, Canada - Black Spruce, Ontario site 2_A8_OM2_O3 (SPAdes) (version 2) | ecosystem: Environmental > Terrestrial > Soil > Boreal... | reverse complement strand
GCGCCAACAGGGTGGAGATTCGCATTTCGCAATTCGTACCGCAAGGGGAATCGGGCGGCCAGTTCCGCGCTGTGAGTCACTACGATCAGGATAGTCTCCTGCCGCCGGTGCAGTTCGAGCAGCATCTCAGCCACCACGTCCGCGGATGCTTGATCGAGGTTGCCGGTGGGCTCATCGCAGAGCAGCAGCAGCGGCTCGCGGATGAGTGCGCGCGCCAGCGCCACGCGCTGTTTCTCACCGCCTGAAAGCTCGGCGGGACGATGATCCAGGCGATCGCCGAGGCCAACCTGCGCCAGCAAATCGCGCGCACGGTCCACGGCGCCGGCGCCGCCGTTCGACACGAGCGTCGGCACAAGCACATTTTCAAGCACCGAACACTGCGGCAGCAGGCAATGATCCTGGAAGATGAAGCCGATGGACTGATTGCGGAACGCGGCCAGATCTTTCTCGGACAGTGCGAACGGGTTGCATCCATCGAGCGTCACCGTGCCGGAGGTCGGTTGCTCCAGCCCGCCGAGGATATAGAGGAGCGTGCTCTTGCCCGCGCCCGAAGGACCCATGACCGCCGCCGCGTCGCCGCGCTGCAGGCTGAAGGAAACGCCGGAGAGGATGGAGAGCGGCCCGCGAGGCGTGGGGTATGTCTTAGCGATCTGGGATACGTCCAGCATAGGAGGTGCGCCAGGTGCAAGTGGCTCGGGCGGAGCTATGGACCATTGTCGCATGCGCTACTGCGGAACTCGCGCAAAGCTGACCGATTGCCACCTCGCGGGGAATTTCGCGCCAGACACCGTCTACGCCGCAGACCCGCCCATCATAGCTTAAACATTCCATATGGTGTATGTTTTGGGATATGGCCTCCCCCAATTTGGCTAACATCCTGGATCTGTACCGGCTGGCTCTGTCGGTTGGTGCGGTCGAGTACTTCCAGAAACAAGCTGGCATGCGCGTCCGGCGCGGGATCTACAGTGCGCAAGTGGTGCTGCGGCTGATGATCATGCAGCGGTTGCACGCCGTAGGAACCTTAGCGGCGGCGGTGCAACTGCCGATCCAAGGGACGGCCCAGCCGTTGTTGCAGAACTGCCGGCGCGTGCGGTGGCGGCGCATTTCCTCGCGTACGGGCGGCTACTGCCAAGCACGCCAGAAGCTGCCCCCGGTATTATGCAGACAAGTGAGCGGAGAAATCACCACCCACTGCGCCGGATCTTGGGCCTGGAGCAGCGCAGCGGCCCGTTCGTTTATCTGTTGGACGGCAGTTCGCTGAAGTTGGAACATAGCCGGGAGTTGGTGCGGAGCTATCCGCCGGCGCAGAATCAGCACGGGGTGAGCCACTGGCCGGTGCTCAAGATCGTGGTCTTGCATGAGGTGGAAACGGCCCTGGCGGAAGAACCGCAATGGGGTCCCATGTATGGATCCCAGGCCGTCAGCGGCAGGATTGCCCGCCCTCCAAGCTGTATTACATCGTAAAATAGTCGGAATGGCGCAGGTGAAGGCAACTCCCCAAACATACGACGTCATCGTGATCGGCTCCGGGGCGGGCGGCGGCGTCGCCGCGCATGTGCTGACGCTGGCCGGCGCAAAGGTCTGCATGCTGGAGGCGGGCGGTTGGTACGACGGCACGAAGCAGTCGGACATGTTCAAATGGCCGTACAACGCGCCGCATCGCGCAGCGGGCACCAAAGAGAAGCCCTTCGGCTACTACGACGCCACGTTGCTGGGCGGCTGGCACGTGCCCGGCGAGCCCTACACCAACGCTTCCGGTACGGACTGGATGTGGTGGCGCGCGCGCATGCTGGGCGGCCGCACCAACCATTACGGCCGCATCTCTCTGCGCATGGGCCCTTACGATTTCAAGCCCTACAGCCGCGACGGCCGGGGCTTCGACTGGCCCATCACCTACGACGACTTGGCGCCCTACTACGACAAAGCGGAGGAACTGATCGGCGTCTTCGGCACGCCCGAGGGCCTGGAAAACACGCCCGACGGCAAGTTTCTGCCGGCGCCCGCGCCCCGTGGTTATGAACGGCTGGTGAAGCTGGCCTGCGACAAGGTCCACGTGCCGTGCATCCCGTCGCGCCTGGCGATTCTGACGCGCTCGATTCACGGCCGGCCGGCCTGCCATTACTGCGCACAATGCGGCCGCGCCTGCGGCATCAACGCCAACTTCAATTCGCCCGGCGTACACATCCTTCCCGCCATAAAGACCGGCAACCTGGAGGTGCTTACCGGGGCTATGGCGCGCGAAGTCGTTGTAGGTCCCAATGGTATGGCGCGCGGCGTCTCCTACATCGACAAGAAAACGCGCAACGAATTCACGGTCAACGCCAAGATTGTCGTGCTGGCCGCGAGTTGCTGCGAGACGGCGCGCATCCTGCTCAATTCCAAGAGCAGCCTGTTTCCCCAGGGCCTGGCGAACTCCAGCGGGTTGGTGGGCCGGTACCTCATGGATACGGTGGGATCGGACGTGGACGGCTATTTGCCGATTCTGGAAGATCTGCCGCCGCGCAATGAAGACGGCGTTGGCGGCATGCACATGTACATGCCATGGTGGCACTATAAGGATCAGAGGGCCGGCAAAATGCCTTTCGCGCGCGGGTATCATATCGAGTTCGGCGGTGGGCGCGGCCTGCCCGGCGCGGACGACTTCGGCGGTTCCGAGCGCATCCTGGGCGGCGGCTATGGAGTGGAACTGAAGCGCAATATTCGCAAGGTGTACGGCGCGCAGGTCGGCTTCACGGGGCGCGGTGAAATGATCCCCAATGCGGATTCGTATTGCGACCTGGATCCGGACACGGTAGACCAGTGGGGGATTCCCGTGCTGCGTTTCCATTTCAAGTGGAGCCAGGATGAAATCCTGCAAGCGAAACACATGCAGGATACGTTCAAGGAGATCATCACCGCCGCCGGCGGCAAATACTTCACGGATGCTACCGCTGAAAACAACTGGGGAATCTCGCGCGGCGGCGCGATCATTCACGAGGTGGGCGCAGCTCGAATGGGCAGCGATCCCAAGAACTCCGTGCTGAACTCAAACTGCCAGGCCTGGGACTGTAAGAACTTGTTTATCACCGATGCGGCGCCGTTTGTCAGCAACGCGGATAAGAACCCGACGCTGACCATTACCGCGCTGGGCTGGCGCACTTCGGAGTACATCGCGGAGCAGGCGAAAAAGAGGAATTTATGACGGAGAAATCGGGAGTTAGCCGGCGCGATCTATTCCAGATAATCGGCTCGGTGCCCGCGCTGGCCGCGGCTACGGCAGGATCGAGTAGCGCACAAACACACGAGACGCGCCAAGGCGCATATCAGCGCAAGATCTTCGACGACCACAACTGGCAGACCGTGCGCGTGCTTTGCGACCTGATCGTACCCGCCGACGAGCGCAGCGGCAGCGCTACGCAGGCGGGCGTACCCGAATACATCGACGACTGGCTGGATTTCCGTAAGCAGCAGGACGGCAACGACGATCTGGCGGCCCAGATACTTGGCGGCCTGGCCTGGCTGGACCGCGAATCGTCGCGGCTGTCCAAGACGAACTTTGCCGCCGCCGACCCGGAGCAGCACATGCAACTGCTAGATCGGATTGCGTGGCCGGAGACCGCCACGCCGGACGACCGCCGCTGGGCCGGTTTCTTCACCAAGTTCCGGGATCTGACCCTGAACGGCTTCTACTCAAGCAAGATGGGCATCGCCGATCTGCCGTATCTAGGCAACACCGCCGTCGAAAATTGGAAAGGTTGCGACCCCGCCGTATGGGCCAAGCTCGAAGAGCGCATGAAGAATGGCTACAAGGGCTTGGGCGGCGAAGTCAAGCCTTGGACATGAGTCGTCGCGATTCGTCAGGCGTGTGCCGCTCTACTCCGCGGCTCTTCATCGCGCCCGGCCAGCCAGGGATAGGCCGCACCAGCGATGGCTCCCCCAACGATCGGCACTACCCAGAATACCCAGAGTTGTTGCAGCGCCCATCCGCCTACAATCACGGCTGGCCCCGTGCTGCGCGCCGGGTTCACCGACAGGTTGGTGACCGGGATGCCAATCAGGTGGATCAGCGTCAGCCCTAAGCCGATGGCGATGGGCGCAAAGCCAGCCGGTACGCCGCGCTTATCCGTGGCGCCCAGGATGATCATCAGGAACATGAAGGTGAGCACGCCCTCGGCCAGGATCGCCGATTCCAAGGAGTAGCCGCCTGGGGAGTGTTCGCCAAAGCCGTTGGCCGCGAAGCTTCCGGGGTTGAAGCCAGGCTTGCCGCTGGCGATGGCGTACAATACGCCTCCTCCCACCATGGCGCCCAGCACCTGCACGACAATGTAAGCCAGCACGTTGCTCCATGGGAAACGTTTGGCCACCGCCAGGCCAATGGTGACCGCGGGATTCAAATGGCATCCCGAAATATGGCCGATGGCGAAGGCCATGGTCATCACCGTCAGGCCAAAAGCCAGCGCCACTCCCACGAATCCGATACCGAATTGCGGGAATGCGGCTGCCAGTACAGCGGCGCCGCAGCCTCCAAAAACCAGCCAGAACGTGCCGAGGAATTCGGCGCTCATACGCTTCATTAACGACATTTGTTCGCCTCCGCGGAGACCCATCATCGCACACGGCGCGGCGATTGCGTCAAGAGTGCTAAAGTATTTTGAAGAAGCAGCAGCTCGGTTGGTAGCGCCGCACAGTACACCTCAGTAGCAGGACAAGGCTAGGAGATCGAAGGTTGACCCGGAACTTACAGCAACTCATTTTACGAGCCGCTCTGGTGGCAGCTTGCGGGACCGCCCGGCTTTACTCTCAAGCGCCCGCCGGCGCAGCCAAGCCGCAGCCCGACGTTTTGATATTCACCGACGGCGAGAAGCTTATCGGCCAGCTAAAGAGCGCCAAAGGCGACTCCGTGGTTTTCAAGAGCGACATGGCCGGGGAAATCACGGTGGCCTGGAACAAGATTCAGGAGCTGCGCACATCGCGTCCGTTTGCCGTCATTGCCAAGAATGCGAAGCTTCGCAGACACGCGGATGTCAGCCAGGTGCCGCAGGGCGACGTGGTCATGACCGATCAAAAGATCGCGGTCGAAGCCGCGGCCGGCGCGCCGCGCACCGTTCCCGTGGGCGATGCGGGCTTCCTGGTCGCACAGCCGGATTTTGAAAAAGCCATGAACCGCGAAGCGGGTTTCTTCCATGACTGGGGAGGCACGGTTACCGCCGGGGCCAGCATTGTACAGGCTACCCAGGCAGCCTACACATACACCGGAGCGATTGCCCTGGTTCGAACCGAACCTACGGAGAGCTGGATGGATCCCAGCACTCGCACTTTATTCGACTTCAGCGCCGCCTACGGCAAGGTCAGCCAGCCCGGCTTGCCCGACATTAAGACCGCCATCTTTCATGGAGACGCGGAAGAAGACAAATACTTCTCGCCGCGCTTGTTCGGATTTGGACAGGCGGCATTCGACCATAACTACTCGCAGGGCCTCGACTTGCAACAGATGTACGGCGGCGGGGTGGGCTGGACCGCATACAAGACCGGGGCGGCGGAACTCGATCTCAAGGCCGCGGTTTCCTACATTCACCAGGGATTCAGCGACTCCGCGGCCAACGAGAGCCTGATCGGATCCACGTTCGCGGAAATTTATACGCGCAAGTTTCAACATGGCATCCTGTTTAATCAGCAGTTCTCGACGACGCCGGCGTGGAACGATACCGATGCCTACTTCGCCACCGGCAGCATCAGCTTGACCCTCCCGGTACACAAGCGCTTCAGCATGGCGCTGACGTCGGCGGATACTTTCCTGAACGATCCGCCGCCCGGGTTCCGAAAAAACTCGTTCCAGTTCACCGCAGGCCTGACCTACGCGCTGAAATAGATGTGATGCGTTTCGCCGGTTGCCTCAATGCCGCGAGGGATACTGGCCTGGCGGCGCGCGTAGTGTCCTAAAGTCGCGTGCAGCCCCAGAGCCGCACCGCCCGTCCCCCTGCTATCGTAGGGACATCTTAAATGTGAAACGTGCGGACCAGGAGGCGCTACGAAACGTGGTCGCACGGGCGCACTTGAATTGTTTCCACCGAACCGCTGATTGCGGGCGGAATCGACCGGCGAGTGGACTGCTGGATACCGCCGAGCGCTTTGCCGATTTCATGCTGTCGCCGGATGGGCTGGTGGGCCAAATCCGCACGCGGACGCCCAAGCGATCACAGAACGGCAAATGATTGCTATGCTTTACTGGATACGACGGAACGTTTTACCAAAGCGGACGTTGAATATCTGGTTGCAGAAGCGAAGTTCATCAAGGCCATTCCGCAGCCGGTAAAACTGCACGGTTCGAAGGTCGTAGTGCTCCACGTTGCGGACGTGCTCAGGAAATCTAATCCGCATAGACCGATTAAGGGTTTGGTCGTTATCGCAAAAGCGCGCCCCTCCCCGCCGGGGATTCCAATGCCCGCGCCGAGTTCAGTCCTGGAATTCTATGGTAGACGCATTCGCGGTTTAAATTACGAGATGTGGCACGACAACCCGGACGGGAGCCGGGTCAAGGGAGGCATGAGCATATTTGGCACGCAGAGCACGAAGACGCGCATGTTGTTCTGGCGCGGCCCAAGCCAAGAGGCAAGACGTTGCTTGATGTGTTCAAATGGGGGCTAAAGAAATGGAACATAGACGTTCTCACCGAACAGCGGCGATTGCTACGGCTGGATTAGCAAGCGGCCCGATCCTAGAACGCTATCTGCGCGTCTACCGTAGCCTATTGCTTGCGGAGTCCATCGATGATCGTAGCGTCGTCATCTCTTTCCCGTTGCACCTTGCCGCAAACCATCGCATTGAAATAACTATAACGAAAGCCGGCAAGAACAGCTATCTTCTCTCTGATGGCGCACGGACGCTAGGCGAAGTCCAAGATGCAGGCCATTCGGTCACTGAACACATGAAGCACAGGCTGGCCAAAGTCGCGGGCGCAGATATCAAGATAATCGATGACCACTTGGTGATGGAGGCATCCGCGAAGGAACTGGGCGCTTCAATCCAACGATTCCTTGAAGTATCCAAGATGATCGGAGACGTCTATCTCGTCCTTACGCGGCGGACGGAATCGGAGAGCGGCATAATTTCGCAGGTCAGGCGCGCACTGGATTCTAAAAACCTGCTGTACCGGGAAAACGAGAAATTGTGGGGGAAAATTGAAGCCCACGCTTTTGATCTGCTGGTGCCTCCGAATGGCCACGCTGGATTGGCCGTCAGCGTTCTGACTGGCCAGAACACCCATGCCCTTGCCCAGATCTGGGGATACAAATGCGAAGACATCCGACGTATCGAACAGAACAGCAGCACAAAGCTGGCGCTTATTTACGACGTAAAATCTGAGACCTGGTCGAAAACTAGTAGAAGAATCTTGGAGGATAGGGCGGACATAGCCGTCCCTAGCGATTCTCTGCCGGATTTGTCGGTAAAGATTGATTTTCTAGTCAGACTTGGTTCTTCATTTTAGCCCAACGAGCTAGCTAGCTTTAGCTAGGATGTCGTCGCAAAGCGCCCCGCTCTGGCCCGATGGCGGGCGATTTCCTGCTTCGCGCGACTTTAGGACAGTACCGCGGCGAGCGTCTCCGGCACCAGGATTTTCAATCGCAGATGGTCCCGAAATCGGATCATCTGCCAAAATCAACTTGTGGATAGCATGGATCGATGGATTATTAAGAGGACCGGCGAGGATGAGTATCTCGTGACCGTTGTGGGCAGACGGGCCAGATGTATAGCCGACAACAGTTGAATGCGTTACTGTTTCCAGAGCAGTCCCTGCTGCCGCGGCACCTCCGAAGAATCCCGAAGTCTAGAGCCCACGAGGCGCGCCAGCGAGGCACCCCCCGCGAGTATGCCTCCGCGCTGTGAAGCGGCGGCGCGATGCAGTCGCCAGCGAAGCAACCGACCCGCGCGCCTAGGCAAGCGGTTTGCCGCAGGCGTTAGCGATACTCCGGCTTTCGACCCTCCGGCGGAGCTTGGCGCGGGGGTTGGGGTCGCCAAGCCAGCGGTGCCGAAGGCCGGTGCATCACCTGAAGGTGCGGTTGTTCGCGCGGCGGGAGTACTGTCGGTCGACGCTGCCCTTGGACTTCTGGCATTGACACGGGCCGCGCGCGATGCCATACTCTAACCAGAACACCACTGCATTGTGGTGTATGGATGAAACCATGGCGACTCTGATCACGCCCACCGCGGCAATCTGCATTTCCCAGAACCACCTTTCCCTGGATGAAATTATTGCCGTGGCGCGCCATGGGCAAGTCGTCGCGCTGAGCGAGGACGAAGAATTCCGGCGGCGGATCAGCCGCGGCCGCGAAGCGCTCGAACGCAAGCTGGCGGCGGGTGAAGTGGTCTACGGAGTCAACACCGGCTTCGGCGGGAATGCGCGATACGTGATTCCATCGGAAGAGTTGGCCCACCATCAGCAGAACCTGCTCGAGTTTCTATCGTGCGGTGTAGGCGAGGCGTTGCCGGAAGAAATGGTGCGGGCCGCGATTCTGCTGCGCGCAAACGCACTGGCGCGCGGATTTTCGGCAGTGCGCCTAGTAGTGATCGAGCGCCTGCTGGACCTGCTGAACCACCATATCACGCCGATCGTGCCGCGCTTCGGTTCGGTAGGGGCGAGCGGCGATCTGTGCCCTTCCGCCTACATTGCGCGCGTGATGGCGGGACGCGGCGAGGCGTTCTACAAGGGATGCCGCGTGCCTGCCGCGGAGGCTCTGCACAACGAAGGCATCGAGCGGCTGGACCTGGAAGCCAAGGAAGGTTTGGCGCTGCTGAACGGCACCACGGTCATGACGGGCGTCGGCTCGATTGTGGTGGATGAGGCGGCGTATCTATTCCGGCTCTCGCTAGGCGCGCTGGCGATGGCTGCGGAGGCGCTGGGATCTTCGCCCGACTATTATCATCCGGCGATCCACATGGCCAAGCATCATCCGGGCCAGCTTGCGGTGGCCGAGATGCTCAATTCGCTGCTGTTCGACTCTAAGCTGGTCGTACCCTTGGACGAAATCCGGGGCCGCGTGCAAGAGGCCAACCGGCGGGCCAACGGGAGCAATGGCAGCCACGGCGTGGCGGCGGCGGACGAATCCATCCAAAGTCCCTACTCGCTGCGTTGCGCGCCGCAGGGGCTGGGGCCGATGCAGGAGACCCTGGAGCAGTGTCGCACGGTAATCGAGCGCGAGGCCAACTCGGTGAACGATAATCCGCTCATCGATCCGGCGACCGACCAGATTCACCATACCGGCAATTTTTACGGGGCCCACATCGCGCGCGCCATGGACGGGCTGAAGCTGGACTTGGCGAACCTCGCTAACTGGCTGCACTCCCTGATGGCGTTGCTGATGGACGACCGCTTTTCCAATGGTCTTCCGCCCTCGCTCAGCCCGCACGTCGGCATGTATCAAGGCTTCAAAGGGATGCAGATCGTGCATACCAGCCTGGTCACGGCCATTCGCCACTGGTGCGCGCCCAGCCTGATTCACACGCTGCCCACCGAGCAGTTCAACCAGGATATCGTAAGCCTGGGCACGCACTCGGCGCTGACGGCCATGGACGTGGTTCGGCTATTGCGCAGCGCGGTCGCGATTATGCTGCTATCGACGGCGCAAGCCATCGATCTGCGCGAGGGCGGCGGACGGCTGGGGGCAGGCACGCGGCCGATTTACCGGACCATCCGCGGGGTCAGCGCATTTGTGGAAGCGGACCGGGCGCTGGATCGGGACATCGCCGCGGTATCCGGTTTGCTCGATCGGCGGGAAATTCCCGTGCTCAAGGGCTGACGCCCCTTTTCTTTCGGCGCGAGAATTCGTCGCGCCACAGCACTACATCGATAGCCTTTACGTTAAACATGGATGAGCGGGTTCTCGTCGAGGAGCACAGGAGCTTCAAAAACGGGAAAGCCCGGGGTAATAGCCCGGGCCTCCACGGGAAGCGGAAAGGGGGATCGAATTATGATCCTACTGTTGGTACTCCGGCTGAAACTCATCGGCCGGTTGATGGTACTGATCGTATGGCCCCGTAAGGGCCAGCGGTAAGCGCCATTGCGGGGCTGGTCTCGCTAGGGCCGGCTCCGCTACCGACATCATACCAGATTTCGTCCTGAGAATTCCCGAAAATGCAAGTGAGAATTCCGGGTGGTCCGCCACTACATCAATAGCCTTTACGCAAGATGTGGATGAGCGGGTTCTCGTCGAGGAGCACAGGAGCTTCAAAAACGGGAAAGCCCGGCTACTGACCGGGCCTCCACGGGAAGCTGAAAGGGGGATCGAATTATGATCCTACTGTTGGTACTCCGGCTGAAACTCATCGGCCGGCTGATGGTACTGATCGTATGGCCCCCGTAAGGGCCAACGGTAAGCGCCATTGCGGGACCGGCCACGCTATGACCGGTCCGCTACCGACATCATACCAGATTTTCAGGATCACGCCTCGTATTTTCGCAGGATCTCGTCCCAATACCCCTGAGCCTTCAGGATCAACTCCACCACCTCGCGCACCGCCCCGCTGCCGCCAACCGCCGCCGTCACGTAATGCGCCTGCGCCTTCACCTCCGGGCGCGCATTGGCCGTGGCGACTGCCAACCCCACGCGATGCATCACCACCACATCGGTCAAGTCGTCGCCAATGTACGCCACCTCTTCTTTGGCCACACCGGCGTCCGCCATGATCTCCGCCAGAATGGGGATCTTTTCAATGTGACCCTGGTAGACGTAGCGGAACTTGCATTGCTTCGCGCGCTCCGCGGTGGCGGGCGAGACGCGCCCGCTGATCAGGCCGGTGGCGATCCCCTTCCAGCTCATCCATTGCAGGCTGATGCCGTCTTGCGAATCGAACCCCTTGGTCTCCACCATATTGCCAGACGCATCCGGCACGTTCAGCAATTTGCCGTCGGTGAGCACGCCATCCACATCCATCAACAGCAGACGGATCTTGGCGGCCAGTTGGATCGTATCGGTTGTCACTTGATTAGACGTTTCCCCGTAGAGGCTTAGAATGAATATGGATCGACTGAGTAATGATCGAGCAAGTCGCGAAAACTATCACCCGTTATAGCATGTTTCAACCGGGCCAACGCGTGGGCGTGGCGGTCTCCGGAGGGGCCGACTCGGTGTGCCTGCTGCACGTCTTGCGAGATCTCGCCCCGCGCTACAATCTGCGCCTCGCCGTGCTGCATTTGGATCACAAGCTGCGCGGCGCAGAGTCCCGCCAGGATGCCGCGTTTGTCCGCGCCCTGGCGGCCATGCTGGATCTGCCCTTCGACCTGCAAGAAACCGACGTGGCGGCGCACTGCCGCGAAACCGGCGACAATCTGGAACAAGCGGCGCGCGCGGCCCGCTTGGAATTTTTCACGCGTGTGATGCGGTCCGGAACTGTCGACCGCGTCGCCACCGGCCACACCCGTTCCGACCAGGCCGAGACCGTGCTCTTTCGCTTCCTGCGCGGCGCTGGGACTGCAGGACTGGCCGGCATCCGCCCAGTTACCGATGAAGGCATCGTGCGGCCGCTGCTCGAAGTCGATCGCCCGGAGATCGAGCGGTATCTGCGCGAGCGCGGCATCGCCTGGCGCGAGGACTCCAGCAATGCCAGCGCCGCATTTGCCCGCAATCGCATCCGGCATGAGCTGCTGCCGCAATTGACCCGCGATTGGAATCCCGCCATGGCCGAAACCCTGGCGCACACCGCCGACTGGGCACAAGCCGAGGAGGCCTACTGGGAAGCCGAGTTGGCCCGCCTGGCATCCGCCCACCTGATCTTCGAACGGCCCGCCGTGCTGGTGCATGTCGATGCATTGGCCGCGCTACCCTTGGCTGTGGCGCGCCGGCTGGTCCGCCGCGCCGTCCAAGGGGCCAAGGGGGACCTGCGCGGAGTGGGCTTCGAGCACTTGGCGGGCATCCTGGAATTGGCGGCTTCGGCCGAAGGACATGGCCGGTTACAGATCCCCGGACTGGATGTTTTTCGCTCGTTCGGCTGGCTGCGGATTGCGCCGCCGGGGGTCGACAGCCTGGATAACCGCAACTATCGTATGCGTTTACCGGTGCCCGGCGCCGTCCAGTTGCCTGGCCAAGCGTGGGTAGTACATACCGAACTATTTGAAAATACGAACGTAACGGAAACGCTAGCGGGCGTATATAATGGATGCGTGGGGTGTTTGGACTGGAATCGGCTCTCCGATTCCCTGGAAGTTCGGAACTGGCGGCCCGGCGATCAGTACCAGCCAGTGGGGCATTCAGGGGCGGAGAAGATCAAATTCCTGTTCCATGAAGCGCGCGTTCCGTTGTGGGAGCGGCGGCATTGGCCTGTGGTGACGATGGGTGAGGCGATTCTGTGGGTGCGCCGCTTCGGTCCCGCGACCGGCTTCGCTGCCGATTCCGAATCGAGCCCGGTCTTGGTCATTCGGGAAAGCGAAGTGTAACGTATTTGGAATCGACTGGCATGCTTCGAACGTCTATCCTAATAGCGGCTGACCCCATGGGCGTGAGCGGTGGGAGGTTTCGTGAATTCTAACATCAAGACAGCAATTTTTTGGGTAGTTCTGATCTGTTTGGCGGTCCTTTTGTGGACCATCGTCCGTCAAGGCAAGCACCCCACCGAGGACCAGGTCACTTTCAGCACTTTCGTGGATCAGGTGAAAGACAAGAAGGTGAAAGACGTGACCATCGCCAATAACGAAGTTCACGGCACGTATGTGGGCAGCGACAAAGGCCTGCGCACTCTGATCCCCACCAACTATCCGGCCATCTACGATCTGCTGCAGCAGAACGGCGTGGCGATCGAGATGAAGGACACCAACTCCAATCCGTGGTTCTCGCTGCTGGTGCAGGCTTCGCCCTTCATCCTGCTGCTGGCGTTCTGGATCTTCATGATGCGGCAGATGCAGAGCGGCGGGAACAAAGCCCTGAGCTTCGGCAAGAGCCGCGCGCGGCTGCATTCCACGCAGCAGAAGAAGGTGACGTTCAAGGACGTCGCGGGAGTGGAAGAGGCCAAGGAGGAGTTGCAGGAGATCATCGAATTCCTGCGCGAGCCGCAGAAGTTCCAGAAACTGGGCGGACGCATTCCCAAGGGCGTGCTGCTGATCGGCCCTCCAGGCACAGGCAAGACGCTGCTGGCGCGCGCCATCGCGGGCGAGGCCAGCGTGCCGTTCTTCTCCATCTCCGGTTCGGACTTCGTGGAGATGTTCGTGGGCGTAGGCGCCAGCCGCGTGCGCGATCTGTTCGAGCAGGGCAAGAAGAACGCTCCCTGCATCATCTTCATCGACGAAATCGACGCCGTGGGACGCCATCGCGGCGCGGGCCTGGGCGGCGGTCACGATGAGCGCGAACAAACCCTCAACCAGTTGCTGGTTGAAATGGATGGTTTCGAATCCAACGAGGGCGTGATCCTGGTGGCCGCCACCAACCGGCCCGACGTTTTGGATCCGGCCCTGCTGCGTCCGGGCCGCTTTGATCGCCGCGTGGTGGTGGGCCTTCCCGACGTGGGCGGCCGCGAAGCCATTTTGCGCGTGCATACCAAGAAGATCCCGTTGGGCGACAACGTCGACCTTTCCGTGCTGGGCCGCGGTACGCCGGGATTGGCTGGCGCGGATCTCGCCAATCTGGTGAACGAGGCCGCATTAAACGCCGCCCGTCAAAACCGAAAAGTGGTCATGATGATCGACTTCGAGCTGGCCAAGGATAAAATCCTGATGGGCGCCGAGCGCAAGTCCATGATCCTGAGCGATGCCGAGAAGCGCAATACGGCTTACCATGAGGCGGGCCATGCGCTGGTAGCGGCAACCATTCCGGACGCCGACCCGCTGCACAAGGTCACCATCATTCCGCGCGGCATGGCGCTGGGCGTGACCATGCAGTTGCCCATCGACGACAAGCATTCCTATAACAAGGAATATCTGGAAGCGCGCCTTGCTATCCTGATGGCCGGCCGCATCGCCGAAGAGCGCTACATGCATCACATGACCACGGGCGCGGGCAACGACATCGAACGCGCCACCGACATGGCGCGCAAAATGGTGTGCGAGTGGGGCATGAGCGAGCTCGGGCCGCTGAGCTACGGCAAGAAAGAAGAGCAGATCTTCCTGGGCCGGGAGATCGCGCAGCACCGCGACTACAGCGAAGAAACCGCCATCCGCATCGACGAGCAGGTGAAGAAGCTGGTGCAGGGCGGCTACGATACTGCGGTGAAAATCATCGAAGGACACTCCGACGCGCTGGTGCGTATCGCCGAAGCGCTGCTGGAGCGCGAAATCCTGGATGGCAACGAGGTGATGCAGATCATCAGGGGCGACACCCTGCCGCAGATGGCCGCCAAGCCGCCCAAGGATACCCCCGACGGCACGCAACAGGTGCTGCGTCCGGAACCGGCCCGCCGCTTGCCGGGACTCAACGAAGGCGAACGGCCGCAGCCGGCGTGATCCCGCGCTTCCCCGTTTATCTGTTCGATATCGACGGCACATTGCTCGATAGCGCGGCTGACATTTGCGGCGCTATCGAACAGGTGCTGGCGCTTGATCCGCCCGCCCGGAACGTTTCGTTCGAATATCTGAAGGGCTTCATCGGCCTGCACCTGATCGACCTGTTCACCGACGTTTACCCCGATTATTCCGCTGCACAGATTGATGGACTGATCCAGCAATACCGCACGAACTATCTGTCGCGCGGGCATCTGCAGACCACGGTGTATCCCGGCGCGGCCGAAGGCCTCGCCGCACTAGGCGGCCGCAAGGCCACCGCCACAACGAAAGGATCGCCGACTACGCGGGCGATTTTGGAGCAATTCCGTTTGATCCAATACTTCGACCATGTGCAAGGCACCGATGGCTTCCCTTGCAAGCCCGCGCCCGATGTAGTGCTGGCCGCTCTGGCTGCACTCGGCGCGCGGCCGGAGGATTGTTTGTTTGTCGGCGATTCCCCCGCGGACATGGAAGCGGGGCGGCGTGCGGGCGTGCGCACATGCGCGGTGCGGTATGGGTATGGCAAGACGGATGAGTTGGCTAAGTGGGCGCCGGATTATTGGGTGGGGGATTTGCGGGAGTTGGTGCCTACCGGGCTTCGGCTAAAGTTTCGCGGCACGCGGATTTAACCACAGATAACTGAGGCCGGATGCTCGGCTCAGTTGAGTAGGGGCCGGGATTGTGTCAAAACACACTGATGCGGCGTCAGGGAGGACGTAGAGCATGATCCAAATTGCTCCACACAATTCCCGACATCCTCCTTTACGGCTGCGTAATCCTCGTCGCTGTTTTTGTCGTGATGGCCGCATGGCTGTGCCTGCTGATTTGGCGAGTTGGGTCGCATGTCCGAACTATTACGAACGCAATCACGAGCGGCAACAAAATAAGCCAATCACAGACAGCTATTTCGCCGAGTGGCGAGCAATGAAGGACCCAGGCGGCGTGGAGGCCCTGCTGATCTCGGCATTTGCGAAATGCGGCGTCAAGAGCCCCGTCGTTCAGAAATGGTTGGCTAGCAAAGCACTTTTTTTCGAGAGGGCCGCTGAGTTTCTGTCGGAGGCAATCTGCGCAGGTCGGAAAGCGGTCGATGGGGTCCTACGCGACCACTATGTCGGCCCGTTGACCAAGCTTGGTATGTCGGTTCGTGCCTCGGCGACGAGGTCTGCGTGCGAATACCTTCGTCGGCTCGAGGCCCGCCGGGACAACGAATGGAGCCTCCGATATCTGCAAGTGCGGGGGGGCCGGGCAACCGGCATCCCTACCTGGACCGCGGCCGACGCCCCCGTCGGCCTCTCCCGAAGGTCCGGTCACGAACTAACGCATGGCGCAGACCAAGGTCCCGCGCCACGAGAGGTTAGAATATAAGGTAATGACGTTTTGCTTGGGAATTACGCTTGAAGACGGCCTTGTGGGCATCGCCGACACGCGAGTGCTCTCCGGCAGTGAGTCGCTGGTGGCAAAGAAGGTGGCCACTTATCAGGGGCCCGGTTTTTCTTTCTTTATCATGACCTCGGGCTTGCGCTCGCTACGCGATAAGGCCCTGCTCTATTTCGAAGACGCCTACACCCGTCAGATCGCCGCGCGCGACCGCCTCTTCAAAATCGTGAATCTCTATGCCGCGGAGGTGCGGCGGCTCGCGGCGGAAGAAGGCCCCTCGCTGCGCCAGGCCGATTTCGAATTCAATATCTACTCCCTGATCGGGGGCCAGATGTCGTCCGATTCGGCGCACCAGTTGTTTCTGGTTTATCCGGAAGGCAACTGGGTCGAAATCGGTCCCGACACGCCTTACCAGATCATCGGCAATTCGGGCTTCGGCAAGCCGATCCTGGAGCGCTCTCTGACTCACGGCGATTCCATCCTCTACGCGTTTAAGTTGGGCATCCTGGCTTTCGACGCGACCCGGCTATGCGCCGCGAACGTGGATTTTCCCATCGACGCGCTGCTATATACGCGCGGAAGCTTCGAATTGATCGAACACCGCTACGAGCGAAAGGATCTCGTACAAATCTCAGACTGGTGGCAGGAACGCATGCGGCGGGCTGTCAATGAATTGCCTTCCGAATGGGTCGAGAAAGCCTTCTCGAGACTTGCGGGGAGAAGCCCGCAGCCGCTTAGCGGGTGACCCAGCTTGTTTCCTTGAATCTCGTAACCCTGCCAAACTGGTGGGGCAGACCCCCATAAGCGCTAACCTAACGCCTGAAACATAACTACCTCTTCCTGCTCTTCCTGCATTATGGGATCATGCAGAATGCGACCGAAGAGGATTGGGCAGTCCTGCTTTCGCTATTTCCCGAGGGCTGGGACCGTCAAGCCAAGGAGACGGGAGCAATGGAGCGGCGGAGTGG
>Ga0209333_1000771_pt1 | contig 16790 bp, 17 predicted proteins | sample BlaSpr_A8_OM2_O3_FD_187982 | JGI IMG/M metagenome (GOLD analysis project Ga0209333, IMG submission 187982) | Forest soil microbial communities from Thunder Bay, Ontario, Canada - Black Spruce, Ontario site 2_A8_OM2_O3 (SPAdes) (version 2) | ecosystem: Environmental > Terrestrial > Soil > Boreal... | reverse complement strand
TCGCGCTCCAGCGGCGTGGCCACCGCTGCCGCCATGGTTTCCGGACTGGCTCCCGGCAGCGCCGCGTTCACCTGAATCGTCGGATAATCGACGGTGGGCAACGCTGCCACCGGCAGCGCCCGGAACGCCACCGCTCCGAACAGCAGAATGGCGAACATGACCAGCGCGGTCATGACTGGACGTTCAATGAATATACGCGAAATATGCATGGTCACCGCGCCATCAGAGCGTTAAGTTGTCGACTTTCCCCGCCGCAACAGGCTTTATCTTCGCGCCGGGAAATAATAGCAACTGGCCGTCGGTCACCACGATCTCGCCCGGCGCGACGCCTTTTGCGATGACCGCTTTGCGGCCGATCGTGCGCGCCACCGTGACGGGCCGGGATTCTACGGTCTGGTCGGATTTCACCACAAAGACGAACTGGCCGTGCTGTCCGTCCTGCACCGCTTCGGAAGGCACCACGGTGGCGTTGCTCTGGGTACCCAGCGTAAGCTGCACGTTGACGAACTGGCCCGGCCAGAGCAGGCGATCGGCGTTGTCGAAGACCGCTTTCAACCGGATGGTGCCGGTATTTGTATCCACGGTGTTATCGATCACCTTCAGGACGCCGCGCGAGACCCGGTTAGGCTCGGCGTCGGTGGAAGCTTGTACCGCCAGGTTCGCCTGTGCGCGCTGCCGCACTTCGCCGAGTTGCTCCTCCGGAACGCTGAACGAAACGAAAATCGGCGCGATTTGATTGATGACCACCAGCGCGACGTCGTTCACCTTGACGAGATTTCCGGGATGTACCAATAGATTGCCCGTGCGGCCGGCGACCGGCGAGCGGATTTCGCAGTAGCCCAGGTCGAGCTTGGCGCGCGCCACGGCGGACTGGTCGCTTTCGAGCGAAGCGCGGGCGCTCTCGATGGCCGCCTGATCGGCATGGACCGACTCGTGCGCGGCATCGGCGGCGGCGCGCGACTGGGTGGCCTGCATCTGCGAAGCCACGCCTTCCTTGGCGAGTTGTTCGTAGCGGTAGCCGTCGGCCTCCGCGCTCTTGGCCTGGGCGGTGTCGCGCGCCAGGTTGGCTTGCGCCTGTGCCAGTTGCGCGCGATCCTTGGCTCCCGCGGCTTCGGCCTGCGCCAGCGCTTCGCGATACGGCCGCGGATCGATTTCCAGCAGCAGGTCGTCTTTGTTCACGTCGCGGCCTTCCGTGAAATGCACGCTGAGCAACTCGCCGGCCACCTGCGATTTGATTTGCACCGTCGACGACGGTTCCACCGTGCCGATGACGCGGATCTCCACCGGCACGGCCTCCTCGGCCGCGACCGCCACGCTGACCGGGACGGGAGGCATCCCGCCGACGGCCTGCGCCTGCTGCTTGCCGCAGCCGGCCAGCGAAAGCACCATTGCGGAGAGGGCAAGGCAGTAAACCGGACTTGTATGTTGAGAATTTTCCACGAAGTTTCCTCTATTGTACCCTGGAGGTTACATGGCAAATTTATGCGTTCCCAACTCCGATAGATGCCTGCGGGTCTTGCAGCAGACGCCCGGCATTCTGCGGAATCTGCTGTCGCTGGCGACGCTGGAGCAGTTGGACTGGAGGCCGTCTTCGGAACGCTGGTCCATCAGCATGGTCGTGGCACACCTGGCGGAAGTGGAGATCAAGGGATTCCGCAACCGGTTTCGCGCGATGCACGAGTTGGATCGGCCGACGCTGCCTGCGTACGATCAGTGGGCGCTATTCCGGTCGCGGACACAATTCGATCCGTATGCGGAGATGGCGCGCTTCGAAGAACTGCGCGGCGAAACGGTGGCGTCGCTCGAAGGCTTGCCGGACGGCGCGGGCGAGCGCTCGGGGCGGCACGCGGAACTCGGGACGATCACGATCTCGCAACTGCTGAACGAATTCGCCTTTCACGATTTGGGACACATCCGGCAGGTGATGGAACTGTACCGGTCGCGCGTGTTTTATCCCGAAATGGGTGCGTATCAAGGGTATTACAAGGTCAGTCCGTAGACGTTGCGGCAGGAGGTTTGGCCGGCCTTCCAAACGCCCCACTCACTCGTACCTTAAAGCTTCCATGGGATCCACTTTCGCCGCGCGCCGCGCCGGCACATAGACGGCAACCAGCGTAATCGCGATCGTCGCCACCGCGCCGAAGACGATCGGAAAAGCGCTTGTAACCGGCAAATCCCGAATCAGGCTCCCGGCCAGGCGCCTGCCCCCGTAGACGACGATCACCCCGATCCCCAAGCCCCCGCAACTCATCGCGAGCGCGTCTCCAAGCACCATCCGGGACACCGCGCCTCGTGTCGCGCCCAGCGCCATGCGGATGCCGATCTCGTGGATGCGTCGCGCTACGGTGTACGCGAGCAGCCCGTAGATGCCGATGGCCGCCAGCAGCGAACCCAGCGCGCCGAACAGCCCAACAGCGGGGTCCCTAAAAGTCTCAAAATACTTCGGCGCAACCCAGCTTGGAAATGTACCGGCGCTCCTCGGGCCTTTCCGGATGACCTCAACGGTGGCGAATCGGGTAGCTCCCGCGCCCGAGATCGGCGTCGGGGCACTGATGCTGGCCGAGCGGACACCTGGAATCGTCTCCAGGCGCGCCAACAGTCCCCGGTACGCTCGCGACAACTGTTCGCCGCTATACCCGCTGCGCGCCGGATCGAGGGTGACCAGAAAAACATGGTCGCGGCGGAACCCCAGATCGAGACGCTCCAGATTCGACAGGTGGCCGATGAATAGGCCTGCGGTGCTCAACAACCCCACCGGCAACGCCACCTGCACGACCACCAGACTCTTTCCGAAGAGCCGGCCGAGCCTGGTTTCGCCCGCCTGGAGTGGATCCCGACTCTGAGACGCCCGAACACGCAAGAATCCGAGGGTCGCCAAACTCATCAATTGGGTCGGGGTCCACAGCCGTTCGCCCGGGTACGGCCGTTTGGTGACGCCGTGAATCAGACGAACCAGATACAGTTCGTGGGGCATGGCCGCAAGCTGGCGGCGGACAGCACGCCAAGTGAGAGTGAGTCCACGGTCGAACATGGACCCCATTTTGCAATTCAACCGGGTTGCCGTACAATAAATTCACAGCGAGTGGTTAGTAGTGTCTTAACTGGGCGTCTCAGCCCAGGGGTCCACCCCAACTCGGAAGGGACCCGCCGAATGCGCTGCTGGGGAAGGAGCACCCGCATCCGAGGGCGTACGGGACGTTCCCGCGCATTCTGCGCAAGTACGTGCAGGAGGAAAAGAAGCTGAGTCTGCCGGATGCCATTCGGAATTCAGCGCGTTGTCCGCGCAGCGCATGCGGCTGACGGATCGCGGGGTGTTGAAGGCAGGCAGGGGCCGGCATGGTGGTCTTCGATTCGGAAACCATTCGCGACGTGGCCACATTCGCGAATCCAAACCAACTTTCGGAGGGTATGCGGTTTGGGCTGGTTAATGGCGGGCCGGTGATCGAAGAGGGCAAGATGACCAACGCGCTGCCGGGCAAGGTGCTGCGCGGGGCGGGCCTGTAAGGTATACTCAGTGGGTGATTGTCGAGCGCGGGGCTATCAAAGAGCAACTTAAGATCATTATTCTTGGCAGCTTGCGCATCCCAGACATGTCCCCAGCGGACCTCCGCGACGATCAGCCGCTGCTGGGCGGCGATTTGGAAATCGACTCCATCGATATCCTGCAGCTGATACTTGAGATCGAGCGCCATTTCGGCATCAAGCTGGTCAGCGGCAAGTTCGAGAAAGAAGAATGGTCGAATATCGACGCCCTGGCCGCCACCATCGAGACGAGGCTCGCGGAAGCCGGACGATAGTGCGCCAATGGACGCGCTGGTACCAGCATCGCTTTCACACCCTTTCGACCCACGCCATCGTATTCGCGATCGTCCCGAAGCTGCCGCGATTCGTTCACCCTCCCATCGCGGCCGTCACGGCGCTGGTTTTCTATATTCTGCTTCGCAACGAACGGGGCGCCGTGATGGCCAATTTGCGCTGCATTACGGGCGCGCGCGAGCTGCCGTTGCGTTGGAAGGCTTACCGGGTCTTCTATTCGTTCTGCGATCTGATCGTCTCTTATTGCTATGTCCCGCATGCCAGCCATTCCCAGTTAATGGACATGTTGACTACGCCCGAGCGCGGCGGCGAAAAGATCGAGGACTGCCTGGCGCGGGGCAATGGAGTGATCGTATGGACGGCGCATCTGGGGAATTTCGAGTTTGCATCGCGGCTGCTCGAAATGCACGGCCGGCCCGTCAACGTGGCCCGCGTGGTGGAAGACGGCAACCTGGCGGAAGCCATGCTGCGGGACCTGATGACCAACGACCGGCTGCACATCGTGGACCTGAGGCAGGGTGCCACCGCCACGCTGGATCTGGTGCGGGCGTTGCGTAGAAACGAGATTGTGGCCATGCAGGGCGACCGCGTTTATCAGGGCTTCTCCGCCGCGCTGCCGTTCTTCTCGGGATGCGCCAGCTTCCCGCTCGGGCCGTTTCTACTGTCAATGGTTGCCGGCGCGCCGGTGCTGCCGGGCTTTGTGGTGCGCGAGAGCTGGCTGAGATATCGCGTTTTGATGGGCGATGCTATTATGCCGGTCAACACGGGGAACCGGGATGCCGATCTGAAGGCTGGCCTGATCCCGGCGGTCCGCTTCCTGGAAGATACGCTGCGGACCTACCACGATCAGTGGCTGAATTTTTTTAGGTTTTGGCCGGCGGGCTCCCATGAGTGAAGGCGCGATTGCGATTACAGGCATCGGCGTGATCAGCCCCTACGGTGCAGGCCTGGAGAGCATGCAGTCCGCGCTGCTCGCGGGCCGGTGCTGCCTGGAACCCTGCAGCGGTTATTATCCCGGCTTCGCGGGCAGTGTGGCTGCGGTGCGCGACCTGCCCCGCGTGGAATTCCGCGCCGATTTCCGGCTTTCGCGCACCGACCACCTTGCCGTGCTCGCCGGCCAGGATGCCTTGATCAGCCTCGGCGGGCGTTGCGCAGGCCTTACGGATGCGGGTGTGGTGATGGCGACCACAGTCGCCGGACTCAGCGAGATCGAGCCGGAGATCGTCCACGATCCCGCAGGTTGGTATCGCCGTGGCGGCCTTGCCCGGGCCGCATCCTATCCCGTGGCCCACGTTGCCGACGCCCTCGGCGAGTCCCTGGGCGTCAGCGGGCCGCGATGCGCCGTAACGGTGGCTTGCGCTTCGGGGGCAATGTCGATCGCGTTGGCCGCGAACATGCTTCTCGATGGCGTGGCGGATGTGATGTTGGCCGGCGGCAGCGACGCGCTGTGCCCCTTCACGCTGAGCGGCTTCGGCGCTTTGCAGGCCCTGGATGCCAGCCCTTGCCGTCCTTTCGACAAAAGCCGCGCGGGCCTCAACCTGGGCGAGGGCGCGGCGGTCCTGGTCATCGAGACCTTTCAACACGCATGGGCGCGGCATGCTCCGATCTTTGCGATGCTGCGTGGTTGGGCCATGACCAACGACGCATATCACCCCACTGCGCCGCATGAGCAGGGCGCCGGGCTGGCGGCTTGCATGACATCCGCGATGGGTATGGCGCACACCAGGCCGGACGACATCGGCTATGTGAACGCGCACGGAACTGGCACCCCGCTCAACGATGCGGCCGAGACCAAGGCGTATGAAGCCGCTTTCCGCCACCGGAGCCGCCCGATACCGGTGTCCTCCACTAAGTCCTACTTCGGACACTGCCTGGGAGCGGCCGGAGCGCTGGAGGCCGCGGTCACCATTTGCGCGATCCGCGCGGGAGCCTTGTTTCCGACGCTAAGGTTGAGCGACCCGATCGATAGTCCGGCCGTCGATTGGCTGAGGGACGCGCCGCGCCGCCAGCCGCTGCCATTGGCCATGTCGGTTTCGGCCGGTTTTGGCGGCAGCAATGCCGCACTCATCTTCGGGGAAGCGGCGGTATGACTGCGAATGCGCCTGCGATCATTGGCATCGGCTCCGTGACTCCTTATGGAGTACTCGCGGGGCCGATCGTACCTGGCCCGCTGCAACCGCGCCCGATCGCCGCCTGGCCGGTAGCGGGAGTGCGCTGGGCGTATCTGGTCGAGCCGTTTCGCGCCACCGACGCGGTGCCGGGACTGAAGACCAGGCGTCTGGATCGCTTGTCCGTCTGGTCGCTGGTGGCAGCTTCGCTGGCTGTAAGGGACGCCGGCCTGGATCTCGGCCAAGTGGACCGGTCGCGTGCGGCGGTAGTTTTCGGAACCTGCCTGGGATGCATCGAACTGACCGAAGCGTTCTTCCGCGGCGCCGCCAATCACGGCTGGCAGGGCACGGACCCGATTCTCTTTCCGGAAACTTTGGGCAACGCTCCGGCGAGCCACGTGGCCCGGTGTCTGGACTTGCGCGGACCGAACATAACGGTCGGCAGCAAAGGCTGGGCAGCCGAGTGCGCGTTGCTGCACGCGGCATCCCTATTGCGCCATGGGCAGGCAGACTTGGCTGTGGTCCTGGCTGGCGACACTCTCACGCGCGCATCCTACGAGTGGTATGAGGCGGCCGGCTGGCTTGCGGACGATAGCGGATTTATTCCCAGCGAAGGCGTGACGGCGGTGGTGCTGATGGCGGGGCGCACCCCTCATTCGTATGCCACGGTTAGTGCGGGCCAATTCGCCTCGTCACCAGAGCCGGTATCCCGCGGGTTGGGGGACGCGGGCGGACTGCTGCGGCTGGTACTGTCACTGAGCGCGGCAAAAGGTCCCGGATCGCGGCCGATGGAGTTACCGTGACAGTCGCCAATGTGCGGATTGCTGCGATGGCGTATGCCGTCCCGCCGGGCGTCGAGACCGTGGAAGCCATCCTGGAGCGCGAAAAGGCCAGAGTGGAAGCGGTGCTGGCGCCGCTGCGGCCACCAGCCAGGAAGAAAGCCCTGGATGCGTTGGGACTGACCCGCGTCCACGTGTGCGGCGATAAACAGCCTTACGACCTGGTCCTGGAGGCGGCTTCGGCGGCGCTCGCAGAAGCCGGCGTGAAAGCGAAAGACATCGATCTGATCGTCGACTACAGCACGCTGCCGGGAGAGAAGTGCTTGTACACTTCCTTCGCCCACAAAATCAGCGCGGATCTCGGAGCCGAAATATCGCTCAACTTGAGCTACAAGGCCGGCGGCTGCGCAGGGCTGCATCTGGCGCTGAAGACCGCGCTCGCCTGGATGGGCGCGGACGATCGCATCGTGACGGCGTTGCTGATCGCGGGTGACACTCCGCCTGAAGGCAATCGGTCGTTGCTGCCCGTGACCGTCCAGGGCGATGCCGCCAGCGCCGTGGTTTTGCGCCGGCACACCGCGGATGGTCCGTTGCTGTTAGGCGTCGAAGTGATGACGCTGGGCCATCTGCATGACACCATCGCCCTGACCACGGTGAACGGACGCCTCGAAATCCGGGCGGATGCGCCGCGCATCGAAACCGAGGTGATGCCGATCTACTACCTGAACCTGTTGCGGCTGGTCGACAGGGTGCTCGCGGGGGCGTCGGTGAAGTTGGCCGATATCGATCACTTTATCTATTCGAATATCAGCCGCGGAGATCGCGACGGTTTCCGCCGCATGCTGGGATTGCCGGAGGGCGTGCTACCGCCCACGGCCATGTCCGAATACGGCCACACTTTCGCCAGCGATCTGGCAATCAACTATACTGACCTGCGGCGGGCCGGCCGCATTCTTCCGGGGCAGTTTGTGCTCTTCGCCGCCGCGGGGATTGGCTTCACGTGGGGGGTGACGCTTGCCCGAGCCTGAAAGCAACCTGCTGCATGAGTGCCTGCGGCAAACCGGAGCGGCGTTCCCGGAGGCGGTGGCCATCATCGAAGAAGAGCGTATTACTTTATTCGGCGAACTGCTGACGCAGGCGGAGGCTCTGGCGGCCACTTTCGCCGAACTTGGCGTGCGGCCGGGCGACCGGGTCGCGCTGGTAATGCCGAAAACGACCGAAGCTATTGTCGCGGTCTTTGCGTCGCTGCTTGCCGGCGCTGCGTACGTTCCTATTCAGCCGCGGTGGCCCAAGGAGCGGATAGCAACTACGCTACAGGATTGCCAGGCGCGCTTGGTCGTTTCGGCCACGGATGGGCCGCCGCGGATCGCCCAGCTTGATGGGCGGGAGGCGGTCGCTTGGGACGAGGCAGTGCGGCCCCGACAGGATCGCTATCATCGCTATGATGGACCGCAGGTTCAATCCACCGACCCGGCCCTTTTTTTGTTCACTTCGGGTTCCACCGGGCGACCCAAAGGCGTAGTCCTCTCGCATGGCGCTGTTAGTGTCTTTGTAAGATGGTGCGTGACCCAGTTTGGGATTTCCGCGAACGATCGCGTCGCGAGTCCTTCTCCGCTAGGTTTCGACCTTTCGACGTTCGATCTCTTTAGTATGGCTTTGTGCGGCGCGGCCTGTGTATTGGTACCGGAACATATTGTCTGGATGCCCCGCTTTGTGGTCCAACTACTGCGCCAGACACGCATCACCTGTTGGTACTCGGTGCCTTCGATTCTCACTGGAATGCTGCAGGAAGGCGGGTTCGCGGACGGCGACAATGCTTGCATGCGTCTGGTGCTGTTCGCCGGTGAAGTGTTCGCCAGCGCCAACGCAGTGCGGCTTCAGGCGGCTGTACCCGACGCCACTTGTGTCAATCTGTACGGCCCTACCGAGACCAATGTGGTAAGTTGGTACACGTTGCCTCCCGCGATCGACACTTCACAACCAATACCAATCGGCAAGGCATGCCCGTACGCCGAGTTGCGCTTGGACGAATCGAACGGCGAACTGCTGGCCGCGGGCCAATCTCTGATGACCGGCTACTGCAACCTACCCGAAGAAACCGCGCTTGCGTTTGCCATGGTGGAAGGCAAGCGTTACTACCGCACGGGCGACCGCGTTACCTTGGGTTTGACCGGCGATTACACCTTCGTGGGACGGCTGGACCGCCAGGTAAAGCGGCGCGGTTTTCGCATTGAGCTGGGAGAAATCGAGGCGGCCCTTGGCCGGCACTGCTCAGTCGTGGAGGCGGCATCCGTGGCGGTCCGGACGGAAAGCCATGGCACAGTCGTCACGGTTTTCATCCGCACGCGCGCCGGAGAAGGGTTATCGGCGATCGAAGTCAAGTCTTACTGCGCCAGGGCGCTTCCGTCTTACATGCTCCCCGACCGCGTTGTCTTCGTGGATGCCATACCCCGGGGAAACCGTGGCAAGATCGACTATGAGGCCCTGGAGAGGACGGCGGGGGAACCAAGCCATGGACATCAGACCTGAAATCCGCGCGTATGTTATCGAGAACTTCCTGCCTGGCGGAGGCAGTGTCACTATAGAGGACACTACGCCGCTCATCACCGGTGGTCTGATCGATTCCATCGGCATGATCGGACTGGTCCGTTTCATCGAGAGCCGGTTCCAAATCGAGTTCACGCCGCGAGAGATCGACGCGCATCGCTTGGATACCATCGAAGCCATCGAGCGGCTGGTTCTCAAGAAGCTGGAGGGAACGCGGCCGTAGCGTCGGATTAATTTGCTTATGGGGCGGGTCGCGCCGGATCCTGTCTTCATAGCCCTGGCCACCAAAGATGATGAAACCGTCCTGGAGGGCGGCCAATCTTGGCCGCAGCCGCCTTTTTAGGCGGCCAGAGCCGGCTGAAAGCCGGCTGCGGGCAGGATTGCCCGCCCCCCAGGACGGTTTTCGACGTTGACATGGTATGATTCCGCTCACGCACTTACGCGGCGTCCCGATTGCATTCGCATTGCTCTCCTTGCTGGGCTGCCGGCGCCACAAGGAACCTTTTGAGAAAGTACCTCTACAGCGTGGGGAGGTGGAGTTCGCCAAGGGGCCGGAGACGGCCAACCTGACCGTGGAGCGCATCCGCTTCTGGTCCGATCAAATGGACGAGCCTCGCTACTTCCTGGCATTGGCGCCGAAGACTCCGGCGCACCCCAGCGAGGTTTTCATTTTGAATCATGGGTGGTTCGACCGGCCGGAGTACCTGCTGAAGTATCTCAAGGTAGACCAGGTGTACGATGGCATGTTGCAGCGCGGCGAGGTCCGGCACGCAGTTGTAGTCATTCCGGATGTCCGGTTCAAGAGTTTCTACGGATGGCGCTCGGAGCGGTATCCATTTCCGCCTTATCTGACGCTGCTGGCGGAGGAGGTTGCTGGGCTGGTCTCCCGGCATTATGGAATTCCGTTCGGGCGCGAACGTTGGGGGATCGGGGGATTTTCGTTTGGAGGCTATATATCTCTCGACGTGGGACGGCGCTACCCCGGCCGCTTCGGCAGTGTCAGCGTGATTAGCGGGTTCTACGACCAGAACTGGAGTTTCTGGCCCAGTGATTCGCCCGAGTCTCGCCCCCTGGATTCCGAAGGGAGAGACGCCCAGACTGTGGTGGCGTCCGGTCCCACGCCGAGACTTTTTCTCGCCTGCGGAACGAACGACAGGTTTATAGGCACCATGCAGCGGCTGCATCAAACTCTGCTGAGCCTGAACATACGCCACGAATGGTCCACCGGACCCGGCGGGCACACTTGGGAATATTGGTCTTCGGTGCTGCCGCAGACGATCGGATTCCACCTGGGAGCGGGACGAAATGGCGACAGCCGCTAAGTGTTAATTCGACTTGATCATGTGCATGTCCCTGAGCCTGCCGCGGGGGCCTTTGTGGCGCGCGTTCATCATGCCTGCGGTGTACTGCCCGGCCAACGATTTCTGGCCGTCCCAAGTAAGCTGCGCGGAATAGTCAACTCTTCCCCTGATGCAGAACAAGAGGAAGACTTGCTTTCCGCTGACCACGCCTAAGAGATCGTAGCTTGCGCCGGTACCAGTGAAATCCCGGCTGCCTTCGCGCTGAACGAGGACCAATGTACCCCATTCCTTGGATTGCCAGCTTCCGTTGAGATTGACTTCAGCCGGCGCCGTCTGCTCGGCCAGCCACGACTTGCCAGCCGTCTCCACTTTCTCCGCGAACGCGACAGTCGCGAAGAATAGTGCGAGCGTGAGTAAGAGGAACTTTGTTACCGTCGCACGTACCATGTTCGAATCGCTCCTATTGATTGACCGAAGCCGCCAGCATAGTCGGTGCAAGCGCTTCGTAAGGGCACCGCAATGACACTGGCAGTTCTTCAGGTTACAATACCACGAACTGCCGCGAAACGGGTGCAGCATTTCGCTGGCCGCTCGGTCGACGTTCGCCGTATACTGGTAAAGGAGCCCGAATGGCTATTCCAATGTCGATGAGACGGTATCTCGTTGCGGCGATTTTGCTTGCGTGCATTGCGGCGGAGCCAGCCTTGGCGGCGCGCCGGCGCGGCGCGAAGCTCTATCCGTTTAAGGAGACGACCGTCGACATGAGCGGCATGAACCGTATCTTGCTCGGATGGGTTGACCTGAAAGAGGACGACTGGGCGGTGCATGGCTATTCGACCAAGGTCGAATGGGCGTCGGAGATACCAGGCCTGAACGCCGCGCTGACGGGATTCTGCCGGTCTAATTACCTTATCGGCAAGACTGTCGTTGGGGCCAAAGACAAAGGCGACGAGAATGCGGCCGGCTACGATCTGTACATCAAGTTCTCGGACGTCTCGATCGACTATAACAAGTACCACCTTTACCTGTCGATACACTTCATCGACCCGAAGACGAATGCCGAGATCGGATCGATTCCAGCCAGGCCCTACTTTGGGAACGACTGGGGCTTTGTGAACTACCTGAGGGCCGCTTTGGAAGAGGTGGCCCAAAAGATCGGGGTCGAAGTCTCCGGTGTTTGGAAGAAATAACCCGAATAACCCATTGGGCATCCTCTAAAGCAATCCGCCATCCACGGCTATGACCTGCCCGGTGATGTAACTGGCGTGCGGCGATCCCAGGAATGCCACTAAGGGCGCTACTTCGTCGGGACTTCCGAAGCGTCCCAGGGGTATCGCCGCGAGCAGCCGCTTTTCCTCTTTGCGAATGTACTGCGCCGACATCGGACTGGGGACGACCCCAGGGCAAACCGCATTCACCCGGATGCCGAACCGGCCCACTTCGCGGGCGAGCGCCTTGGTGAAAGCGATCACCCCGCCCTTCGATGCGGAGTAGTTGCATTGTCCCGCCTGCCCGCGGACGCCGCTGGGTGAAACAATGTTGCAGATGGCGCCGCCTGCCTGGCGCATCATTCCCGGCAAGGCTAACTGCGAGCACAAATAGGTCCCGCGAAGATTCGTGTCGAGCACCGTATCCCAATCTTCGTCGGACATAAACGCCAGCAGGGCGTCGCGCGTGACACCCGCGTTATTCACCAGATAGTTGACGGAACCGAACTGGCGCTCCACTTCCGCGAACAGGCCCGCAGCGCCCTCGCGCGTCGAAATATCGGCTGGAATGGCCGCCGCCTGGCCTCCCGCGCCGGCGATCCGCTCTACAACCCCGGCAGCGGATTCCAGGCCGCTGCGATAGTGCACGGCCACCCGAAATCCGGCGCTGCCCAGGGACTGCGCAATCGCGGCGCCGATGGCCCCCGAAGCGCCGGTTACTAACGCGGTTCTCGGTTCGCCCATGGCTTCGGTTAGTGCAACGGCTTGAAGATCAGGACGTAAGCTCCCCAGCGCGAGTTGTACCGCGCGATGTTGCCGTCGATCGCATAAGAGATGGTGCCCTGCATATAAGTGCCGAACGGTCCGGCCGTGCCGAAGATCGCATCCACGCCATCGAACTCCTTGAAAAAAGGCGATTCGAATATGTCGCGCGCCCGCGCGTAGCTATACGCTACCTCGAATTTGACGGCATCCAGGATGTTGAATCCGTAATTGACGCTGCCGACGGCCATGGCATCGAACCTATCCGTGCCGCCGGAGAAGCCATGGATTCGCGGCAAAGTAAAATACGACGGCACGTACTGCGAGAAGCGGTCCAAGTCGTTTCCGCCAGCGTAGGCGAAATCCACTCCGGCCTTGGTGAATTTCCCGATGTAAGCGGTCTTATTGAAGTCGCCCTGGTATTGAGTGAAACCGGGATACAGCGGTTCCGGCTGCGTGGCGAAACCCCAAGCCCGCCAACCCAGGCGTTGCCCCCGGGTGACATCGGCGGTGAAAATGTAGCCCTTCTTGGCGAACTTCAACTCCAGTCCGGGAAGCAATGTTACTCCGTTGCGCGGCAGCACAAACAAGGGGCTGGTGTCGCTGTTGCCGTGATAATACTCATAGGAAAAATACGCGGATGCCGTCAAGCTGAGGCTGGTGGTGGCCTGCCATGTAGCCCGCAATCCCGTATTCTCGTTCCACGCCCACACCGTCTGGTCAGTCAATTCCGTGTTGCCGCTGTAAACGCGGTTGTTATCCGGCAGCCCCGAGATGGCCGCATCCACGGCCAGACGAAACTTGGTTCCATACTGTTTGGACAAGTCGGCCACCAGCAGCGGACCGGCGAAGAAAAGCGACAGTTGCGCGCCGGTATTCTTGAAATTGAAATCGGACAGGCTGAATCCCGCAATGGGGATCGGGAAACTGAACGTGCTTTCGTACAGGACTCCGCCGACGATCGCCCGCACGCGCTTGTCGGCCTGCTCCACCAGCACCCGCTCATCGCCCTCTTTTTTCAGCCGGCGCAGCCCCAGTTCCGTCTCGCGGTACATCGGGTCGTCCGACTTCCGCGCGGCCGCCAACGCGCCCTCGAACTCCGCGGTGTTGATAGAGTAGGCGGAAAACTTGTAGGTCTTTTGGAGGACGAAATCGCGCCCCGCGGCGTTCAACAGTTGCTGCGCCGAGATCGATGCGATCAGGTTGAACTGGGTCCCCTTGGCATCCGCGAACAGCTCGAAGTTCTGGGTTTCGACGTTGGCCACCACGTTGCTTTTTTCGCCGCGCTGGCGCAAATACTCCTTAACCTGGCGGAAGATCGTCCCGTCGATCCAGACTTTGCCGCTATACAAGGTCTCACCAGTCACTTTTGGATCGATCCCGATCACGTAGCAATAGACGCCGTTCACCTTCTCCGTGCCGAGGAGCTTGTACTCGTACTTCTCGTTGAGCTTCAACTCGAGCGGCTGAGTCATCACCTTTTCCGGCTCGATCTGCGGCAAAGGGAACTCGCGCTTGTTGCTGAACTTGACGCCGTTGACGAAAAAACCGGTTTGATCCCACTCGATGCCGGCCCGGCTGGCGAATTGCTTGTACTGCGTCGCGATGTCGAATCCGGGACCCACATTGGTGCCTTCAAAGTGGAGATTCAGAAAGCAATCCGCCATGTAGTGATCCAACTTCTGGCGTTGCGCCGCCTGGTACTGTTGCCAGCGGGCGATAATCTCCTCCACGGTCAGTTCTATTTTGCCTCTCACCTCGACCGAGGTGAACACACGCTCGTCGCCGCCTCCCACCCTATGAATCGAAACCAGCGCATACTGGCTCTCGCAAGCGCAGATCTGGTCTTCGCTCTTGGCCGTCTTGACGACGTCGCCGGCGGGCAGCTTGGCGCCGGTCAGCGGATCGTACCACTGCATTTCGAACTGTCCGGCCGTCGCGCCGTGCAGGCGGACGGTGCGGGGGTGGCCGAGGCTCCCGTCGACCCGCGCCACCACGGTGGCATCGGAATTCGCCGAGCTAATAAACCACTTATCTTGGTCGGAACTCAAGCCATCGACTTCGATGCGAAAAAGCGACGCCCCAGAAGCGGCCGGCGACATGTCGCTGGGGATAAAACGGGTCAACAGGTTGTTGACCGCGCAGACATTCTCCAGGGCCTTATCGTCCGGCGGCTGGGACCACACGATTTCGACGGCGCTTTGTCCGGCTTCGAGCGCAGCGTTCAAGTATTGAGCCGGTTGCGCGGCGTCCACCCGCAGGATCAGTGGCTTGTTCAGCGCCTGGCTGGCGATCCATTCGGCTTCCTTGGTCCAGCCGGGTGTGTAAGCCAAGCCAAGCAGGTCGGCGTACGTAGCCAGACGCTTGACGGCAGCGCCGTGGCGGCTCGTGAATCCCGGCGGCAGGGCGAACGCGAGGCGCAGGTCGGTGTTGATACCCTTGGCGCCCACCGCCAGATTGATCAGTCCGAATGTGTACAGGTCCGTGACAGTGGCCGGTTCTTGGATCTCCACTATCAGTCCGCGCACCGTGGGTGACGCAAGCGGTACGCGCTTCAGAAACGCGCTCACCCGCTCGGCAATGGCCTTTTCGGTTTCCTGGCCGGTGAGCGCACCTGTACCGGCTATAACGTGCAGAAACACTTCCGTCTCTGGTGCGGCCTCCATGATCGCGCGCGCCTGATCGTCGAACGTAGCGGCCTCGCCTGGGTCGTCACCCGCGAGACGGAACGGCAGCGCCGGCAGCACCACCAATTTGCCTTTTAAGCCGCATCCTTCGGCAGCCTTCATAGCCGCCACCGTACTCTGACCCGATGGCAGTGTAAAAGCATATTTCGGTAGTCCTGCGTCGGGGGTGGCGGACAATAGCGGCAATGCGGGAAGCAAAAAGAAGGCGGCGGCGCGCCCCAATCCCGCCAATCGCTGGACTCCCAGTGTCAGCGAAACATTCATCATGAGGTAAATTCAGCTTAACTGAATTTCGACGATCACGGGGGTGGGCGGGTTCCGGCAATTGGACGAGCCGGCGTTGAGAGGGTGAAGCGAACGACGCGGGGGGCGCGCTGTTGGGGTTCGTTGGGTGTTGCCGGGGAGCCGAGGAAGCAGCTCACTGTTGCACGGGCAAGGTGGTTGAAACCATTTCGGGCTGCGTGATGTGGCGTGCATCCGCGGACTTTAGCCGCCTAAGTTCCTTAAGCGCCTTATCCCCGTCAACCTGTTCAACACCAAACCAGGGACGGATTGCGTCGTCGTTAGTCAAGGCGACCTGCACGTAGTAGGTGGCGCCGGGCTGAGCGTCCAATGACACGAATTTGTACTGGCTGCTGGACGACAGAGTGTGCTTGCCCGCGGGTAAGGCGATCGTGAAGTAGCGGCCGCTATACATGTATGCCACTTCCCGATCGTCGCAATATACGGAGGGCTTGATTATGATCCCCCCCGTTTTGAAGTGAAATGGTTTGTACTTAACCCGGTACACTACTACATACGCTTGACCGGCCTTCGCCTCAGCGCTGATATGCTCTTGCACATCCGCCCGGGTGAGATGCATCACGCGTGTCCCCGACTTCCAGGAGAGACCATCCGCATACTTCCCGGCTAGTGAATTGGAACCGTCCTGCGACAGTTCAGCCGAATAATAAACGTGCCCATTGTGTGTGAACAGAAGATATGCATGTGCGCCGCTCACCAAGCCCGAGATATCGTGGTCCTCGCTCTTGCCAGTCACCTCCCGGCTGCCTTGAGCTTGATTGAGCGTAATCATGCCCCACGATCCGGCGTGCCAGTTACCGTTGACATTGATGCCCGCCGGTTCAGTTTTTGTGTCAAGCCACGCCTTGCCTTCTTTCTCAACCTTCTGCCCGAGCAGGGCCGCCGTCGATATGAGGGCGAGCACAGATGCAAGGGCGGCGCGGACGGTCCTTTGTCTGGCTTTCCGTCCGCCGCTCACCATCCCTACCTCAATGTTGAATTGCGACATTTGTTTCGCCTCGTTTCGGTTGCAGTGCGTCCCCTGCCGTCGGTGCGACGGGCGACCTATTCCTTGTTGTGAATTCCGATAAAGAACAACAGGGCGCCGACTCCTGCAATAGCCGATCCAGTCGCAATGTACACTGTCCTTACTTCCGAGCAGTTGATTACGAGGGGGCTACAGTTACTGCTGCTATATTCAGCAGCACCCAGTCCGGCAGTCAGCCCGCCGCTGCCCATCAGCCCAACTCCGACCCATTTCAAGACTTTCCCTTTTGTGGTCAAAGTGCGAGGCTGGGCC
>Ga0209333_1000769_pt1 | contig 16797 bp, 8 predicted proteins | sample BlaSpr_A8_OM2_O3_FD_187982 | JGI IMG/M metagenome (GOLD analysis project Ga0209333, IMG submission 187982) | Forest soil microbial communities from Thunder Bay, Ontario, Canada - Black Spruce, Ontario site 2_A8_OM2_O3 (SPAdes) (version 2) | ecosystem: Environmental > Terrestrial > Soil > Boreal... | reverse complement strand
AACGCCAGACCCGCGAGATCGTCTCCGAATACAGCTTCGGCGCCTTCAAGGACGCACCCGAATCGTTGCACGAGTTCCGCCAGTTGATTTCCGTGGATGGCCAGGCCGTCTCCGCCGCCGCGGCCGCCCGTCATTCGCTGGCCTTGGGCCTGACGTCCAGCGACGACCACGCCCGCAAGCGCATGCTCGAAGACTTCCAGAAGTACGGGCTGACCGACGCCGCGGTCGATTTCGGCCCGCTGCTGCTGCTTTTCACCAGGCGGCAGGCGGGCCACTACCATTTCGAGCTTACCGGCGACGGCCGCATCGGCGCGGACCAGGTCAAGATCGTTTCCTACACTCAGATCTCAGGACCCGGCCGCATGCTGGTCTTCCAGGGGCGCAGGGCGACCCACCAGCCGATTCAGGGCCGCATCTACGCGCGCGTGCCGGACGGCGTGCCGCTGCGCATTACCATCGTCGCGAGCCGTGTCGAGAGCCGTCCGAACGGCAAGAGCACTTTCCGCGACGAAGCGGTAGTAGACTACACGCCCAACGCGCAAGGATTCCTGGCGCCCGCGGCCGTTACCCATAGAGCTTTCGCGGGCGACCAATTGCTGGTGGAAGACGATTTCCGCTATAGCACTTTCCGCAAATTTGGCGCGGATGCCGAGATCAAGTTTGACGTGCAACAATAGTGATTCCGATGGCCCGCCAACGCGCCTACCTCCTGATCACGGTCTTTGCGCTGCTGCTGGTGCTGTTCCCGTTTCTGTTCTGGTACATGACCTGGTTCGGCCGCAAGCTGACCGACGCCGAAGTTGGCGAGTACCTGGCCGATCGCGCCAAGCCGCGGCATGCGCAGCACGCGCTGGTGCAAGTCGGAGAGCGCATGGCACGCCGCGATCCGGCTGCCGCGCGCTGGTATCCGCAGGTGGTCCAGCTGGCCGCAAGCCCGATGATTGAGCTGCGGCAAACCACCGCCTGGATTATGGGACAGGACCACACCTACGCGCCCTTCCACGAAGCGCTGCGGAAGCTGATTGCCGATCCGCAGCCCATGGTGCGCCGCAATGCCGCGCTGGCGCTTTCAAACTTTGGCGACCCGGCCGCGCGGCCCGAACTGCTGGCCATGCTGCGGCCGTACACCCTTGTCTCCTCCGCGGCCGGCATCGTGGAGTACCGCCTGAAGTTGGGCGAATACGTCAACCCGGGCACGTTGATGGCGCACGTGGGAGGCATCGAGCAGCGCTCTCCCCTGTCCGGCGAAGTGCGCGATTTGAGCCGCCACAGCGGAAGCACGGTGGGCCCCGGCGATCCGCTGGTCGAGATTTCCGCGGACAAAGAGCATGCCTGGGAGGCCCTGCGCGCGCTATATACGATCGGCACTGGCGACGACCTGGAGGATATCCAGCGTTACGTTCGGGGCGTTCCCGGTATGCCCGAGAAGGTCCAGGAGCAGGCGCTGCTGACGGTGCAGGCAATCAAGAGGCGCGGGACCCGGTGACGCGGAGACGCGGAGGGCCGGTATTTCAGGGCCAGACGACCGGTACAGTACGGTTCTCCGTTATTGAACCAGCACGATAGGCGCCTGCCAAAACGCCGCCTTCTGCCCGGCTGGGTTGAGTATAGTCACCTGGCAGTCGTACTTGCCGGGCGGAAGATCGGTGAGCGCAATGCCGAACTCGATGGGCATTGTCTTTAGCCGGTTCGCAGCACCGCTTTGCACCTCGATCGGCTGGGTTTCTAACGCTTTCTTCTGCCCGGCATAAAAGCTCACAAACGCGACAAGCGGCTGCACGCTGGCCGCGTCCTGTTCATAGGCCTGCAGATAGACGTACATTTGGCGGGTCTTGCTGAAGACCCGCGTTACGCTGGGGATCAGCTTAAGGCCGTCGCGGACCAAAGGGTTGGCCGTCTCGCTCCGGTCCTTGCCCTTGACGGCGTTGTACAAGGCATCCTTTAGGTCCACGCGCTGGCTGCTTAACACCACGGAGCTGATGGGGATGCGCTTGTCTTCCTTGTTCAGGTTCGGAATGAGAAACGCAGTTTGATATGTCCCGATGCGGCCCGTTTCCGCGTCCCGCGCCAGGAACTTGATGAGGTATTTTCCGGGCAGTATGGTGAAGCCGGCGTCGTACTCGATGGGGCGCTTCACTAACTCGGCGGCCGTGGCATCGCTCAGCCTGATGTCCACCTTATCGCGCACATTGGTGATGGTGGTGCCGTAGTTGTCCTTGATTTCGCCGACGAAATCGATGAGCGTCCGTTCGGCGCCGCCGCGCTTGGCCAGCGCCAGCTCCCGGCCCGGAATCTTGACCACGATCGGCACGAAGTATTCGTTGTGGTTCAACTGGAAGTAATCCACTTCCATGGCGATGGTGAGTTCCGTAATCGGGTCGGGCAGCATCAGCGCATCTTCGAGCTGGCGCTCTTTGTCGGCGGCCGTGAACTTGGCGAAGACTTTGCCGGCGAAGTAGCCTTGGCGGTAGTCCAGGTTTGCCGCCAACTCCCCGTTCAGCGCGATTTTAATGCGGCGGAACTTGCCGTCCTGCCCGGTGTTGGTGGTGTAGTATCCGATGATGTAGTAGCTGGAAATGGATTGCTCCGCCTGCACGATCCCCTTGGCCAGGTCGTTATAGTCGAGCAGCGCTTTGCCACCGGTGTCGGAAGCCAGCGCATAGAGCGTATCTTGCGATTGTTGCAGGTTAGTAGTCACTGCCAGGGCCGCCGCGCCGGAATACATGCCGGCGTTGCCGGGCGATCCCATGGTGGCGTCGCCCAAAGGGGCGTGCGCTACCAGACCGCGCGCGTCGATCGGCCAGAACGACACGCCGGCGCGGATGGCGGCATTAATGGTGGCACGCAGTTGCGCCTGATTGTTCAGGCCATTCAGCCGCAGGCCGCTGGCGAAGTAAATCAGGGACTTCTTCTCGTTGAGCTGGCCTAACATAATAGCGGCGGTTTGCAGGGCGGACAACTGCCGGTCGGTATTGAAGATGTTGAACTCGCTATCGTCCTGGCCGAAGGCGGCTCCGGTATCGGGAGAGCTGGCGTCGTCGGTGGAGTAATCCATACCTTGGCCTTCCCCGACGATCATGGTTTGGACGATGCTCAGAAGGCGGTCATGATCGCCGGTGAAGTCTTGCAGGACGTCGACCGCACCGCCGGTGTAGCGCAGGATGGCCAACAGGTCCGCGGGGGTCATCTGGGTGCTGATGAATTTTGCCGCGGCGGCGAGCGCGCGGATTTGGTCTCCGGGAGGCATCGCGCTCATGTCGAAGTAGAGCGCCAGCAGGCGTCTGTCTTTGTAACGGGAGTTGCCGGGCGTGTCGCGTGAAATTTGCGTTCGCCCCAGCTTGTCGTAGATATGAATATGTTCCGGTGCAGACTCCGCGGGCGCGGCGCCTGGGGTTTGCGGCAGGCTTTGATGTTCGAAGAAACGAATTTCTTGGGCGATGCCGTTCTCGGTAACGGCGAAATCCTTGGCTGTCAGTCCTTCGATGGGGCTACCTTTCTTGTCTGTTACGACTACGGATTCCACCACTAATTGCGAGTTGGCGGTGAACGTGACCGTGCCGGCGCCTCCAGACGGCGTGTTCTGGCCGATTTGCTGCGCCAGGACAGTCACTGCCGCCAACAGCAAGTAAATTGGAGGGCGGCCAATCCATCTTGCAGGCAGTGCCGCAGCCACCTTTATAGGCGGCCAGAGCCGGCTGAAAGCCGGCTGCGGGCAGGATTGCCCGCCCTCCGATTTGTGTAGAGTCCCGTCGCGCATGGGTTAGAACCTCAAGCGCAGTGTGGTTTGCATACTGCGCATGATATTGGCCGCGGCGGGCAAGCCGAATTGCGTACTGTTCTGGACGATGTCCCAGGAAGTGTAGGTGACATGGTTCAGCGCGTTAGTGGAATCGACGCGCAAGTCGAGATTGAGCCGGTCGCTCACCCGGAAAGTGCGGCCCAGTGAAGCGTTTAGAGTAAACTGAGCGGGTCCGGCGACGGAATCGCGTCCGGCATTGCCCCACTGGCCCGGCAGAGGGGCGATGTAAGACGCGGAACTCAGGGACGGGCCGCCCGTGTAGTCGGGCCGGATGGCGCCTGTGAATCCTGTGCCCGGTACGGGGGCCAAATAGATAGGAGTCTCAGGCAGGCCGCTGCCGGCGGTGATCGTACAGGCGAAGTTCCACTCCTTGAAGAGCGCTCCCTTCCAGCCGGTTAGGAGCGTTCCTCCGCCGGTTCCCATGCCGGTGGTGTACTGCATCTGCAGGCTGAGCAGATGCCGCTGATCGAAAGTCGATAGGCCGCGTTCCGCGCTTAGGTCAAGCCAGTTCTGGGCGATGGCCAGATTTGACGGTCCGGTTGCGCTGGACGGCGATGATCCGGAAGATGCGGCGGTGGGCATGTTCTGCCCGATGGCGCTGGCTCCCTGCCCTCCCAAGGCTGCGTCGTCGTCGATGGATTTCGAGAAAGTGTACTGCAAGATGCCAGTGAATCCGTTGTGCAATCTACGCCGCAGTTGAATCTGACCGGCCTCGCGCGTCGAATTGCCATTCGAAGTCATGTAAGCGAACCCGGCCGGGCAGGCGGGACACGGATCCACCGGGCCACTAGGATAAGTATTGGGCAGGAATTCCTGCGGCCCGCGCGTGCCTTTGATGCCCAGATACGTGGCGGTCATTTGCAGCGAACCTGGCAGATCGCGCTGTACCGAGAGTTGCCAGTTCTGCGCATATCCGGGGTGGAAATTCGGATCGATGCCGAAGGTGTTGCTGGTAATGGATGGCGAAACGACGAAGCCATTCGCAAGTGTCAGCGGATCGGCGGCGCTGTTTTGCACGCTCAGGGTCTTCGATAGAGGCGGTTGCTGCGCCATCTGCACCGCGATTGTCTGATAGACGGAAGTGTCGTAGTAGATTCCATAGCCCGCCCGAACCACCATCGACGAGCCGGAAATGGGACGCCAAGCGAGGCCCACGCGCGGCTCGAAACCGCGTTTATCGGGACGCACCAAGGAACTCGGATATCGCTCGTTGGTAAGTGGACCGACCGGGTCGCTGGGCACTACCGGCGCTACCCCCGCAAAGGCCGGAGCCACGTCCAGATTCACCAAACGGCCATACAGCTCGGTAATGGGAGCGCCATACTCCCAGCGCACCCCCGCGTTCAGCGTCAGTTCCGGACTGATCCGCCAATCGTCATTGACGAATGCATCGTAGACCGATTGCCGGAAATATTTATCGGCGTTGCCGAAGGCGATGGAACTGGCGTCTGGAATGCCCAAAAGAAAATCGGCAAAATCGGAGCCTGGGGCGCCGCCAGTGGCGTCACCGGTAAAGGTGAAAGCCCCCCGTGGATTCTGTTGCGACAGGTAATTGAAGTCCTGCCGGCGGAAATCGGATCCAAACGCGATATTGTGAGATCCGCGAATCCACAGCAGGGAATCCGACAACCCGCTGGTCTGATTGCGATCGAACGAGCTTTGCGCATCCGACAGACCCGCGATGCCGCTCGCGAAAGTGAGACTCGGCGGACCCCAGTTCATGGGGTTCTGGTCGTTGCCCGAAATCCCCGCGTTCCCCGAGACATTTTCGCGGTCTTCGAAATAGGGTGTGACGTGGGTAGCCAACCGGCTGAATTGGTATCCCAGATTCAGGAACCAGCCCCGATTCAAACGGTGCGACCAATTGACGCTGGTATTGATCCCGAGCAGGTCGGTGGTATCCAGGAAACCGAACAGATTCGGAGTGTCCGTGCGCATGCTCTGAAACGCGAAGCGGCCGTAGATCTGGTCCTTCGGACCCAGTGTCTTATTGAAGCGCGATTGTAAGGCGTCCTGATGCGCGGCACTTAGAATGGGGATCTGATAGTTATAGCCCGCGTTGCCTGTGAAGTTCGGAAGCGGGTAGAAACTCAGCAAGGCTTGCGCCTGAGGGCTGATCCGGTTCTGCGGAATCAGGTTGCCGGGGAATGGCGCCCCGGTGGTGGGATCGAGGATCGGGCTCGTGAATGCGCCGTTGCGTTCCGCCAGGTCCGGCATCAGGCCCGATAGCGTGGAGGCGTTTCTGTTCCGGGTCCACTGATACGCCGCGAAGATGTACGGAGGGCGTTTGAAAAGACGGCCAATTTGTAGCGGACCGCCCAAGAAGGCCATGCCTGTCAGCCGGTTATAGGCTAGCTTCGGCGTGTTCTGGCCAGTCAGGGAAAACTGCTGCGCATCCAGCGCCGAGTTATCGAGAGTCAGCCCGATTCCGCCGTTATATAGCCCTTTCCCGCCATTTCGATTATTGCCGAATGCGGCCAGTTGCGCGAAGGGAGAGGCAGCGCCATTCTGGGAGCTGCCGTTGATGAGAAAGCCATCCGCAGCGCGCTGGCTCAGGTCTTCCGCGGATGGGTCTCTCGCGGGAGGGGCGGCGGCCGGCTGCTGGGGTGGGGGAGTTGGCGGTGGTGCGGATGCGGCGGCGGTTTGGACTTGCGCCTTGATGCGATCCAGAGGCAGCAGCTTCAATTCCCACTTCGCCACTGTCGAGGACGGAGCGGCGTCCGCGACGGTCTCGAAGCCCAGCATTTGGATTTTGAACGTCCAGTTTCCGTCAGTTAAATCAGGGAAGTCATACATGCCCTGGAGATCCGTGATGGCGACGACTTCCTTATCGCCCAGCGTTGCCGTCACTGTCGCGCCGGGAACCGGCAGTCCGCCGAAGGTGACCTGTCCGCGATACTCGGCAGCCGACAGGACGGAAACCGCAAGGCAAGCGATTATAGAGATCTTGTGGGGCAGCCAATCTTGGCTGCAGCCGGCTTTCAGCCGGCTTGGACGCGCTGGAAAGCGCGTCCGCAGGCACGATTGCCTGCCCCACATCTGGCCGGGAATTATCATCGGATGACGTAGATCTCCAAATCCAGCGACAGTTCGCTGTGCGCATCCACTGTCACTGATTGTGCGCCTGCGGCATCCATAGTCTCCGTATCGGGCGAAAGATACTCAAACGTGGCGAGTATCCTATACGCGCCGGGCGCCAGGCCGTCAAAACGATATTGGCCGCGCATATCTGTGACAGCGGTGCGTAGCTCGGCGATGCGCGTGCGTGTGACCGGGTTATAAGCCTCCAGGTAGACGGGCACGCCCGGAATCGGGTCGTCAGAGCCTTTCACCATGCCGCGCATGTCACTGGGCCCGGAAGAGAGGAAGAAGCGTCCGCCACGGCCCGGCGACAGGACTTCTTCCCACCTATCCGCACGCCCATATGCGGCCGGAGACAGACCCGGCCCCGAGAAGCCGGAGGCGTAATACCCGGCAGGCGGCATTAACATTACTTTCCATCGTCCGGGTGGGATGGTCGCCGCGCCGCTAAGCAGGGGTAGCTCAGACACGGAACCCTCTCCTGCGAGGTCTTTTCGCCCGATCCGTATTTCGCCGGAGGAGTTGGCGGGCGCGCCTGAAATCGTTACCGCGGAAGGCGGTCGCAGCAGTAGCGAAACGCTCATATCCCGGCCAAGTGAGATCCGTTCATAAGCGCCCTCGACCTTCTCGCCAGGGCCGGGGTTGGCGGGCACTTGGGCGAAGAGTTCGTAGTCGCCCGGGGGGAGACCCGCGAACCGAAACGTTGGGGCTTCGACCGTCTTGCGCCCCATCTCCGATACCATCGTGAGTTTGACGTCCGCGCCGGGCGGAACGGTAGCCACGCTGGCAGACAGGCTGTACAACCGCCCCGGCAGCGGGCGAACATCCACATCGTTGGCTTCCTGATCCGGCTGCAAATCTACGGTGTGCGCCTGTTCCAGCGTGTCGGTTTCTTTTGAGAAAGTGGGCAAGTACGAGGCGGCATCGCATTGCATGCCGGTGGTGCGCACCACGTAGGCGCCCGGGGCCAGGCCATGCAGGCGATAGACGCCGCGCTCGTCCGTGGTGGTTTTGGCGATCAGTTCGGGTGGCTTGCTGTCGCGGTAGGCGGCAACATCATGGCCCGGCAGGCCTTCATCGTTCTCGTCCACCACAGTGCCGCCGATCGCACAGTAGCGGAACAGCCGGATATTGAGGAATACGGGGGCGGCGTCTTCGACTGTCACTGGGACGCTCGCCGAGTTCCAGCGCTTCTGCCCGTACTCGGCCGGCATGAAGCTATTGCGCGATGCCTTCACAATGTACGCGCCGTCTGCGAGTGAGTCGAATACGAAGGCGCCACGGGAATCGGCGCGTTTGGTTTGCACGCCCCCAGGCGTGCCCGCAATGGGTTGCAAGACGACTTCCGCGCGGGCCAGGACCTTGCCTGTGAAGTTCTCGACCACGACTCCGCGAATCACGCCGGCGTGCAGAGAAACCCCAACCGCCGCGGTCATGAGGCAGACGCGCGCCAGATGCATACGTCCATGTGTTCGCATTCCGTGCTTGCCCCTAGCTTCCTAAGACGCGTGCAAAGGTTGAAGTGTGCAGGCCAAATCGGCTAGTTTTCGGACGGCCTTTCGATGTGGTCGATCGCCAGCGTATCGACTGGGCCTTTTTGCGATTCGAGTTTCAGCCCGAGTTGCTCCTGCAAGGCCGCGAAGATCGAAGGACCGGATGCATCCGGTGGCGGCGCAGCGTCTCTGGGCGGACCGCCAGGGCCGCCTCCCGGACCGCCAAACATTTGACCCTGGCTCTCATCGGGCGTCCACTTCAGGGCGAAGTCATAATCGCCCTTCAGTCCCGTCTTATTCACTACCAGGAGGCCGAGTTGGCGTGAAAGCACCTCTGCAAACATGTCCAGGTTTTCGGCGTTGATGCTAAGGTCCCCTCTTCCCATCATCCGGACGCTGTGTCTCGGTTGCGGCCCGTTTGGCGCTAGCGGGACTGGAGGAGCCGCGTCGTCCGGCGCCGCGGCCGGCTCGTGCGCCGATTCGTGTAGTTTAGGGCCGGTCTTCGTCACAACCAGCGCATATATCGGCAGCTCTTTCGTTTCGTGATGCAGCGTCAACTTGAATCGATCCGCCAGAAGGGACTGCAGCATCAGTCTGGTTTGCACTCCCTGCTGGTCCGGGCTAAGTTTCGGCCCAGCATCCGGGGAGGAGTCGTCCAGCTTAGCCTCGATATCGTAATGCTCCGTGTCGGTCCAGCCAGGCGCCCCCGAAATCTGTGAATCCTTCACGTGGTACGCCTCCTGGAGAAGGAATTTGACCGTGATATTATTCGCCACAAACCGACCCTTCTCCATGCGGATCATGATACCCATGCCGCCCTTATTCGGTTTTATGGATGCAACATCGAACGCGGGAGGGGCTGTACTGGTTGCCGTCGGCGACTGCGCCCGGCTTTGCGGGGCGGGTATGAGGCCCAACGCGATGGTTCCGGCCACTGCCGTTACTCTTGCCGTTTGTAAGTGTGTTCGCAATATCATGGCTTTCCTCGCTAACCTAGTTTTCCGATGGCTTCTCCACATGGTCGATCACCAGCGTGTCCACCGGGCCTTTTTGCGATTCGAGCTTTAGCCCGAGCTGCTCCTGCAAGGCCGTGAAGATCGTTGGACCGTTCGCATCGGACGGCGGCGCGGCGTCTCCAGGCGTCCCGCCAGGCATTTGACCTCGGCCCTCATCGGGCGTCCATTTGAGCGTGAAATCATAATTGCCCTTCAGCCCAGTCTTATCCACAACCAGGCGGCCGGTTTGGTGCGCGAGCAGATCTGCAAACCTGTCGAGGCTTTGGGCGATGACGCTCAGTTCCCCACTCCCATTCATTCGAAAGCTATGGCGGGCTTGTGGTCCATCCGGGCCCACCATCACGGCGGCGGGATGGGGGGGCGCCAGGTCGTCCGGTATGACGGGCGACTCGCGCAACTTAGGACCGTTTTTCGCAACAACCAACGCGTATACCGGCAATTCTTTCGTTTCGTAGTGCAACGCCAGCTTGAATCGATCCGCAAGCAAGGACTGAACCATCAGCCCCAGTTGCTGCCCCTCTTCATCGCGGACGAGTTTTGGCTGGCTATCGGCCGAAGGGTCGTCCCGTTTGGCCTCGATATCGTAGTGTTCAGATTCGATCCAACCCGATGCGCCTGAGATCTGGGAATAGTTCACGTGGTACGCGTATGCCAGCAGGAATTTCAACGTGGCATTGTAAGCAATGAACCTTCCATTGTCCGCAACTAGCCTAAGAAGGTTTGTGCCGCTGTGGTTCGGCTTGATCGATGCAACATCGAATGACGGCCGCGGCGTACTGAATGCCTCCGGCGACTGCGCCCGGCTTTGCGGGGCGTCCATAAGACCGAACACGATGGGACCGGCTAACGCTGCGATTCCGGCGGCAGCCAACAGTAGTTTTCTCCCGAAGCCGAGCTTGTTCGCCGCCCGCTGCGTCATGATCCGAACAATCCTTTTCTTCAGATCGGAACCGGAGATCCCGGACATGCACACTAGCGGCGCTTCCAGATAGAACTGACAAGTCTTTAGAATACTTTCCGCATAAACCTCCGGCTGGCTGCCCCGACGCAACACTTCTTCATCGCAAGCGCGCTCGCGTTCCTCCACCAGCCGCGCTCCCATCCACCAGACCAGGGGATGAAACCAGAAGATCGCCTCCACTGCCATGTGAACCGCCGCGGTCAGATTGTCGCGATGGCGGACATGACACAATTCGTGCGCCAGGATCGCGTCAAGCTGCGCCGGCGCCAAGCGATCCGCGATGCCGTCCGGCAGCAGCAACACCGGACGCAAGACGCCGAAAACGCCCGGCTCCAACATAGCTGGCGACGATAGCACGGGAACTTCCACCGCGACAGCCATTGGCGATGCTTCGCGCACCGCGGCACGGATGCGCCGCCAGCGGCGCCACCAGGAAAACGCCACGGCCAGGAAACCGCATGTCCAGACCGCCAGAAGAACAGCCGGCAGCAGGCTGGCGTCGTGCGCCAGAACGGTCCGCGCCACCGCGGCGCGAGCCGGCGATTGCGCGAACGGCTGGCCCATCTGTTCCATTACGATAGGCAACTCGGGCCGCGCTACGCGCAGCCAACCGAGCCTTCCGCCCACCGCCGTCAGCAGCGCAAACGGGATCAGGAACTTCACTGAAGCGATCAGCCAAAGCCAATGCCGCGTCCGCGCGTGGTTGTCCCGCAACGCGAGCGTCAGCAGTCCCGCGATGCCTGCAAACGCCGTCGATTGCCACAGGTGGTTAGCCAAGGCTGGAGCAAAGTTGACCGGAATCATTTCGATTTGTCCCCCTTAGCCAGTTTCCGAAGGGCAATCTGGGCTTCCTTGACGTCTTCGAGCGTGAGCTTACCGGATTCGACGAGGTGCGCCATGATTGGTTGCGTCCGGCCCCCGAAAAAGCCCAGCAGGTCGTCAATCAGCCTGCGCTGCGCGGCGTTGCGCGAGACCACCGCCTCGAAAATGTGGGCATTGCCGATTTTCTTGGCGCGGCGGACCGCCTTCTTCGCTTCCAACCGGTAAACGGTGGTTTGAATGGTGGTATAGGAGGGGCGGTCCTGCGCCGGAAAGGCCTCTTGAATCTCCCGAATGGAAACCGCACCGCGGTCCCACAGGGCGTGCATAATTTGCAGCTCGAGTTTGGTGAATTTGGTTGCCGCCATTCGTTTCCTACTACTGCTGTTTGTAATTCTACTATGGCAATGTGCGGCTGTGCAAGAAGTATTCTTCGAGGCTTCCGCACTGGGGTGAATTTCGGTGCATCCGCATCGCCTTTTTCTTCCACCCGGCAGACCGTAGTATGCGGTCCTGCCCGGGCACAATAGGAGATTCAGCGGCCGGCTACCGCGGCTTCACGCGAATGATCGCCATCATGCCGGCGTCCTCATGCCCCAGGATATGGCAGTGATAAACGAAATCGCCGACTAGCGGGCCGCGAAAATCCATGCGCACTTTAACGCTTGGGTAAGGGCCCGATCCGGACCAGTAGGGCACCTGGATCGTGTCCAGGTACTGCCCGTTGTTCACCCCGACGCCGTTTTGCTCCAGCACCAGGAAATGAATCTGGTGGATGTGGAATTCGTGATTCTCCATGGCGCGATTCTCGATAGTCCAGTCTTCGACCGATCCCTGCGTGGTGACGATAGCAGGTGGATTGTCCGGGCTGTAAAGGGTGGGAGTCTGGCCGTCAACGGTGATATAGAAGTTGGTTGGGCTGTTGGGGTCGTTAGGGTCCGACAACACTTCGGAGAAATATAGTCTGCGCTCGGCGGTGGGCTGCGCCCGGTCCAATCCGGCGAAGCGCTGTGTGTGCGGCGGCCCGGAAATATCGGGGACGCTCAGGGGCGGCTCGGATACGGAATCCCGCGCCTTGATGGCGGCTATCGGCCGCGCGGGATCGTTGTCGCCGTCCGGACCGGTATCGACATTCAGAGTCGCCAGAATGGCGCTTTGGACGCTGGCGGCCGGCCCCGTCACGATGAACTCCGCCCGCGCTGCCGGCGCCAGCGGAATGTCGGTTGCCATGATGCTCTTGCCGCGCGACGTACCATCCTGCGAGCCGGTGGGAACGCCATCCAAAGCCACTATTTGCAGCGGCTGCGGCGCTCCATCATATGTCAGTTGCAGATCGATAATCGTATCCGCCGAAGCATTCAGTACCCGCCAGAATTGTTTCTCCGCGGGTTTCATCCGGATCACGGCGGGCGTAAACGCCGGGTACGGAACCGGAACGTAGTTCAATGACACATCCCACGATGGGACGTTTCCGCCGGGGGCCGGATTGCCCGGCACGAGGTTGTCGCGGATGACGAGAAGTTGTTGCGGCAGTCCGGCAACCTCCGGGTTGACGTTCTGAATCCCTTCCACTATCAGCGCTCCGGAAGCGCCGCCCAGCACGGCTGCCTCGGACATGCCATGCACATGTGGATGATACCAATAGAGTCCCGGCGGCTCGTCCCACGGAAATCGCACATCGTACTGAAAGGTCTCCCCGGAGTTGATCAGCGTGTGGATCACCTCGTCCTGATGGCACACCGGCGCGGTATTCGTGCCGTGGTAGTGGATGTTCACCGAAGACGCCGTCATGGTTACCGCGCCGCAGGTGTCCGATGCCGTTCCCGATACGGTCATTCCCGGCATCGTCATCGCGTTGGACGCCGGAATGTTGTTCGTCAGTGTGATCGCGAGCCGGTCGCCCGGACGCACGTGCAGAGTGGGAGACTCCGCTCCGCTCTCCGTCACAAAGCAATATAGCGTGTTGCCGTTTCGATCCGTTGCGGTCTGGTAACTGAAATTGACCTGCAAAACACCGTGCCGGCTGAAGAGATCCCGCGGGGCGGAAATTGCGCTGCCCACCGGAAATCGCGGACAGGGGCCGGACTCCTGGGCGAAGCCGCGGACCTGCACGCTCGCAAGAATGAAGACGGCGGACGCAATTCTCGCGCCGATATGCAATGCTTTTTGCAATTTCATAGAGTACCCGTTCTAAATGGAGTTCTAAAAGGTGAACTTCACGCCCGCCTGCACCAGCCTGGGAGCCGCCGCGCTGACCACCTGGCCGAACGTGGCGCTGGTGATATTTCCGTCCACGGATTGGGGTCCGAAGAACTGCGCGTGGTTGAAAATATTGAAGGCCTCCAGCCGGAATTGCGCGGATTTGGATTCCGTAAGGCGCAATGTCTTAAGCAGCGCCATGTCGAAGTTCTGCATCCCGGGTCCATGGAAATAACGGCGGGAGGCATCGCCCGGCGTGCCCAAAGCGTTCTCGCTGAATAGTCCCGGATTGAAGTACGGTTCGCCGTTCCTGGTATTGCGGTTAAGGTTGAGGGCGCCGGCCGCCACATCCGGCTCATCGACGCCGTAGTTGTTAATGCCGTTGGGCTCCGCGCCTAACAGGGAGTTATCGCCGTAGTTTATGAGCGTCACCGGAAAACCGGTGCTGAAGCGCGTGATGCCGGAGAATTCCCATCCCCGCGCCCAGCGGTTCGTAGCGTGCAACAAGCGTTCCAATGGGACTTGGTAGTTGTAGCTCACTACAAAGTTCTGTGCAATATCGAAAGCGGATAACGCCCTGCTGAGCGAAGGATTTAGGGGGTTGACCTCTTCTCCCAGATTGGACGACTGATCCAGCGACTTACTGAACGTATATGCGGCCAGCATTTGCAGGGGCCCGCTGGTGTGCCGGAAGGTGACTTGCAGAGAGTTGTAGCTGGAGTTGCCTATGGTGGTCTGGTTGGTGTCGCTGCCGAAATTCGGCCCCAGCGGCCCTCGCGTCCCATTGATCGTTTGGCCGGACGCGGTGACGAAAACATTGCTTTCGCTGAATGGGCCGCAAGGCGTCTGGCCAGCCGCCAGGTTAGCCGGGTTGGCGAGTTGCAGACAGAGCGCGGGATTGCCGGGATTGGCTTCCTCCAGCACCAGCAAGCGATGCGACTGGGTGCCCACGTAGCTCACGCTGAATAGGGTGTTGTTTCCGAAGCCGTGCTCGACCGAGAGCATGTACTCCTCGGTGTAGGGAATCTTGTTATCGGCAGGGTATGCTGGAATCCCGCTGATCGGCTCAAACTGCGACCAGTCGATGTTACCGTCCGGGTGGCTCGCGGTAGTGTTCAAGGGCGCGAGCTGCACGGGGAAATACTGGCCCAGGTTTTGACCGGTGCCCGCCGTTACGAAGGGGGTGGCGAACAGCGGCGGAGCGGGACTGGTATAGGTGGTTCCATATGGCGCATTGGCGCTCAATACGCCGATGGTCAGAGCCTCGATGGCGGTGTAAAACATGCCGTAGCTGGCGCGTATGCTGGTCTTGCCGTTGCCCGGCGCGTAGGCTAAACCGATGCGCGGCGCAAAATCCCGGTTTCCGGGCGGCGCCAGCGTGCGCGGCACGCCGGGATCGGTTGGAAACAGGATGCCGGCCGGGGCACCCGGAAATACGACCGACTGCCGGCCGGGCGCGAACGTAGCGAGCTGATTGTATTTCTCATACCAAGGCTCCACGCGGTCCCAGCGCAAGCCGTAATTCAACGTCAGGTTCTTCCCGATGCGCCATCCGTCCTGGGCATAAAGTCCGATGTATTTGTTGCGTCCGTAGAAAGGCTGAAGCTGGCTTTGGTTGTACTGGCTGGGAATTCCCAATAGGAAATCCGCAAAGTCGATGCCGGTCTCGCTTCCATAGAAGATGAAATTGCCGTTCAACTGGGCGATGGGATCGACGTTGACCTGATCGTAATGGAACTGTCCCCCTACCGCGACCGTGTGCGTTCCGGTAACTTTTGAAAAATTGTCGCTGGTTTGAAAGGTGTTGTTGACCTGTTTCAGTTCGTTGGTATTCGTGCCGATGGAAATGTTATTGAAATCGACGCTTTCCACGCCCTCGGTCTTGGGCGACAAAGCGACGATACCCGGCGTGTTCTGGCCCACCTCGAAACCTTGGGACGCCAGGCTAGTGCCGACGCCGCCGATCGGATGGCCCAGATCCGTGGCGTCCCGCATGAAGCTGAAATGAAATTCGTTGACGGCGGTCGATCCGAATGTTTTGGTGTCGCCCAAGGACAGCAGTTGCGCGCGGCCCAGGTTCAGCGCGTTGAAGCCGGGCACATTCGCGCCGCCTTGCGCGACCGGGTATGGATTGTTCTGCGACCAGCCGTCCAGAAAATAGTAGGCGGAAAGCATTCCCCAGCGCGTCGTTCCGTCCAGCCGGTAAGCGCCTTTGTCGTCCGCCAAGGTCTGGTTATGGGCGGAAGTCGCGAAGGTCCCGTTTGGATCGTTGGGCGCCGGAATGTATTGCAGAAGATTCGCGGCGGGAGCGGACCAGGCGCTTTTGGGAATGCTGGCGTTCGGTAGAACGCACTGTGCGGCGCTCGTGCATCCTGGGAAATAATATGGCTCGCCCGCCGCCACGCCGTAGCCCAGCTTTTGCGAAAGCTGGCTGGCCCAATAAGGACCGCTGACGGTGGTCGGGACCGTGTTCCCATTTTGGTCCACGGTGGTGAACGCACTCGCGGCATCCGACAAATTGCCGGTGCGGTCCTGGAGGGAAGGAACCGGGATCTGTCCCGTATCGACCCCTTGCGTCAATCGCGTGCCTTGATAATCCGCGAAGAAAAAGAGCTTGTTCTTGCGGATCGGGCCGCCCAGCGTAGCGCCGAATTGGTTTTGGTCGAACGCGCCGCGCGTGGGCGAGAAGTAGTTGCGCGCATCCAGGTCCGTGTTGCGCAGAAATTCGAAGGCGTCGCCATGGAATGCATTCGTTCCGGACTTCGTGACCACGCTGATTTGCCCTCCGCTGAACTCGCCGTGTTCCGCGTCGAAGTTACTGGTGAGAATGCGGAACTCGGCGATGGAATCCAGGTTGGGAACGATCGCCGCACCCATGTTGACGTCTTCTTCCACGTCGCTTCCATTCAGCACAAAACTGTTGGCGAATTCCCGCTGGCCGTTGATCGAGATGGTGCCGGGGTTCAGGTCGCCGGAAGGAGAAAGCGCGCTGGCGCCGACATCTTGCACCGTATCCGATGTGATCGTAGTCATGGGAGCGACGCCGGCTTGCAGGGCCAGCAGATCGGTATAGCTGCGGCTAATCAGCGGCACGGCGGTCATCTGTTTGCCGGTGATGACCTCGCCCATTTGAGTGTCGGCTGTTTCGACGTGCGCGACCGCTTCGGATACGGTCACCGCCTCGGCCCTCTCTCCGATGGCCATCGACACGTCCACTACCACCTTGGCGTTGATATCGATCGCCACGCCCGTGCGCCGCAGGGGCTTGAACCCGGATGCGTTCACCTCCACGTCGTACCGTCCCACCGGCAGGCTCTGGAAAGCATAGAATCCGCGGCCATCGGTGGTGATGGCCCCCTTCACGGCGGTGGCCGTTTCCGTCGCTGTAACTCTGGCGCCGGGAATCGCCCTACCGGCGGGATCCGTAAT
>Ga0209333_1000768_pt1 | contig 16804 bp, 13 predicted proteins | sample BlaSpr_A8_OM2_O3_FD_187982 | JGI IMG/M metagenome (GOLD analysis project Ga0209333, IMG submission 187982) | Forest soil microbial communities from Thunder Bay, Ontario, Canada - Black Spruce, Ontario site 2_A8_OM2_O3 (SPAdes) (version 2) | ecosystem: Environmental > Terrestrial > Soil > Boreal... | reverse complement strand
AATCGTGGCGGATGGATGCTGTACGCCAGGTCCAGCCGTATCGGACCGATGGGCGTGCGATAACGTATCCCGAAGCCTACTGCCTGGTTCATATAGTCGAAGTCCGACATACCATGCTGATCCGTGCGGAACGAAATGGCCGACGGGCTGCTATATACATTGCCCATGTCGTGAAAAAGCACTCCGCCAACATTCTGCAGCAACGGGAAACGGAGTTCGGTCTGGTTCATCAGCAGGGCGGTACCGCCCAAAGGAAAGCCGGTGGTCATGTCTCGCGGCCCCGCTTGCAGGTCCGGGAAGCCGCGCTCGGAGGTGGCGCCGCCGGAGAAGAAGTGCTCGGGAAGTGGAATGGCCGTATTCGGGTCCGCGACATTTTGCAGCGGATGCACGATGCCGAAGCTGGTGGTGCGCGCCAGTACAAACTTCTTGCCGATCGGGTGATAGGTTGCATTGCGTCCCAGGAGGCGTCCAAACGAAATCTCGGAACCGAAAGCGCGCGGCGCGAGCGAGATATCCAGGGTGTTGTAGATACCCTTGTGTGTCTCAATGGGGTCGTCGCGCCGGTCCTGAATCATGCTCCACGAGGTTTCGCCCACGCGGTCCGGCTGCGAGAACAGCGGAATCAGGTAAGGCGAGATCTTCAGCGTGGATTGGTCCACGGTGACATGCCGGTAAGTGTACCGGTAGAGCAGCGTGATCGACTTGGAAAGGCGGTCGGAAAGCTGCACGGAGCTTTCAAAGCGTTGCGCGGTGAACGTGCGCACGTCCTTGCTGTTGTCGTACAAAGTGGTGAACGACAGGGTCAACTTGTCATTGCCGTGGATGCGCGGCGCAGTATAGTTGATCAGCGCGCGCTGCTCCAGGGTCGAGACGCGGCCCCTGAAGCTGAGGCTCTGGCCCAAGCCCCACAGGTCCAGGCGCGAAACATCCAGCGTGGCATCTGGCGCAAAGCCGCTTTGGCCTTGGGGCGATTCCAGGCAAGTCGTGCAGCCGCCAATTCTGGCGAACTCCGCGCCGAAGCCGGTGGCGATCGAATACTTGCGCGCCTCCTCCATATCGTAGAGCACGTACTTCTCGCTGGTGTCGCCGTCGGGATTCTGGATGGCCGTATCCACGCGCGCGAAGACGCCCAGATCGTACAGCTTTCGCTGCGTCTCGCGCATCGCGGTAGGCGATAGCGGATCGCCGGCCTTCAGCAACATTTTGCTATCCACCAGGCTGCGTCGCGTGTTTTGGAGGCCGCTGATCAGAATCTCACGCACGAACTCCTGCTGGCCTTCGTGGATCACATAGGTCAAGTCCGTCTGGTGAGGGCCGGACGCGGGCTTGGAACTCCATTCAAAGGTGGCGTTGGGGAACCCTTTGGCGGAGTACTGCTGCAGGATGGTATCCCGATCCACAGCCACGTTGTATTCGCTGAAGGGCTGCCCTTCCACGGAACTAAGCGCGGACAGCAACTGCGCTTTGTCCAACTTGGCGGCGCCCTGGACATCCAGGCTATGGATGAAGTACTGCGGACCTTCTTGAATGCTTATGAAAACCGCCAGATTGTCGGGCTTACCCTTATAGCCATCCACTATCTTGTGCGTGACGTCTACGTCGCGGAATCCGTTGGACTGGTACAGGCTGGCGATGGACTGCTCATCGCGCCGCAGCAGAGCCCCGCTATAGCGGCCGCGCCGGAACTGCAACAGCGAAGCGCGCATCAGGAACATGCGCTCCCGGATGGCGTTCGTCCTGAAATACTTATTGCCCTGAATATCGATCAGCACCAGCTTATGGCGCTCACCGGGGTTGATGAGATAATCGATGGTTGCCTTATCGTTGACCACCCGCTGCGGTTTGAATTCGACTTCGGCGTCGAAATAGCCTTGCGATTGAAAGTAGTCCCGCAAGTTGCGCTCGCCTTCGAGCAGCAGGGAGTCGTCCACGCTGTGCTCTTCGAAAACGGGCACCAGGCTGCGTAGCTTGCCTTGCGACACCTTGGCCCCCACCGCGTGCACTTCGACCTCGGGGCCGGCGTCGATATCCAGCAGGGGCTTGCTGAGACGCGTGTCCGCGTCGTAGTCCATCGATTTCAAGGAGACGCGCGCTTCAAAACGCCCGCGCCGTTCGTACTTGGAACGTACGTCCTCGACGCCGTTGTTCACGCGCGATTGGGTGACCGTGCGCCACCCTCCGATCAGCCAGCGCCGCCAGTGCGTGGCCTTCACGATATCCTGCAGCGGCATTTTGGGATCGCCGCTGATCCCCGGTGTCGTGAAATGCGCGCGCGGACCGGAATCCACCACAAAGTGAATACTCACCTGCTGCGTTTGCCGATCGTAGGATACCTCCGGATGGACCTGGCTCTGGTGCAGTCCGTTGGACTCTAAAAGGCGTTCGATGGCGGTCTGCGCCGGCGCCACGTCCGCTTCCGAAAACGGCTGCCCCAGGTTCAGCCGCGTGATGTTCACCAGTTGACCGGCGTTGGGCGGATCGGATATGCGGCCCACCATCGCTACGTTGCCCACGAACCAACTATTCCTTGTTATGATTCGCACGGTCACGCCTAGGGAGGGGAGCGGCGCGGATTCGGCATCCACCTGAATGTCTTCGAATGCGCCGGTGGCATACAGCCGCTCGATAGCCGCGTGCACATCCGCCAGCCGTAGGGGCGCGCCCTTCTTGAGCGGCACGACGTTCGCCAGTTCCGCGGCGGTCAGCGGCTGTTCCGGCGGAACGAACTGAATATCGGCGATGGGCTGCCCTTCGTACTTCGGCGTCTGCGCCCAAAGCATCTGCGCACAGGCCAGCAACGACGCGGTTAGATAGCAAGGGAAGCTCCGGTACACCGTCCCCATCATTATTACAGAGCCGCGACCGTAAGGGAGCGTTTCACAAGCTTACGCTTCCCAACAACTACAATGAAGCCCAGGATGTCGATGGAAACGGTAACGGTGGAATCGATTCCAATCGCCCTCGGGCGAGAGGAGGACGGCCGCTGGCTGGCGAAGTCTGGCCCCGGACTTCTCGCGCAGATCGCCAAGAAGACAGGTCTGCGGCCCGACGATCTGTGAGGCTGCTCTGCCCCTGCGGAAGAAGCTGGCCCTAGCGCAATCAAGCTCGGGTGTCCGCCTTCGGCTTCCTGTATTCAACTGTTGCCGCTTGTGCCGGATGAGATACCTGCACGACCACGCTGCCGAATTGCGCCCGGTTGTTCGGAATCCGATCGCGCAACGAGACATAATCGCACACATATGCCATCCCGCCCGCCATGAGCGGGCAAACGACTCGACAAGGCCATGCTGGGTCGCGTCCGCCGTTATGTAAAATTATGCGGCAGACGCAAGATTGTGGCCGCCACGCTGGTGCCGCGCGGTGTATACTGGCGGAATTGCGAGTGAACCCCGAATATATAATTTCCGAAAGTCTGAGGATACGATGCGAATGATGACGAAGCGAGTTGGAATTCTTGGAGCGATCGCCATGCTGCCCGCTTTCGCGCAGGTGTCGAGCGCGCCCCTCCCGCCTGCCGCCACCCCGGAGATGGCCCCGCGCTGGCACGCGCCCATCAAAGGCCGCGTAGAGCACGGAGATGGCTCGGTCACCAGCGGCAACTGGAGCGGTTACGCGGTGACGGGGTCGGGCTTCGTCGCCGCGGAAGGCTCCTGGATCGTCCCCACGATGAGTTGTAGTTCGGCGACCCAATACGCCGTATTTTGGGTGGGCATCGATGGATACTCTTCCAGCACGGTCGAGCAAACCGGCACGGAGGCCGTTTGTTCGGACGGCAAACCGAAATATACGGCTTGGTATGAGTTTTGCTGTACCGAGCCGATCATCACCATCACCACCATGACGATAGAGCCAGGGGATAGAATCTCGGCCTCGATCTTTTACAGCGCCAGCACAGAGGAATTCACCGTGAAGATCGCCGATGAGCGGACCGGCGCATCCTTCACCAAGAGCGCGAAGGTTGCGGGAGCGGAACGGTCGTCGGCCGAATGGATTGCCGAAGCTCCTTCGAGCAACATCATCCTGCCCTTGGCCGATTTCGGTACGGTGCTTTTCGGCAAGGACAACACCAGTATCGCCAGCACCTGTGCCGCGAAGGATAATACCACTACCGGCGCGATCTCGGCGTTCCCGACCATCGAAGAAATTACGATGGAAAAGAACAGCGTGATGGAAGCCATTCCGTCGTCGCTGTCTAGCGACGGAACCAGCTTCTCAGTTCAATGGGCAGCCCCATAGCCGGCTGCCGAGCGGGCACGGAACTGTGGATCGTAGCGCTGGACCGCGGCCGACTCTTCACCGGCTTCCCGTATTCACCTGTTGCTTCGTGTGCCGGCTGAGATACCAGCATGGCGGATCGCCCAAATGCGGGAACAGCGAATTCACGCACTCCTGCGGGGCGGGCGGATCGAATGCATATTGCGTCTTGCCGTCCTTCATCGGGATCACCCAGGTCACCTGCACAACCACGCTGCCGAATTGCGCCCGGTTGCTCGGAATGCGGTAGCGCAGCGAAACATAGTCGCCCACATAGACCAGCGCGCCCGCCAGCAGCGGGCAAAGCAACCCGAGGATCAGTACGCGTCTCAAATCTTAAGGAACAGCTTGCGCCGGTACATCCAGTATAGGATGAGCCAGTAGGTGAGCAGGACCGCGCTGCCCAGCAGGAGGGGTTCCATGCCGGAACCGAGCAACCGGAACGCATTGGGACCCAGGTGAATCCGCAACGAGCTGAAGGTGAATCGCTCAAACAAGTGCGCAATCAGGTACGCCGCGATCGAGTTCACGCCGATGACCACCAGCGGGAAGGCCCACTTCCGGTAACCCTTCACATCGATCACCCAACTGAAGATCGCCGTGTACAGGAAGCAGATGCCGCCGCTGAACAGCGTCCAACTGGGAGTCCAAATGCGCTTCACGATGGGGCAGATGCCGGTGAAATGCAGTAGCAGGCCCGCGGCGATCCCCGCAACACCGGCAATCAAAAGGCGCTGTATGGGGATGCGTGGCGCGCTCGCCCGTAGCCAGCGGCCGGCCACCAGTCCCAGGATCATGGTGCCCAACGTGGGAATGAAGCTCAACGTCAGGTATCCACCCTCATTGAAGACGAACGGGTGCGAGCGGGGGAACAGATTCAGAAACCACTGGTCGAAGGCGTTGCCCAAGTTGGCATTTTTGTTCCAGTGCGCCGCGAAGCCGGAGAAGAAATGCGGCCAGTTGGCGGGCACTCCTACGGACTGCCAGTTGAATCCGGGACCCGGCACGGGATAGAGAGACCAGGCCAGCCAGTATCCCGTCAGAATCGCAGCCAGTGCGATCCATTGCCAGCGTGGCTTGCGAAAGCCCAAGAGGAACAGGAACGGATATCCCAGGCCGATCTGCGTGAGCGTATCTTCAAACGTGAAATAGGTCCGCGAGGTGTACATCGACCGCAGAAAAATCCCGAGCGCGATCAGCAGAAACGAGCGCCAAATGGCGTGCGCCCACATCTTCCCGAACGTGCCGCCTTTGGCCAGCCGGCTGGCGATGGAGTAAGGCAGCGCCACGCCCACCAGAAATGAAAACGAGGGCTGAATCATATCGTGCAGCGAGCAGCCGGACCAGTCCACATGGGTCTGGTTGTATCCCAGAAATGCCCAGAACCAGTTACCGGGGAATGCGTGGGCCACGCGCGCCAATTCCAGGACTTCGGCCATCATCAGCAGCATCACCCAGCCGCGATAGGCGTCTACGGCGATGTTGCGGGTGATTGGTTGCGGAGCGCGGATCGACTCCTGCGCCGGGGACGCGGGGCTGAGGGTTGCTTGCAAGCGTCACCTCCCTATGAGAATCCAATGATAAACAAGACTCGACGTTAGCACAACGGAGACCATGCCATGCTCGTATTACTGGAATGCGAGGGTCACCGCATTGGCCGTGGCTCCATTGATTGTCACTGTCACCGTAACCGATCCGGCGCCCGTTAGCGTACTGGGCAGTTGCGCGTCTATCTGATCCTCTCCCGAAAAGCCCGGCGCCGGACCCGCAAACGTGACCGTCGTGGAGGTCCCGCCGACCGTCACCGTGGTGCCGCTCTTGGATGCGGCGTCGAATCCAGTGCCGTACAGTAGCAGATAAAGGCTGTCCCCGTCGAACGCGATCGGAGATGCGACTCCCTCGTAGTCGTACGTTCCATCAGGGTGCACGCGTTGGATCAGGGCCGCCGGCACGCCGGTTCCCTGTTCGTTCGCCGTGAAGATCGTGGGAGCGGTGGCTTGCACTTCCAGCACCCCCGTCGCCACTGTATCCGAGCCATTTAAGACCGCAACCGTCGCCAGGCCCGCCGCCACGCCGCTCGGAACCTGATAGTTGATTTGCCCGGGCGAGGCGTACAAAAGCGGAGCGAGCGTTGCATTCCCGCTGCTATCGGTCACCTGCACCTGCGCGCCTTCCAGCGTCGTGGGCAGCGGGAGCTCAGTGGCCGGCCCCGTACCCGTTGCCAGCGTGGCGTTGCCGTAACCGGTCACCAGTTCCCCTGGCGCGGTGGCCCAACCGTAGTCGGCGGCAGACGACAGTGTCACCAACGTTGCCGGTTTCAGGTGTCCCAGCAGCGTCGGCAACTGCTCCGCATCGGTGGTGAAATTGTTCGACGGCTCCACCGAGAGGAAACTGCAAGTGCAAGTGGGCACGGTCGCCCATAGCTCGCCCGCCGCCCAATACGTGCCCGGCATACCCGCCTGATCCAGCGCTATCAGGAAATTGTCCAACACGGTCAGCCATCGCGGATCGTCGTTCGGTATGCCGTACTCCCCGAGATAACAGGGGACGTTGTTGGTCTGGCACCAGCTCACGAAGGGCGCCAGGCGCGTGGCCCCCACGGTTGCCATGTTCGGATTGGCGGCCAGTTCCTGATCGTAAGTCTCGGCATAAGTTCCGCTGAAGTCCGAATCGAAGTAAAGGTGCGCTTCGTAATAGTAATTGTTGGCGGGATCGGTGATAAAAGGCGCGGAGCCGTTGTAACTCGACCAGTAGGTGGCGTTGCTCCATCCGTCCCCCGGAATCATGATCGTCTTGTTATCGCCGTTGGCGCGAATCGCTGCAAGCGCCGTTTGCGCGATTGTGTTCCAGTTTGCCACTCCCATGTCGTGCGGCTCGTTGGTCAAGTCGTAAGCCACCACGGCCGGCTCGTTCATGAAGACGTTGGACATCTTGACCCAGAAGTCTACGAAGTCGGCCGACGTGACGTTGACCGGACTGCCGGGGCACGGGTTATCGATGATGCAGGCGTCGCTATCGTAATTGGCAACCTGGCTCTCGAGCGTGGCATACCTCGCCTCATTGTGCGGAACGATGCTCACGACCGCCCCGGCTGCCTTAGCGTCAGCCACGTCCTGCTGCAGATAGCCAAGCTGCGTGGTGTCGAGCGGACCGCCGAGCGTAGGTTGCAGCCGCTCCCACTTTACCACCAGCCGAATAAACGGCAAGGCGCGCGCCGCGAAGTAGTTGAACGTGGGCGCCGTGGCGTAAGTGTAATTGCCGATGCCGTAGGTTTCGTTAAGCGGGTCGCCCCACTCCGCCTGCGACACATTGACGCCGCGAAAGTATTGCCCGGATTGCCCCGCCGCCGTGCCCGTAACAACTATGGACAGGGCCGCGGCCCAAGCGGCCCGCCCGCAAACTATGCCAACTGCGCTCGTGGTTCGCATGATGCGCAGTATATCAGGGCGCATCCCTCACTAAGCGGCGCCACCGATGTGCGGGTGTTTAACCGCTTTGGGGAAACCGCTCGCTGATAACAGTAGCGTCGATTTCGCGCGGTTTACCGAGCCGCGACCGTTAGGGAGCGGTTTGCTTTAGTCGGAAATCCCCAAAACGGTTAAGCGCTGCCGATATGCGTCGCGATGTACCACCGGTTTCCGCAAAAATCCTGTACTCCCGCCAAACGGTCGCCGTAGGGCTGATCCGCCGGCTCGGAAAGCGAAACCGCGCCCGCCGCGATCGCATTGCGGTACACCGCGTCCGCATTGGGAACATACAGATAAATCGCCGTGGGCATTGGCTGCAACACCATACTGGAGGAGGGCCGCCGCGCATCGCCCATCTCGATTATCGAGTCGCCGATGCGCACCTTGGCGTGCAGCACGGTTCCATCGGGCGAATCGTAACGCACGAATTCCTCGGCGGCGAAGGCCTGCTTCAGAAAGTCGATCAGCTTCGGCGCTCCCACCGGGTGCAGATAGATGGTCACGTCGCGCAGGCCTTCCGGCACGTACTTGGGACCCAGGTGCTTGCTGATAATCCAGTGGTTCCCAAACGGATCCGTTACCGACCCGAATCGGTCTCCATGATCCTCCAAGAGCGCCAACTGCACGGTTGCGCCGGCCGCGACGGCCCGCTCATACACCTCGTCCACGTTCGGCACGTAGTATTGGAACATGCTGGGCGTAGGCGTTCCGCGGGACGCGCTGCCGCCCCCGATCATCATCATCGAGTCGCCGATGCGCACTTCGGCGTGGATTCCTCCCGCCGATCCGGTGCCGCGGAATAGCTCTTGCGCGCCGAACACGCTCTTCACGAAATCGATCATTTCAGCGGCCTGCAGCACCGTCACATACGGTGTGATGGTGTGAAAGCCGGCTCGTATGGGGTTTACGGCAGTTGGGCTCATCAAAGCTCCCCTTTTCAAATCGTTCTTCAGACCTTCCTTGAAACCTGGCCGCGGCAAATCCCGCAGATCGGCCGCCAGACGCGCCATGCCAGCCAGCCGCTGGTCCTTTGGGGCTAACTCTGCGCGGGGCTCCGCCGCCAGCATCTCCGCGATCAGTTGATCCAGCCGGTCCGCCAGGGAGCGCTTAGCCATTTGCCCTCCCCGCCAGTTCGCGCAGATTTTTCAGCGCCCGCCATTGAAGCTGCTTGATGGCGCCTTCGCTGCGGCCCAGTTCCCGCGCCATTTCGGAGATGCTCTTCTGCTCGACGAAGCGCCCGATCACCACTTGACGCTGATCCGCTTGCAGGGTGTCCACCAACTGAAAGAGCATGGCGCGCCGCTCGATATCGTCCTCGCCGGCAGGGTCGCCAGCCGGATCGCGATCCGGTTCGCTAGGCTCCCGCCGCAAGGCGTGCCATCGGTCGGCGATCGCGTTGGCGGCCATCCGCCGCAGCCAGGCCGCGAAAGGCACGCCGCGCCACTCGAAACGCGGAAGATTCGCGAACGCCTGCTGAAACACCTCCGCCGTCACGTCTTCGGCCTCTTCGCGACTGCCCATGCGGCGCGCGACGTACGCGTACACACGTTCAAAGTTCAGTTCGTAAAGTTCCGCGAAGCGGCCCGGGTTGCGCTGGGCTGCTTCGATCAGAAGCCGCTCTTCTTCGCTGGCCGGATCGGCCTTCAACGTTTGCTCCGCAAACCGCCCTCAAATAAGAGTAACCGCCGGGCGCATCGAAAAGTCACGCGAGCGCGAATCGATTGGCCGCATTAACGAACTTGCCCCGCCGAGTTTTCGAGAACGACATTGGAAAGCACCGCCGTATCGACCGTCTCCGGCAGATGCGCGCAGAAGCCGATGCCCACGTAGAAAGGTCCGTCGAGGTGCAGGTTGATGGGCGGACCGAACTGGTGCATCGGCTCGCCTTCCAGGCTGACGAAGAGCGCGAAGGAATCGCCGTGCTTCTCGATGCCGATCCGCTCGGCCGTCACGCCGACCAGGCTGTCGGGGTTGGCTCCTCCGGGACGGCCGCGGCCCCCAATGCGGTACTCCATATCCTTGACGCGGATTCCCTTCTCGGGACGTTCGGCCAAGTGGATCATACCGAGACCGTGCAGGGCGGCAATGGCTTCCTTGGAATCGTCATTCAGATCCTGACGGATGACCAGCAGCGCCTTGCGGTCTCCGTAGCCGTTCGGGTCGGGAAACCCGATATCGGCCGCGAGTGAGACGTCGCCGGACATCTTCTTCCAGAGATACCGGAACTCGTCGCGTGTGTACCAGACGTTGTAACCGGCGGAATTGATAGTGTACTGCTTAGTGCCCGCGTCGTAACTCGCGCTGCCCGGCGCTAACGCGCTTCCAATGTCGGACTGGCCCTCGAATATGCCGACCGGCGTATCGAAATTCCTGCCAGGCCTGTGAAAGTCTGCCGGTGGCGCAACCTGTTTGTGCGTAGCGGAACCCGGCTGGGCCCATGCCGGGGCGGCCGATGCGGGTGTCCCGGGCTGCTGCGCCGCTAGACCTATCGCTACCAGGAATCCGGCGAGAGGAGCAACCAGGATGGATGGTTCCAAATGCATGGCCTGACTATTTTAGCTCCCCCTTGAAGGGCGGGCCAATCTTGGAGTATTTAAGCGTTTTGGGGGAACCGCTCCCTGACGGTTGCGGCTCAGTAACATTCGCGTTAATCTCGCAAGGCTTACCGAGCCGCGACCGTCAGGGAGCGGTCCCCTTCAGTCGGAAATCCCCAAAACCGGCTAAGCGAGCAATCCTGGCCGCTCTCCGCCGCCCTCCAAGGTTACTCCATCACTCGCAACTGAATCCGCGACCCGTCCGCGCCGCCGAAATACACGCGTTCGAACGCCTTCCGGAAATCGTTCGATGGCGCCTTGGGAATCTCGATAAACTTCTGCGGATTGCGGTCCGTCAGCGGAAACCAGGAACTCTGCACCTGCACCATGATCCGGTGCCCAGGCCGCCAGGTATGCGCGATGTCCGGCAGATAGAACGTAATCCGGTCCGGCTTGTTGGGATCAAACGGCACGGGCTTTTCGAAACTCTTGCGGAACTTACCGCGGAACGGCTCACCGCGAATCAATTCCTGGTATCCGCCCATCGGCGACGTGTTCACCGGAGCCGCCCCCGGAGCAGCCGTCCCCGCGGCGACCGCAGGCGCTGGATTGTTATAGTCCGGATAGTCGCCCGGGAACACGTCGATTACTTTCACATCAAAATCGGAATCCGTCCCGGACGTGGACACCTTCAGGTCCACCTGAATGGGTCCGAACACCGGCACGTCATGGTCCAGCGGTTCGGTCTGGAATACCAGCACATCGGGACGCGTGGCGGCGAACCGCTGATCCTCGGTCATATACGAATTGAGTATGCGCTGCGCGATATGGTCCACGTAGGGCACCGGCTTATATGGGTCCGACAGGTACTCTTCGAATCCCGCCTCCGCCGGCCGGCTCCAAGCCAGCTTGCCGTGCGCAGCCAGGAACAGGTCGGTGAGTTGGGCTTCGCGCGGCGGCCATGCGTCGAACCTGCGCCACTGATTCATGCCGGTTTGAAACATCCATGCCTTGGGAAACTTGCCATCGCCGCGCCCCTTGAGGTAGTACAAAAAGAACGGCAACTCGATGTGCTCCCGGTAGTAAGGCCCCGTCTTCGAGCCGAAGTTGATGTTGCCCAGCCGGTCGCCATCGCCGCGCGCGAAACCACCGTGATTCCACGGCCCCATCACCAGCATGTCGGCCGGCGGCGCGTTCTTCTCCATGAAATCGAACTGCCGCAGCAGGCCCTGCGGATCTTCCGTGTCGTACCAACCGCCCACCAGCATCACCGCCGGCTTGATGCCCTTCAGGTACTTCCAAATCGCCCTCGATTGCCACTCTTCGTCGTAGGTGGTGTGGTCGATGTTCATGTTCCACATGGGCTGCTTGTGCTTGAAATACTTCTCGTCGGCGTTGGCCAGCGACCCCAGGCTCAGATAGAAGTCGTAGCCGTCCGGCGTGCCGAAGTCAAAGGGCAGCGTGCGCGGAGGCGGCGCGGGATCGCCCTCGCGGTTGCGGAACCCCATGTAGAAGCTGAAACGGTGCGCGAGCATGAATGCGCCGTTGTGGTAAACATCGTCGCCCATGTAGTAATCCGTCACCGGAGCCTGCGGCGCCACCGCCACCAGCGCCGGATGCGCGTCGATCATCCCCGCCGTCGCGTAGAAGCCCGGCTGCGACACGCCCCACATCCCCACCTTGCCGGTATTGCCGGGAACGTGTTTCACCAGCCATTCGATGGTGTCGTATGTGTCGGTGCTCTCATCGGTGTCTTTCGGCCCGTTCTTCGCCGGCTTGTGCGGGCGGATGGTGACGAAATCGCCTTCGCTCATGAACCGGCCGCGAACATCCTGGTACACGAAGATGAACTTCTCGCGTTCAAATAGATCGGAGGGTCCCAGATTGGTGCGGTACTGGTCGACCCCATAAGGCGACACGCTGTAGCCCGTCCGCTGCATCAGGATGGGATACCTCAGGCCCTCGCTGAACGCGTCCTTGGGCACATAGACCGAAGTGAACAGCTTCGCGCCGTCGCGCATGGCGATGCGGTATTCGAACTTGGTGTAATTCTCGCGAATGAAGGCGGCGCGCGCGGCGGACGCCGTAGCGGCAGCGTCCGCCTCGTTGGCAGCGGCGCCCCTCCCTTGAGCGAAAGATAGTTGTGCCAGGCATAGGAAGGCGAACAGAATGCGCATTCAGGAGATTCTATCGCAAGTACATTTCAGTTGCCCTTCCGTTCCGTGAGGCTGAACCAATTCCCCGAGTTGTCTTTCATGACGGCTTCGATGCCGTAGAAGCGGTCTACCGGCGCCGCGCTGAACTCGACACCCTTGTCTTTGAGATCTTCGTAGTCCTGGCGGCAATCGCTGGTTTCCAGCACGCCGCCGCACAGAATGCCCTGCGCGAGCAGCCGCCGCAGACTGGCGGTGGTGTCCTTGTCGAAATTGGGACCGTCGATCTTCATCAGGATAATCTGCAGCTCCGGCTGGCTCTTGGGGCCCACGGTAAGCCAGCGGAAGCCGTTGTCCATGCAGTTGTCCGCGCGCACCTCGAATCCGAGCTTGTCGACGTAGAAGTCGCGCGCCGCGTCCTGGTCCAGAACATAAAGTTGTGTGTAACTGAGCCGTTGAATCATGTGCATCTCCTCGCTGTTCCCAGAATACGGAATGCGCCGGGTTGTGCGCTTCTCGATTCTTGCGGATTCCCGTTGCGCTAATGCTCACCCAGGAAAGCGCGTTGGAAGCAGGCGGGGATATAGTATAGCGGCCAGCGCGCGCCCAATCCGCCGCCGAATCCGCCAAAGATGCGGCGCGCCTCGCCGCGGAAGGCGGCCGGCGAAAAACCCGTCAGGGAATGGAAACGCGTGCTGAACGAACCGAGGCTTTCATAGCCGACCTCGAAGCAGATTTCGGTGACGCTGTAGTTGCCGGACAGCAGCAGCTTTTTGGCCTGCTCGATGCGCCGGCGGGTAATGAACTCGTGCGGCGTCTCGTTGAAGGCCTGCGTAAACAGGCGGTTGAAATAGAAAGGCGAGAGGCACGCCTGATGCGCGGCTTCAGCCAGAAAAACGGGCCGCGCATAGTGCGCCGCCAGATAGTCGCGCGCGCGGCAGAGGCGGGCAAACGTGCCGGCGTCGAAAGGCCGTACGGCGGGCGCGGTAATAATCTGCGGTGAGCGCCGGGATCGCATGACTGTCGGGCCTACTGTTATCCTAACCGAAGGAGTACGCCGATGCGCGGAGGCAGAATATTCATCAGCTATCGCCGCACCGATAGTCCGGCCCATACCGGCCGTTTGAAGGACCGGCTGGCCGCCCATTTTCGCGAAAGAGTTTTCCAAGACGTGGACTCCATCTCGCCGGGCGTCCAGTGGGACGAAGAGATCGCGCGTAATCTCAGCGAGAGCGGCGCGTGCATTGTGATCATAGGTCCGAGCTGGCTAAATGCCAGAGACGCGGCGGGGAACCGCCGCCTGGACGATCCCAACGATATCGTCCGCCAGGAAATCGCGGTGGTGCTCAAACGCCAGATGCCCGTGTTTCCCGTGCTGGTGGGCGGCGCAACGATGCCGGATGGGGGAGATCTACCCGCGGACCTGCAAGCGCTGAGCCGCTGGAACGCGATTGAAATCCCCGAACCGTACTGGGACGCGGCTGTTGCGAAGCTGATCAAATCGCTGGAAGCGGCGGTGGCTTCATCCGCTGAGCGGCGGCCGGCGCCGTCGCGTGGCAAGTGGCTGTTGGCGGCATGCGCAATAGTCGTGGCCGCGATTGGCGTAGCGGCTTATCTTGCGATGAGATCCTCCAGCGTGGGCTCGAATTCAGGTCCGGGTGCGAGCGAACCATCGAACGCCGGCAATACCGGTTTCCAGTTTGCGGGTAACTGGCGGGCCGTGGTATGGCCGCCCGGCCGCCCGCGGACCGATGAGGACCTGGAGGCCTACGCGGACCGGAGCTTTCGCTTCGTCGCCCAGAACAGCACCGTCGGACTAGGAAAGTGGCGATACAATTCTGGCGCGGATGTGCTGGAGCTATACGACGCCACCGATCTGTCCACCAACGCCAAGTATTCGTGCACTTGGAAAAATACCGGCGCCGCGCGCGAGGGAATGAGCGGCACGTGCACCGACCGCGCCCAGAATGGCTGGACGGTCTCGTTGTCGCGCGGGCCAAGCCGCCCATTTGAACGGTCCTACAATATTCCGCGCGTGGATCTTTCCGGTTTGACTAGCGCCGAGAAGGCCGCTTTTACGGAGTCGCTCGAGCGCCAGCAGTGCGGCTGCCGTATGAAGCTGCTGACGTGCCTGCGGACGCATCCCGCATGCCCATACAGGGAACGGCTTTCACAAGCCGCGCGGGATGAGTTTCTGCGGAATGTGCGATCGTAATCGCGTGCTCAGGGGCCGATTGTCGCCAGGATGAAATCGACCTCGTCGGCGGGGTAAGGGCTGCCTGGCGAAAAATTATAATTCTGGCCGTTTGACAGGCGGATATGGAAGGTGTTTCGACCCTTGGCGCCGGGCTTGATGACGTCGATCCTATTCCTTTTCGCCTCTGTTACCGCTGAGGGCGGGAAGCTGTGCGCGCTATCGCTAGCGATCGTGAAGCCGGCAGTGCCTCGGGAAATAATCAGCCATCCTGGCGCATTGTGCTCGCCGATCACATACAATTCCGGCAGTCCGCCCCGCGTGAGCGCGGCGCGATAATGGTCGAAAGCCTGCGCCGGTTGGTGCATATAGTAAAGCTCCATTTTGGCGATCGAGTTATAAGCCTGGTAATTGTCCGGATTCAGTGCAATGGCCTTGTTGAGCAGCGCCTGCGCCTCGGCATACTGCTTGTTCCCGAGCATAACCGACGCCTGCTTCTGCAGGTCGCCATAGCTTGGACCGGCTGGCTGCTTTGGGGCCACCACCACCGGCGGCTGGACAACGGGCGGCGGAATGGGAGCTGGGGTGGGAGGCTGTTGTTGCTGCTGCTGTTGTTGCGCCGCCGACCGTCCCGCTGGCGCGCGGGGCGATGGCGGAGGCTGCACCGCAATCGGCTGCGCGGTCTCCGGCGCGGCGGCCAAGGGTAGCGCCGCCGGATTCTGCTCCGCCTGCGGCTGCGCCTCGAGTTGCTGCTGGCGTTCCGGATCGCTTTGCGGAATGCCAGCCTGTTGAGCCGGCCACTCCGCGAGCGTCGCCGACGTCCCGGTGGTGGACCGATGTTTCAGGAACCACAGCACGCCGGCGCCCGCCGAAAGTACCAGGATTCCGGCGATGGCCGGCGCCATCCATTTAGGCAGAGGCCGGCCTGCGGACCGATCCCTGACCCTTACGGGGATAGCAGTCGGCGGCGGCCCGCTCTCCGACGTGCCACTTTCGTACTTTTTGATCTTTTCTTCCAGCGCGGATGCCTGCACGACGGGCGCGGCCGGCCCCTCGCCGGGAATCGTGATGGGTCCCGGCCGAGGCGCCGGAACGCCTCCGGTGAGGACACGCTTGAACTCTACCATCGTCTGAAACCGGTCGTCGGCGCGCACCGCCAGTGCTTTCATCAGCGCGCTTTCCGCCGAAGCCGGAATGGCGACGCCCAGTTGCGATGGGCGCTCCAGCGTGTCCTCGGCTTGCCTGTCGAGCGAGGGCACCGGGACCTTACCCGTAATAGCGCGATACAGCGTGGCGGCGGTGGCATACACGTCGGTCCAAGGTCCCTGGCTGCCGCTGGAACGATACTGCTCTTCGGGCGTGTATCCACCCTTCAGAATTGCCGAAAGGTTGCTGCTCTTCTGGGTCAGGGCGTTGCGCGCCGCGCCGAAATCGATCAGCTTCACCTTGCCCGTCTTAGGTATATAAATGTTGTCGGGACTTACATCGCGATGCACGATGTTGAGGGCGTGCACCGCGATCAAAGCGTCCATCACCGGCAGCATGACGCGTAGAGCGTCCGCGAATGGGATGGTGCCGCCGCGGCGGCGCAGGAATTCCGCAAAGTTCATGCCATCCAGGTATTCCATCACCAGGTATGCCGTACCGTTGTCGCGGAAAACCGTGTCGACCGAAACTACGTTGGGGTGATTGGATTTCTTCAGAACGCGGGCCTCGTCGAGGAAACGCTCCAGGCCCCATTCGTACTCCTGTTTGGCTGTGTCGGACAAGGGCACGACCTTGGTCCGGTCGGTGCGGCCCGCGACGCCGGCAGGCATATATTCCTTTATGGCGAGTCGGGTCTGCAGCCCAACATCCCAGGCGAGATAGGTGATGCCGAAACCGCCGTGCCCGAGGGCCCGCCCGATCAGGTATTGCTCGTGTAGCAGGGTGCGCGGGGGCAGCAGCAGCAGGTTGTTCACCGGAAGATTGAAAGGCGATCCACACTTCGGACAGATCGGGCTGCCGGAGTCGTCTTCCATGCAATTGACGCAGATGGTTTCGAGTTCCATGACCGGTTTCTTTCGCGAATGTCGTCAGGGCTACTTGGGCTTCGGCGGCGGAGGCTGCGGCCTGGGTGGCGGCGGCCTGGGCGGCGTCTGAGGCCTCGGTTGCGGCTTGGGCGGGACTTGGGGTTTAGGCCTCGGTGGCGTCTGCGGCCTC
>Ga0209333_1000764_pt1 | contig 16819 bp, 15 predicted proteins | sample BlaSpr_A8_OM2_O3_FD_187982 | JGI IMG/M metagenome (GOLD analysis project Ga0209333, IMG submission 187982) | Forest soil microbial communities from Thunder Bay, Ontario, Canada - Black Spruce, Ontario site 2_A8_OM2_O3 (SPAdes) (version 2) | ecosystem: Environmental > Terrestrial > Soil > Boreal... | reverse complement strand
AAATCCAGAAGGATCAAGCGAGTGCGGATGAACTCGGTCGAGTGGCGGCGCCGGTTGCGGAGATTTTCGCGGTCGATCTGCCGGTAGAGCGTTTTCGAACACAAATGATACGCGCCGCCCACGTTCAGGTATTCACGCCATGTCGCGTGGCCGCGGCTCTCAAGCTTGTCGGTAAAGAGGTGCGAGCGTTTGCCCGGGCCCGTCTGGGTGAAGGCGATGAACTGTCGCGGCAGGAAATACCCGGAATAAGTGGCCACCAGGTACAGGAACCCTGCCTCCGCACTCGTATAGCCCAAGCCCTCCAGGGCACTCAGGTGGTGAGTCGCGATTTTCATAGGGAAAGAATGTCCGCGGTGAGTTCGTGCCGATCGAGCGCGCGACGCAGACGGTCCGTCTCGCCATGTGGTGTATAGAGCGAGAATCCGGCACGCGCCTTTTCTGCTATCTGACGCGGCCGGTAATGTTCGGTGACCAGCTCCAGATTGACTCGGGCCATTTCTCCCTGACAGTCTTCATACTCGATGCTCAGATCCGGAAGCGGGATCTTATTGCACACGACGCGCAGTCCGTTGCGCGCGGCAATTTCGGCTTGCGCTTGGACTCCCAAGTTCGCGAGGTCACGAATGATTTTCCTCTTCAGCTCGTAGCCCAGGATGACGCGCAGATTGCGCCCTCCCTTGGCCTCAATGCGGGGAGCTTCCTTCTGATAGAGGCGGTAGAGATCGGCGTCGTGATTTGCTTCTCGAGGATTGACGAAGTCGTGATAGACCTCTTGGGTCGCGGGCAGATGCCGGGTCGCGCGCAGCAAGCGGTGTCCTTTGGGGGTCAATGTCAAAAGTTCGCGCGGGCTGGCCTCCGATCCCTCGAACGTGCGCTGGCGCACGAGCCCTTTGCGGATAAGACGTTGGCGGTCTTGGTCGAATTGATGCCGACGGCCGTGATAGGCGTGTTGCGCGAGGTCTTCCAGGGCAATGACGCGGAATTTCCCGAGTTCTGCGATCGTCTGAATCTCCGATTCGCGTAGGCGATAGCCGCGATCCCGGTCATAAAAGGCAGCACGGCCACGCGTGGACTGGATTGGACGTGGTGGCTGCAGCGATCGTTCTGTGTTGCGCTCTTGCTCGGGCGAACCGACCTGCTTTCGGTTCACCGCGAGCGGAACCGATTCGCTTTCAAGCAGGCAGTCCTCGCGGACAGAGAATTCGTTTGGAACCTCTTCCGAGTCGCGTGGTGTGAAGTCGCGAGACATCTTAGTGCGGATCCTGGTTGTAGGGGGGAGCGGGCAGCGAGGACTGCCCCGTGGCAAGTTGTCTGTCCAGGTGCGAGAGCTTGCGGCCAGTGTCCTTGAGGAAAAACTTGCGCTGAATAAGATGGACGGCGGCAAACAGGTTCGTAGAGACGACGGTGAGCGCGAGCAGGATGGCCCCGCCGTACTGGTGAAGCAGGAAAGACCTGTAAGGAATTAGGAATCTCAATTCGCCCATAAGCCAAAATCCCAAGGCCAGCAGGATCGTGATCGTGATGATCAGTGTGTTGGCGATCATAGAAATCTCCTCGCCTCGCCTCGAGGTTCTGAAACGAGGTTTTCGATAACCTTTGTGCTTCTCAGGGAGTGGGCGGAAAGCGGGGTGAAAGGCAGGCCCTGCGGAAGCGCGCCGGTTGTTCTGGTGGCGCAGGTCGCTGGGAGGGGATGTGACCGCGGTGAGAAGCAGGGTCGCAGCGGCAGGCCGGCGCTCGCGCGCCGAGGCTCGCTCGACCCTGCCCTGCGTCCGACCGCGACCGGTTCGGTTTGGCTGTTGATAAAAAGACTCATTGGAACGCTTCATCTTCGCGGAAGTAGGTGATGGTGATTCCCAGCGGATTAATCGGAATCAGTTCGTTCGGCACCTGAGTCTTGAAGATGAAAACAAAATTCGCGGTGTACAGATCACGTTTCAGCTCGCTATGGTCGGCGGGCGAGTAATAGACCATATAGAAATCCACGCGCGCGCGAAACGGTGGCGTTTGCATCTCCTCGAGGGCAACTTTTTTCACCTGCACATCGATCTCTGGCGCTGCCGTATTGGTGATGAATTTCTTGATGATGTCGTCTTTGCGGTAGGCATCGAGAATGCCGTCAGCCAGCTTGCCGTCCAGAAAATAGAGCGACTTCGAGAAATCGTCCTGAATTGTGTAGCGGTTACGACGGTAGTAGAGAGCACAAAACTGGGACAAAAAATACTTGGCCTCGGCATCCTGCGGTTTGTATTCCAGGTTGTGGTAATTGATGGCTTCGGCGCGGCCCAGATCGTCGATGCGGATGACCAAGGGGCGAAAGTTCTGGAAGGTACGAATCGTCTTCAAATCCACCAGCGCGAGGCCAGCCGCAACCAGCGAGACCAGACAAAGTGCAATCTTGAGATAGGTGTTCGTCACCATCGGGTCCCCGCACTGCTCAAGGTAGAGGCGCTTTGCGTCCTGGAAAGTTGCGTCCTGGTGCATCACATCACCCTGGTCAGGACCGCGGCCGGCGCTTCGAGCAGTCCCGCGGACGAACCGCCTGCCGCACCGCTGAAAATATGATTGCTAAGCGCGGGGATTTTCAGAAGCACATAGATTGCAGCGAGAAAGGTGATGAACAGAACCGGAAACCAGCCGATGAGCTGGGCGGTTGAGAGCGTGCCGGAAGGCGGCAGGCGAAGCGCGCCGAGCATCAGGTTTCCGATGACATAGACGACGGCGGCGGCGATGACCTGGTAGAAAGCATATTGGATGAAACAGCGGAACCATCCCCAAAAGAGCCACTCCATCCTGGGAACGATAAAAAACGGGACGAAGACCGGACCGACAAGCACACAAACGGCGGTGGCGATGAATCCGTAGGCGATGACTACGATCGCAATTGCCTGGGCCGCGGCGAGAAGGATGGTCACGATGACGTAAATGGCGGTTCCCAGGAAATCTCCCCAGCCGGGCGAGTCCATGCGGGATTCAAAGTCGGCAACCTGCGTCACGACCGTCTGCAGTTGTGCCTGATCGATCTGAGTCGAGAGAAATTGCGCCTCGTTCGTGACCAGGTTGTGAAAGCTGGTTCCGATGCCGGGGATGGGCGTGCTGTAGTAGTTGACCATGGCGAACCCGAAGCTGATGGTCAGAAGCAGGCCCGCGAAATGATCGAACTGGAAACCAGGCCTGCCACTGGCGGAGGAGAGCGCGGACTTAATCCCGAACCAAGCTACCAGGATTGTGGCGAAGGAGCGGAACAGGTTTTGGCCCATGGAGTCGAAGAAGCCGAGGTTCTGGGTGAGCAAATTGTTGATCGCCTGAAAGATGTACTGCAGGAAATCGGTTTGCACTGCCGTCAGCTCCTTCGACGCCGGGGCGTCTACTTCCGCATCGCTACTGCATGCGGAAATTCTGCAATGAGTCGGTGATGGTTCCGGTCACCTGCGCCATGTTTCCGGCAATGTTGGCCTGGCGATCGATGTCGGTGTTAATCGAATTGGTGGTCGAGTCGCGTTGTTGTTTGGCGAGGATGGTCTGCTGTTCCAAAAGCGAGGCCAGGAGTTTGTTTGAGTCCTGCACGGTGCGGAGGGTTAAGACACCCGCCGCATTGATTTTGTTCAGGACGGAAACTTCGCTGTTGAGATCAGAATTTCCCGAAAAGGAGTCCTCTTCCAGATTTCCGATCTGGGTTTCGATCCCCTGCGCGCTGCCACGGATCGCGCCGATCGTGGCCATGGCGTTCATGTTTGCGCCGTCGGAAAGTTCGATCGACGCATACTGCGACTGTACGCGTCCCAGTTCGGTCGGATCCATTCCCGACAACTCGTACGGGTCGTATTGCGCCAGGGGCGTGGTCGCTTTCAGATATCCCGTGTTGATGCTGGGAAGCACGCCGGTGTTGATGCCGTTAATCCACGAGACCGTGTTTCCGAAAGTGTTGAGCGAGGCGACGTTTCTCCATTGCGAGAACAGCGCGCGGTAGCGGGCGGGCATGTTCTTGACGAACTGCGCCATCTGCAGGGCGAGGTTCAGTTGGCCAGTGATTTTCGCGTAGCTCTTCTGCAGTTCGAGAAGGTGTTGCTGGAGCTGATAGTAGCGAAGCAAAGCGTTCTGGTAGTTGGTTGGATCAAACACAATTCCACTACCCAGTTGCGCAGTCGCCGTTCCAACTCCTATTGCCAACGCGAGCAAGCAAATCAAAATCGGTCTTTTCATGGGACTGCTCTCCTTTTGGCCGTCACAGATCGGAAGGCACGTTGTGATTGGCGTAATCGGGCAAGGCGAGGTCGCTCGAGAGATAGACTTTGACCCGGTGACCTTCGCGGATGGTTACCGTGGGCGGAATGTTCAGGAATTTGTCGAGAATCTGCGCCGAAGACTGGGCGGTACTCTGCGCGAATCCCTGGCGCATCAGGTCCGAGCCGTTGGCGTTGAGAGCGCCAGCCGTTCCGCCTTCGGCGAAGGCGCCCAAGGCGCCGATCGCAAGCGAAACTCCGAAGATGCGCAGATAGTGGTTGTTGACCTGATCGCGCAAGCCCGTGTCGCCGATCTGGTTGAGTCCCTTGAACTGATCGAGGCCGACGGCATAACCATCGGGCATGAGCAAGCGATGGAAAAACACGGCGAGACGGGTCTGGCCGAATGTATCGACCTTTTTCGTTTCGCCGAGCAGTTTGGAGCCTGCTGGAATCAATAGGTGTTGACGGTCGTTCGAATAAACGTCGGTTGAGACCAGGCATTCGACCGGGCCGCTGAATCCCCCGTCGAGACGGTTGATCAGAACCGATTCAAGAACCGTTCCTTCAAAAAGTAGATAGGTTTTTCCCGCCGCCGCGCTCGCCGAGCCCGGCGTTGCGGCGGCAGGGTTCTTCGCGCCCTCCTTTTGATCGTGGTTTGGTTCGGCAGAATCATTTCGCAGCGGCGCAGGACCCGGCTTCACCGGCATATCTTTCAAGAGCTGCGCGACCGCCGCGGAGTCGGGTCCGACAGGGGCGAAGCTCGGAGCACCAGGTGCGTTCTCGGATTCAGGCGCGGGCGCACCGGGCGGAGTCTTGCGGTAGGTCAATGCGACATTAGAGGCAAACAGCGACACATAGGCGCGCCTCTTTCGCTCTGCTTGTATGGGGTCTTCGGCTCGCTGATCGGACCCGCTGGCGGCCGCGTTCTGCTGCCCGGACGGTTGCGCGTCTTGCGGGGCGGCTGCGAGCAAGCGCGTCTGCTGGGCCAGAGCGCTTTGCGCCATCAATTGCTCGCGCTGCAGTTGCTCGATGCGGTTCTGCAGTTCGTTGATTTTGGTTTCGTTGACTTCCAGGGGCGCACCGAGCGGACTGGCGGACGAGACCAGCTTCGAGGGAGGCGTGGGTTTCTTGCTTCCCGTCAGCCACATGATGGCGACCATCAGAAACGCCAGTCCGATCAGCAGCCAGGACTGCACATTCTTCGGAAGAAGACCCGGAGGCTTGGGAGCTCTTTCCTGTACTTCGACTGACTGGCCCATGGCTGATCCCTCAGTTCGCGGCCGCGTGCCGCGTAAACAGAAGTTTTTTCCCGCCGATCGCAAGGTAGCCCGAGTCGATGACTTTTGCTGCGATGTACACGCCATTCTCAAACTGGAACGAAAGCAAGCTCGGTCTGCCATCCTTGATTTCATACAAGGCGGGTTTTTCGCGCGCGGCGCACTGGATGTAGGTGAAGGACTCGTCATGGAAGATGGCGGAAACCAGGAAGGGTTCGCGAGCGGCTTTGGGGTCGAGCCGATAGTCGAATACAAGCCTCGCCGCGTAACTGGAGCGGAAGCGGTGCACTTGTTCGGCGGCCGCTTCCTGCGCAGCGCGGATCTGATCGGCCGCATGCGAGCGCAGCTGCTCGAGTTCCTTCTTGTATGCTTCGGCTTCGCCCGCGCGGACATAACCGCGCAGGGCGGTGTTCGCCGCGATCGCGGAGCCTTCTTTTGGCTCGACGAAGATTTTGAGGTCGGGTTCGGCGTTCAGCTGGTTGCTGATCTCGGTCAGCAGGAATGAGTAAACGTGGCCACTGGCGGTAATCAGATTCAGATTGCTACGAATGCCTGTCTGAGCCGGATGAACGTAACAGAGATTGTGGGCGCCGTTGATGACCCAGAATTCCTTGTCGCCGGTCGTGAAATCGAGAATCTCTTCGTCCTCGGGCAGGACGATGAGCGTTGAAAAGCGGAGCTTGGCACGCACAGCAATAATGTCTTCCTTCGCATACTTGACGACACGCGCCGTCGCGTCGCTTGCGGCGGCGCTTGAGCACGGGATCGCACTAGCACCCACGGCGACGATTGCCGCCGCATGAAGCAACCAGGAGCACCATGCACTGCGAATGCGATGTTTCATCGTCTGCTCCTTTGCGAAGGCGAAATTTTTGAAATAACTCCGTCGGGTATGACGGCGACTCCGATGATCGATGTGGCAACAAACAGGGCGGCAGCGAAGCCCTCGGCCCACACACACAAAGTCGGGTGCGACGGCTCGAGCCTGGTTGCCCAGCAAAGGAGACGGAAGAAAACAATCAAGGTTGTCCTCCCGCGAGCACTTCCAGACCCTTTTCAAAGCCGTAGGTCTCGAAAGCCTCACGCCGTTTCTGGTTGTCATAGGGATCGTTGGTGTACAGCCAATAACTTTTCGGATCGACGTGCAGGTTTGCGACTTTCGCGAGTTCCGGCGTCTTGATCAGAAATTGCTGTTTGGGGATGAGACCGGAAATCAGCTCGACTTCGTTTTCGTTCAGGTGAAATTGGCGGCGGTAGAGCTCACGGTCCAGCGCCGGATTTGCCAGGAAGATTTTCGTCGCGCAGCTTTCGACGATGACGTCGAGAATTTCCGAGCGCTCCAGTTCATCAAGGGACTGCGTCGAAAGGACCATGGCGGCGTTATGCTTGCGCCAGGTCTTGAGAGCCTCGACGACATAGCGTTGAATACTGGGATTTTTCAGGAAGACCCACGCTTCATCGATGAAGAAAACTTTGAACACGGAGGAAATCTGCCGGTCCGTGATGACCGCATTGGCGCGGTGCAGGATGTAGAAGAGCAGCGGTTCCAGAAGTTCCGGATATTGACTCATGCGCTGAAAGTCGAAGGACTGAAAGCGGGAAAACGAAATCGTGTCTTCGGCGTTGTCGAACAAGAATCCGAACTGGCCGCCGCGAGTCCATTTGGCGAGGCGGCGGGCGAGGTCATGGCCCAGGGTATTCGCGAGCACACCCAGGGTGCGCAGCGCCGGATCCACTGCATACAGATTTTCGATTTGCTGGAAGAGGTCGCGCTCGCTTGCCGGGTCGAGCTCGCTCGGCCTGGGTCCTTGCATCAGAACCCTCACGAACAGGGCAAGGAAATCGAGATTTTCCTTGGTCGGAGGCAGCGAAAACGGATTGATCTTGAAATCCTCGCCTTCCAGGCCGACGCGAAGGTAGGATCCGGCGAAAAGCCGCGTGAGGCTTTCAAAGCTCCCACCCAAATCGAAGATGAACGTGTGCGGTGAGTATTTCTGCAGGTTGGTGATCAGGAAATTCAACAGAAAGCTTTTCCCGGCGCCCGTTCGCCCCAGAATCATGGTATGGGCCACGTCGTGGTAATGGAGATTCAGAAAGTAGGGCGTGTGGTGGTTGGTCTCGAGCACCGCGAGATATTCCTGGCGGAGGTGGGCATTGCGCGGCTCGCCACAATGCAGGGTGAACAGAAACGAGAAATCGGCATAGTTCGTGTTCGAGACGTATAGCGATCGCAGGTTGAAGACGTGATTGCCCGGAACGGCCGCAAGAAAAGCGTTCAGAAGATTGTATTTCTCCTCATAGAGTTGGGCGTCGTGCACGCTGAATACCTTGTAGAACTCGGCGCAGGCTCGCTCCACTTTGTCCAGGTCCGAGTCGTAGATCACGACGGTGAGTGAAAACTGCCCAAAGTAATTGCCGTTCAGCTCGATCTCCTGGATGGCCTCACCGAGCTCCCTGACCTGGGATGCTTTGGAATCATCGAGGAGCACATCTTGGGTGGGAGCATCGTTGAGACGGACCTGGCTCGCGAACGAATGCTTGGTATTGTGGAAATGGCGGCGCTTGGTCTGGATGACCCGGCGCATCTTGCCGGAATCTTCCTTCTTCCATTCCGTCGCGACGTAGTAGTTCGCCTCGACTTCGAGCAGCCGTTTGAACAGGAGAGGAAAGGTCTGGGCCGAAGGTTCCTTCATAGTCAAAACCTTGACGTAGTAATCGTCAACGCGGAGGTGTCCGCGATGGCATTCGATCGCTGATTCGGGGAGGTAGTAGTCGAGAAACGTGTCGTATTTGAGTTTGGCAAAAGCGAGTTTGTCGGGGTGGAAGTTGAGAGTTCTTTTCAGAACGCAGAAGGCTTCCTCTTTATCCAGCATCCGCACCGCAAGGAAGTCGCTGACCTGCAGGACGAAGCTGCGCGCCTTTTGCAGCAGCGCCGCCTGAGCGCTCGCGAGGTGCTTTCCAAGAACGACCGTCCGCAGCGGAGTCGAAAAATGAGCGCGCAAATCGGAGATGGCCTTTTGCGGATTCTTGGGAAATTCGGCGAGCGCGCTTGCGAGCTTGTCTACAGTCTGAAACCCGTGATAGAGCACGACGTAATAGACCGACAGGGAAAACAGCCTGTCGGACTTGCTGCTCAGGTAAGCAATCCGATTCCGGATTGCCGTATCCACGACGGGATTTGAGTAAAGTTTGTAGGGGATGGATTCGCGGTTTCGCTTGAACAGATACTGGTAAAGGCGGTAGTTCTCATCGAACAACTTGAGCGCTGACTCCAGGCGCTTGGTTAAGCCATCAATCGATGCGTTATCCAGGCATTCGTAGTCCACACCGCGCACTTCCAGGATCACGGCGACTTCGCCGCTTTTGGTGAGAAAGACCTGCGGCCCGATGAATCCGTAGAGATTGATCTGCTCGCTGAGCGAGCCGGTCTGCTTGTAGTTCTTGAAGATTCGGCTAAGCCTGAGCATGGTTATCTCGGCGGATTCGAATGGGACTGAACTTCATTGGGTCGTATTGCGCACGAAGTCGTGCCGCGGTAAACAGGAAACGCAGAATCTGGGGGTCGGTTTGCGTCGCCCAGCGAGCCAGGAAGTAGAGCAATAGAAACATCAGCAAGCCGCCCAACAAACTGTTGAAAAGGTTAAACGCGCCGGCGCCCAGGCACATGGCGAAGAAGAAAAGCCTCCGCTCGGCCCCGAGGATCGTCAGGGGCCGAGAGAGCGACCGATGCACTTTGTTGATTCGTCGGACATCTATCATCAGGTTCTCCTTCGGAAGTTGCGCGCCTCAGTTGCCTGGAAACAACCACGCGAGGAAATTCACCGCGGCGACAGCCATGCCGACGCCGAACAGCACCCCAGCCAGCACGCGTTTCGAGCCGCCTTCACCAAAAGCAAACGTGAGACCGGCGACGACAATGGCGACGAGCGAAAGACCCCGAGCGATGGTGCTGGTGAAGGCCGTCATCAGAACGTTGACCGCATTTTCCCAGGGGGAAGCGCCCTGCGCGAACGCTGGCGCGGCGAAAAGTAATGTCAAGCCGAGGGTAACCAGAGGTGAACGCAGCCAGCAGCTGCGGACGTACTTGCGAAGAAACTCTTTCATTGGCGAGATTCTCCCCGTGTGGTTCGAGCTTGCGAAATGGGCCGTTGAGGGGAGTCCGCGCTGGCTGCGGCTCGAGCAAGGAAAGCGTAAGCGATTGAGGAGACACGGCTGTTTGCGCCGGTCCCTGGACTCTTCCCCGTCCAGGCACAATTGGAGCGTTAGCTCCGAGTACAGCGTTGTCCCCCAATCGCGTCCGTCCCCTGTTGCGGGCCGCACGCGACGCAAAGCGAATTACCGATGTCTTCGGTTGCGCTTTGTCCGCGGGAGTAACCGGCGAGAACTCCCCTCGCCATACTAATCAGCCACGAAAAATGAAAACGGACCGGGTACTAGTGAAATATTTTTTGGCGCGCGCCTTTAGAACGGAGAGCGCGCCGAAGAAACGGTTTTCTAGCGGAAACGGGTTCAGCGAGAGAAAAGGTTCAGTTGTTCGGGAGTAACTGCGGTCCCTGGCTTTGCCGCAATACGACGGAGTCGATCGAGTAAGCGCTGGATGCGATGGCGAATCGCCACGACCGAATGGCCGCTGCGACGAGCGAGTTCCTGACCGGAGCTACCTTCGAGCTTGAACTGCGTCAGTAGTTCGCGTTCCTCGGCTGAGAGCCATCCCCGGCGCTGGCAATCATCCAGAAACTGCTGCAGGAGTATGTTCGAGCGGGAATCCTGGCCGCTTACCTCCGTGTCCGGAAGCGCGGCCGGGGTTCCGTCCACATCGTTTCGCAAGTAGCTGCGAGACTCGCGAATGGCCCAGCGATATGCGCTGCGGCGTATCTTTCGGGCGATGGTAAAGGCCAGGTGCGAGCGGCGGGACTGCAGTTCGCTCGACGGGAGAAGTTCGAGCAGAACGGTAAACAGGTGCTGGGCCGTATCATCGCGGGCGAGCGTGGGAAAGGCGATGGTGATCTGGGTGGTGGTGCGGTGGATGGTCGGAACGAAGATCAGCAGCAGGAGTCTCTGTCCTATCGTATGCAACAGCGCGTCACTGCTTCGACCGAGAAGCTCAAGAAGGATTTGGTCCGAGGATGAGTTCTGCTCGTGATCCTGCTGGCGGTGCAGGTGCAGGATGAGTTCGACGGCGGTGGGAAACACGGACAGGGTTTGGCTGGAAGCGGCGAACAATCGGAATTCTTCTTGTCCTTGACGATCGCTCAATTCGGCAACAAGGCTCGCTTCCAGACGGCAGATCAGACAATCACAGCTCGACCCGGCCTTCATGGGGACACTCCGGCGCGTGGGGTCGTTCCCGTCCGCGGAGGCCAAAGGGAATGCCCTAATTCTCAGTTTACGAGCATGTTTCGAGCATCAGACTGCAGAGGGGATAACGCCGGCTGTTTTTCCGGTGCGGTACCGCCAACTTTCGAGCGTGAGGCCGAAACCCCCGCAAGTGCGTTCGGAAAAGCGGAACGTGTGCAGTAGCTCTATGTTGCTCCGCCGACTGGCCGATGCGACGAATTTGTTCCGTTTGGTCGGAACGGCGACCGACACAAAAAAAGGGCCCACGCTAAGATCTGCGCAGAGGCCAGGAAAGAAGGCGCGGATGCGATCCGGAAAAGGTATAACGACGGCGCCGTATCTGTGAGTCAGATGGTGCCCAGACCTCCTCCTAATCCACGGCCATTCTATTTCGATACCACGGGTGCGAAGGAGAAGTGTCTGCGTTCAGGGTTCGTCACGCTGATGCAACTTGAGAGCAAGATTGGAGCGATCAGGACAACGTTTTCTCCATCAAAGCCGCGTCCGTGATGCCGATTGGATGGTGCGGCACAAGCCGACTCGCAGGAGTCAAACGCCCACTCGCGGGCCGACAATATGTTGAGCGCTTCGTATTCATTGAGCTCGCCGATGGTGCTGATGCGGGGAATGAGTTGTAGCGCAATCGCTCGATCGCGCGATGGGCACGCTGTTGGTCGGGTTCGGGCTCCTGCTCGATAGCCGGCGTTGATGCTCATGAAAATTCATCTAGCGCAGAGGCGGACGGGGCGTCATCCTGCCCAGTCACGATCCACCTTCGGTAGGAATGGTTTGGACGGATTCTGTATGGGTGGCAGCTTGTTTGGCGGCCCGGCCGATGGAGTCCGCCACGACCCATGCTGCGCCGGAGAGTGCGATGCTGATGGCGTTGCCGGCCCAGATGAAATGCTCGTGTGGACGGAAGAAGAGTTTGGGAATCCAGTACAGGATCTCGAAGCCGAGAATCTCGGCCGTGATCAGGCGCGATGCGAGCCGGGCCATGACGCCCGAAAGGATGGCTGCTGCAGCAAGAAAGAAGCCGATGGTTGTGACATAGAACCAGAACATCTGCGAGGGCGGGAGCCATTTAGGAATCCCGCTCAGCAGGCCTGGCATGTAGAAAATGTGGCCGACACCGAAAGAGATCGCCGAGAGGCCGTAGAGACGCGCGAATAGCGGCTCGCAGCGCGAGACCAACGACTCAGCTGGCGAGAACGATGCAAACAGAACCGCCCCGGCGACCACAAGAGAAAACTCCTCAAAGACGTTACCGAGCGGGTCGAAGTTGTGCAGATCCTCGAGATATTTTGGAATCCACACAACAGTGAATACGGAATAGAGGACGGTGAGCGTTAATGCCCCTACTCGAGTTGTCGGACGCCAAAAAAGTGCGAGCCCGGCGCCCAGCTCGATGATGGCGGTGAGATAGGCGAGTAGCACCCGCAAGGGTACCTGCGGGCCTACGTGCTGCCATCCGGTGGCGAAGTCGCCCGAAACCAGACCGAGAAGGCCGAGAAAGATGGCGCCGACGGCATAGACATAAATGCCGAGATTCAAAGGGTGGCTGCGGATCTGCATAGTGACTGTTTCCAGTTACCTCATTCGAGCCATAAAGCGCAATGGGCTGGTAAACATCTCTTGAAACGCGCTGTAAATATGCAATCACAAAGTGTCCTATGACTAAGCTATGCAGCTTGTTGGTTCGTGAGGTACGCCGTTCCCGATAAATATATCCGTGCCAATATAAGGCATTCCAGCTAACTCCAAGTAATGTAACTGATCAAGCCCTAAACCAATGGGAAACTATATAGTTGCATATGTCACAGCATTACGCTACCATAAAGTTGGGAGGAGCTTGCGCATGAACGACCGCATTGAAAAGCGAATCGAATTGAGGGCGCCGGTGTCCCGCGTTTGGCGCGCGTTAACGGACTATCGAGAATTCGGTGAGTGGTTTGGTGTGAAGCTGGACGGTCCGTTTGTGCCGGGTAAGGCAGCGCACGGCCAGATCACTCATCCGGGTTATGAACATGTTAAATGGGAGGCAGTTGTGCAACGCATGGAAGCCGAACGGCTTTTCTCCTTCACCTGGCATCCCTACTCTGTTGAGCCAAACAAGGACTATTCAGCCGAAGCACCGACTCTTGTCGAATTTAGACTCGAAGAAATCCCGACCGGCTGCTTACTGGTGCTTACGGAGTCGGGGTTTGACAAGGTCCCGGCAGAGCGCCGCAGCGAAGCGTTCCGCATGAACGAAGGCGGCTGGACCGCGCAGATGAAGAATATAGAGAATCATGTCGCTAAGAACGCATAGCGCTGCGCGCTCTTCGCTGCAGACGCAAGCGCCCGTGTTTGCAGCTCTCGGTGACGAGACACGGCTCCTATTAGTAGCTCGGCTTGCGCAGGGAATGCCTTGCTCTCTGTCTCAGTTAACCGAAGGCTCCCGATTGACCAGACAGGCGATCGCCAAACATCTGCGAGTTCTAGAGGAAGTGGGAATCGTACAGAGCGCTCGATCTGGCCGTGAGAGCCTGTTCAAATTCGACCCGAAACCGCTGGGAAAAATGAAAGATCAACTGGACCTGTGGTCCGAACAATGGGACCAGACACTCTCGCGATTGAAGGCTTTTGTCGAAAATGAGGATCAGAAATAGATAGGACTGTTGTTGATGATCAACATCGACCTATTGTAGCAGGTAGGCGAGCGCTCATCACTTAACGAACATTTGGGCGACCAAGCACACCCAGTATGTGACCGGTTATCGTTCTGAGGTACTCAGAGATTTATCAATGCGACGCAAAAATTCTCAGACTAAGCCGCAGACTTCTTCGCTTGCGCCCTGACTTTAGCCCAGCGCGCCTTCATAGCCTTTGAGATCTTCGCTCTGCCCTTCGCCGACAACACGTGCTTCTTCACGCGGATGATATCTCGGCTTGCAGTCTTACCCAGAGCCTTAGCTGCCGATTGCAAACCAACCAAGTCCTTCTGCAGCTTGGATAACTGCTTCTTGACCTTCTGCTCTTCGCGTCTGATTGCAGCCAATATGCTCATGGAGCCTCCGCAGAGAATCTACATCAGATATGGTCGTAAACCAATACCGCCCTCATCAGGCAGTAGGTTCGTTTGAGTTCGTTCTACTTTCCTACGTACGTACCGTTTAGATTGGGCTAGCCGATTTTGCGCCTTTGCCCGGCAACGGTTCTCCCGGTACACTTTCTCCGTTCTCAAAGCCAAACGGGACAGGCTTGTCATGAACAAACTCTCCAAACGCCGGGTGCTGATTGCTGGCATACTTTCCCCTTTTGCGGCGCTAATTCTCTATGCTCTGGTTTATGGCACGCTTACCGGTTACAGCTCCGATCGCGAGAAGGATTGGCGGTTCCGCTTGATCGTTTCCACGATCGCGATGCTGGTGCCGTTTGCGCTTACCGCGTTTCTGGCGTGGAAGGACTGCCGCGCACAAAGGTTAGCGCCCTCCGGCAAAATTGGACTGACTCTTGCAGTGCTTTCGCTCGGGCTTGCCTGGATTCCGATCCACGAAGGCATTGCCCGTGCCCGGCAAATCCGCAATCTAGCCATGCATGATGTCGCGGCACCGGCTTTCGACACCTTGGATATTGCCGGTAAGCCACAGCGCCTCGCCGATCATTATGGCGACGTCGTCATCGTCAACATCTGGGCCACTTGGTGCGAACCTTGTCGCGATGAAATGCCCAAGCTCGATCAGCTTTACCGTGAGCGCAAAGACAAAGGACTCATGGTCTTCGGGATTTCCGATGAAGACGTGCTAACTCAACAGAAGTTCGTCCACCAAATTCCTGTCACGTATCCGCTGCTGACCCTTAAGGGAAAAGTTCCAACTCTCTATCGCAACGTTGCGCAGTACCCGGCCATTTTTCTGATCGATCGTAAGGGCCAATTGCAGTCTGCGCCCGCCTCAGGTCAACCCTTTGAAAAAACTCAATCCGTGGTGAATTCACTTCTCAACGAAGGAGCGCACTAGATATTGCATAGTGTTGAGAGATGCGGTGGTTTACCAAGAATGCCGCGAAGCGCGCCGTGACTATTCTTGAATCCCCAATCCAGGATGCACGCCTTGCTTTGCGCATACTGCGCAAGTCCCCCGGCTTCAGAGCTGTCGCCGTGGGGCGGTTGTTTGACGTTGTGGTTAGCCCGCGCGCAGGGGCAACCGCAGTTCCGCGGCCTGAGGCAGGTCTTCAGAAACCGCCAGAAAGCATTCCCTACCGTCGAGTTCGATGAGATCGGCTGAATAGAATGTATCGACAATCTCGCCTGAGCTTTTCCGAAAGCGAGTGACTCGGTTCCTCACACGACCCCGTTCGCGAATCTCCTGCAGCATGCGCACGCGTTCGCCCGAATCGTCCCAGAACCCGATATCAAATACGGTGCGGCCCAGCAGTTCCCCGCGGGTGTACCCATACCTGCGTTCGAACGCTTCATTCACATCTATAAAAAGTCCCTCTGCGACGGTCGTGATGGAAAAAGCAATTGGACTTGCCTGGAAGACCTTGCTGAATCTTTCCTCAGAAAGTGTGCGGCCGGCCTCGGCAACCCGCAGGGCATTCTGGGTCTGCACTAGATCGTCGAGCCGTTGTTCCAGTTCTGCGCCGTAGATCTCCGCGCGTTCATAGAGCCGCGCATTCTGTATGGCGACAGCGGCAGGAATGGCCAGTGACTTCGCAAGCCGTAGGTGTTCCTGGGAGAGGGCATGAACTCGCGTGTCGCCCAACGACAGCAGCCCTAACACTTTCTGCGAAGCAACGAGCGGTACGCAGAGCCATGAGCCGAAGTGGGAATTCCCCTTGAACTTCCCCCAATCATTTTCTTGAGTGGTGTCAGACAGGAGCAGACTGGTCTTCGAACTGAGAGCGTGCAGGAGAAAGCCGCTGTCGACCGAATCCCACGTTTCCGGGCATCGTGGCGGCCGTCGAATCGATTCGTAGTGCTGGACTTCTCGCGCGAGGAAAAGCCGGCTGGGGGTTTCCAGGAGCAGGACGCGCGCTGATTCGCAGGGAACGAGCTTAAGGAGCGACTGAAGAATCGTGTCCAAGACGTTGTCCATGCTGAGGTTTTGTGTCAGCGCGAGCGTCGTCTTGCGGAAAGCGTCAGCTTCGGCGCGCGCTGATTCCGCCAGCGCAAGACTCCGGGCCATCTGGTCCTCGGCGGATTTCCGTGCCGTGATGTCCTGCGCGGTTCCCACCAGCCGGCATAGGGTCCCGGCTGCGTCCCGCACAGGAAAGCCACGGACCGAGATCCAGCGAGTCGCATGGTCGGGCCGAATGATCCTGAATTCCTCATCGAATTGTCCGGATTGGAAGGCCTCTTCGAGGCGGGTCAAAACCCGGACTCGATCTTCGGGATGAAACAGCTCCTGATACGAAGCGGGATTGTCGCTAAGCGTTTCGCAGGGGCGGCCTGTTATGGCCTCAAACGCCGGATTGACATAGACAACGTGCCTGGTCGCAGCGTCGATCATCCAGAAAACCTCAAGAATGTTTCCAGCCATCTGCCGAAAGCGTTCGTCGCTCTCCCGCAGAGCAGTTTGGTCCTGGAGCTTTTGAGAAACATCGCGCAGAACAGCAACATGACGACCGGGCAAATAGTTCGCCTGCACGGTGTATTCGACGAAAATGGTTTCGCGCGTTCGCCGGACCAGCTGCATCTCGCCATGGCCTGATTCCCCGCAAGCAAGACGTCGCCATGCGTCTTCGTTCGCGTGCGAAAAGAAGGAACCGATCGTGTGCCCGAGAAGCTCTGGACGAGCGGTGCCAAGAAGGTCCATCGCCGCCGGGTTCGCTTCCAGGCAAATGGCTCGGTTGTCGATGATCAAAATGGCGTCCAGCGTACTATCGAAGATGGACTGGAATTCGCGCTCCGTCGCGTCGAGTGTGCGGGTGGTTTGGCCCTGTTCACGTCGAGCCAAGAACAAGAAACGGGCATGAAGAGCGATCGCCACTGCCAGA
>Ga0209333_1000761_pt1 | contig 16829 bp, 10 predicted proteins | sample BlaSpr_A8_OM2_O3_FD_187982 | JGI IMG/M metagenome (GOLD analysis project Ga0209333, IMG submission 187982) | Forest soil microbial communities from Thunder Bay, Ontario, Canada - Black Spruce, Ontario site 2_A8_OM2_O3 (SPAdes) (version 2) | ecosystem: Environmental > Terrestrial > Soil > Boreal... | reverse complement strand
CGCGATGGAACTGGGTCTTTCGGAATGCCTCGAAGGCGAAACACCGCGCATCGCGCAAATCGCCTTTCCCGGAAAATCCGGGCGCTGGGAAATTCATCGCGGAAGCTTTCGCGAAGCCGGCCTGCCGCACCAGTTGCTGGTGATCACCGATCTAAGCCGCGCCTTGCGTGACGAAGAGCGTCAGGCGTGGCAGCGCCTGATCCGCGTTCTCGGCCACGAACTGAATAATTCCCTCGCGCCCATCAAATCCGTCGCGGAAAATTTGGGCAGCATGCTCGGTCGCGAGGATCGTGCGCCGGATTGGCAGGAAGATATGCGCAGCGGACTCAACGTGATCGCTGCACGCACCGATGGTCTTGCGCGTTTCATGAACGCCTACGCGCGGCTTGCCAAGCTTCCACCGCCGGTCTTTCAGCCGATGAGCGTCGGAGTATGGGTTCGCAGAGTGGTGGGGCTCGAACCGCGGCTTCCCGTGCAACTGCAGGCTGGCCCTGACACCGAAATACAAGCCGATCCCGACCAACTCGAACAATTATTGATTAATCTGCTGCACAACGCCGTGGACGCAGCGCTGGAAACCGGTGGCGGAGTACGCGTCGGCTGGGAGCGCCAGAACGGCAGCATCGAAGTGTGGGTGCAGGATGACGGGCCGGGGATTCCCAGCGCCGCGAATCTTTTCGTGCCATTTTTCACAACCAAGCAGGGCGGCTCGGGAATCGGCCTGGTGCTGAGCCGGCAGATCGCCGAAGCCCACGGCGGCTCACTCACTCTGGAAAATCGCTCCACGCAGCGCGGCTCGGAAGCCCGTCTGCGCCTTCCGCTGAATAATTAGAAGCTTCTCGAGCCTATCGCTCGCCGCTGCGCCGATGAACCGAACTGCAGCGGCGCAAAAAAAACCGGCGGTTGGAGGCCATCCAACCGCCGGCATGCAGAGGGAGAAAACTGGTCTACTGCTGCTGTTGTTGTTGCGGCGCTTGCGGATCCTTCTTCGCCAAGTCCGCTTTCGTCGGGTCCGCCGAGATGCCCGTCCCAGGCTTCTGGTACCGCGTCAGGAACGGCATGAAGGGCGTGACTTCGAACGGCATTTTTTCACGCGCCGAGAGCAGCGGAATGGGTTTCGCCTTCACCAGCTCGACATGATCGTTCCAGGGGTCGAGTTTGATGCGCGCGCCTACCGGAAGAGCGGAGATCTGGTCGATCTTCGTGGGATCGAGCGTCGGAGCGGCGCTCAACAGCGATGCGCTCAGAGATACGCGATTGCCCAGGTGCGGATTAATCAGCGCGGGCAAATTCTTCGACTGCGCATCCAGTTGTTTTAAGAAAAGTCCGGCGCTGCCGAGCTTGTCCTTGTAAGGAGAATTCTTCAGCAGTTCCAGCGCCTTGTCGTTGGCCATCTGAATTTGCGCCGGACTGTCCTTGAACGAAAAATGCGCCAGCGCTTCGGTTGTGGTTACGTTCGTGGTGTCGTTAAATCCCCACTGATCGGTGGAAGGCTTGGTCACGATGATGTCGGCCAGTTCCTGCGCGAGCATGGTCGCCAGGCTGGCTTCATCCGGCAGCACGTCCAACAAGCCACGGCTCAGCACGATCGTGTGGCCGATCGAGAACATTTCCAGAGTTCCGGTGAGCAGCACGCGGCAGTGCACTTCCGGTTGCACGTCCAGGTTGTTGGTCACTTCCAGGTTGTTCACGACCGTTTCCAGTACTTTGTCCACTTCTCCTGGAGGCGCGAGCAATCCGATGCGCTGCAGGCGGTCCAGCACATTGATTTCCGCCACATGTTGCCATTCGCGCTGGGCTTCGATGGGTGAACGATCCTGCGATTGCGCGGCCTGGTCCTGAATGGTGGGCGATTCGATGGTCATCTCGCTGAATTCTTCCTGACGGCCCACATTCTTCAGGTTATAGCCCCACAAACGCGTCTGCGATTTAAAGCGAATGTCCCCGCCAAAGAAATCGCGGAGATCGGATTCCTGGCTGTAAATGTACGCTGGCAGCCACAGTCCGGGCTGAACGTTCAAGCGCCAGCTGTCGAAGTGCAAGTTGAAGGCGTTGATGCCCGCGATCGGAGTGTAAACGCCGTTGAAGCGCACAATCGTGAAAGTCTGATCGTCGGCCCACACGCGGCCCTTGAAGCGGCCTTTGCCGGACTTCGGCAGCGGAGTGATGTCGAATACCACGCAGCGCACTTCTCCCAGGAATTCGCGCCGCACATAGTCAAACTGATAGTGCTGGCGATCGAACCCGTTCGTATCAATGTAAATCATCTGCAGGAAGCCTTCCGGCACGTAGGAAGAAGTGAACAGACCGCTCATATGCGTGAGAGGATTGAAGGCATCGAACTTGCCTTTGCGCCCGTTCAGCATCGAATTGTCCACGATGCCTTTGGAGAGGTCCGCCTGGCCCAGAAAATAGTGGTCGCGGACGGGAATGGCGCCCATCTCTTTGTCCGTCTTCATGTCTTGAATATAGGTTTCGATGAGCGGGCTGAAACGCCGGATCGTCGCGATTTCATCGTGTTCGCGGGCGATCAAGTGATCGATCGCTTGATCGACGGTCACGACCGGCGCCGAACTGTTCGTCCCTGCCTGCGGCTGGGTTTGATCAGCCGTTTGCGTGGTCTGTGCGGAAACTGAACCGGCCAGGAAACCGGCCAGAATTATTGCCAAACCGAAGCTCTTGCACGTGCGCATCTCCATTCCCCTTTCAAGACGCCAATTGGAATACGATGTGGACGATGGCGGTCGAATCCACTGTTTGGCCATCCTGTTGTGCCGGCTTGAAGCGAATCTGCCGCGCTGCTGATTCTGCGGACTCGTCAAGCCCATAGCCCAGACCCTGCACGACGCGTAGAACCTTGACGTCCCCCGACGCCGTGAAAACTACCTGCAGAAGAACTTCGCCCTCGATGTTCTTCGCCTTCGCTTCGTTGGAATAGGTTGGTTTTGGCTTGAAGAGAATTTCCACCGGCGTGGTCTTCGCGGCCACATTCGCCGTCTGCCTGATTTTCGGCGCTGCCGCTGCCACGTTTTCGTCGCCGAAACCACCCTGCTGCACGGCGGCGTGAGGCGGACCGCCGGGTCCTCCCACTGCCACACCGTTACCAAACCCGGTGCTGGCGATCACGCCCTTGGCGCCCTTGGCGCCGCCCGTGCCGTTGCCAGTGCCGGGCCCAGCGGGCATGTCGTACGCGCCTTGAATATTGATATTCGCGGCCTTGTTCGTCTTTCCATTGGCCGGCACTCCGTTCGGGTCGCCGAATCCGCCGGTCTGCACGGCTTCGCGAGGCTTCTTCAAAGTTGGAATTGCCGAGCTGCCCATGGACATAGGCGGCGTGGGATCAGGGAAGGCCTTGGCTACTTCCGTCATGTCGGGCGGAGTATCCTTGCGCACCGCGGGCTTCTTCACGATCGGGGCCGTGGGAACGACCGGCGCGTAGATTCGCGGCTTGGGCAGTTCCACCACAGGTTCCAGCTTCGGCTTGGGAATTTCCTTCACAATTTCATGCTTCACTGGAACCGGTTTCGGTGCCGGCTGCACTGGTTGCGGCTTCCAGGCTACGATCGGAGGCGCCTCAATCGGCGTCGTGTAATATCGCTGCACAAAATTCAGCTTTTGCGGCAGCAGCAGGGGTATCACCACCAGCGCGGTTACCGCAGCAATCTGCAGCCCAAATCCGGCGCTGAACAGGTCCCAGCGCGGTTCGGCTTCCGGGAGGAGCGATTCATTGAAGACAGCTCGATTTCTACTGTGCGCCATAAAAATCACCAGGATCCTTGAATCAAGATATTAAGATTCGTCGAGACAGAATTGCGGTTGACACTTCATTAGTACTAGAACGAGGGGCTGGGGAGAATAGGACTCGAGTACTATTCTACCCCCAGTCGTGCTGAAAGCGATAACCCAAGCACTGGGGGTTCCTAGAAGGTTAGCCCTTCGGCAGATTCGTTGCGAAGCGTCCACCCGCATGGCAACTCCCTGCATCAATCTAACCCGGCTGGGGGGATCAGTTGCGAATTTTAATGATTAAATGTGACGTAAGTGAAGGGGCACGGCCGTGGCCAGCCATGCCCCCATGCTTAGCGTGTTTTTGTTGAGCCGATGCAGCTTAGTGCGGCTGCACGACCGAATATCCCGTCACTCCACCATGATTTACCAGCAATAACAGGGGCTGGTTTGCTGCCGCTGCAACCGCCTGCTTGTAATCACTCACGCTGCGGATCGGTTTGTGGTTGATCTCGGCGATCACATCGCCACGACCGATCGGCGGCTGCGCCGCCGCTGCCGGGCTGGATGGATCGACCGATGTAACTACGACTCCGTGAGCTCCCGCGCCCAGGTTCAGCTGCTGCGCGATTTCCGGCGTCAGTTCATCGACCTCCACTCCCTCGAGCCCGCCGCCGCTCTCGGTGCCGCTGCTCTCTTCGGCTTCTGCTTTTTCCGGCAGTTCACCGAGCGCCACGGTATAGTTCTGCGTTTTCCCATCGCGCCAGACGTCCAGCTTCACCGAAGTGCCCGGCGCCATCTGCGAAATTCGAAGGCGCAGGTCCACGTAGTCGCTCACCGGTTGCCCGTCGAGCTTGACGATCACATCGCCCTTCTGCAACCCGGCCTTCGATGCCGGCGTGTTCGGAGAGACGTCGCCGATCAGCGCGCCGCCACTCAAGTTGTAATTGAAAGCCTTGGCGATTTCCGGAGACAGGTCCTGAATGTGCACGCCCAGGTAGCCGCGCACCACTTTACCGTGCGCCAGAATTTGATCCATCACGGGCTTCGCCATGCTCATCGGAATCGCAAAACCCACACCTTCATTGCCGCCTGAACCGTGTGAAAGAATGGCGGTGTTGATGCCTACCAGGTTGCCGTGGATATCAATCATCGCGCCGCCGGAATTTCCCGGATTAATCGCCGCGTCGGTCTGGATGAAGTTCTCGTAATCCTCAATTCCCAGTTGTCCGCGGCCGGTGGCGCTGACGATTCCCATCGTAGCCGTCTCGCCGATTCCGAACGGATCGCCGATGGCGAAGATCAAGTCTCCCACGTTGAGCTGCGAAGAATCGCCCAGCGGAAGAGTGGGCAAACTGCCCGCATCGATTTTCAGCACCGCGATGTCCGTCTTGGGATCGGCGCCTACGAGCTTGGCCTTGAATTCGCGCTTGTCGCTCAAATAGACTTTGATGTCCGAAGCGCCGTCAATCACGTGATTGTTGGTCAGAATCGTTCCGTCGGCTGTAACGATTACGCCCGAACCCAGAGCCTGCTCGCGCTCCGCGTGCGGTTTACCTCCGCCAAACTGATCGCCGAAAAATTGGCGGAACATCGGGTCGTTAAAAAATGGCGACATCTGATTGGCCTGCGCCTTCACCATTTTGGATGTGCGAATGTTTACGACCGCGGGCAGCGCGGGCTTGATCACTGCGGAAAATCCATTGGCAAAATTTCCCAGGCTCACCGGCAGCGCGTTTTGCGCGATGGCGATTGGCTCTCTGGGCGAGCCCAGGACGGTGTGACCCGCCCAGTCGCGGAATCCCTGCGAGAGCAGGGCTCCCCCCGCAAATGCCGCGATCACGACGACTGTCGCGACCCAGCGGCGAATACTGAAGCTACTGCGTTCCATGGCTGTCTCTCCTTGATATCATCTTTCTTGTAGATCCTCGATTATATCGCGTGGAGCGCTACGTTGGCGCTACGGCGAATAGGGTATTTGACGTATGAGCCGGGAATAAGTGTTTCTGCCGTCCCGGCGGGAAGCATGCTTTCCTCCCCGGTATATAGATGCAGAGAATGAGTTTGGGGTTCTCTGAGCGATTTTGTTTGCGGTCCGTCTAAAGGCACAGTTCTGGTACTCTACATTGTTTGATGTACTTAGAGCGCCCCCTGGCTCGCGCCTGGACGTGGCTGCGCAGCCGTTTTTTTTCTTTCTCGGGATTTTCCCGGCATTGAATTTGAAAATGAATAGGAGCTTTCGCATGACTCGAAAAATCCTCGCGCTCGTATCCGGCGCGGCTTTGCTGTTGCTGGCGGCGCGGCCGGCAATCTCCGCCCCCGGCGAACCGAAGCGAGCGGCCGCGACCGAAGACGACGCCACCGCGAAAGCTCTGGTTGCTATCGCCGGCGCCGGTGACATGGAGTCGCACGCCTACCAGGATCTGGAAGAATTGAGCGACGACATCGGCGCGCGCGTTACCGGCTCGCCCGACGCAGCGCGCGCCATTGCCTGGGGCGTCGTGAAAATGAAAGCGATCGGCTTGGAAAATGTCCACACCGAACCCTGGAAAATTTCGCGTGGTTGGACGCGCATTTCCGCCGACGCCGAACTGGTCGCTCCCATCCACCGCAAGCTGATGGTTGATTCGCTGGGCTGGGTTGGTTCCACGCCGGCCGCAGGCGCCGAAGCCGACGTCGTTGCCGTGAATGCCTACCAGCTGGATGACGAGTTGAAAAATAATTCCGGCAACTGGCGCGGAAAAATTCTGCTGATCATTCAAAAGGGCGAAGCGCCCAAGGACCGCATGGTCGCTTTCGTCAAGTTCGGCAGTTTTCTGGTCGCGGCGCATAAAGCCGGAGCCATCGCCGTCATCGGCGGCCAGGGCGGCCGCAAGAGTTTCGGAATGCACCTGACTCACACCGGCGCGTTGGGCTTCGACGCTTACTTCGACATTCCCGTCGTCAGCATGTCCGCGGAAGATCAGGAACAACTGGAACGCTACCTCGCGCGCGGCCAGTTCGTGCGCCTGAAAATAAATGTGCAGAATCGCGCCAGCGACGGTCCCGTGGATTCCGCCAACGTTGTGGGCGAAATTCGCGGCACGCAAAATCCGGAGCAAGTGATCATTGTCGGCGGCCACCTGGATTCCTGGGATCTTGCTTCGGGCGCTACGGACAATGGTTGCGGAACCGCGGTGACGCTGGGCGCGGCTGAGGCCATCATCCAATCAGGATTCAAACCGCGCCGCACTATTCGCTTCGTGCTGTTCACCGGCGAGGAAGAAGGTTTGCTCGGCTCGCTTGCGTACGTGAAGGCGCATCAGAATGAAATTCCCAATTACGTCGCGGCGCTGATTCTCGATGAGGGACAAGGCGCGGTGACCGGCTTCCAACTCGGTGGCCATGATGAATTGATTCCCGCCGTGCAGAAATTCGCTCTGTCGCTGCAGGCGTTTGGCGATTTACAAGTGGACGACGAAGTGGAATTCGGCACCGATACCGGGCCGTTCACACTGGCTGGACTTCCCGCCATCAACCTCAATCAGGACACTTCGGACTATAAATACACGCACCACTCCGCCGTGGACACTTTCGACAAAGTGAAAGCGGATGTTCTGGATCGCAACTCGACGGTGATGGCTCTGGCTGCGTTCTGGATCGCCGACCGGCCCGAGCGACTCGCCCGTCCGTGGCCACAGGAAAAAACCGCACAAATGCTGATCGAAAAACACGAGGATGGAATGCTGAAAGCATTCAATCTCTGGCCGTTCGGCAATCTGGGCAGCGCGCCGGCAACCCAGTAGCAATTGACCATCGCGCGCAAGATTCGCTCGCGTGTGCAAGACTTAACTAATTAATCGAGCGATCAAAAATGCCGCGGCCGCCGCAAGGCCGCCTACCACCACCGTCTGCATCCCGCCGCGCACGGGCTGCACTCCGGTGAAATGCCCTTTAATCGCGCCAAATCCAAACAGCGCCAGCAGCGTTACCCCCACTGAATACAACAGCGCCAGATGCAGGTCATGGTGAATGATCATATAGGGCGCGAGCGGGACCAGTCCCCCGGCAATGTACGACGCCGCAATCGTCGCGGCACTACGCGTGGCCCGCGCGGGGTCCGGCGGTTCCAAGCCAAGTTCGAACCGCATCATGAAATCCACCCACTTTTTCTGATTCGCGGTGATCGTGGATACGATCGGCACCATTTGCTCTTCGGTCAGACCGTAATCCCGAAAAACCTTTGCCACTTCTTCGGTTTCAATTTCCGGCAGCTCCACCGTTTCGCGATACTCCCGGTCCAGCTCCGATGCGTAATGCTCCGTATCCGTTTTTGCGGCCAAATACCCACCTAATCCCATCGCGATTGAACCGGCCGCGATTTCCGCCAGCCCCGCCGTCACCACGATCCCCGTGGACGCCACCGCTCCCGTCAACCCGGCGGCCAGCGCGAATGGCACCGTCAGCCCGTCCGACATTCCAATAACAATGTCGCGCACCGCGGCCGTCGCGGTGAAATGCTTTTCCACATGCTCGACGGATGGCATCCTCGACTCCCTTAGCTCATCCAATATTTCCAGCTGCCCGTACCCCTGTTCCCCGGCAGGCGCGTATAATTATGGGGCAGGATCTTCAAATCAGGAGGTACATTATGACCGGACCTTCTACAGGACAAGGAGCCGCTCCTCAGATGACTTTTACATTGCCGCCTTTGCCGTACGCGTTCGATGCACTGGAACCCCACATTGACGCGAAGACCATGGAAATCCATCACGACAAACACCACGGCGCCTACGTCACCAACCTGAATAAGGCGCTTGAGGGACACGCCGACCTTCAGAAGCTTTCCATCGAAGAGCTGCTGGCGCAAATCAATAAAGTGCCGGAAACGATCCGTACCGCCGTGCGCAACAATGGCGGCGGCCACCTGAACCATTCCCTGTTCTGGAAGATCATGAAGAAAGGCGGAGGCGGCGAACCCGGCGGCGAACTGGGCAAAGCCATCAGCGCCGCATTCGGCAGCTTCGCGGACCTCAAAACGAAAATCAACGATGCAGGCGTCAAGCGCTTCGGCTCTGGCTGGGCCTGGCTTCTGTTCCGCGACGGAAAACTCGTCATCGAATCGTCAGCGAACCAGGACAATCCCATCATCGATGGCGGCAAGGCATTCTTCGGTGTGGACGTCTGGGAACACGCTTATTACTTGAAATATCAGAACCGCCGGCCCGATTATCTCGAGGCCTGGTGGAACACCATCAACTGGGCGCAAGTCGAAGAAAACTTCGCTCACGCCAAGAAGTAAATCCATTCTCCATCCCATTCCGATGTGCAGGGGCGGATTTCCCGTCCGTCCCTGCAAATTTCCCCGGCTTGGTCACGTCCCCGGCAACAACCGATGCTCGAGCGCCAGAATCGCAATCGCCGCAAGCGTCGTGATCAGCGTCACGATTAATCCCACGCGTGCGAATCCCCAGAACGTAATTTCCACCTTTTTGGCCGCCTGCTGCAGCACAATCAAATTCGCCACAGAACTGAACGGGGTCGCATTTCCGGCGAGTGTGCTGGTCGCGGCCACCGCCAGCCAGATGTAATGCGTATTCGGAAGCGCCTGCACCAGCGGACGGAACAGCAGCACCGCCGGCAAATTACTCACCAGATTCGAGAGAATCAGCATCACGCCGCTCACTGCGAATAATTGCGAAGTCATTCCGCCTTGCAGTCCGGCCTGAAAATATCCGATCAAGTGATCCAGCGCGCCTGACGCCTGGAATCCCTTGATCACTACAAAGAGCGACGCGAAAAACAAAAGCAGCTCCCAATCCAGCCGCCGATAAATGTTTTGCGCCTTCACGCGCCCGATGATCAGAATGAACGCGCCGACCGAAATCGCCACCAGTGGAAACGAGTAGCCCAGAATCCAGAGCACAATCACCAGCGCCGCCGCGACGCAGCATTTGATCAGTAACCGACGCTCCAGCTTCACGGGCAACGATGGCGGATGCCGTTTCAGCGGGTGGTGAAAAATCTCGCGCCGGAAGAAAACAGAAAGCACCGCCCCATTGACGACCAATCCCACGAGCGATACCGGAGCCAGATGCGCCAGAAATCCCAGAAACGAAAAATGCGCCGAAACGCCGATCACCGCGTTCTGCGGATTTCCGGTCACCGACATCACCGACCCGATATTCGCGGACGTGGCCACCGCGATGAGGTACGGAATCGGCGGAACTTCGAGGCGTTGCGTCACAATCAGCACGATGGGCGTGAAAATCAGGCAAATCGTATCGTTCACAAAAAAAGCCGCCAGAATTCCCGTCGCGAACACCAGCAGCACCAGCAACTCGAAGCGCGTTCGTGCGATCGCCGCCACGTGCACCGCAATCCAATCGAAAAATCCGGAAATCTGAAAATGCGCCACCAGGATCATGATGCCCAGCAGAAAAATCAGCGTGTTCCAGTCAATGGTCTGGTACGCCTGGGTAAGAGGCACCGCGCCCACCAGCACCATGGCCACCGCGCCGCAGAACGCCGCCGCCGTGCGGTCCAGATGGCTGCCGCGTCCGCTTTCCACCGCGATCAAAATGTAAGTGGCCAGAAAAATCGCGACCGGGATCCAATGGCTTTGCGCGAGAGTGAAAGTCAGGTGATTCATTTTCGCAGAGATCGATCCTCAAACTCGAAAGCGGTAAGCTTAACGTGCCTCTGCCACGCCTGAAAGGTGATTGTTTGCTTTCTACGGTATTTTTAGCAGCCGCGAGGGGAATTTTGCGCGCCAGAATTACTCCGAGCCAAGGAATGCAAACCGCAGCAGGAAAATCGCTGACAACACCCAGATCAGCGGGCTTATGTCCCGATACTTTCCCGCGCCGATTTTCAGGCACGTGAAAGAAAGCAGGCCCAGGCTCAGTCCGGTGGCAATGCTGAACGTCAGTGGCGTCGCCACCAGCGTGAGGAACGCCGGAAAAGCCTCGCTGAAATCGTCCCAGCGAACTTTGGCGATTGAGCCGCACATCAGCGCGCCCACCAGAATCAACGCGGGCGCCGTCGCATAGGTGGGAATCGCGGCGACCAGCGGCGCGCAAAACATCGCCACGAAAAAAAGCCCGGCGATCACCAGATTTCCCAATCCCGTGCGCGCGCCGGCCGCTACCCCTGCCGCGCTTTCGATGTAGCTGGTCACCGTGGATGTCCCAGTGAGCGCACCAACGATGGTTCCAAATGCGTCTGCCAGCAATGCGCGGCTCGCGCGAGGCAATTTTCCGTCGCGCAAGAATCCGCCCTGTTCGCACACGCCCACCAAAGTGCCGACGTTGTCGAACAAATCCACAAAGAAAAATACGAAGATCAATTCTCCCAGGCCCAGCCGCGTCGCCGATCGCAAATCCAGTTTCAGAAATGTGCCCGCCGGATGCGGCCACGAAAATAATTGCCCGGGCCAGTGCGCCAGTCCCAGCGGAATGCCCGCGAGGGCGATCGCCACAATGCCCAGCAAAATCGCGCTGCCCACTTTCCGTATCATTAAAATCGCGATCAGAATCAGCCCAGCCGCCGCCAGCAGCACTTGTGGATCGGAAGTTTTTCCAAACGCGACGAACGTCGCCGGATTCGCCACAATAATTTTTGCATTGCGCAATCCCACGAACGCGATGAACAAACCAATCCCCGCCGCCGTTCCATGTTTCAGGCAGTCGGGAATGCCATTCACGATGTGTTCGCGCACATTGGTAAGAGTCAGCAGCAGGAACAGCACGCCAGACAAGAAAACCACGCCCAGCGCCGTCTGCCACGGCACGCCGCGCCCCATCACGATCGAATACGTGAAGTAGGCGTTCAAAGACATTCCCGGCGCGAGCGCGATCGGATAATTCGCCCACAGTCCCATCAGCAGAGTCGCCAGCGCCGCCGAGATACACGTCGCGAACAGCACGCCTTCCACCGGCATGCCTCCCTCCGCCAGAATTCGCGGGTTCACGACGACCACGTACGCCATCGTCATGAACGTCGTCAGTCCGGCCAGCAACTCGCGGCGTACGGTGGTTTTGTTTTCGGCGAGGTGGAATACGCGCTCGAGCAAAATGCTTCTCCCAGCCTAAAAGTGCGCAACTATAGGCCGCAGGCGTTCTGCCGTCAATGCCATAAGCGGTATGGGACGAATTCAAAATGGAGCGTCGCTACATTGCAAGAGGAATTCAAAATGCAACGTGTCGCTTGCGCCCTCGCGACTCAGCCTGTATGGTACGCCATGCACGCGGCCGCAAATTCTGGTGAAACGCGGAACCAGCCGGCGAGCATTCCTGCGCCCGAACAAAATCCCGAAGCCGCCGCTTTCGGCCTGCGGCGCGGCGCGCTCTCCCCGCTTGAAACACTGGCGCAATCCGTTTCGACGGTCGCGCCAACCACAACTCCGGCTGCCACGATCCCACTGGTTTGCGCGCTCGCGGGCAACGGCACCTGGCTCGCGTATCTGCTAGCTACAATCGCCGTACTGCTCGTCGCGTTGTGCATCGCTCGTTTCGCGCGCTATTCGTCCTCGCCCGGCTCGCTCTACAGCTACGCCTCCATGATTCTCCCGCCGTGGCTGGGCGCGACGGCGGCCTGGAGTCTGCTGCTCGCCTACGTTGCGACGGGTTCCAGCGTCATCGGCGGTTTCTATCACTTCGCGAATCTTCTTTTGCGCGACGCCACTGGCCACGAAGTCTCCGCCGTGCTTTTGAGCCTGCTCGGCACCGGCGCGTGCGTCTGGATCGCCTGGCGGGATGTAAAAATCTCCGCGCGACTCATGTTGTGGATGGAAGCAGTTTCCGTCGCGGTGATCGTCATCGTGATCGCGCTGGTACTGGTGCGCCACGGCTTTCATCTGGATGGGGAGCAAGTGAAATTGCGCGGCATGACAGGCAGCGGCCTGCGTCTGGGCCTGGTGCTGGCGCTGTTCAGCTTCGTCGGCTTTGAAAGCGCCACCACGCTGGGCGCCGAAGCGCGCAATCCGTTGAAAACCATTCCGCGCGCGGTGATTCAATCCGCGATCATTGGTGGAGCATTCTTCACGGTCTGCGCGTACACCGAAGTTCTGGGCTTCCGCACCGCCGGCCAGGATTTGGGAACCAGTCCAGCGCCCATGCACGTAGTCGCAGCCGTGGGCGGCGTTCCCCTTTTTGGATTGTTGATCGATATCGGCGCGCTGGCGAGCATGTTCGCCGGAACTCTGGCATGTATCACCGCGGCCGCGCGCGTATTGCTGCTGATGGCGCACAATGGCCTCGCACACGGCTCGCTGCGCACCACGCACGTGCGCAACGAAACTCCCAGCTACGCAGTCGTTGCTACCGGAATCGCTGCGCTGTTGCCGGTGCTCGTGCTCGCGGCGCGTGGCGCAAGTGGCCTCGACGTTTATGGTTGGCTCGGTTCGCTGGCAACGTACGGTTTCATCGTGGCCTATGCGCTGGTGTGCATCGCGCTGCCGCGCTATTTGCGCAACCACAACGCGTACACTCCCGCCGCGCAAATCCTTTCTTGGCTCGCAGGCCTTGCAATGCTGCTCGCGCTCGTTGGTAATCTGTATCCAGTCCCCCCAGGCCCTTACGGCAGGCTTCCGTACATTTATCTGGTGTATCTCGCCGCCGGACTGCTCTGGTTCGCAATAAACAGCCGTGGCAAAAGTGCGCCACAGGAAAAAATCTAGGCTTTGCTCTTCTACAACCGGCTGCGCCAGCGGCAGCAAAATGCGAAATATGCTTTGCCCGCCGATGCTCCCTGTGGAAATCAACCATAGAAATAATTGATACCTGCCATAGATTAAAAATACTTCGCACCCGGAAAAAAAAGGCGTACCGTGCCTCCATCTTCGGGGTGAAGTAAGGAATCTGGGCAACATCTTTTATAAAGCGCAGATATTTACCGTGCGAGTTTTCGCGCGGCATTCCCGTTTGGAACTCTGTCCGCATCGATCGGAGGAACGAATGTTTCACAGGGTCCGGCTCTTGATTTTCTGCCTCGCGTTGTGCGTTTGCGCAGCTCTGGTGTTCGCGCCAGGCGCCTCCGGGCAGCAAACTCTGGGCGGCATCACCGGCACGGTCACGGATACATCGGGCGGTGTGCTCGCGGACACATCGGTCGCGCTCGTCGGCGATCAAACCACCCTGACCAGGACGCAAAAAACCAATTCCAGCGGCTCGTACGAATTTGTGAACTTGCCGATCGGCACCTACACCCTCACCTTCAGCCACGCCGGTTTTGAAACGCAGAAAATTCCCTCGATTCTCGTGCAAGCCGATCGCACCGTGAGCCTAAACCCGGCGCTGAAGGTCGGCCAGGTGGGCACGACCATCACCGTGGAGGAAACTCCTCTGCTCAACGCGGTGGATACGACGAACGGCTACGTCCTCGATAAAGCAGAACTGGAAGCCATCCCGCTGCCGACTGGAAGTTTCACGGGACTGGCGATTCTTTCCCCGGGCGTTAGCGCGGAACTCCCTGCGGGAACGGGCGCCAACGCCGGCTTGGGCAACCAGCCCATCTGGGCCAACGGCCAACGCGATACCAGCAACACTTTTTTGTTGAATGGCGTGGACGCCAAGAATTTGTTCAACGGCAAGAGCACCAGTCAAGTGGCTTCCGCCCGCATCGTGAACAACACCGGAGTCAGCGGCGCTGCCAGCGGAAACGGCGGAGTCGTACAGAGCACCGCCTCGCCCTATCTCGCCGTCGGTCAGTCTTTACCCACTCCCGCCCCTGAAACCATTCAAGAGGTTCGCGTCAATACTTCGATGTACGACGCGCAACAGGGCTCCACCAGCGGCGCGCACATTGACATGAGCACCGCCTCTGGCACCAACGCAATCCACGGCACCGCCTACCTGCATCGCGGAACGGACTGGCTCAACGCCGCCCCGTTCTTTTTTAACCAGGATCCCAATCTTCCCTCCAACCTGAAAGTTCCCGAACAGCATCGCTACACTTTGGGCGGAGCCGGGGGCGCGCCGATCATCAAGAACAAACTGTTCGCCTATCTCGGCTACCAGCACATTCACAGTTCCGATCAGGAGATCGGCATTGGACGCGTGACCGTTCCATTCGGCTTCAACGCGGCCAACTGCGGAGCTACTCGCGCCACGGGAACCATAGCGACCTGCCTGGCCAACATTTCCAACGCCCAATTCGGCTCGACCCTGGACGGATCCGTCGGCACAGGTCCAAACCAGATTAATCCGATCGCCTTGGGCATATTTCAGTACAAACTCCCGAACGGCCAGTACCTGGTGCCTTGGGACGACGGCATCACTCCGACGCTCAACTTTCCGGAAAACGCTCTTTCCTCCGGCACTGCTTATTTCTTGTCGGATCAAGCGGTGAGTGACCTCGACTGGATCGTCAACTCCAAGGACACGCTGGCTCTGAAGTATTATTACCAGCACGATCCCAGCATCGCGCCCTACGCTTATTCCAGCGTGCCCGGCTTTACTCAACACCTCGATGCCGGCAGCCAGGTGGCTTCCATCACCAACACACAGATCGTTACGACCAACCTCAACGTTGTCGAGGTCTTCGGCTTCATTCGGGAAAAAGTTTACAGCACGATTGGGCAACCGTTCACTCCTGCGCAATTCGCCAGCTTCGTCGAATCATCCACCGGCGCATCGCCGGCCGAGTCCACCATCAACACTTTCGGCTCCAATTTCTTTCCTGGCATGACCATCGTGAACATGCTGGGGACGAATGCAAACAATGTGAACGCGGCGACCTTGACGATCGGGCAGGGAGGGCAAGCGCAGGGCGCCAACACTGGGATTTTCCAGAATCGCTTCATGCCCTCTGCCAGCGCCACCTGGAGCCACGGTAAACACTCGGTTTCTTTTGGTGGCTCTTATTCCTACACCCAGCTCAACACGCGTGACCAAAGACCCGGCACTGGCATGATTGGCACCGTGGATCTTTCGCAGTTCCTGCAAGGCTTTGTCACACCCTATACGTCGGATGAATATGCGACCACCAACGTCTTGCAGGGCAATGCGAACCGCTATCTTCGCGCCAATGAATGGGGCGCGTACGTTCAGGACAAATTCCAATTTCGTCCCAACCTGAGCTTCACGGTGGGTCTGCGCTTCGACGACGATGGTGGTCTGTCTGAAAAGTACGGGCGCCTCTATAATTTCGATCCCGCGGACTATGATTACGACCCATCCAGTGACACTCTGGTTTCGAACGGCATCGTTGTTGCCGGCAACAACCCGCAGTTCGCCACCAAAGGAGTGAGCCCCTCCACATTGACCGGCCGCCAGTGGGGTCTGGCTCCACGCTTAGGCTTGGCCTGGAGTCCTGCAAGGTTTAACAATAGGCTCGTGGTTCGCGCCGGTTGGGGTTTGTACTACGACCGTGGCGAGCTCTTTACCTATCTCTCGCCGGGCTTTGCGGCTGGAGTCGTTACCGGTGGACCATTCGGTGTGAATCAGGCGCCGCCCTTCGTTAGCGCGACCGAATGCACCGCTTCGTCGTTTTATCTGGGCTATATCCCGACCTGCGACCCGACAACGTACGGATTCACCAATCCGTGGGGCACGACATTGGGACCTCCTCCGACGGGTAATCCAGCTTCGATTGACAGCTACCTGCCAAATACCGGAGTGCCGGGCGTTGGAATCGGCGCTGGCATTCTCGAAGGGCAACCACTGTTCCCCTTCGGCGTTTACAACCGCAAGAACAAGCTGCCCTACACCATGAACCAGACTCTGGATATCCAATGGCAGCCGCGCCGTGACTTGGCTATCGATGTCGGTTACGTCGGCAACTTCGGCCGTCATGAAGTGATTCCTGTGCCCTTCAACCAGGCGCAGATCGCAACACCGACCAATCCGATCCGCAAGGGCACGCCGTTTCAACAGAATTACACCTACGGCTACACCGTGCAAGGTCCCCCCGGCTGTACCACGGCTTGCGCGCCGATAACTCTTCCCGACGGTTCCACGATGCTCGACAACTACGAAGGGGGCAATGTTGATTTCCGTGTTCCCTACCTGGGCTATTCCGCCGAAGCGCTTTCCTACACCGCCGCCGGCGTTTCTGCCTACAACGCTTTGCAGGTCCACGTCGAAAAGCGCCTCAACCACGGATTGCAAGCGGGCTTCTCCTAC
>Ga0209333_1000760_pt1 | contig 16833 bp, 8 predicted proteins | sample BlaSpr_A8_OM2_O3_FD_187982 | JGI IMG/M metagenome (GOLD analysis project Ga0209333, IMG submission 187982) | Forest soil microbial communities from Thunder Bay, Ontario, Canada - Black Spruce, Ontario site 2_A8_OM2_O3 (SPAdes) (version 2) | ecosystem: Environmental > Terrestrial > Soil > Boreal... | reverse complement strand
CGGCCAGGCCGCGGCCTGCCGCACGGACGAGAGTGGCGAGATCGCGAACATCGTCGGGGTCCAAGGCCCGCTCGCGATAGGCACAGGCGCCGTCCCACTGGGTAAGCCGATGGCGGACTCCTGGCCTGCGCAGATCGCCGCCGACCCAGATGGGGATTCTGGGCTGCTGCATGGGTGTGGCGGCCAGGCGCAGCCCGTCGATGCGGTGGTAACGCCCGTGATGGTCCACTACTGCCCCAGTCCATAAGGCGGTCAGAACGCGCAAGCCTTCGTCTAGCTGGTCGGCCCGCTCGGGTGCTGTCGCGGGCAAGCCGACCGCAGTGAACGCGTCGTCGTCGGCGGCCCCGGACCCGACGCCGAGGATCAGCCGTCCGCCGGACAGGCGGTCAACAGCGACCGTCTGAGCGGCCAGATCCCACGGCTGGCGGCGGGGCAGCGGGGTCACGGTGGTGCCCAGCCGGATCCGGGTAGTTGCCCCGGCGATGGCCGCCAGGCACACCCATGGGTCGTAGGTGGGCAGCCCTCGGTAGGACAGATAGTCCTCTAGGAAGAATGCGTCCCATCCGGAGGCTTCAGCGAGGACGGCAAGGCTGGCCAGGGCGGCCGGGTCCCGGCCTTCGCCGACGGCGCCCAGGGTGACACTGAATTTCACGGTGCGATGGTAGTGCTCTCACTATTGCTGGCCGGGCGGGAGCGGCTGCACCAGGTCGAACGCCAGGCCCGACCAGCCTGGCCCGAGACCTGGCCGGTTGCGGTGCGCGAGCCAGGTGAGGGTGGATCCGTCGGTCCACCGGACCCGGCGGAAGTAGCGGGTCACCTCGGCGCCCGCGCTGGGGATTGACTCGTCGGTGACGAAGAACGGCTGGCCCGGCTGGAGCAGGTTCGCCGCCGCGTGCACGTCGCCGTAGCCCGGGCGGACCAGGATCCCGCGGCGGAAGTACAGCTGTCCCGAGGGCGCCACCACGGGCACCATCGGGAACCAGTTCGCCGGCGGTATCTGCTCCGCGGTGTAGGTCTGCGCGGGCCCGCCCGGCGTCTGCGCGGGCAGCGTCGGCTGCGGGTAGGCCGCGTCGAACTCGAAGGCCAGCTGGGTCGCGTCGACCGGCGCGTCGAGCGGTCCCTGCAGCTGGTTCTCGACGGCCCAGGACATCGCGGCCATGTCGTCGCGCAGGAAGTAGACGTCTTCCAGGGGCGTGCCATCGGCCACCGCGGCGCACTTCGGCGGCATCATGATGAACGGCGACCGGCCCGCCGCCCCGGAGAGCTTGAACATGCTCCACGCGCCGCTGTCCGCTGGCTCGATGACGGTCCGGATGCCGAAGGTGTCGGTGACCGCGAGCGTGGTCACCTGCGACAGCGAGCCCACGTCCGTTGGCACCGGGACGTAGAACCAGTCGTTGCCGTAGACCAGGGCAAACTCCATGACCAGCAGGGTGGCGAGGTCGGTCTGGGCAGGCTGGAGCGCGCCGTAGTCGGTGGCCGCGTCCTCGAACTGCCACCAGCGGGGCGGGGGCATGCCGCGGAAGGTGACGTGGTTCGGCAGGAAGTTGAACGTCTGGACGGTGGGCGCGGCCGGAGCCGGGGTGCCTGCCGTCGGCGCGCCGGCGGCCGATGCCAGCGAGAAGGAGTACCAGTCCAGGTCGCCGCCCGGGAAGTCGGGGGCGGTCAGCGTTGTCGTTCCGGTGCTGACCGCAGAGGCGACCGTTGCCGCGTAGTCGAGGCGCCGGGGCTGCCAGGCCGCGTCGCCGGCTGGCTCCGAGTACAGCGACGTGCGGTAGGCGACCAGGTCGGCGAGCACTCCGGGGATGCCCGGCTCTGCCGCCTCGGGCGGCAGCGGCGGAGTCGGCGTGCCGCCCGCCTGGGCGACCGCGTACGCCGCGGCGAGCGCGACCCCGTCCACCACTCGGCCGGCCAGGGTTGCCCGGACCGCGCGGCCGGTCGGATCCTCGGGCGCGTCGGCGGGCACGGTCGCGGCGATCGGGTAGGCGGTGCGCAGCGCCGTGATCACCGCGGTCGCGGTGGCGGGTGGCACGGCCGTCCGGATCGCCGCCTCTGCGTGCAGGCCGAGCTGCGCTGAGCCGCGCACGCTGAGGGTGACCGGGACGCGTTCCACGTGCGGCTCGAGCGGTACGGCGGCGTCGTAAGGCGCCAGCCCGGTGCCGGTGCCGTTCGGCGCATAGCCGGTCAGCGGCTGAGACTCGACGCTCATCACGGCCTGGACGGGGGAGCCCGCGTCGGTTCCGTCCAGCTCGCCGACCTGCCATTGCCGGGCGAGCATCCACAACGGGTCGCGTACCTGAGCCTGCAGGCTGCGGTCCATGGAGGCGTCGCGTGGCTGCGGCTCCAGCCTGGTCCATAGCGTCACCGATGCCATTTGCTCAGACCTCCGGCGGGAGCCGCAGCGCGGTCCGGATCGGGAAGAGGGGCATCGAGACCGTGTCCTCCTCCAGGTTGAACGGGAAGTACAGCGCCGGGAGCACCTGCCCGACCGCGCCGACCGAGGCGAGATCCACGGTGCGCACCTGTGCTAGTTGCAGCGTCTCCCGCAGGACCTGGGCGATGGTCGCGTCGTTCCAGCCCTTGCGCAGGTCCGGGCATGCCGCCAGCAGCACGGCCGAGGGCGCGCGGGACGCCGGCTCGTCGTCGTTGAAGGCGACGCCCGCGCTTTCGGTGGCAGCGGGTATGCGCTCCGGCCAGCCGTCGATGAACAGGCCGGACCACGAGAGCGCGGCGTTGGTAACGTGCCCGGACACCAGCGCCATGATCGCCACCCGCCCGTTCGCCGGCTGCGCACCCGGCGCGAGGGGCAGTGCCAGCCACCGGTCGCTGGCGGTCACCGGAAGCTGCGCGATCCCGAGCGGCGGCGACGTCGCGCCCGAGACCAGCGAGGCCAGCAGCAGGGCGAGGTCGAGCCGGGACACCCCGGGGCGCACGTGCGTCAGCTGCTGCCGCCACCGCGCGACTGCCAGGTCGGTCGCACCGATCGCGGCCGGGTCCTGCGCGAACGCCGAGCGCAGGGCGGGGTCGGGCGGCGTGAACCTGGGCAGGACGAGCAGGCCCTGGCCGAAGGCCGCGTCCAGCATCGCCAGCGCAGGCGCCGAGTCACCTGGTTGCAGCGTGATCGCCGCCATCGCGGTGGCCCGGGCGGCGAGCGCGGTGTGCAGCGTCCCCGCCTGCGTGGCCAGCTGCGGGTCTGGCCCGGAACCCAGCCTGGACGGCGGGATCGCTCCGGGCAGCCCGTAGCCGCAGGCGGCGACGATCGCGCCGCGCGCCGCGTCCGGCGCGAGGGTCCCCGCTGCCGCGCTGGCCAGGTCGGCGACCGTTGCGGTCAGGGCGGTCTGCGCGGCTGTGGCCCGGCTGTTCAGCTCCGCGACGTCGATGCCGTCCGGCACGGTCACGTTCGGTGCCGCGAGGTCACTGGCGGCCAGCGGCCGAGCACCGGCGATCAGGTCGGCGGCGCAGCGAGCCACGTTGATCAGGTCGGCGAAGCCCACCGCCGGCGGCGCGGCCGCCGGGTAGCTGACCGTCACGTCCGTGGCCGTTACGGGCGCGGCCTGGTAGATGATCCGGGCGTCGAGCTCCGAGCGGCCGCCCTGGGTGTTCGTCCGGCTCATCGCCAGCACGTCGAGCGGCCCGGCGCCCAGGTCGCTGAGCCGCACGGTGGCCGTGACCGGCGGAGCGGGAGCCACCGTGTAGGTCACCGTGGCCTCGATCGCGGACGGATCGGGAAGCAGCGCGGAGACCCAGGCGTCCAGCCACGGCTCCGCCAGCGACCGCGGAGTCGCCGGGATGGCCGCCCAGGCGGCCGCGCGGGCGGGCGGCCCGGCGAGCAGCGCGCACACCCGCTGGATGTGGTCGGTTCCGCCGCGCGGAGTGACCACGACCTGCGGATTGGGCATCTGCTGCGCCTGCGAGAGGCCGTCGAACGTGCCGCCGGTCCGCACCGGGTTCCCGCGCATCGCCTGGTAGACGGCCTCGGCGACGCCCACGTCACTGACGGCGTCCACGGTGTCGTCCAGGACGGCGAAGAGCGCCAGCAGCTTGTCCCGGTCACTGCCCGGGGCGGGCAGGCCGGGGCCCCAGGCGCCGGTCGCTGCCAGGGCACCGGCCTGGCGCGCCCGGTCCAGCGCCAGCGCGTCGACAACCTGGGAGGCGCCTGCCGCCGCATCGTCCGGCGAGGTGGGCGTCAGCTTGCCGGCGACCAGCGGGTAGGCGTCGCGCAGCGGCTGTATGTACTGGTCGAGGCCCGCGGAATGCATGCTGGTTTCCAGCTGATACCCCAGCAGCGCGCCGAGTTGCTGTCCCTGCTGGACGCCTTCCAGCAGGTAGAGGGCTGACCGGACCCGGTCGGAAGAAAGGTCGATGGCGAGCAGCCCGTCCTCGTCCCCGCCCTGGTGCGAGAGGTAGCCGCTGCGCAGCACCGCGCCTGCCGCGGCCTGGGACATCGAAGGCGCGTGGATGAAACCGCCGTTGCCGGCCGGCGCCTGCAGCGGCGGCGCCGGTTTCGGGGCGCCGGGGAACAGCCGGGCGCGCCGCTCGTCCAGCTCTGCGACCAGCTTGGCGCCGGCCGGGCTGGCCGGCGCGGACGCCGCCGCCGGGCGCAGGTTCTGCACGAAGCCGTACGCTCCGGCCAGCACGCCACCCGAGCCGCCCGAGCCGCCCGCGCCGCCCTTGGCGTCGCCGTCGCCGGACGCCGTCCGCTGCGCTGTCAGCCGCGCGGTGGCCAGGGCGGTCACCCAGGCGTCCAGCCGGTGGCTGCAGATGTCGAGCGTTTCGGTCAGCAGGCGGTCCAGCTCCGCGGTCGGCAGCGCGGCGAGCCGGTCCATGCTGGCCTGCAGGTCGGCGAGCCGCTCAAACGGTGACCCGGGCTCAGGATGCAGCGTGACCAGGTAGTCCGCCCAGCTAACGGCGGAGCCGGCGGACACCGGCCTGGCCAGCACCTGCCACGGCGTGACCACGGCCGTGTCGATCCCGACCAGCTCCTGTTCCCTGGTCTGCTCAACCTCCAGTTCCCCGGAGGCAACCTGGGCGGACTGGGCCAGCGTCACGTAGTCGAGCAGGACCGACTGGCGCAGGATCTTGTAGAGCAGGCTGTCCGGCACCGCCGGGCCCGGGTAGTTGTTCGCCTGGATGTCGGCGATCGCCGCCGAGCGCAGCCAGGTGATGTAGTTGACCTGCTGCCCGCCCAGGTCCGCGTCGGCGGGCAGCGGATCGGTCTCGGACAGCGGGCCGTCGGTGACCGTCGGCGCGGAGACCGGGAAGTCCAGCGGGATCAGGCCGGTGTGGATGACCCGGGGATCCCACGTCGTGTAGCCGACCGCGTCGAGCTGTGTCCGCCCGGCCGCCAGGTGCAGCTGCCACCACTCCGAAGCCCCGTTGGACGGCACGGCGAGGAAGCTCATCAGGTTCCACAGCAGCTTGTCGCCGAGGACGTGCCGGCCGCGGAACGCCATCGAGCTGGCGTCCATGCCGAGCACGTGCAGCAGGTCGGCGTCGGGATCGCCGGGGGTGGCGCCGACGTGCGGTGCCGCGGAGGCGCTCCCGATCCAGGTCGGCAGCAGCCGCCGCGCCATCTGCAGCACCGCGGCCTCGACAGGATCGTCCGGGTCAGGAATCCACAGCGCGGTGGAGGTGACCGGCAGGATGCCGTACGGCGTCTGGCCGGCGGCGATCGCGGGCAGCGGGCCGCGCGGCCGGACGTTCGCGACCGTCCAGGTGCGGGCCAGCTCGATTTGCGCCTCGGTCAGCCCGCCGTCGCCGAGCTGACCCAGGAAGTACCCGAGCGTGGCCGGCCACAGCGCGGTGACCATGTCCTGGCCGTCGCGCATGTCGTATCGGCCGGCGAACCTGACGTGATCGAAGGTCGCCGCCGGCACGCCGAGCAGGGTGGCCGCGACCGGCCCGTCGGCGGCCGGATCCGAGGTCAGCGGGGGACCGAGTTCGACCGCGTAGCTGATCTGCTCGCCCGGGTCGTCCCGCGAGTAGAACGACGGCGCGTCCGCCGTGTTCTTGGTCGGCGAGCCCTGCGGCACGAACGTCAGCCCGTCGCAGTAGTGGTGATCGTTCAGCAGCGCCGCCACGGCGGCGGAGTCGTCCGCCTCGCCCGAGAGCCCGTAGACCAGGACCCGGTCGAAGCCGGCCGCTCGCTGGTCGGACGTGATCGGGATCCGTATCGCCATCCCGGCTGCCTCCGCGGCCTCGAAGTCCACCAGCCAGCGCATGCCCGCATCCACCGGCAGGCCGTCCGGGAAGCCGGACGCCAGCGACGAGTCCGCGGGGGACAGGGACACCGCGAGATCGCTGGTGATGGCGGGCCCGGGGCACGTCGTGACCGTTCCCGAGCTCTCCAGGACGACGGTCCAGGCCCGGGGGAGCATTGCAGCGGTGGACGGCGCATCCCAGGCGCTGCCGGACAGCGGCGGGCTTGGCGGCTGTGGCGGCGGGTCCGGCGTGCCACCGGGCGGGGTGGGCGCCGTCGGGCGCTGCGCGATGTTGACCGGCGTGGTCTGCAGCACGATCCACGCGGCGCGGGGCGCGCCGTAGCGGCCGGCCAGGCCGCGCCACGGCGCCTGCGCGTCGTCCGGCGACGGCGGCGGGTTCCCGGCCAGCCAGACCGCGTTCCAGTAGTCGTTGCCCGCTGCCTGCTCGGCCGAGGTCAGCTCGGGGTGATGCCCGTTGACCATGATCTGGTCGGGGTAGATGCGGACCCACAGCTCGCTTGTGCCGCCGGTGTCCGCGAAGCGGGTCTCGATCCGGACCGGGTACAGCAGCAGCGGCGTCGCGCTGTTCACAACCGCGTCCCCGGTAGTCACGACCGGATCCCGGGCGGTCATGACCGCGTCCCCGGCAGCAGCGTGTCGGCGTGCACCATGATCCGGAACGGCATCCGGATCGTGATCGCGGCCGTCTGCGCGGCGTCCACGCCCCAGGCGAGCGCCGAGTCCTCCGGGTTCGCCCCGCTCAGCGCGACCCCGCCCGGCTGGTCGGACGCGCTGAGGAACGCGGGCAGGCTGAAGCTGGCGAGCACCCCCGCGAATACCGTGGAGGCGACCCGGTACCGGGAGATCTCGGTGGGGGCCAGGTCCGGGAACACGCTGCTGACCGCGGACGCAGACAGCGTGCCCTGGCCAACGCCGAACCCGCCAGCGGCGGACAGCACCGCAGGCGCCACGGCGGGCCGCAGCGCAGTCTCCCCGGCGCCGTCGGCCGCTTCGGCGAAGTTCGTCCAGGCCAGGTCCTCCCACTGGGTGACCGGGTCGGTTGACTGCGGCTCGAGGCCGAACCGCGGCTCGGTCGGCTGCTCCTGGAACACGAAGAAAAAGCCGAGCGGTGACGCCGCCGTGCCGCCCACGGCGTCGGCGACCGACAGGTTGAAGCCGAAGAACGTGATGTCCGGGGTCAGCGTGCCGCGGAAGATCGGGAACCGCTCGTCGGTCTCGTCGAGTACGCGGCCGTTGTCTCCGCCGTCCCCGGCCTTCGCCTTGCCCGCGAAGATCACCGTGTTCGGGTAGCGGCGCAGCAGCTCACCGCGGACCAGCAGCACCACGTTGTCCGCGACGACGCTGGTCTGGTTCTCGTTGTCGCCCAGCGCCTGCGACAGCGGCCAGGTGTTGATCGGCGGTATGTCCAGCAGCGCCTCGGCGAGCTGAGCCGGGTTGGTGGGGTCGCCCGCCTGCGGGAGGTAGCCCGACACGTCCCAGAACTGCCGGAAGTAGCTGCCCCGCTGGTCGGTCGGGTAGCCGTTCCACAGCAGCTGGCGGGCCATCTCGTGGTTGAGGCCGACCATGTACGACTCGATGAACGCGTGGTTGCCGACCACGGCCCCGAGCGTGTCCGGCGGGATGAGCTCGACCCCGGGCAGCAGGTAGTCCTGATTGAGGTCGCGCAGCGGCTCGTACATCGGCTCCGGGAACGACGGCGCGGCCATGATCGGCTGGAGAGGATCCGCCGGGTACCAGGGCCCGCCCGGCATCCGGACGATGGATCCCAGCCGGGCGGCAACGGTGGTGGCCGGGTTGAGCCGGCTCAGTACGGTCGCCGACAGTGCGGCGATGTCGAGCGCCGGGCCGGCCGGCGGGTCCGCCGGGATGTCATGCAACGCACCGAAGGCCGGCCCGGCGGCCACCCGGAACTCCCCTCCGGCCTGGGTGTCCCCCGGCACGGTGCCGCCCGTCACCGGCGGCGCGGCCGGCGCCCCGGGCACCGTATCGGTCAGCGTGCCGAACCCGCCGAGCCCAGATGGCGGGGCCATTACCTTGAACGCGGTAGCAGCCGGCGCGGCCTGAATGGCAGCCTCGGTCAGCCCGGCGAAACTCAGCGCCGCCCCGGCCGAGTAGACCTGCTGCACTCTGGCCAGCCAGAAGGCGGCCGCCAAAAGCGCGGTCGCCAGGATGATGGCCACGACGATGATCGGGACGACGGCGGCCAGCGACGCCGTGACCAGGGCGAGCACCACGCCGAGCGCCAGCACGGCCAGCCCGAGTACCGCGACCAGCGCGGGGAGCCAGCGCCCCAGGTGCGCGGTGAGCCAGGTGATCGCCGCGGCGAGCCAGCCCGGCAGGGTCGCGGGCAGGGCCGCCGCCTCGGTGGCGGCGCTGACCTGGTCGATCGAGGTCATGTGGCCCGGCGGCGGGGCCGGCGGAACCACCCGGACCTCGCCCGAGTTGACCCGCCCGAGCAGCGGGATCCTGGCGGCGGGCGGCCCGGTCAGCCCGGAAAGTGTGGCCGCGCGCCGGCCGACCGGGCCGAGCGGCCGGGTGACCTGGCGGTACGCGGCGGAGACCATGCGCTGCGGCACGAGGCTGTCCGTGATCGTGGCGTAGACCGTGCGCGGGCTTGCCAGCATCCGGGCCTGCACCGGAGCGGTGAGCGTGAGCAGCGTGGGAGCGATCGCCGTGGCCAGGTGACCGGTCCAGATCGAGGACATCGCGGAGCGGGACAGCTGGGCAGCCCGCAGCTGCTGGTTCGCCGCCTCGACCCCGGCGACCTGATCCCAGGCCGATGCCATCAGCGCGGTCCGCTGCGCCTGCACGATCTGGGTGCCCATGCCGGCGCCCGCGCGGTTGCGCGGATCCAGGTTGAGCGTGCCCAGCCAGCCGGGCTGCCCGGGACTGACGGACGCGGCGGCCGCCTGCCACTTGCCGTAGAACGGCGGCACGATGTGCGGGTCCTGCGGCGCGGGATTGTCGGGGTCGTCGGGCCCGGCGGCCGCGGTGAGGTTGACCAGCCCGGCCATGGCGGTCTGGAACGCCTGCTGGTCCGGGCCACTCCACGGCGTCGCGGTGGCCGACGCGCTGCACAGCGCGCCCTGCAGGCCGAGCGGGCCGCCCGCGCTCGGGATGCCGGCGCCCGGCTGGTCGACCGCCATCGGCGCGGAGCCCACGTCCGCCGGCAGGATCGTCGGGGTCAGCTTGCGCACCAGCGACTCGAAGTCCCCGGCGTCGCTGGTGCTGAACGAGAACTGGTAGTACACCGGCAGCCGCAGCGGGGCCGCGGTCTGGCTGGTCCATGCCGGATCCGAGCTGTGCAGCCCGCTAACGTCCATCCCGAGGCCGGCCTGGCGGCCGATCTCGAACGCGGGGACGAGGAACGCGGTGTAGCTCGTCTCGGGATCGAGCCGCCGCGGGCACAGCACCCGGGAGATCACCGCGGCCGGGTTCGACGAGATCGTGGCGGTGAGGTCGCCGTCCCCGCTGACCTGTGTGTGCGCCCAGTTCCACGCGTCGTCGAGCGGCTGCAGCGCGCTCATGTCCTGCACGTCGATGGCGGGCAGCGGGTTCGGCGGCACGCTCGGCGTGGTGTACTCGCTGGCCTTGAGCACGATCAGCGTGACGAACGGGCGTAGCCGGTCACCGTTCGGGAGCGCGGGGGTGAACAGCCAGGGGAAGTCGGGGTAGTCGAACTCGATCCCGGCCAGGTAGTTCGGCTCGAAGTTCACGGTCTGGTCGCGCGGCTCGGTCCGGATGACGTGCCGGGGATCGATGCCGATGATGTCGCCGGGTCCGTACAGGTGGACGGTCATCTGCGGCGGACTCGGCTCGCTCTGGGCGGTGCCGCCGACGACGGCCGTCACGTCGATGGTGACGTCCAGCGCCGAGCGGTCGGGCAGGCTGGCGCCGTCCGGCTGGCCTGCGTCGGCGCCGATGCCGCGGCGCAGCCAGGGGTGGAAGTGGAACCTGCCGCCGGGTGACGTCGTCGGTGTGGTCACGCCGCCTGCCCTTCGGGAAGTTCGCAGGCGAGCATGACCTGCAGGCTGCCGCTCTCCGCGGGGTTGGCCGCGAGATAGCTGGCCAGCGCCGCGCTGGCAGCGGCGTGGCTGGCCCCGGCCGCCGGGACGATGTCGGCACGGACCGAGAGGTCGCCGGTGCTGGTGATCACGTAGCTGGCCTGGCCGACGGCCAGGATGCTGGTCGTCGCCGGGGTGACGAACCTGGCCAGCCCGGTATTCTTCACCAGCGACCGCGCGCCGGCGCCGAACTGGGCGCACGCGCTGAGCAGCTCGGGCGACAGCGCCTCGAACCGGTCGAGCACCGAGGCGTGCTGCGGGTCCGGGATGTAGCGCCACTGCATGGTGACCGTCCGCGGCGCGTCGTCGCCGCCCTGCACGGACGAGTTCCCGATGTGCACCCCGCAGTCGAACTCCTGGAAGGCGGGGTCGGAGATCTGGTCGCTGTCGGAGAGCTGCTGGAACTGCCCGGGCGCGAAGAAGTCTGGCACAGGGGAGATCGTCGCCGGGCTGCCGCCGAGCGTGACCGCCGCTATGGAGAACTGGCTGCCGTCGGAGGGCGCGGAGTTGCCGATCTTGGTGACCGGGATGTCCAACGGCACGACCTTCTGGCGCACGGTCAGCTGGCCCATGGGGTGCACGATGATGTCGGTGTCCGCCGGTGGCAGCCCGCGGAGCGTGACCGCCTGCTCGGTGCCCGGCGGGAGCTGCGCCGACCAGCTTCCCGGCGTGGTCAGCGCCGTGTTCAGCTGGGGCAGCACGGCGACCGCTGGCTCGCTGACCCCGTTCTCCGGACCCCAGGTCGCGCTCACGTTCACGCCGACCGAGAAGAACAGGAAGTGGAGGGACGCGGTGCCGTTCAGGTGCCAGGGGCTGACCCCGGACAGCTCGGCGTCGAGCTCGATGCCGAGCAGGGTCGCGCCGTCGTACTGGACGTCCACGCCGGCCGAGAAGTCGATGTCGAAGCCGAACGGGTTGAACGTGAACAGCGCGTCGTAGCCGACGTGGCCGCGCACGGTGAACCCGCCCGCCGAGGCGTAGGCCTGCATCGCCGCGCCGAACTGGAAGCTGTTGGAGGTGACGGCCAGGTACGAGGTGCAGCTGAGCTGCACGACGTCGCCGTCCCCGATGCTCACCGTCAGCGGCTGCATGGCCGGGAACCCGGGCGGGGGCTGGTAGCCGGGGAAGAACCCGCCCATCGACAGCGCGAAGTCCGGGTTGGCGCCCCAGTTCAGCTGCAGCGCCATCGAGCCGGAGAGCTCGTACGCCAGGATGTAGGAGTCATACAGCAGGCCCTCGATCGACAGCTCGTCGGTGCCGAAGTCCAGCGTGCCGAGGATGTCGATCTGGATCTGGATGAGCGCGGCGGTGTCGTCGGGCAGCGCCATGTGCAGGCTGCCGAGCAGCGCGATCCGGACCGGGTCCGGCACCTCCATGAGCACGCCGAGTTCCATCGTGATCAGCGTCGGCGTGCCCCAGCCCACCTCGAGCATCGGGCCGAACACGTAGTGGCCGGCCATCGGCGGGAAGATCGTGCGGATGTCGCTGATGATCTGCGGGGCGTCCGCGACCGGGTCGGGCGGGAAGAGGATCGAGTCGAGATGATGCGCCTGCAGCGCGGCCTGCAGGGCGTCAATCACCATCGTCCGGTTGATCCCGCACAGCCCGCCGACCCCGTTCAGCGTGAACCCGAAGCCGAGCTGGATCGGCGGCAGGTCGAACGTCAGGATGATCAGGAACGAGAACCCGGGCGTGCCGTCGGGGAGCTTGGTGTCCAGCACGCCGATCGCCTTGATCGAGAGCCCGAGCAGGGACAGCTCGACCGCACCCGAATACTCGCCCGTGGCCGGGTCAAAGGAGATGAACCCGCCACCGGTGACGACGCCCGCGTCGACCAGGATGCCGAGCCCGGTGGGTGGCTTGAACGCCAGGTCGAGCTGCGCGGGCCCGAGGTTGCCGGGTGTCAGGCCGAGCGTGGTGATCGCGCCGATCCGCTCGACGGACGCCGAGATCGGGCCGAGCGATCCGCTGCCGGTGACGCTGGTCTCCAGCGCGAGCCCGGTGCCCGACGCAGTGAGCTCCAGGCTGACGCTGTCGAGGACGAACGGGCCGATCGTGGCGTGCACGCCGATGGTGGTGGACAGACCCGCGTTCCCGCCGATGTAGAAGCCGCGGTCGCCAGCCCAGCCGAGCTGCAGGTCGAAGTCGAGCTCGATGTCCAGCCCGGACAGCAGGCTGGCGACGAACCCGTCCGCGTTGGACACCCCGACGGTGAACTTGCCGCCGGTGACCGATGTGCCGATCACGAACGCGCCGCGGCCGAGGCCCGAGCCGGGATCCCAGTGGTACTGGGCGCCGATCGAGGTTGCCAGCGACGCCGCGGCCAGCGTCGCGACGCCGGGGATGCCGATGATTGTCAGCTGCTGGCCAGGGTCCGCCGTCCGGGTGGCCGAGATCTGCAGCGACCCGTTCACGGTGGCTGTCGCGTGTACCTCGAGCTGGCCGGGTGGCAGGACGTCCAGCTCGATGCCCGCGTCGAGCGCGCCGGAGGCGACGAGCTGGAGGTTCCACCCCGGCGGCAGCATGGAGGGAAGTGCGACCGTGGTGCCGTCCGCGATCGCCACGCCCAGCACCGCGGCCAGCCCCTGCGGATTCTGGCCGGTGGTGGGTGAGAACACGAAGGGCAGCACGGTGAGCGTCGTCGTCGCCTGGTCGTAGGAGGACGCGACGCCGAACTCGGTGAACAGGTTGCTGATCCGCTGGAGCATGTCCGCGGCGTTGAGGCTGGCCGTGTTCCAGCCGTACAGGGTGAGCAGATAGCTGGCGGGGTCAGAGAGCAGGCTTCCCGCATTGGACAGGGTCAGGTCGTGCCGCTGGTAGGCGACCTTGGCCGGATCGGCCGGGTCGGGCGGCACGTAATCGAGGTCGGCGATCCCGAGCAGGGTCAGCACCCGCAGCAGCACCGGGCGGTAGCCGTCGAGGAACTCGATGATCACGTACTCGAGCAGCTTCTCGCCGAGCGTCTCGGCAAAGGCGGTCACGTCGCCGGGGCTGACCCCGGACAGCTCGGTGGCCACATCATCCAGCGCGGTGTGCAGGTTCTGCAGCGCGGTGATCACGGCGCCGATCGCCTGCAGCAGCGTGGTGGTGGCGGCGACGATCGCGGCGACGTCCTCGCCCTCGACCGCGCTGGCCAGCGCGGCCAGCGGCGCGGCCAGGCCCTCCACCGCGGTGATTGCCGCGCTGGCGGCCTGGCTGAACTGCGGCAGGCCGCTCAGCGACGACGGCAGGCTGAGGCCGAGGTCGGCGAGCAGGCCGGTGACGTCGCCTGCGGCCAGCCTGGTCTGCAGCGGCTGCAGGGCGTCGGTCAGGGCGCTGGCGAGTCCCTGCAGGGTGCCGCCGTCCTCGGCCGTCATCGCAGCATCACCAGCGCGGCGATCAGCACGACGAGCACGATGAGGACGGAGGCGGCCGAACTGCGGCAGCCCGAGCCGGAACCGGCTGGTGGCGGCGGCGCCTCGGGCTGCACGAAGTTCGTGCCCGCAGCCATCGAAAGGAACGTCCACGCGGCGACGTGGATCTCCCGCTCCAGCTTCGGGTACTGCGTCACGTAGTTGGGCGTGAACCGGCCCTCGTCGTGGTCGGGCCCGTCGGCGGGGTCGCCGCCGACCTCCAGCGTGAAGGCCTGCACCGGGCTGATCGCGGCGCCGCCCGTGGACGGGGCGAACCAGCGGCTGAAGCAGTAGTCATCGCTCGCCCCGGTGGTGACGTACAGCGCGGCGCTCTGCTTCACCGTGTACGTCGACCGCGCCTGCGCGTTCGGGCTGGAGCCGCCGGCCTTGGCCAGGATCTGGTCGCTGATGTGCTGGGCCGCCGCCTCGACGGCCTTTGCGGTGATGGCCGGGATGTACTCCGCGTACCCGGACTCATGCGTGCCGTCGCGCTTGCTTTTCCACGTCGCCTGATTGGTGAAGGTCATGTTCTGGTCGGTGGACTGATCGGTCTCGGTGCCCCACGAATAGAGCACGTCCCGCGAGTACGCGTGAACGTCGAGGAAGTAGCTGATGTCCTTGGCGCGCATCAGGTTCGCGACGTTCTGCGTCTCCGGCTCCGACTCGGCTGACGGCCCGATGTAGCTGTAATCCAGCGGATTTGTCGAGGAATGCACGTCGACATCGGGCAGGCTCATGTTGTAGAAGTCCGGGAAATTCCAGACGACGTCAAAATTCCGGTTGAGGTCGACGCCGATCCCATTCGGGTCGGTCACGCCAGACGGGGCTGGGCGCCGGTTCTTGCGCCACAGCTTTGCCTCACTCTGCTGGTCGTATTGAACGGGGTTCGGCAGGGTGGCCAGGACGTAGTCGCGGCCGTCGTCGTTGACCAGCGGGACGACGTAGATGTCGAGGCTCTCGACGGCCTTGCGCACCCACGGCCAGGGAATGGTGAACGAGTCGTACACAATCCCGGCCACCGGGTCGGTCCATGACGGGTAGGTGATGGCGCTGCTGCCGGCGTAGGCGGCAAGCAGCTTCTCCAGGAAGCTGACCAGCGCGTCCGGCGGCGCCAGTTCCCGCGCGTGCACCCCTCCGGTGATCAGCACGGCCCAGCGCTGCGACGGGCTGGCCGCGGTGGTCACGCCGATCTTCAGGTACCCGCTCGTGGCGCCTGCCCAGCCGGGCTTCCAGTCGCCGGGCGCGGACCGGGTGCACAGCGTCGGGTAGCTGGATGCCAGCGCGTCCAGGTGCGCGGACACCACGGCCGACTTCATGTAGCCCGCCACGGCTACGCCACCCCAGGGCCGCTGTCGATCTGGTCATCGATCGCCTGCCACTGGGCCACTTCGTCGGCGTCGGTCACCAGGATCTGCACGGTGCAGCCGAGCCCCTCAAGGTCAGGGATGTTCGCCTCGGCGATGTGCCCGGTGACTCTCCAGGTCCCGTCCGCGTTCTCGGTTGCGGTATCGGGCGCCAGGGCAAGCGGGAAACTGTCCCCGGTGGCCGGCAGCTGGCCAAGGACGGCCGTGGACCCAGTGATGGAGACCGTAGCCATGGCGCCGTCCTTTAATCAAACGCAACGGATATATCTGAACTTGTACCTGAAATGACCGATTCAAGGTAGAACAAGAACGGCGCCGGTCCGTGGATGGAGCAACGCAGGTAATGGTAAACGAGATTGGCTACCCGTGGAAGATGCCGTGTGCGGCGGCACCGATGCTTGCTTTGGCACAACTAATCATTCTTAACGGCCACCGGCCCGGGTTCTGGGTCTGCATCGGGGGAGCGGGTTCGCCAAGCCAGGGACGGTCCGGTACAGGAGAAAGAGGGGCGGTGCGAGTGACACCACCGAGACCCAGGCCGCGGTGACCGCAAATATCACGCGCACGCCGGCCAGTGCCGTCACCACAGTCATCACCACCACGGCGGCGCCGCCGATTATGACGTACCCATACAGAAATAGTTTTCCCAGGATCGGCACATGGCCGGTGAAGACGGCCTGCGTGATGGCCCTATCGTCCCCGGCCTTCGGCGGTGGCGGCGAAGAGCTTGCCGAGGGTGGCGGCGAGCTGCCGCTGTTCCCGCCCGGTGAGCGGGCTGAGGACGCGCTCGTTGTACTCACCGACGGCCTGGCGCAGGTCTGCGAGGGCCGACCGCCCGGCCGGGGTGATCGTCACCACGTACCTGCGGCGGTCATGGGGATCGCGGGCGCGCTGCGCGTACCGCAGTGCCTCCAGCCCGTCGAGCAGCTCCACCATGTTGCCGCTGTTGATGCGCGCGGCCGTGCACAGCTCCTGCTGGGAGGCCCCGCCGCGGGCGTCGAGGATCATCAGGATCAGGTACTGCTGGGGGCGGATGCCCCAGCCCGCCAGCACGTCCTTGAAGCCGGCGCGCACGGCGGCGCCCACCCGGGACAGCAGGAATCCGGGGTCGGTCATGAGCTGCGCAGGTCCCGCCTGTTTGTTCATCGGATATATGCTATGCCTTACAGTAGCTGTCTGTGACAGCGATTAGCGTCTAGCTCCGGGAGGCGACCGTGAGTCCCGAAAGTACGCACGCCGGGCCCGGGGACAGCCTGGTCCGCGCATCGGACGCCGACCGTGACCGGGTGGTCGAGGCCCTCGCAGCCGCCAGCGCCGAGGGGCGGCTCACCCTGGAGGAGTATTCGGAACGCAGCGATGCCGCGCTGGTCGCGCGAACGCTCGGTGATCTGGCCGGCCTCACCACCGACCTGCCCGCTGCCAGCGTGCCCGCGGTAGCCCACGGCGATGCCGGGGCGGTCCCCGAGGAGATCACCGCGGTACTGGGCAACGAGTCACGCAAGGGCCGCTGGGTCGTGCCGGCCCGCATGAACGTCCGCTCGGTGCTGGGCGACTGCCACCTGGAGATGCAGAAGGCAATCATCGGGCAGCACGTCACGACCATCGATGCGACCGTCCGGTTCGGGTCCGTGACCATCTTCGTGCCCGACGGGATCGACGTGCGCATGAGCGGCCGGGCCGTGCTCGGGGCCAAGTCCTAGTAATACCTCGTAGCGGTTGAGGCCAAGACGTCCTCCTGGTGTGATGACGGGCTTGGTATCCCAGCACACGAGGAGGACGTCCGTGGATCAGG
>Ga0209333_1000759_pt1 | contig 16856 bp, 18 predicted proteins | sample BlaSpr_A8_OM2_O3_FD_187982 | JGI IMG/M metagenome (GOLD analysis project Ga0209333, IMG submission 187982) | Forest soil microbial communities from Thunder Bay, Ontario, Canada - Black Spruce, Ontario site 2_A8_OM2_O3 (SPAdes) (version 2) | ecosystem: Environmental > Terrestrial > Soil > Boreal... | reverse complement strand
CGTGGAGTCAGTCAATACTTCCGGGAATCCGGACACGCTGTTACGCGTCGATCTGCCCGCTCCGGGTGCGGTGTTTGCCACCGCGTGCCCCGCCGGCGAGAAAGCATTCGTCACAGTGAGCTTCTATTTCTACGGCGACACGGCAGCGGCCGTGGTGGCGCGCGACCAGTCCGCCTGGACTGCGTGGATGACGAATCTCTTCCCAGCGTAAACCGGAGGGTCCTCATTCGGCTGAGCTTTGCACGCCTTGAGGTGCGGAGCTTCAGCCCCCACGGCGCCGGGTTGAAAATTCGAGACGACGCATGCAAGATTGACGAAAAACCTCACCGGCAGTCAAGTGCTCAGAATCCTCGCAGGAATTGCCGGTAAGCGCCGCTATTGAACGTGGTCCACGGTACAAAGCCCCTCTCCATGTACAGCTTGTACGCGAAGTCGATGTTCGCTTTGCAGTCCAGCAGGTCCCGCAGGTTCACTCCGGCCCGCTTCAAGTGCACCGTGTTGATCTGGAAATAGCCCCAATCCAGGGTCCCGTCGGAGTTGTAATGATAGATCTCGCAGGCGCCGCGCGGGTTTTCGGCGCGTTGCACCGCTAACGCGACGCGGCATGCCGGTCCGAATTTGTTGCAGGCGTATTGCTGGTACGCCGTCAACCTCCGGCCCAATTGATCCGCCTGGGCCGCGCCTGCCTCCTCCGCCGATATGCGCGGGGCAATGACCACAGGCCATTGGAATCGAATGCGGAACGGCGATTGCAGCGTCACGGTGTATTGGGCCTGCAGCACGACCACGGCCACGCCGATTGCCGTAGCCGAGAGGAAAAGCAGTGCCAAGCGCCTCGCCGGACTTCGTGACGAGTTCGATCGCCGGCCGCGGGCGCGCTTCGGTACTGGGGATGTCAGAGACACAGGATAGCACCGGCGGGCATCCCGCTCCCTGACCCTTCTTCAAACTCTCCACCGGATACTTCGCCGTACGCCGCGTGAACGCGAGGATCGAAATCGTAGTAGTCTTATCCGTGCAGTTCGGGAACACGCCGGCATCGCAGACATACGGCCACGGTGCGCAGGCCCAGTTCATTGGCCGCGCGCAGGATGCGGACCGCAATTTCGCCGCGGTTGAGCGCTAACAGCTTGTTCATGTGTGACGATTTGAGGATACAGCGTTCAGAAGCGCGTCGGTCAAGTGGATCGGTTTCTCGACCCCGTGGCGTAGCGCCCCCGGTCCCTGGGATTATTCTGTATATGGCATACTGTAGGTGTGTAAGTCGAGTTCACCGATGAATTCTGGAATTGGTGGGACGCCCTCTCCGAGGAACAACAGGATGATGTGGCGCATTCCGTTCGGCATCTCATCGAATTCGGTCCCGCCCTCGGTTCCCGCACAGCTCAAAAGTCGGCAGTTCACGTTATGCGCAGATGCGCGAGTGGCGGACCCAGAGCGCTGGGAGGCCGCTGCGAACGCTGTATGCATTCAACCCGCTCCGCTCGGCCATCCTCTTGATCGGGGGCGAGAAAACCGGCGACGACCGCTGGTATGAGAAGTTTGTGCCGGTCGCAGACCGGCTTTTTGAACGACACCTGCTTGAGCTCAAGAAGGAGGGAAGCATTTAATGCCCACTCGCAATTTTCGTGAATTGCTGGAAGCGATGCCGCCTGAGCGGCAGCGGAGGATTGAGAGCCGGTTCCGGAAGAGTCTGGCCGCAATGCCGCTCGATCAATTGCGCAAGGCGCAGCACATGACGCAACTGCAACTCGCCGAGATTCTCGGCGTCAATCAGGGAGAGGTTTCGAAGATTGAGCACCGGTCCGACATCTGCGTCAGCACCCTGGCCGATTACATTGAAGCAATGGGCGGCCAGCTCGAGATCCGCGCGGTGTTCAAAGATCGAAAAGTGCGGATCACGCAGTTTGAGGAGTTGGCAAGCTAGGACGGGTCATGGAGACAATGTTCACGGCGCCTTGAAAGAGCACCCATTCCGCGCGGGTTTGGACGCTATGAGCCACTCCTTCGAGATGCCGACGACCCCTCCTTGTCGACTACTTCCGGATTGCCGACTATTCACTCGGGAAAGACCCACATTCCGTTAGAGGCCATTCACATCAACTGGCGCGAGCCGTACACGGCGAAAGAGTTTGCCAGGAACCAGCGGCGCCCCGAGGTCCTTAAGATGAAGCTGTGTGCCGTCAGCAGGAATCGAGCGCCGGGCCTCGCCAATGACCTTCACTGAAGCTTCGGTCGCGCCGCCGGTCCAGCGAAAATACAATAAGCATATCCCGAGCGGATGCCGGAGAGCAACGCGGGCGGAGAATGATGGCGACCAGAAGCCTTCGGGCGGTTACAACGAGGGGACCTTCGCAGGCGTCGGATGCGTACACCATTATCTGCGTGACTCGGATGCGGGACAATGTGTCAATGAAGGCATCAGACTTTGCCCGCTTGAGCGAGCCGTACGGGAAAGGCGAATGTTCGACTAATGATCGGGCCGTGTCGGCGCTCGGCCTTCCCATGCGGCGATGGAGGGAACTGGATGCCCTAATCCTTGACGATTTTGCAGAGCACAGTCCGTATGGGATCGGGTGGTGGGCACCGCATCCTGGCACCAGCCGCCGGATACCGATCAGCGATCAGTTATATGCGTGCGTCGCCAGTCTATCAGCAAACATGATTGAGGCTGCGCTGCAGGCTTGAATATCAGGATTGTGCCGAACGTGATAGCGAGCGGTATGCAGATATCGTGCAAAACCGTGACGGGCAGTTTGATGTGGTTTTACCGCGCCCCCGCAATGCACTGGAAGAACTCGGCCGTGAAATGGTCGTCATGCACATCGCCGGCATGGCGCGAGCGCTCTCCGCGGCATTGGACTGTCTGGCGGGCGCGATCATCGGCGTGATTGCGATTCCTACGCCGATTCTTACTGCCGATCTCGGCAGAAAGATTCGGGAATTCTTCACAAAGATCGGCCAAGGTACGACTGACGGAGAGAAGGTGCAGGCCGACTTCTATAGGAAATTCAGCGAAGTTATCGCATCTGTCGGCCCGGATGGATGGCTGCAATGGGCGCTGGATTTCAGAAACATGCTCGTTCACCGCGGACGTAGGCTTGAAAGCGGCCAGTTTGTTCCGAAGCTACCTCAGATACTTGGCCCGGATGGAGATCAGGTGTTGCGCGCCCGCCGACTGACCTATCTTCCCAGAAACCCGAGCATGTCTGACGTTGAGGTCTGGCGAGAGACACCGATGACGTCAACCCGAGATCCGCTTCAAACGTTGGTTCTTGCCGAGGACGCCGTTGAGACTCTTGGGGGCTTGATGGACAGCACGAAAGCAATGATAAGCGAGACCGCGAAGCTCCTCATCGACGTATGGAAGTGGCGTCGAGATAACCCGCAGATTCTTACGCAGCCAGCCGCGCAGTGGCCGAAGGGCGCCACGACTGCGCCATCGTCAGTATTTCAGGGGTACGCACCACGCTCGCGGGACCTATCTTCCTCGATTGTTTCTATTCACCCGGTCGTATGGCGGAGGTTTCTCGCGGCCTCGCTGGATGATGCGTCACGATCGCAATGGGAGACGTTCGACTAACTTCAACCTGCGCTTCAGTATGGGTATTGTCGGCCTTGCACTCGCGGGCCTTCAACTCAAAACGATATCCGAGAGCGAGTCCCAGGTCTGCCAGCGTGTGGATCGTCATATTTCGCGATCCGCTAAGGAGTTGAGTCACATAAGCTCTCGACTTGCCGATTGCACGCGCAAGTTGAGCCTTGTTCATTTTCCTCCCGGTCATCAGATGCGCGATCATTTCTGCGGCGTCAAAAGCCAGAGATTCTCTTTCGTAGAGGAGACGCCTCTTGTCGTCGGCGATAAACTCCTGGAACTTGTCGCTATGAATCGTCGCGGCGTTCGCCTTCTTGTTGCTCATTCTCATTGTCCTCATCTCGGATACGTTCCGCGCGCCTAAGTTCAGCGGGCGGCATCTTGTCTTTCTTCTTAATAAAACCGTGTGTTATTACCACAATGGCATCGGTCCTGAAGTAACACGGCATGCGGATTTGATGGCTCTTGAACTCGAAAAATGTCTCCGACACTTTCTTGAACTTCTCTTCATTACGAATCGCGCCGTGATCCCCCAAGTATTCAAAGAGCTTATTGAGCTTCGCCTTGTCTGTGTCCATCAAGGCATCGTAAAATTCTTCTCCGGGCGAAGTCCTGTCCAGGCAAACCGCATATGCTATCCCGTATCGATGTCCGTTATAAGCGAGCGGTCTCCGCATTCAGCCACGCCTTCATGTTAACATTAATATAAACAATGGGCAGGCCCCTGTCAAGCACCGGACGTTAACAAAAATCGGCAAGGGCACTGGTGCTGTATTATTGCCGGGATACCCCTAGTCCTGTTGGATTCGCCGTCCGATAGTTTTCCGGTCAATTCCGCATACGGGAGCGCTGCTCCTAATTCGGACAGGTAACGGTGCAGGCTTGGTGGAGGCTGCCTATAATGCCCGCTTCAGAGGGCCCCAGTACCCGTCAATCGTCCTGGTGTGGACATCGCCCCGGACACCCTCCTTTGCTATGTGATCGCGTCCGCAGCGATCGTTACGTTGTCTTTGATTTTCTCGACTACGCCCTTCAGCATCCATGCACGGGAACAAAATTGCAGCCAATTGTTCTGAAAGGGAGCCCGGACTAATCCTTATAAGTCAGATAGCCATCTTCCCGAACGGCGAGAGGCAAGTCCATATGCTGGAGCTGTGCTTATCCTTGGACTGCATCACGGCCGCCGCCACGCCGATTGCGGTAGCCGAGACGCGGGCGCGCTTCGGAACAGGGGATGTGAGAGACACAGGATCGCACCGGCCGACATCCCGCTCCCTAACCCTTCTTCAAATTCTCCACCAGATACTCCGCCGTACGCAGCGTAAACGCGAGAATCGAAATCGTAGTAGTTTTATCCGTGCAATTCGGAAACACGCTGGCATCGCACACGTATAAATTAGGAACGTCGTGCGCCTGTCCGAAGCGATTCGTCACAAACCGCTTGGGATCGTTCCCCATGCGCAGAGTTCCCGTCTCATGCAAACTGGTGCCCGGCGTATCCGGCTCCGCCGCGGCCCCCAAATATTCCGCGCCGCTGGCACGCAGCAATTGCTCGCAGGAATGCTTGCCGTGTTCCCACATCAGCAGAGTATTCTTATCCCATGCAAAATGCAGCCGCGCGGCCGGGATGCCGTAAGCGTCCTTCACCGCCGGATCGATATCCACATAGTTCGAATCGCTGCGCTGCGTGGGCGCCTGAATGTAAAAACTGACCGGCGTAGGATAGCGCCGCTTGATCTGGCGCTTGTAATCGCGGCCAAAACCTTCGATCTCGTCGAAGTACCAGGGAAACTCGCCGCACCCGCCGTCCGGGTAAACCGAATAGCCGCGAATGAACTTCTCCTGGCGCGGGTTGTCCAGATTCTGCCAGCGCGGCATCCAGGCCACCGTACTCGAAGAGACATTATCGGGAAAGCTCGGCTGCCCCAGCAGTTGCGGAAAATAGCCGCGCGCCGTGGTGCCGTACAGATGGTCGCACAGGTTGCGGCCGGCTTGCCCGCTCGAATTGGCGATTCCATCCGGCCAATGACGCGACTTCGAATTCAAAACAATGCGCGCGGACTCCACGCACGATGCCGCCAGCACCACGTTCTTGCCATACACCTCGAACTCTTGCCTGGTATTCCGATCGATATAAGCCACGCCTTTCGCGCGGCCATTCTCATCCACCAAAATATTCTTGCAGAGCGCATTGGTGCGCAGATCCAGGTTGCCGCTCTTCTCCGCCGCGGGCAGAAAGAACCACGGCGTTGAGAAAAATGCGCCCACGTCGCAGCCTTCCGTGCAATTCGCGCAGTAATGACAAGAAGGGTGACCGGCATGCGGCACAGTAAGCTGCGCGATGCGGTCGGGCAGATACGGAATGCCGACCTTGCGCGCGCCGCTCTCGAGAATGCGATCGATGCAGCGGAAGTTCATCGGCGGCAGATACTCGCCGTCCGGATTGCTGGGGCGGTTCTGAACCGTGCTCGCGACACCAATCATGCGCTCCACGCGGCTGTAGTAAGGCGCGATTTCCGCGTACGTAATGGGCCAATCGACATCATATCCGTCGCGGCTGGCCGCGCGGAAATCGATATCGCTGAAACGCGCCGACGACCGGCCCCAGAAGTTGGTTTTGCCGCCAACGGCGAAGCAGCGCCGCCAAGTCCATTCGGTTCCCGGAGCCGTGGTGAAAACGATCTCGTGCTCCCAAATGCCCTCGGTGTACTCGTTATCCATGTAGCCGATCCATTTCTTGCGCTTGGCCGGCTCGCCAAACCCGCGGAACGGCATATCGTAGGGTTGTCGATGGTTGCGGAAGTCCGTGCCCGGATTCAGGCGGCGGCTGGCGTTGAGTGCGCAAACCTTCGCGCCCGCCTGGCAAAGGGTGTGAATGGCCATCCCGCCGCCCGCGCCTGTCCCAATCACAATTACGTCGTAGATCCGATTTTGCATTTCAGACTCTCGGCGGCGGAAGGCGCCGGTGTTCCGGATCGCCGGTATGCGGACAAGCCGGAGACTCCGTATAAAGCCGCAAACCGGGATAATCCAACTCACTCAGCCCGGCGCGGCTGGTGTAGTAGCCCATCACCGTGTAGCGCCGAATCAGGCGGAAGAACGCTCGCCCCTCGATGTCTCCTTGCGCCGGGCTATCCCGATATGCGACCCTCTTCAGAATCTCGGTTTGCCGCTCGAGTGAGAGTCCGGCAAAGCCTGCGCCATGGCTCTTTTTCGCGGTAGCATCCAGCCATTTCAGGCCGTCGCGCATCGGCTGCCGGATCTCTTCTTCGCCATGCGCCGCCAGGAAGTCGATGAACTCACTAACGCCCGCCTCTTGGGCGCCGGGGCTTTCGTCCGGGGGAATGATCAGGCCGGTCAAAATATCGATTGTGCGATATTCGGAAGCCGAAAAATACGATGGCTGGTAGTTCGCTACGCGCGGCGGCGGAACGGCATTGCCCGCATGCTCATGCTGTTGGCCAAATGCCCAGCGGCTGAAGCCCGGGAACTGGCTGACAGCGGCGGCCTTGGCAAGCATCTGCAACACCGCCCGTCGATCCGATCCTTGATTCGCCATTCTAGCCCGTTTCGAGTTTACCAAAGCGCACGGCAATCGATCGGTCACACATCGAGCGGAATAGGGCCGTCTTTAGTTTCAACAGATTGCACGGCTTGGTAACGCGCGGCCCAAAATCGCATGGTTATGGTGAATATAGAGAGGTTCCGCATAACGGCGGAAGAAAGCTAAATGTCACAACCACAACCGGCACAACCGAATCTACCGCAATATCCCATTTCAGCACTGGACCTTTTTCCGGTCTATGCTTCGCGCGCCGCGTACCAGCAGGCCACCACCAACCAAGCCCCGCCCTTCGACCCAACCCGCCCTCCGCAGTATTGGGAAGATCTGTCGCAGGCCGGAAAATCGGGCACTGTGACCTATTTGATCGTGGACACTACCGATGCGGCGACCGGTTACCTGGGGCAGTTGACCATCACCGCGGCAGCGGCGGCCAGCGTCAATCTTCCCGGCGTTTATACGTATCCGGCCTACGTCTCCGCTCCCACCGATGCGATCGAGGTGGGACCGTTCGGAACCGTAGGAGCGGCTTCACCGAATATCGTGTGTCTGCAAGCCGACGCGCAAGCGGTGGCCAACGCCATCGCGCCATTATTTCCCGGTCTCACTCCCGTCGTCGCGCAGGTAACCAGCGGCGCGTATTACTACACCTATGGCGTGGACCCGCGCCGCGTGTGGTATATCCAAGTGGGGACCCAGAGCTTCATCGCGCAAAGCTTGATCGAGGCTCAATATTCGCACGGCGTCGGCTACCCCGGATCGTTCCAGCTTCAAAACGGAGCGGTGACCTGGGTGGCGGGAACACCGGTCACGCAGCCGCCGGCTACACAAGCATCCGTGGCGATTCCGATCCGGCAGCTCCTGCCCAACGAGCAAATCCTATCGGTCACCGGGCCGTTCCCAGGCGACGCTCCCAACTGGATGGTCGAGCGCACGGATCTGCCGCAGCCGACGGCGCCCGAGACCGACGCCCAGCAATTCGCGGACTTGAAAGCGATGCTTACGGCCATCCAGGGAACCCTGAACACTCTCGCGGCGAAACAGTAGATGCAGTGGGGCGGGCTTGGCCCGCGCACTGGTCTGCGCGGGCCCCCCCGGATCCGCCATCAGCTTATAAGAAGACGAGAATTGGAATCAAATGCACCCATCGCACATCTCTCCTCACGTCCAGCCCATAGCGGAGCCGCTGCACGTCATCACCGCGGTTTTCAACCCGGACAGGTTCCGCACCCGGTACATGCACTACCGCACCTTCGAAGACCACATGCGCGCCTCGGGGGTTGTGCTGCACACCGTCGAGCTTGCCTTTGGCGACAGGGCTTTTGAAGTAACGGACGGCGCAAATCCGCTTCACATACAACTGCGCACGCGGCACGAGATGTGGTACAAGGAGAACCTGCAGAACATTGCCGTACGCCGCTTGCCGCTGGACTGCAACTACTTCGCGTTCATCGACGCCGATTTCCACATGACCCGCCCGGACTGGGCGTATGAGGCGCTGCACCTGATGCAACGCTATCCGGCGGTTCAACTCTTTTCGTCCTATTCGACGCTGCGGTCCGATTTCCGCCACGAGAACGCTATGCCCAGCTTCATGCGCGCCTGGCACGATGGCAAGCGGCCGCCTCCGGACGGGGCCGGCTGGCTGGGCGCGACAGGGGGGGCGTGGGCGTTTACCCGGCAGGCATACGATATGCTCGGCGGACTACTCGACACCGAGATCGTCGGCAGCGCGGACTGGCACATGATTTTCGCTTTGGTGGGCGTCGAAGATCCATACGTTCGAAAGAACATGGTGTCCACGGGCTACTGCGCGACGCTGCGGCAGTGGGCCGTGCGCGCCAAACTGCTGAATTCCAGGATAGGTTGTTTGAATAATCACGCAATCCACTACTATCATGGGCCGATAAATCAGCGTGGGTACGAGTCCCGCTGGCGGATAATCACGCGGCACAATTTCGACCCATCCACGGACTTAGTGCGCAACTCACAGGGCCTGTGGCAGTTCGCCGGCAACAAGCCGGAGATGGAGAACGAGATCATAGCTTACATGGAGGGCCGCGGCGACGACCTCGCGCCGCCTTCTCCCAGCCCGCAGAAATCCGAAGCCAAGCCGGCTGTCCCGCCCTACACGACAGCCTAGGAGAGGCGTCGTGGCCTGTTCCCTGGACTGCGCTGGCTTTAGCCCATTGCCGCAGCCTCCTGCCGCGGATACCTCCGCCGGTCTGCGGAGCCGGAATATGGGAATCGGCGCAAACTGGGCCGATTGACAATCGGCCCGCAGGTTGCCAACCTGCCCCACAAAGCAAATTGACCCACTACGCAATCATGCCCCATTTCTGAATTGGGGAAATATGCGGAATTCGCCCCGGCGGCATGCCGACGCATGCTAACTTCCGGCTTCGCGATTTAAGGTGCAAAGCATACCCCGACTGTGGTACATATAGGTTTGCGGCATTGGGCAGGTTTCCTGACCTGTCCTTGCCGGGCGTTCGGCCTTTCCACAGACCCCCTCCGGTAACCCGGTATCGACAACGGTAGCCTGAACATCCGCACCGCTGACCTGGTGATCGATCGGCAATGCGCGACAAACCGGACGCTCCCCTGGCATGGAGCCGGGCTTGGATATTTGTTGTTGAGATTTGTCTCGCCTGCGATTTTTGGAGTACCCAATTCCCCATGGACAGCGATCGAAAGTACCGACAGCAGGGTTACATGGACTCGGACCGCTCGGATTTCAGAGACCGCCGCGGCGGCGACGAGCGTCCCCGGACCCCAGGCCCTAAGCCACCGCTCGACATCACCGGTCCGCGGTTGCCGCGCCTGGTGCAGGCGGTTACCGCGGCCCGCTGTTTCAGTTGTTCCACGCAACTGCCGAACGGGATCGACTGGACCGGCAACTGCCCGAAATGCAACACTCCGCTGCATTGCTGCAAGCAATGCACGCATTTTGAACCATCCACGCGATTTCAGTGCATGAAGCCGATTCCGGTGCGTATCCCGCTGAAGGACAAAGCCAACGAATGCACGCTGTTTCAGCCGCGGGTCACGGTGGCGCGCGATGGCAACGCCTCCGCGCCTCCCAGCCCGATTATGGATACGCCCAGCTCGCCGGACGCCGCCCGCAATGCGTTCGACAAGCTGTTTAAGAAGTAGCCGCGTTTCAGGGCGTCTGCTCGGCATGCGGCGCGGTGGTCTTCAGGTGTTTGTAGTATCCCAGGTCTTCCCCGGTTAACAGCTTCGTTGCGTATATGATCTGCCCTGCATGGCCGGAGAAGTGTTCCACCACGTGGTAGATGGCTTCGAGCACTGTTTCGTCGTAACTCTGCACGGTGAGATGTTCCGCGAGACGTTCCGGCGTGAGCGCTTCAATGACGGCCACTGCCTCATCTACGGTACCGCGAAGATGCTCTGCCAGACCCGGCCTCGCGAGACCGCCCCGAGCTGCGAACTCCGCATCGCGTTGGCGGATATCCGGCTGCCCGCCCACGCCGGCAACGATCCATTGCCGTACGTTTCCGCTCAGATGCAGCACCAAGTTGCCTACGGCGTTTTCGGTTTCCGCGCCGCGCGCCCAGATCTCCTCCTCGGTCAGACGGCTCAGGCAATCTTCAATGCGGCCGCTAAGCTGCCGCAGCTTGCGCGCGGAGAAATCGAGGAACATGCGATCCGAGGAATCCATACCCAGCCAGGATAGCGTGGAATCACCCGGGGCAGGCGCTGCGCCCGCCAACGTCTCTGCGGAGACCGAACGAAAGACCGGACTCAGTCGACCTTAGATTTGCGGACTCGTCGGCCTCTTGGATAGACGGACATGAAGGGCGTTGTTCGGCGAAGGGCAGACCGAAGCGGCCGCTCAGGGCTCCGTTATGAGCCTACGCAAATTGACGGCGTAAATCCGCTGATCACCGGGGCTTGGCATCCAAGGGGCGCCGCAGTTACCACAAAGGAATTTCAGTTGATTGGCTTCGGCGAGTACGAGGAAGTTGGCGTAGTTCGTACCCTGTGCCGAGTTCGCGCCGGGGGGAGCGACACGTGAGTACTAACCACACGCCCCAAGCGGCACTAACCAAAGGTAGCGCTGACCGGGGCAGATTTCTCGGGCACAATCAACCCAGAGCGAAGGGACTGCGAGTTACGCCGGCCTTACTCATTAGGGATGTTCACCTCGGTATAGCTGCCGGGCGTAGCCGCATTCACGGCGGCGGCAATGATATCGAGGTGCAGCCGAACAAGCGGCCATTGCGGCGTGCTTAACACCACAAGGGCTATGCGGCGGCCCGTTAGGTTCTGTTGATGACGGATATTTTTGTCGGCGGTAAGAAGCACATCGAAGCCGGCGCGCTCCGCTCCGGCCAGCGGGTCGCCGTTGGTCAGATTATCCCACCCCTGGTCTTTGGCTTTTGTAACGGTGTGGCCCGGAAGGAACCGGGCAATGCCGCGAGGCGTTACATGGTCAAAAAGTGTGCGCATCCGCGGGAGTGTCGGCGGCAGGGATGGCGAAGGGAAGCGGGTCAAGGCTACGTGCGGCAAATTCAAGTACCGCATTAATCTGTTCCCGCGTGATGTCGAACTGCTCGATGATTTCTTCGATGGTGGCTCCGGCTTCAAGGTTTTGAAATACGGCGGAGACGGGCATACGGGTATCGCGAAACACCCATGCTCCACTCAACCGTCCCGGTACGCTTCTACGGCGGGGCATTGGGACCAGTCCAGAGTTGCGGTTGCCATGACCTGCGCTCCTTCCTTGAGAATACACTGTTTGCGTTACCGCGCGGGGCGCCAGCATGCTAGATTATTCACAAATGACAAGACCAATGACGATGGGAGTAATTGTCGGGAATCGCGGATTCTTTCCCGACCATCTCGCCAAAGAAGGGCGCGACGAAATGATCAAAGCGCTCACGGCCGCGGGCATCGAGCCGCTGGTGCTCGGCCCCACCGACAGCAAGCACGGCGCCGTGGAAACGCGCGTGGAATCGCGCAAATGTGCCGACCTGTTTCGCGCCAACCGCGACCGCATCGACGGCGTGATCGTCACCCTGCCGAATTTCGGCGAGGAGCGCGCCATCGCCGATACGCTGCGCCTGGCCGATCTGAACGTCCCGGTGCTAGTGCAAGCCACCCCGGATTCCGCGTCGAAGATGTCCATCAAGTTCCGCCGCGACAGCTTCTGCGGCAAGATGTCGGCGTGCAATAACCTGACGCAATACGGCATCCCCTATTCCATCACCACGCAGCACACCGAGGCGCTGGATTCCGATCTGTTCCGCAAAGATCTGGAGTGGTTCGCGGGCGTCTGCCGCGTCGTCAAGGGCCTGCGCCGAGTGCGCATCGGGGCCCTGGGCGCGCGCCCGGCGGCGTTCAATACCGTGCGCTACAGCGAGAAAATTTTGGAGGCGCACGGCATCTCCATCGAGACCGTGGACTTGACCGAAATCCTGGGCCGCATCCACAAAATGAAGGACGATGACGATGCCGCTCAGGCGAAGCTAGCCGCCATTAAAAGCTACGTTTCGACGGGCGGAATTCCGGACGAATCGCTGATCAAGATGGCCAAGCTCGGCGCGGTGGTGGATCACTGGATGAAAGAAACCGAAGTGGTGATGAGCGCCGTCCAGTGCTGGACAGCCATTGAAGAATATTTCGGCGTGGTCCCCTGCACCGTCATGAGCATGATGAGCAACGATCTGCTACCCAGCGCTTGCGAGGTGGATATCTGCGGCGTGGTCGGCATGTACGCGTTGCAGCTTGCCTCCGGCACCCCCAGCGCGCTGCTCGACTGGAACAACAACTACGGCGAAGATCCCGACAAGGCGGTCTGCTTCCATTGCAGCAACCTGCCCAAACATTTCTTCGCGGATGTGCGCATGGACTTCCAGGAGATCATCGCCGGCACGGTGGGCAAGTTGAATACTTTCGGCACCTGCGTCGGCAGAGTGAAGGCCGGGGCTATGAGTTTCTGCCGCGTGTCCACCAACGACAGTACCGGGAAGTTGCGTTCATACGTTGGGGAAGGCGAGTTTACGAACGATCCGCTGGATACATTCGGCGGCGCCGGCGTGGTGCGGATTCCGCGCTTGCAGGAACTGCTCCGGTATATCTGCCTGGGCGGCTGGGAGCATCACGTGGCTGCGAATTTTTCCACGGTTGCGGGGATGGTGCATGAGGCGGGGTCGCGGTATCTCGGCTGGGATATGCACTGGCATAAGAATTAGGCGCCGGCGCTGCGCAGCGCCCGGGCCACCGCTGCTGCGATATCGACAGACCCCGGCGTGTCGCTGTGAACGCAAATCGTCTGCACGATACCTTCGCTGGCCAAACGCAATGCTTGGGCGGCCGCATCGAGCGGATCGGTAATCAAAGCATCGGCGTATTTGCGCGACCGCAGGCTGCCGTCTGGCTCATAGCGGCGGTCCGCGAACCCTTCGGCCGCCACGCGAAAACCCATTTCGCGCCAGACGTCCAGCATCGCGGACCCGGCCAGCCCCACCAGCACCAGATCCCGGCCTCCGAACCGGAGCACGCCCTCGCCAATGGCGCGCGCCACATCCGGATTCTTCGCCGCAACGTTGTATAACGCGCCGTGCGGCTTCACGTGCGTAAGATCGCCGGCGATGGCGGCCAGCGCGCCGATCTGCCCGTACACGGTCTGCGCGATCTGTTCCGCCGATAGAGCCATCTCCACCCGTCCGAAGTTGGCGCGATCCGGATAACTCGGGTGCGCGCCCACCGCGACGCCGTGGTTCCGCGACATCTCCACGGTTCGCCGCATGGTGGCAGGATCGCCCGCATGTCCGCCGCAAGCCACGTTGGCCGATGTGATATGCGCCATCAACGCTTCTTCAAGCGCCGCATCCGCCAGTTCGCCCAAGTCGCAATTCAGGTCGATGGTCTTATCGGCGTTCATCTGCGTTGATCGGCGGCCAAATGCCTTTACCAAGCGTCGCGATTAACGATGCGGATGCGATACAGCGGCTTGTCGCGTTCAGCCGGGTCCATCTCGTAAGTCTGTTCCGTCTTCGCCGCATCGTAATCGCGCCAAAGCCACGCCAGCGATTCGGGCAGATCCAGCGCGGCCTGCGCGCTATTATGGGCCGCCTCGCCAAAACGAAAGTGGAAATCGTAGGCCTGCATCTTCAGCGAATTAGCCAGCTCGACCGCCTGCAACGGCCAGCTTCCGAATTGATTCTCGATGTCGTCCATCCCGTCGCTCTGCCAGATCCGGATGTTCTTCCGCGGCGTCTTGCGAATCAGGAACGGATAGACGTTCGCGCCATCCAAATTTTCTTCCGGATGCCATTGCAGCGCCGTATAGCTGCCGATGGTCGAATGTACGCGGCTGAATTTCTCCGGGAAATGCCATGCCACATTGAGCGCGCAAATAGCCCCCGAAGACTCGCCCGCGATGCCGCGCGAATAACCGTCCGCGCGCAGTTTATAAGTCTTCTCGACCTCCGGCAGCACCTCTTCCAGCAGATAGCGGCCGAACCGATCCGACACCGTATCGTATTGCACGCTGCGCATGCGCGGCCCGGTTCCCGGCGAGATCATCACGTGGATCATGGGAGGGATCAGCTTCTGCGCCACCAAGTTCTCGGTAACGGTGAACATGCGCAAGGCAGACAGGTCGCCGTTCACGAGGCCCTGCCCATCCTGCCAGACCATCAACGGCGCCGGTTGCGCGGGGTCAACTCCGGGCGACACGTAAACCCAGTAGTCGGCAGTGGAGCCTTCGTAGATCTTGCTCGCAATCGTATGTTTCCCGGAGAGCGTGCCCTTCGGGACGCCGGGCTTCGGATAGGAATCCGGGTTGTATCCGGCCACGTCGCGCCTGGGAAACAGCGTTTTGCCGTCGGCGTGGAACTCGTAGGAATGCGTCACGCCGGTGCGCATCTTTACCAGGCGATACCAATATCCGGAGTCCGGCAAGCGCGCCATCGCGGCGAGCGGTTGTGCATCAATCGATATAGCCGGCTCTTTGGCGGTCTCCGCGATGAACAGGAAATCCTGTCCCCACACGAGCGCCGTGCCCTGATTTTTCAGGTTGGGGAAGTCTGTGGCGAGCAATGCCTTTAGCGCGGGCGGGTCGCTCCGCGCCGCTTCCACGATAGCCTGAAGAGGATGCGTTTGCGCCCACATCGCAGCCATCGAAATAGGCACCAATACCGAGAATTTGATCATTTCAAGCCTGACGTTTTATCGGCGTTCATCGGCGGCCAAAATCCTCACTACCCGGAAGCCCACATTATGCAGCCGGCTCACGGGGAACTCGAAGTTGCGCGCCGTGACGCGGCAGTACTTGGCGGGATCCAGCCAACTCCCTCCGCGAAAGACGCGATACGATCCTGAAGCGGGCCCGTGCGGGTCGGACGCCGGGCTCTCCGCGTAGTAATTCAGGCCATACCAATCCTGCACCCACTCCGCCACGTTGCCCAAGGTATCGTACAGGCCGCGCGCGTTGGGCTGTTTGCCGCCGACCGGCTGTGTGCTGTCCCCGGAATTGTCCTTATACCACGCCCGCTCGGCCAAGCCAACTGAATCGTCCTTGCAGGCGTATTCCCACTCGGCCTCCGTGGGCAGCCGGTACGTGTGGTCGCGATCGCGCGCGTTGAGCCGCGCGAGAAACACCTGGATGTCGTCCCACGAGACGCTCTCCACCGGCAGCGACGCGCCTTTGAAGTGGCTGGGATTGCTGCCCACGGTGGCGCCTCCCGGCGTAGCCCGTACGGCTCCGGCTTTGGCGTGCGGGTCGAGCATTACCGTTTCCCACTGCGCTTGCGAAACTTCGAATTTGCCGATCTCGAAATCCTGGCTGATGCGCACGCGATGCACGGGCGACTCATCGGCTTCGCCGCTGGCCGATCCCATCCGGAACTCGCCCGCGGCAATGCGCACCATGCCGCTGCCATCCAGCACCGCCGTGAGGCCGTAGGCGGCGGGCTCCTGCTGGGCGCGCAACCGGGGCAACGCCAGCGCCGCAGCCGCGGCTGCCAGAAAACGCCGCCGGGGTAACCGCGACTCGAATTCAAACGCCATTTCAGAGGTATTATAAAACAATAAGCCATTCGGAACCGGGGAGGCACTGCCACTGAGACTACGGATCATTGCGACTGCGTTAGCCCTCGCCGGTTCATTGCGCGCCGCGGATGCCCCGCCAGCCGATTTCGATTCGGCCGTGAAGCCGGTGCTTTCCAAGACCTGCGCCCTATGCCACAACGACAAGCTGTCGTCCGGGGGCCTGAACGTCAAGCTGTTAATGTCGCAGGATTCGATCGCGAATTACCGCGACGGTTGGGAGACGATTCTCGACAAGTTGCGCGGCGGCGAGATGCCGCCTAAAGGCATTCCGCGCCCGCCCGAGGCGCAGATGCAGGCGCTGATCCACTACGTGGAGGGTGAATTCGAGAAGGCCGACCGCAATATCAAACCGGACCCTGGGCACGTCACCGCGCGCCGCCTGAACCGCAGCGAATATTCGAACACCGTTCGCGATCTGCTGGCCGTGGATTTCCGCGCCGATAAGAACTTCCCCACGGACGACTCCGGCTACGGTTTCGATAACATCGCGGACGTACTGACCATTTCTCCGGTGCTGATGGAGAATTACGTGGACGCCGCCGAAGTCATAGCCTCGCGCGCCATGGGGGCCGATCCGCTGCCGAAGAAGCCGCTCGAAGTACAATACCACTCGAAAGA
>Ga0209333_1000758_pt1 | contig 16857 bp, 16 predicted proteins | sample BlaSpr_A8_OM2_O3_FD_187982 | JGI IMG/M metagenome (GOLD analysis project Ga0209333, IMG submission 187982) | Forest soil microbial communities from Thunder Bay, Ontario, Canada - Black Spruce, Ontario site 2_A8_OM2_O3 (SPAdes) (version 2) | ecosystem: Environmental > Terrestrial > Soil > Boreal... | reverse complement strand
GATAGCAGCTCCGGCGTCAAGAATCGGCGCCAAACGACAGGTCGGGTGTATACTCGCAAGACAGGGAGGGTGCGATGCACGCGAAGCTTTGGCTTCTTCTGGGCGCCTTATTCCTGCCGTTCAGCACCCCTAGCTGACCCCTAGCTGGGCCGGCGCCTTTTCCTTTAACGGTGTCTTCGCCGAAGACGATAACGAACTGTTCTTCACCTTCTCGATATCGGCCGGAACCACGGTGACGATGCAGACGTGGTCGTTCGCCGGTGGCACGGATGCGGCCGGTGAAGCTATCGCGTCCGGTGGCTTCGAACCGGTGCTTTCGTTATTCGACACCTCGCCTTCAGCCAACCTGCTGGGGGTGGACCAGGGCGGTGTGGCTCCCTCCGGCTGTCGGCCGCGGAACCTCGATCCCGCCACTGGATTCTGTTTGGACGCCTACCTCCAGGAGGACTTGCCGGCGGGGTAGTACACCGTCGTACTCACCGAATACGACAATTTGCCGATCGGTCCGGCGCTGGCGGACGGCTTTCTGCGAACGGGCCAGGGGGGACTTCACCGGACCTGAGTTTCTGGGGCAGCCAGGCTCGTTCATGCTGGTAAACGGCGACCAGCGCACCGACCAATGGGAGCTCGATATCACGGGCGTCAATAGGGCCAGCCAAGCCCTGGAGCCTGCGACGGCAGGACTCTTGGGGATGGGTCTGGCTTTGTTAGTCGGGGCCGGCGTCTGGCGAAGGCGGCAAAGCTCTTGGCTCCTGGCGACGGCGGTGCTTTTCGTGCTCCCGTTTTCCAGTTTCGCCGCCACGACCAGCGTGGCCGCGGATACCTATATCAGTGCCACAAACCCCACGCTAAACATTCGGTACGCTCAGCGTGCTCAATGTGGGCGGTGGAAACTCAGCGCTGATTGAAGTGAATTTGTCCAGCTTGCCGTTCCCGCTGGGGTCTGTCAACGTTCAGAAAGCCACGCTTACGGTGTTTGTCGACAAGACGCTGGTCGCTGGAGGTCTGGATATTTCACAGGTGTACGATCCATGGTCTGAGACGACCGTCACATACAACAGCAATCTCGCAGTCGGCGCGCCCTTTCAGAGCAATGTGCCGGTCGGCGCGACTGACAGCTACGTAATCTTCGACATCACGGCCCTGATGGCGCAATGGGTCATCGGTGCGGCGCCGAATTACGGCGTGGAGATTACAGCGGCGGTTGCGCAACCCAACACGCTGGTGGTCCTGGACAGCAAAAAAAATACGGCGACCAGCCACGCCGCGTTCGTGGATGTGACGGTCGTTTCGGTCGGGCCGCAAGGGCCGGCAGGGCCGCAAGGAGCGCAAGGTCCAACGGGACAGCAAGGGCCACAAGGTCCGCAGGGAGCCCAAGGCCCGCCAGGTCACCGGGAAGAACCTGCGGCTGTGTCCTGGATGTGGCATCGGCACCATGATCCGCAGGGAACTCGCGCCGGTCAGTCTCCGGCTGGACAGCTCATGACGCATCCCCGCGCAGTGACTCTCGGGCCGACGCGCTGCTCTCGCGGCAGCTGATGCTGGAGGTGTGCGTCCTCGCCCGCCAGCAGCTCTACGCGCCAATTTCGGAGCCCACTGTTGCAAGCCGCACGCCTCATTCCAGCCTCTTCTCTCGATCGCCACGGGCTATTCCCGCCATCCTCTCGCCGCCCGCCCTACTCCTTGGTCCCTGCCATCTCCCTCGCCACCAAGCAAACCCCAATTAAACCGGCACTGGCCTGCGGTTTAGTTCACCGGCCGGTTTCATCAGCTTGCGATCCGATCATAAGCCCGCCGGTGCCACTCTGGCACACCGCAAGCCAAAAAAACATCTGTCATTCACGCCGCGAGCCAAATTGTTTTCGCCCTGTTTTCAATAATTTGGGACAAACGGCTGCACTATTCTGCAAGCTCCCGCTCTAAGGTTAAGGCGAAAGAGAGAGTTTCGGTCCGCTGTTCTCCTGCCAGGACAACCAAACATCCAGCCAGAAAATCCCCGCTCCTTTGAGGAGCTTCACTGCTTCAACGCCGGACTCTCTCTTTCCTTACACCGCCAGTTTCCAAGGCGAACGGTATTCTCTCGTCAGGTAGCTTCGCGCCGCATCCTGCGCCACGGTCGATCCGCGCTCGTCCCAATCCAGCCGCATCCGGCTGCGCAGCGCCACGTTGCCCAGCAGGCACGTCGATGTGGACCGAAAGCACTTTTCGATGTCGCTCGCCGGCCGCTGCCGCGTGCGCACGCATTCCAGGAAATTGGCCCAGTGGTTTGCGTTGCCGCTCGAAGTGGACTTAACGTCCTTGTGCCGGCCGCCTTTACCCTCCGGTATCGCGCGGTAACCTTGGCGATCCACATACAGAGTCGCCTCGCTCCCGTGGAACAGAATCCCGCCGCCTTTTTTGAACATCGATTGCCCATTGGCGTTGCGGTTCTCGTAAGTGGCCACGAAACCGGGATACTCGTAAGTCACTTGCAAAGTATCGGGCGTCTCCCGGTTATCGGTAAACCAGAACTTGCCGCCCATGCTGGCGATGGAGCGTGGCATGGCCTCGTCGAACGCCATCTGCACGATGTCCAGCCAATGCACGCCCCAGTCCGTCATCATGCCGCCCGCGTAATCCCAGAACCAGCGGAAAAACGAGAAATTGCGGGGATCCACGCCAAAACGGTTGCGGTTGAACGGCCGCATCGGCGCCGGGCCCAGCCACATATCCCAATCCAGGCCCGGCGGCGGATCGCTGTCCGGCGGATTGCCGATGCCTTCGACCGGTAAATTACCGTAGTTCCACGTGCGCACAAACGTGACTTTGCCCAGTTCGCCGCGCCGCACCATGTCGCAGGCTTGCTGAAAATGCACCGCCGACCGCTGCATGGTTCCCGCCTGTACCACGCGGTTGTACTTGCGCGCGGCTTCCACCATGGTGCGCCCTTCTTCCACCGCCACGCACACGGGCTTCTCCACGTACACATCCTTGCCAGCCTTGCATGCCTCCACCGTCATGTAGGCGTGCCAGTGATCCGGCGTCGAGATATTCACGATATCGATGGATTTGTCCGCCAGGATCTCGCGAAAATCGTGCACCGCCCGCGGACTGTGTCCTTTTCCCCCGGCCTTCGCCATGGCCTCGTCCAGGTGCGGCTGGTAGACGTCGCAGACCGCCACTACCTGCAGGTTGGGCTGGCCCATGGCATACTCCAGATTGCTTGTGCCCATGCGCCCCATGCCGATGAACGCGGCGTTCACGCGATCGTTAGCGCCCTTGACGTTGCCGGTGAAAAGGGACGTGGTCAGCGCCACTCCCGCCGATTTGAGAAATTCCCTGCGCCCCGCCTTCGGTTCTTCCATGCGGTGGATTCTACCACCCCGCGGAGTACCCGCCCTGTAGAGCTTTTCAACAAAACCGCCGCGCCGGATATTTTCGAAATTTCCTCCGAAAATACTGGATAAAAAGATCTTAAAGAGTTACATTGGAGCCTTACAGGCAGCATCCCTGGCGGCGAGTCCCCTACCGCCGCCATACCCTCTGAGTGCAAGGCCCCGGCTTCCCAGCGGGGGCCTTTTAATTTTGGGCTGCGCTTATCTAGTAGATTCCCGGCCCGTGCGGCCTCCCGTCAACCTTAACAGTGCATGCGGGGCGCCGTCGAAAACATCCCGTGGGGCCGGACCATCGTTTTTCTTGCTGAACGGTACGGTTTGCGCTGAGGCTGGGCTGGCAATCGAATAAGCCGGCCGCTACCGGTGCGGTAGGGCTGGCGGTTGCGGCGCCTTCCGGTGCAGGAAGCCATTCGAAAAAAATCTCTGGTGAATGTCCGGCCAGAATTCCGCCGCGACGTTGCCGAGCGCCCATCCAGCCACGCTGGTACCTACGCGCGTCGCCATAACCGTTCCGGTCCGGCTGACGGAAGGATAGTACAGATTCGAGGCACCGATGCCCAGCGCCATTCCGAAAACGCCGGCAGCGTTGAACGTCGACCGGCCGGAATCCTGGCGGGCCACGGCGATGCGGCTCAGCGAATATGCGATGCGCGGCAGAAACCGGGACCGGGGCCCTCTGCGGAAATATCTGGGATCCTGGTGCAGAGCGCAGGCGAGTATGGCGTCGCTAAAGAGGTTCTGAAAGGTAAAATCGCCCTCCGCCGCGCTGAATCGTTTAGCGTAAGCTACGCCGCCCTCGCCATACTTGGGAGTCTGGTTGTCCGCTTGCGAAAGGCCTGCGCTAAGCGCCGCGGCGGCGATGTTGAACGGATCTTTGGTCTCGTCCAGAAGGAAGAGCCATTTCTGCTTCGGCGTGAGAGGCGGCGTCTCAGGAGTTGCATTGTTAACCGTTTGATAGTTGGGGATGACGCCCAGGATGCGGTCGTGGTTCAGCCCGTCGGAAGACTCCGCGGACGATTGGGCGGATGTCTGCGCTCGGGCACCAACGCTGGCCAGCAGGCAGACTGCGACGCCGGGCACCGCGATGCGCGCGAGGAGGCTCACAACACCGGAGGCGCGCCACCCTGAAAGAAGGTTACACGGGGCTACGGGTCCAGGTCGCGCCGCAAGTCAGTCGAGCGGCGCACGTCGGCACTCGTACAGCGATACACAATCGCCGAATCGAATATCGTTGCATTGCAGTACTCCATTTCGGGATCGTCAATCGCGGGCCGCAGCTTCGTGGTCTGCTGCCGGGTGTGCGCGTCCGCGGCGCCTGCCTCGAGCGCGCGCTCTACGGCATACTCGCTCATATCGTACGTGCCGGCAGAGACGCGACCAGGGGCGCGCGCGGACGGGGCCTCCGCTCCACCAAGCCGTTCTGGCTAGTTCGGAAGCCGATACGCCTCGTCCAACAACTCCACCACGTGTACCACGCGCTGCCCTTTGCCATGCAAGTTCACACCCGCCCGCAGTTGCAGGATGCAGCCCGGATTGGCAGTCGCAATCACATCCGCGCCGGTGCGGTTCACGTCTTTCATCTTTCCTTCCAGAATCTGCATGGACATTTCGTTTTGCACCACGTTATAGATGCCCGCGCTACCGCAGCACAAATCGGAAAGCGGCATCTCGCGGAACGTCAGGCCGGGCACGGCTTCCAAGAGTTTGCGCGGCGCGGTGCGAATGCGTTGGCCGTGCGCCAGGTGGCAAGAATCCTGATAAGTCACCGTGACGTGCAGCGGCTGCATCTCCCGGTTCAACTCGATGGAAGCCAGGAACTCGGTGACATCCTGCATGCGGCCCGAAAACTCGCGGGCCTGCGCGGCGTATCCCGGATCGGCTTCGAGCAGCTCTCCGTACTCTTTCAACGTGGAGCCGCACCCCGCCGCATTGGTGACGATTGCGTCGTAACCGCCATACGACAGCGCGTCGATATTGCGCCGCGCGAGGCCGCGGGCCTGGTCGCGCAAACCCGCATGCACGTGCAGAGCCCCACAGCATCCTTGACTGCCGGGCACCACCACTTCGCAGCCATTCTTCTGCAACACGCGGACGGTGGCCTCATTCAATCGGGCGAAGCAAACGTTGGCGATGCATCCCGCCATCAACGCCACCCGGTAACGCCGCCGGCCTTCGGCGGGAAACGTCTTGCCGATTTTGCCGAAGAAAAACGGCGGTTCGGCGGGTGGCGTAAGCTGTTCCAAATCCCCCAGTTTCTCCAGCAGTTTCAAAAAGCCCAACGCGCGGACCAGCTTCTGCAAACCGCTGCCCTGATAAAGATAGAGCAGTGTGCCCAGCACAGTCATCATGGCGGGCGACGGCAGCACGTATCCGAAGACGAAGCGCCGCATCCAGCGCGCCGGCCGCGACCGCGCGGCGGCGCCTTCGATTTCCGCGCGCGCGGCTTCCACCAGCCGGCCGTATTGGACGCCGGACGGGCACGCACTCTCGCAGCCGCGGCAGGCCAGGCACAACTCGATATGCTCGATGTACGAAGGGCCGATGGGCGCGCCCGTGGCTACTTGCGCCATTTGGTAGATACGGCCGCGGGGCGAATCCATCTCCACGCCGAGCACGCGATACGTGGGGCAGGCATTCAGGCACAGGCCGCAATGCACGCAGCGGTCCAGGTCCGCCTGGCGGGGCTTGTCGCTCGCGATTTCAAATACGGCGGTAGAGTCGGCCACGATTGAGTAAGAGTTGCGGATCGAACATGTATTTGATCCGTTTCATGAGTTCCAGATCCTGCCCCGGCGCGGGCCAGAGGTCCATTTCCTGTTTGCGGTTCTCGGGGGCAAATTCGACGACGGTCTCGCCATGCTCCCGCGCGGTTTCCGCGGCGAACACGGCCGCTTCACCGAAGTGCTTGAAATATGCATAGCAGACACCCGATGCCGCGCGCGCGATAGCCGGTCCCGGAATCGACTGCATCACTGCCCTCAATTCTTTCAGGGTACATGACACGCGCACCACCGCGCCATCTTTATGGGCATCCAGATAGCGCGGCGTGAAATCCTGGATCGCGCTCCAGAATACGGGATCCTCATCCGCGGGAACCGCCTGGGCGCCCAAGGCGGCTAGTTCCCGTTCATAGCGGGCTATGGCCGCCGCATTGCCGCCTGCCCGCACTGCCAGTATATAGGCCGGCTTCTTGGCTTCCGCGGTGGCCGCTACAGCAGGCGGATTCAGCAAATCGATAGCCGCCGGATCTAGCGGACTCTGCAAAATGGCGTCTCGCGCAGCCACGCTTTCCTCCAGACCGGCGAACGAAAACCGGAACGTCCGCTCGCAAGGAGGCACCGGAATCACTTTGAAGTTCACCACCGCGATGGCCGCCAGCGTCCCGAAAGATCCGATCATCAACTTCCCCATATCCAGCCCGGCGACGTTCTTCACCACCATGCCGCCCGATTCGACTAGTTTGCCTTCCAGCGTGGCGAACTGCATCCCAATCACCAGGTCGCGTGCCGTGCCATACAGCCGGCGGCGCGGCCCGCTGCAGTTGCATGCCACAACGCCGCCAACGCTGGCTGTATCGGCGAAAGGCGGATCCAGTGGAATCATCTGACGCTGTTCGGCCAGCAGGCGCCGCAACTCGCCATATGAGATGCCTGCCTCCACGCTGATGGTCAAATCGCGCGGCTCGTATTTGCGGACCCGGCGCATGGCGGATGTGGAGATCGTCATATTCGACGGCGCCGCCGGGCCGCCCATCTTCCGCTTGGAGAAATAGCCGCCCAACTCGACGGTCTGGCTCCGGGTGGACGCCCACCGCATGGCCTCTGCCAGTTCCGCGGGACTCTGCGGCCGCACGACGTCAGTAAAATAATCCGCCATGCGGGTAGAAAGCCAGGTGTTGCAAAACGTATTGCAGAACGGTGAACACGATCGACCCGAGGAACGCCGGCAGAAAACCTCTGATAGCGAATCCGGGTACGAAGACGGAAGCCAGTTTCAGAAGGAATGCGTTCAGGATGAGCCAAAACAGGCCTAGCGTGAGGATGGTCAAAGGAAGCGTAATGAGTTTCAACGGCCATCCGACCAACGTATTCACGATGGCGATGACCACCGTGGCGACCAACGCGGTGCCATAGTTGCGGACTTCAATGCCCCCAATCATGCGCGGCAAGAGCCATAAGGCCAGCGCGCTGAGCATCCAGTTTATGAGCAGGTGCACAAAGGGTCCCCCGGAGATCCATAATAAGCCAATGGCCCGACTCTTTGCCGGTACGTCCGGTTTTGCCTACGCCCAATGGAAGCCGCGGTTCTATCCCGCGAAGCTACCCGCCAACAAATTCCTGGAACATTACGCCCAGCGGCTGAACTCGGTGGAGATCAACTACACGTTTCGCCGCATGCCGTCCGCCGCTACGCTCGAAAACTGGGTGGCCGCCACGCCGCCGGGATTCGTGTTCGCCTTGAAGGGGCACATGCGCATCACACACATCATGCGCCTGAAGAATGCGGCCGAAGCCACCGGCGTCTTCCTGCGCAGCATCGATCCATTGCGCGCCGCGCGGCGGCTGGGCCCGATACTGTTCCAGCTTCCACCGCAAATGAAGTGCGACATGGAGGTGCTGCGCGCATTTGTCGAGATCCTGCCGGAAGATTTGCGTTACGCCTTCGAATTCCGGCACGCGTCTTGGCTGGCGGACGATGTATATCGCCTGCTGGAGGGGCGAAACATCTCGTTGTGCGTAGCCGAGTCGCGGAAGTTCGAGGTGCCCGAAGTGATCACAGCGGATTTTGTCTACTACCGGCTGCGAAAACCCGACTACACGGCGGAGGATCTCGAGGCCATCGCCGGGCGTGCGCGGGAGTTGCTGGTGCAAGGCAAGGACTTGTTTCTGATGTTCAAGCACGAAGAGACGCCGGATGGGGCGCTGCGTGCGGAGCAGGTGTTGCGGAAAGTAGCCGGGTGAGGATCGCAGGCCCGAGCATGTTGCCGCCCCCACCCAATAAGCGGATGGCCGTGACGTTAGAATGAACATAGGGAAGTATTCTTGCACACTCCGTTCGATCTGCTCGCCGTATTCATCGTCATCCTCACGCAGTGGCACATGCGCCGGCAATTTCTGGCAGCCGCGGGACGCAGACTCTCCGCGCGCGCGGCGGTCGCCGTGTATTGGGCGGTGACGGCCTTCTACGCCCTGATGGCCGCGGCATTCGCGCTGGGCTTCGCGTTTCTGGCGAGCCGCCTGGTGCGCCGCTTCCACCTCCCTGCCAGCCCCGCGCAAATAGCCGGGGCAGTGGCCGAGATCTGGCTCTTTGGCACCACTGCCGGATACCTGGCCTATCGCGCCGTGCGATTTGTTGCGGAGCGGTTCTGGGGCCCTACCTTCGATCCTTCGCGCCGCCGGCTGCTCAACGCCACCGGAACCGCGCTGTTGGCCGCGCCCTTCGCTGTCGTGGGTTATGGCGCGTTCATCGAGCGGCTGGACTTCCATGTGCGGGAAGTGGAGATCCCGGTTCCCAATCTACCCGATGGGCTGCATGGACTGCGCCTCCTGCACTTGAGCGACATCCATCTGAGCGCTTTTCTGAGTGAGAGGGAACTGGCTCGCGTGATCGATAGCGCCAACGAATTGCGCCCGCACCTGGCGCTGGTCACGGGCGACCTGATCACCGCGGCCGGCGATCCACTGGATGCTTGTCTGCGCCAAATCGCGCGCTTGCGCGCGGACGCCGGCATTCTGGGATGCATGGGGAATCACGAGGACTACGCCATGGTCGAGGACTTAACGGAAAGGGAGGGGGCGCGGCTGGGCATTCCGTTCTTGCGCGGACGAGCGCTGCCTCTGCGCTTTGGCGGCGCGGTATTGAATATGGCTGGCGTCGATTACCAGCGATCCGGCCGGGATTATCTGCGCGGCGCCGAGCGCTTGGTGCTGCCTGGCGCCTACAACCTGCTGTTGTCGCACAATCCCGACGTTTTTCCTGTGGCCGTTGAGAAGGGTTACGATCTGACGCTGGCGGGCCACACGCACGGGGGCCAGGTGACGGTGGAAATCCTGCACCAGCCCATCAATGCGGCGCGGTTCTTTACGCCGTTCGTTTACGGACTGTATCGGCAGGGCGCGGCCGCGGAATATGTCACGCGCGGCATAGGCACCATTGGCATTCCCGCGCGTATCGGCGCGCCTCCCGAGATAGCGCTGCTGCGCTTGAGAAAGGCATAAGCGGCGGCGTGCGATACTTGATCCTGAGCGATATTCACGCCAACTGGGAAGGCCTGCAGGCGGCGTTGGAGCATGCCGCCGGCAAGTACGACCAGGTGCTCTGCTGCGGCGACCTGATCGGTTACGGCGCGGATCCCAATGCGGTGACCGAGTGGGTGCGCGCGCACGCGTCGGCTGTGGTGCGGGGCAATCACGACAAGGCTTCCGTTGGGCTTGACGACCTGGAGTGGTTCAATCCGGTGGCGCGCGCCGCGGCGGTTTGGACCCAGCGCGAGCTGACGCCCGAGAATGCCGGCTATATCCGCAATCTACCCAGGGGACCGCTGTCGTTCGACGGTTTCCAGATGGTGCACGGCTCACCGCTGGATGAAGACGAATACATTTTGAGTGTGGCCGACGCCGGATTAGTCTTCGGCTATCTGGAGACGCCGCTGACGTTTTTCGGGCACACGCACTTGCAGGGCGGGTTCATCTGGAACCATGCGCGCGTGGAGACCATCGAGAAGACGCCGGCGGCCGACGACCGCCAGACGCTGGAATTGGATTCGGACTGCGCTTACATGATCAATCCCGGCTCGGTGGGCCAGCCCAGGGACGGCGATCCGCGCGCGGCCTATGTCCTGTACAACCCGGACGAGAGTTTTCTGATCTACTACCGGCTGCCGTACGATGTGGGGAAGGCGCAGCAGAAAATCCGGCGCGCGGGCCTTCCGCCGTTGTTAGCCGACCGGCTGGCTGCGGGGCGGTGAGGGTGTGGAGCAGGTTGCTTTGTGGGGAAGCACCACTTACCGACGTGCGCGTTGATGCGCGGGTCCTGGAGGACCCGCGCAGACCTGGAGGTCCGCCCTACAACCCAGCATTAGCCCCCCGCCCCGTGGCTGGTCTCGCCGTCCGTTTCCAAAATCTCCCGCACCTTACTGGACAGGGCGGCCGGCGTGAAGGGCTTCTGGATGAAACCGGATGCGCCGGCGGGCGGGCCGTCGGCCTGGTCCGTGTAACCGGACATGTAGAGCACCTTCATCGCTGGACGGCGCTCGGCCAGGCTGGCGGCCAATTCGCGGCCGCCTTCTTTAGGCATCACCACATCGGAGATCAGCAGATGAATGGGGCCTTTGTAGGCGCCGGCGATCCGCCGGGCTTCCACGGCGCTGGGCGCGTCCAGAACCTTATAGCCTTCGCGCCGCAACGTGTCGCGCACCAGGTTGCGCACCTGTTCCTCATCCTCCACGAGCAGGATCGTCTCGGTACCGCGTGCCGCCTTCGCCAGGGGAGCTTCCGTTTCGGCCGCGGCGGGCTGGTCGACACGCGGCAGGTACACCTTCACGGAGGTGCCCGTGCCTGGCTCGCTGTATACCTCCATGCAGCCGCCACTCTGCTTGACGACGCTGAACACCGTCGTCATCCCAAGCCCGGTACCCTGGCCTTGGGCTTTGGTAGTGAAGAAGGGTTCAAAGAGATGCGCGCGCGTTTCAGCGTCCATCCCCGAACCGTTGTCGCCGACCGTCAACGCCACGTATTTGCCCGGCTTCATAGCGGCGTTGGCGAAGGCGTAATGTGCGGCAAGCTCCACGGCGCTGGTTTCGATCGTCAGTGCGCCGCCGTTCGGCATGGCGTCCCGCGCGTTCACTGCCAGGTTCATGACCACCTGCTCGATCTGCCCGGGATCGGCGTGGATCTGGCCAATTTCCCGGCCCGGAGCGAAACGCAACTCGATGTCCTCGCCGATCAGCCGCCGTAGCATAGCCTCCATCCCCGTGAGCAGTTGGTTGAGATTCAGAAGCTTCGGCTGCAACACTTGCCGGCGGCTGTGCGACAGCAACTGGCGGGTTAGTGTAGCGGCACGCTCTCCGGCCTTCATGATCTGCTCCACCGCGCTATGGTTCGGATCTGCCTCGGGGATGGCGTTCAGCAGGATATGGCTATAGCCGTTGATGATCGTCAGCAGGTTGTTGAAGTCGTGCGCGATCCCGCCAGCCAGCATGCCGACCGCCTCCATCTTGGCCGCCTGCCGGAGTTGTTCTTCGAGCAGTTTACGTTGCGTAATATCCTGCAGCACCGAGAGCACGGCCGGCCGGCCGCCGTACGAAATGGTGTGCGAAGCGACCTCCACATCGATCAGACGGCCGTCCTTGAGCCGATGACGCCACTGGCCGGACAAAGCCAGGCCCCTAGCCCTGGCAACCGAGTCTTTCAAGCGCGCCACGTCCTCGGGTGGACGAATGTCCGCGATGGTCATGCTCAGGAATTCTTCGCGGCTATAGCCATAATGGGCCAAAGCTGCATGATTCGCCTCCATAAAGCACAAGGTTTCCCGGTCGAACACCCACATTGGCAAGGGGTTGTCCTCGAACAACAGCCGGAATTTCGCGTCCTTTTGCTTCAAGAGATCTTTCGCGGGCATTGGTCTTACCTAAGCGGAGAATTCACTCGATTAGCATAATCAACTACAGTTCAAGGTTACAACGCAGTTAACTACTAGTCAGTGACATATCATACAACAAGTCCGGCACGGCGCAGGCTCTCAAACATATCCAGTGTTTCCCGTATGCCGGCTTCGAGAGATGTCTGCGGAATTCCTGTCACATGCGCACGCAGTTGGGCTCCGTCCATGCGGTACGCGACAGGCACCCGCGGGCCTTCCGCGGCGATCAGCCGGGAAGCTCCAGGGCGCAGACTCTCCAGCATCCCGATCAACTCATCCATGTCGACGACAGTCCCTTCAAGATTGAACGCATGCGCGCCCTCCAGTGGTGCGAGAGCGCAGCGTACGAAGCTCTCCGCAACATCGGCGGCGTATTGCAGATCCATGCGGCCGGTCAGCCGGATGCGAAATGGTTGGCCCAGGGCCACGGCGCGCATGGCCAACGTCGGGTCGGCGGTAAGTCCGCGGTCCCGGCCCACGCCGTAGACAGTCCACGGCCGCAGGCCCACGCTTGAAATGCCGCTGTTGAGATAGAACACGCGTGCATTGCCCTCATTGGCTTGTTTGAAGACTCCGTAGTGCGTGGAAGGTTTCAGCGGATCTTCCTCGGTGAGTTTGCCGCCGCCGTAAGCCTCCTCGGGCCCCCACACCGCCGAGGAACTGGCATAGACTATCCGCACCGCGCGTCCGGCGTCGCGCGCCGCTTCGAATACATTCAGTGTGCCGATGACGTTGACCATTCCGCCCTCGGCAGGCTGCGCCTGGCAGAAGGGCATCAACACAGCCGCCAGGTGCACGATGTGCGTGATGCCGCCGTCCTTCACCAAGGCCTTCAAGCGCGCGCCGTCTTCGATGCGGCCGGTCTCTACCGCGGCTTTTCGGATCTGCGCGGCCGGCGCAATCAGCGAGAGACGCGCGGGTGTAGGGTCCGCATCGTATATCAGCACGTCCAAGCCGCGATCAAGCAGGTTCTTCACCACCCACGCGCCGATACAGCCTTGCGCGCCAGTTACCAGGATTCGCATGTAGTCCTTTCCGCCCTACAAGCAGCGCGTCCAGTGGGACCGCGCGGACCCAGGGGGGTCCGCTCCACGAATTTGCTACTCTACTCGCTTATGAGAATCACGCATGTTAGCACGGCGGTCATGGAGTCGAACTTCGACTGGACCATCGTCAAGCTGGAAACCGACGAACACATCACCGGCTATGGCGAGGCATTCCTGGGACCGGGACTAACCGCTGTCATCCGGGAATTCGGCGAAATTCTAAAGGGCGAAGACCCCGCTTCCATCGATCGCGTGCTCCGGCGCATGCGTGCCAGTTGTGTGCATGCTTCGCCGGGCCTGGCATTTCACGCCATTAATGGCGTCGAAACGGCTCTGCTGGACGCCATCGGCAAGCGCTACAAGCTGCCCATCTGGCAGATACTCGGCGGAAAGTATCGCGACCGCGTGCGCATCTACGCGGATTGCCACGCGGGCGAGGCGCTCGAGAGCATTACGCCGCTGCTGGCGCCCCGCGATCCGCAATGGATGCGGACCTCGGGAGATGCCGAGCGCCAGAGCCTGGTCAGTCTGAAGCATCACGGTTGGGACGCCTCGGGCATTGAGCGCCTCACGCCGGAAGCCTATGGCCGCCGCGCTCGAGAGATGGCGGAGCGCGGTTTTCGCATCCTGAAGTTCGATGTGGATGTACCCACGCCGTACGAGACCGACGAGTACAACCGCGATCTGAGCGAGCGGGAAATCGAGCATGCGGCGGCGCTGGTGGCGGGCGCGCGTGAAGCGGTGGGCGCGGACGTCGGGCTGGCCATCGATTGTCACTGGAACTACGGCGTGCAGGCGGCCATCGGCCTGGCGCGGGCACTCGAAGCGTACAAGCTGCTGTGGCTTGAAGATCCCACGCCGCCTGAGAACATCGCCGCTTTGGGGGTGGTGCAGCGCAATACCACCCTGCCGGTGGCCACCGGAGAAAACCACTATTTCCGCCTGGACTTCCAACGGCTGATCGTCGAAGCCGGCCTGCGCGTGCTCGCGCCCGACGTACAGAAGCTTGGGCTGTGGGAAGGCCGCAAGGTCGCCGACCTCGCGGACATGCACTATGTGAATCTGGCATGGCACAACATCAGCAGCCCTCTGGGCACCATGGCCGGAGTGCACCTGTGCGCCGCCACTCCCAATTTTCTGGCGCTGGAATGGCATGCCGCCAGCGTGCCGTTCTTCGACGCTTTGGTGAAGGGCGGGGAACGGCCGCTCATTCAAAACGGCCAGATCGAGGTGCCCAACTCGCCCGGCCTGGGCATCGCACTCGATGAAGAGGTGGCATACAAATACCGTAAGCCCGGCGAGACGTTCTTTGGCGACTAACTTGGCCGATTTAGCCCAGGCCGGAGTCGCGATCCCCGATTGTGGCGCGCACCAACTCGACCAGTTCCGGAACGACGGCATCCGGCAGTTGGTCGTGCGTTAAGCTCTCGCAAAGGGCCGCCAGATCGACCCATCGCGCGAGACGCCGCCAGTCGTGCGGCAACCGGCCGCCGGCACGCACGTAGCCGGCGGAGAAATGCGGCTCGGCCAGAGGCCGCGTGGCGCGCTCGTAGCGCAGGAAATTACCCAGATCGGCGAGCGGAGAACCGGAGACCGCAAACTCCCAGTCGAGCACCGCCGCCACATTCCAGCGCCCGCCGGCGGGGCGCGCCAGCAGGTTTCGCCTGCTGAAGTCGCCATGCACCAAGCTCGACACGCCGACCAAACTGGCGTACTGCGGCGACCGCGACCATACCAGTGCTTGCGTAAGATCGCGCAACTCGGTCGGCAAACGCCGCCGCAGATTATCCGACGCGAGACACAGGTCGACAAAACGCGGCATGGAATCGGCGCCTTCCAGGAGCGGCGACGCGACAGTCGGCCCCGGCGCCAGCCAGCCGGGCTTGGAAAACGTGAAGTGACCGATGGCGGCCAGTGTTTCGCCCGCCGCCTGTGCAGCTTGCGCGATGGCTTCCGCATCGCCGCTGCGTTTCAAATCGCGAAAGCTAATGCCTTCGACCCAACGCGTCAACGTAAAAGGAGGCAGATCCTCCCAGCCGCCCGGCTCTGCGTGGATCACCTCCGGTACGGGCACAGTGGCGCCCACCAGCCGCATCAGATCGATCTCTTTTTGGCACAGGGATGCGTCGTGCTCGTAGATGCGCAGCACCACCGGCCCGATTGGCAGGTCCAGGTAGAGCTTGAAATTCGAGTTGCGCAAACCGTCGGCGAGCGGCTCGCAGGCCAACACCCCGGAGCCCGGGAAAGCCGCGCGGACGATCTGCTCCAGGACCGGCGCGGCCAGGCTGCGGCGTGGTTCGGCGCGTATCCATCGGGCTTGCTCGGGCGCGCCGGGAATCACGCTGCCCGCGTGCGCCGACCCGCGCTAATCTCGGCTGCGGGGATCGGCGAAAAACCGGTCGAGATATCGGGCGGGATGGATCTGGCCGCATCGAGATCTCTAAGATCCGTCTCGCCGTTGGTGCGAAAGCTGGTGAGCTTCATATGGATCGGGCCCGGCCCACGAAATCGACATCGGCCCGAAGAATAAGGTAGCGTATCTGAAATGACCGCCTAAGGAACGACGACTATGGCAGCACGCGGAAGGACACGTTGCTCGGAATCGTGCCGCCGGGTGTTACCACCTTTACTTCTCCGCTGCTCGCGCCCACGGGGACCGTGGTGGTGATCTCGGCACCCGAAACCACTACAAAGACAGCCGCAGTGCCGTTGAAGCTGACGCTGGTGGCGCCGGTGAGATTGCTCCCCAGGATTTTGACCGCCGCTCCCACCTTCCCGGAGGGAGGCTGCAGTTTTACGAACGGGGCCAGACCGACGGACAGGTTGTAAACCGTACCGTAACCGTCGGTCCCGCCATCCCACGAGGCGCCGTAGAAATCCCCGTTGGTGGCCTCCACTACCCCCCCTTGGTGGATGGCGTTCGGACCCGCAAAACTGTGCAGCCTGGTGAATGTGCCACTCGGGGTGACTTCGAAGATGATGCCGGCGGCGTTGGTCCCGCCAGCGGACGTTGTCCCGTAGAAATTGCCGTTGGTGGCCTGGATCAGCGTTGCATCGGGGGATGCGCCGTCTGAGCACCCGGTTTGCGCGCAGAAGCTGTGTATCGTGGTCAGCGCGCCACCTGGGGTGATATAGAAAACTGTCCCGGAACCGTTGGCCCCGCCGCTCGCGGTTGTTCCATAGAAATCCCCATTGGTGTCCTGGACGAGACCCGCGGCGGGGGATTTGCCGTCCGTGCACCCGCTTTGCGCGCAGAAGCTGTAAAGCGTCGTCAGTGTCCCGCTCGTGGCGATCTCGAAGACCGTGCCCTCGTTGTTGGCCCCGCCCGCCGCCGTAGTCCCGTAGAACTCCCCATTGGCGGCCTGGAGCAGCCCCGCCTCGGGGTGCTGGCCATCCGTGCACGTCCCGCTCACCACTTGTTCGCAAAACTTGTATAGCGTGGTCAGGGCGCCACTGGGGGTGATTTTGAAGACCGTGCCCCCGTTATCGATCCCGCCATTCACGGTCGTCCCGTAAAGGTTGCCGTCGCTGCCCTGGGCCAGCCCGGCCCAGGGGGTTTGGCCATCCGTGCCGCTAAAGCTATGCAACGTGGTCAGCGCGCTCGCGGTGACTTGGAAGACCGTGCCAAGGCCGCTGGCCCCCCCTTCCGCCGTTGTCCCGTAAAAGTAGCCATTGGTGGCCTGGACCAGTCCGGCCAACGGGTACGCGCCGTCCGTGCACAAGCTATGGGAGCAGAAGTTGTAAAGCGTCAAAAGCGTGCCACCCGGGGTGATTTTGAAAACCGTGCCGGAACCGTT
>Ga0209333_1000756_pt1 | contig 16889 bp, 18 predicted proteins | sample BlaSpr_A8_OM2_O3_FD_187982 | JGI IMG/M metagenome (GOLD analysis project Ga0209333, IMG submission 187982) | Forest soil microbial communities from Thunder Bay, Ontario, Canada - Black Spruce, Ontario site 2_A8_OM2_O3 (SPAdes) (version 2) | ecosystem: Environmental > Terrestrial > Soil > Boreal... | reverse complement strand
AAGATGGTCATGTAAATAGATAGCGAGCGGGTCACTCATCGAATTTTCCTCAAGCGGTATGTTTTGCCGGCTTCATCCGACACTCCCAATTCGAACAGGGCTTGTGAATCATGAGGGGAAACGCGATTCCCCATTGAGGACCGCTTGCACCGTCGGGATTAGGTCTATACCTATCCGAGACTTGAACACGAAACCTTTAACACCAATATCCTTCAGTTCTGCAAGAAAAAGGCTCACGTCATGCGAACTGTCGCTTAGAATAACCGTTGCCGGACAGAGTCGAAGTATTTCCTTGGCAGCCTCGATTCCGTTCATTCGCGGCATTTGAATATCCAGCACAGCCAAATCGGGGCAGGATTTCTTCGCGATCTCGACAGCTTCCTTACCGTCCGCCGCTTCCGCACATACTAGCCAATCCGGCTTCGTTGAAAGCAATTTTGCAATCAGACCGCGGACAGGTGCGTGGTCATCCGCAACCAAGATTCTTGCGGGGTTGGCCATGATAGACACTAGTACGCGTGCGGGAATCTCGCTATCGGCGAAATGCTGTATGCTCGGACTCGAAACACCCGGAACACCATTAGCAAAGGTGGCTGGCTTGTGTGGTTGTTGACCGTATTTCCTCAGCATTTCCACTGTTCTTGACAGCTTCAATTGAGCATTGTATTGACAAGGCGTGACCTGGCGCGGTCCGGACTTTCGCCTTTCTTTCCTCTGCAACCACGGGATTTCGATTGCAGTCAGCGCAGCGGGGACTTGTGCGTTCTGAGGAGGTCCCCGTGGCCGCCGCTTGAACGGCGTTTGTTACTTCCGGATGGATAAAGATCTGAACGGCTTGTTCAGGATCGGAAACCTAGCCCTGCCGATCACCGAACCAGGAACGCCTGAGCAAATGGCCGGGCTTAACAAACTTTCGCAATTGAGCCACATACCTTACTCAAACCTTGATACGTCGCGGGTTCGATCTCGTGCTAAAGACATACGGCAAGAACACTGCATCTAAACTTCCCGGTTTGGCTTCGCTCCGAGCTGACGGTGCCAAGATCAAATACCGCGGTGAATCTTGCTGTCCGGTGGCGGAATGGTCGCGTCCCGAGAGCGCACAGCACGAGCACCACCGCGCAGAGCTGCGGCGCGGCTCCTCCTGATATTTCAGCACTTAGCCGGGCCGCCTGGTGGTCCCGAACGTGCGAGGAGCTATACCGTGTGACGATATAGTCCTCCTGCAAACGATAGAGTACAATGGCCGGCGAAATAGCATGATGCGCAGGGAGACGCGCAGGCGATGACCAGGAATAAGAATGTAGAAGCGTTTTTGCCGATGACGCCGGCGATGTTTCATGTGTTGATCGCGCTGGCGGATGGCGAAAAGCACGGCTACGCGATTCTGAAAGAAGTGGCGCGGCGCACCGAGGATAAGGTGCGGCTGAGCGCGGGGACTTTGTACGGCAACCTGGCGCGCCTGGAAAGTTCCGGACTGATTGTGGAATCGGACGCGCGGCCGGCGATTGGCTTGGATGACGAGCGCCGCCGTTACTACCGGTTGACGGATTTCGGCAGGGAAGTGGCTGTGGCCGAGGCGGAACGAATGGATGCGGCGCTTTCGCAGGCGCGCGCGAAGAAGCTATTTCGGAAGACGCGATTGGCATAGCGCGGATAGGAGACGGCATGGCCCATTTCGAGCCCACATCGGATTTGTCGCTCTCGCAAAGAATATTTCGCGGTCTGCTGCGCGCGTTGCCGGCTGATTTTCGCGCGAATTTCGGCCACGAAATGGAAGGCGTGTTTGCGGAGCAGAAACGCGAAGTGGAAACGCGTGGCGGGGCGCTCGATTTTCTGAAGCTGTGGTGGGAGACGTTCCTGGGGATATTCCGCACGGCTCCGCGCGAGCATTGGGACATCTTGAAGCAGGATTGCGCCTATGCCGCACGGATGCTGGCGAGTAGTCCGGGGTTCGCGATTACCGCGGTGCTGACTCTGGCGCTCGGAATTGGCGCGAACACGGCGATTTTCAGCGTTGTGCATTCCGTGTTGCTGCGGCCGCTGCCTTATCACGACGGGCAGCAGCTGATTTTTATCCGGCAGCAGGCGCAAAAAGTAGGGATTGCCGACATTCAGTTTTCCGCGCCCGAAGTGAACGATTACCGCGAGCAGAACCGCACGCTGGCGGGCCTGGTGGAGTATCACGGAATGTCTTTCACGCTGTTCGGTCACGGCGAGCCGGAACGAGTGAGCACCGGAGTAGTATCAGCGAACTATTTCGACATGTACGGCGTGAAACCGCTTTTGGGGCGCACGTTCGAACCGGCTGACGAGCGTACGGGCGCGCCTCCAGTGCTGGTGCTGAGCTACGAGTACTGGAAAAATAATTTTGGCGCGGATGCGGGAATCATCGGGAAAACATTTGAGCTGAACGACAAGGTGCATACGGTGATCGGAGTGTTGCCGCCGGTGCCGCAGTATCCGGATGAAAATAATGTGTATATGCCAACATCGGCCTGCCCCTTCCGCTCGTCGCCAAAGATGAGTGAGAACCGCGACATGCGCATGATGGAAGTTTTCGGGCGATTGAAGCCAGGCGTGACGCTGCCACAAGCGCGCGCGGATCTGGCGACGATCGCGGAGCGGCTGAAATCCGAATATCCGAAATCGTATCCCCAGAGCATCGGTTACGGCGCGACGGCTTCTCCTTTGCAGGATGAATTGACGCGCGCGGCGAAGCCCACGCTGCTGGTGCTGTTGGTCGCGGCTGCGTTTGTGCTACTGATTGCGTGCGCGAACGTGGCGAATTTGACGCTCGCGCGCATGGCGCGGCGCGAGCGAGAGCTCGCGGTGCGCACGGCGCTGGGTGCGGGACGCAGCCGGCTGCTGCGGCAACTGTTGACGGAAAGTTTTCTGCTGGCATTTCTGGCTGGAGTGCTGGGTTTGGCCATCGCGTACGGCAGCCTGGAGCTGCTGACGCAATTCGCGGCGCGGTTGACGCCACGCGCGCGTGAAATTCACATTGACGCGGGCGTGCTGCTATTCACTTTGGGAGCGGCGCTGGGAACGAGCATCGTGTTCGGCACGATTTCGGCATTATTCGCGCGGGCAAATCTGGTGTCGGGATTGAAGGAGGGAAGCGCGGGGGCGGGCGCGGGACGTTCGCGAAACCGGATGCGCAGCGCGTTGATCATTTCGCAGATTGCTTTTTCTTTTATGCTGCTGATTGGCGCGGGATTGATGTTGCGCAGTCTGGCAAAGATGCAGCAAGTGAATCCGGGATTCGTGCCGCAACGCGTGCTGGCGATGAAAATCACTTATAACTGGGCGAAATATGCTGGCGTGGAACAATATGCGCTCGCTGCGAAGAAGCTACTGGCGCGCGTGGAGCAGGAGCCGGGCGTGCTGTCCGCGGCGGTTTCTTCGGGATATCCGTTGGAGCCGGAATTGATCTCGGCCGGACCGGAGAGCAATTTCGCGACTTTTCGGGTGGAGGGGCGTTTGCTGCAGCCGGGTGAGGCGCCTCCGACGACCAGCACAGCTGCGGCATCGCCGGGATATTTCCGCACGCTGGGAATTCCACTGATGGTCGGGCGGGAATTTGCGGATACGGATGACCACAACGCGTTGAACGTCGCGATCATCAATCAGACGATGCAGCGGCGGTTGTGGCCGAATGAGAATCCGCTCGGCAAGCGGGTTTCCTACGATGATGGAAAAACTTGGACCACGATTGTGGGCGTCGTCGGCGATGTACGCGAATTTGGATTGGACCGGCCGCCGATCAGCGAAACCTATGTGCCGGTGGCGCAAGCGGGCGGAATGAGCACGTTGATCCTGCGTACCGCGGCCGATCCGGAGGCAATTGCGCGCCGCATGCGCGAAGTGGTGCATGAGGCGGATGCGCAGACGGCGATCACGCACGAGATGACGGTAGAGCAAGCGCGCGAGGAGTCGCTGGTATCGCCGCGGCTGACCGCGACATTGCTGGGGCTATTTGCGGCCCTCGCGCTGCTGATCGCAGCGGCGGGAATTGGCGGCATCATGGCGCTGGCTGTGAGCCAACGCGTGCGTGAGATCGGCATTCGCATGGCGCTAGGCGCCCGGCCTGCGGATGTTTTGCGGATGGTGCTGGGGCACGGGCTGGTACTTACCTTCTTGGGTGTGGCGATTGGGGCTGCGGGCGCGCTGGCTTTGACAAGGGTGGCGAAATCTTTCCTTTTTGAAGTCACGCCTACGGATCCGCTGACGTTTACGGGCGTCGCGCTGGTGCTGCTCGCCTCCGCACTGCTGGCCAGTTTTCTGCCGGCGCGCCGAGCGGCATCCATCGATCCGATCGTCGCGCTGCGAAATGAATAATTTGAACGGTATCTCGAAAAGAGACACCAAGCGAGGAAGTTGACATGAAGAAAGGGCATTTCACACGCAGGGAACTACTACTAGCGTCGGGTGCAGCCGGTTTGGCGGCGACCGTCCCGCTGGCACTTTCGGCGGCGCGGCTGGCTGGCGCAGAACAGCCCTCCCATGGAGGCGATTCCGTGAAGTCAGCGGCCGGGCTGAGCCCGCTGAAGGCCCCGGCTACGGGTCCGATACTCGTGGCCTTTGTAATTTCCAAGGGAGCGGTGCTGATTGATTTTGCCGGGCCTTGGGAGGTTTTTGAAAACGCGACCATTCCTGGCCGGGACATGATGGATAGCGCATTCAAGGTTTACACCGTTGCGGAAACATTGGATCCGGTCACGGTCAGCGGCGGGATGAAGATCGTGCCCAACTACACTTTCCAGAATGCTCCAGCGCCGAAAGTGATCGTCATTCCCGCGCAGGACGACTCCCCGGAGACAATGCTGAACTGGATCCGCAAGGCATCGCAGAGCAGTGACGTAACCATGTCGGTTTGCACGGGAGCGTTCGTGCTGGCGGCTACCGGACTTCTCAATGGCAAAGCGGCCACCACGCACCACGCTGCTTACTCCGATTTCGAGATGAAATTTCCAGAAATTCAGGTGAAGAGGGGTGCGCGCTTCATTGAGGAAGGCAATCTCGCCACGGCGGGCGGGCTGACGTCCGGAATGGATCTCGCGCTGCGGGTCATCGGGCGCTATTTCGGCGAGGAAGCGATCGAACGTACTGCTTTTCAGCTGGAATACCAGGGGCGGGGCTGGGTGGACGCGAAGTCCAACTCTGTTTTTGCAGTGAAGCCGGCCGGGGACATTTGCGCTGTGTGCTGGATGCAAGTGAATCGCCAGACCGCGCTTTCGGAAGTTTACAAGGGGCAGACCTACTACTTCTGCATGAGTGGCCACAAGGAAGTTTTCGACGCCAAGCCCGATAGGTTCATCGAGGTGCTTTCGCAGTCGTGATCGGGAGCGAACGGCGCGCATTGGCACATCCGCGGAAAGCTCCGCAGCGTAGTGCCGCTACCAGTTCGGTAGCACCTCACCGATTCAGCGCAAAGGGGGGTCCGTTGGAATGACCCATGCGCTGATATGGTCGTCGCGGAGCAATTTGAGGGCAAGAGCTTCCGCTTCTGGCTTTGTCCCAACGAGAATGCGGACTCGGTATAAGGTCCGGTTGCCGACTTGCGCGGGCATAGTCAGCACAGGCAGTTGATATTGCCCAGAGAACCGTAGCGCCAAGAGGCTAGCCTCCGCTTTGTCGTATGAGCCGACTTGTACGGCAAAATGGAGAGGGGCGGCAAGAGTTGTAGTTGTGGCGACGGTGGCTGCGGGTTCGCCGGTCGAAGCTGCGGTTGCCCGTCCGGACTCGACGAATCTAAGAATCGAAGGGAACAACCAGAACGCCAGCAGCAGCAGACCGCTGGTGAGCGCGGCTGTGCGTAAGGCCCAAGGCTTCCGCTGAGATTGTGCCAGTCGCCCGTAAGTGAGTTCGGCTGCAATGGGGCGATCGGCGCTTGGAGCAGAGCGAGTGGCGGCCGACAACGGCCCTGGAACCGTCCGAAGGTTCAGCTTGGCTACGACTTTCCGCACAGTTTCACTGGCGATCACTTTGTGCGCTTCAGCGTGGCCGAGACACAAAGCGTTGAAGCAGATGTTGTTGATGTTCCGCGGAATTCCGCCACTCGATTCCGCAATCGCGGCCACTGCCTCGGGCATGAAAAGCTCCTCACCATGATAGCCGGCTACCCTGAGCCGATGACTGATATAGCGAGAAGTTTCCTCGGGTGAAAGCGCTTCGAGACGGCTCAGGACCGCAATTCGCTGGCGCAATTGCGCCAAGTGCGGCTGTGCTAGTTTTTCCGCTAATTGAGGCTGGCCGGCCAGAACAATTTGTAGCAGTTTTGTGTGGGAGGTTTCGAAATTCGATAGCAAACGGATCGTTTCCAGGACTGGATCTGCCAGGTTCTGCGCTTCGTCCACCACCAGCACGAAGCGCTTGCCGGCAAGCATCTCGGCAAACAGCATCTCGTTCAACTTGTTGTGCATGCCAACCAGGCCCAGTCCTCGCGTGTCGACGCCCAGCTCGCTCAGAAGATACTGAAAGAATTCACGGGAATCGCACTGGGTCTGGAACAGGTACGCGCCGCGCGCCGTATCGCGCAGTCCCTCGAGCACTTGATACAGGAGCGTCGTCTTGCCCATGCCCGGCTCCGCGATCAGTGCCACAAATCCCCGGCCGCCCAAGATCCCATCTGTGAGCGAGTCGAGCGCCTCGCAGTGCGTCCGGCTCGGGTACAAAAAAGCAGGGTCGGGAGTGACACCGAACGGTTGCTGCTGCAGCCGGTAGAAATCCAAAAACATGGGCACGGCCTCCTCTCTGCGGGCGCTCTGGGGAACGCCTGGAGGACTCCCAAAATTGCGGAGCCGGTATGGCGCGTCACGCTACCAGCGCGTTCGCACGAAGTGTTCAAATAGCGCGGGGCTGGGCAGTCCTTGCGCCTATCTTCAATTCTCGGCGTCGCAACAGAGAGTTTGCTACAACCGGCTGGCAGCATGCAAGGCGGCGTGAAGATGTCAGCACTTCAGGCAGGTTCGCAACGCAGAAGGGTTGCCATTCGTAGGGCGTGAATGAAACCGGTCCCTCAAAATGTCAAAACCCGCGACCTTGCCCGGCAAGAGAGTGTGGAATGCATTCGCGAGCCTCACCAACCGGGCCCTCCAAATGAAACCGCTCGTCTCATCTCGCTCCAACCTGTTTTGCATCCATTGATCGTATTCGGCCTGAGGGACTGTGTTGCGGATACCCCAGTTTGTGCCCAACACAACAGCTAGAAATTTCGACGGCTCGCCTAAAGACCCTTCCTTCATTTAGAATCGCACATATGATTATCCGGTTAATTGCGTTGTTGCTCGTCGCACCAGCATGTTTAGCCCAGACGAATGAGTCGCCGACTACTTCTACTCCTCTGAACGACATCCCTGCGCTCACTGCGCAAGCAAACCAAGGAAACGTCGATGCACAACTCAAAATTGCGGATGCGTACTTGCGCGGGAGTGGAGTAACGCAAAACGATAAAGAGGGATTTCGGTGGTTTCTGATGGCTGCTGAAAAAAGCAACCCAGAAGCTCAGTACGCCGTGGGTTCTCTTTATGCGATTGGCAGAGGCGTGGGCCGAGACGATGCTGAGGCAACGAAGTGGTTCTTGAAAGCGGCTGAAAATGGAAACGCCAAAGCGCAGTACAACATGGGAGTTCGATGCGCTTACGGTCGAGGCGTTCCAAAAGATGACGAGCAAGCCGCCTCTTGGTTCAGAAAATCTGCGGAACAAGGATTGGCAGTTGGACAGGCGGGGCTCGCCGCTGGATACGCACTTGGATTAGGTATCCCGCAGGACAAGGCGGAAGCTCTCAAGTGGTATACAAAGGCAGCAGAGCAAGGCCTAGCCGACGCACAGCTACAGGTCGGCATAATCTATTTAAACGGCAACGGGGTTCCGGAGAACTACCAACAAGCCGTGTTCTGGTTCCAAAAAGCCGCGGCGCAAAAGAACGCCGATGCGGAATTTAATCTTGGACTTATGTATGAGCATGGCCAGGGAGTGCAACTCGACTTTTCTAAGGCTGCTGCGTATTACGACCTCGGAGCGCAACACGGGTCAGCGAATGCCCTGAGCAATTTGGGTAGTTTGTACCAACATGGAATGGGTGTGCCGCAGGATCTGCAGAAAGCCACAAAGCTATATATGATGGCCGCAGAAAAGGGCAGCTTCCCGTCTCAGCGATACCTCGCAGGCGCCTACCTGACGGGCAACGGAGTACCGAAAGACGCAGCACAAGCTGCAAAATGGATGCAGCTTGCAGCGGCGCACGGTGACGCCGAGACGGAATGTAACCTCGCGATTTTGTATCAGACAGGAACCGGCTTGCCGCAAAGCTACGAAGATGCGCTGGCTTGGTTTCAAAAGGCGGCGGAACAAGGTTTCGTCACCGCTCAGCACAATCTCGGTGCGCTGTATGGGAACGGGCAAGGAACAACGAAGAACCTTGTGGAAGCCTACAATTGGCTTTTATTAGCCGAACAAGGCGGTTATAAGGACACTCAACACGCTCTTGAATTGCTCAAACCCCAGATGACGTCGGAACAAATTGCCGAGGCCCAGCGATTGGCCGACGCTTGGAATACTGGGCATCCTCATCCGAAGTCGAAATAATTCCTACAGGATGCCCGTTTTGGCTGGTCTTGCCTCTATTGGAGTCTAGATCGCGTCAAAAAAGGGAACCTGACGTTCACCCTATTAGCGCGCGGATTTTGGCCCGCACTTCCTCCAGCTCTGAGGGTGATATCGTCCCTTTGCGCTTGGCCCGTCTCTTCCGCCAATCGAGACTTTTCACCTGATCCGCTAGCACCGCGCTCGGACTGCCGCCCGCAACAACCACCTCGAACGGATAGTTCTTGATCTGTGTCGTCATCGGGCAGCAGACCATCAGGCTCGTCTTCGCGTTATAGGCGGCTGGGCTCAGCACAACCGCTGGCCGGTGTCCGGATTGCTCATGGCCTGCTTGCGGTCTGAAACTGATCCAGACGATGTCGCCAGAGTCTGGCACATAGGCTCGCACCATTTACCATGCCTCTTTGCCAACAGGACCGCCGAAAGCGACCTCCGCATGAAGATTCTCGCGCGTGATCCCCTTCACAAGTTCAGCCAAATCATATTCTTTGCGCCGCACGGGTTCGATGACAATGCGTCCCGATTCCTCGCGCACGTCAACGGGCTCATCGAGGTCCAAATGAGCCGCCTGCAAGACGGCGACCGGAATCCGCACCGATGCGCTGTTTCCCCACTTCTTGACTACCGCCCTCATGTCGCATGACCTCCTGTAACTACTTTGTATCAACATGATACCCAAGTATGCGTACCGTGTCAACATTGTTGCTACCGAACTTCATGCAAAGAAATAATGACGTTGCGCCTAGGTCTACTTCGTCATGGTTATAAGCAAGTATCTTGCATTGATCGAGCACGGCGAGGAGATAGCGGCATGCCGAAGGGCGCCATGCGCTTCCAACGCTGACTGGCCTTGCAGGAGCACGCTACTTTTTTAGTGCGTTGGTAGTCTTCCTTATAACCGGCAACCGCGGAATTCAACGACTCGACTTTATCGACACATATCTCGGGACCGACCGAGACCCGCGCTTGCAGGGCCAGGGCGAAGGAGTGCTTTACGAACCCCGGGCTCCCTGGCTCGTTCGAGGAATGACCTGTCAGCATATTGGAAACGGATGTTCCTTCGTAGGGTGCTCGCTACGAGAAGATTCGCAGGCAGCTCTTTCCAATCAAATGACCTTCCGCTGCGCTTCCGGAAATCGCGCAGAGTGGGATCCCCACACCGAGCGTCACAAAACGGCTCGGCGAAAAATCCGCCGAAAGGAAAACCGAAGGGTCGCCCACTCGGCGCTACTGGGCGAATTGCGATGGAATTCACGAGCGTCACTGGCGCCGGGCGCTTTTGTCGATCAGGCATCCTTCAGCAGCTCTGTGCGGTAGCGAGGCGTGATTTCCTTGGCCTTCTTCATGAAGGCTGCTTGCTCGTCAGGGCTGAGTTTCGGCGGCGCTGTCGTCCTCGTTGCAACCTTCACGCCAAGTTCCATGAAGAAGTTTTCCTGGCCCGCCGGCGAACAGATACAGATTAGCCGCGCTGGGCTTGAAGAACTGTTATGGAATTGATGCGGAGCGTTCGAGGGGATGTTGATGGTGTCGCCGCCCTTGACGATGGATTTCTTTCCACGAAAGGTCGCCTCCAGCTCTCCCTCAAGAAGGATGAAAGTCTCCTCGAAGTCGTGGCGATGCGGCGAAGGGCCACCGCCGGGCGGAATGTGCATGTCGATGACGCAAAAGCGACCGTTGGTCTGGTCGCCGGTCACCGTGATGGTATAGGTATCTCCCACGACGCCGATGTGCGGAAGACTCTGATCCATATCGGGCCGAGCAATGGTGAGGTTGCGCTTCGGGTCGTCGGGAGGAAGGGGCGGGTACTCTGGTGTTTTCTCGAACATGGCGGTGCTCCTTTGGTTGATTTGTTTTGGCGCTTGCTGCTGAGGCTTGGCGAGTGGGCGAACGGCAGCCCACAATTTCGCGGCATAAAAATACAGCGCCTGCAACCGCAACGGACTTGAGTGTCGCTCGGGGGTCGAGATTCACCGCAGGGCCGTTTTTTCTCATGGCATATTTCTGTACCGCATAGTGTAGACGCGTCGTGATCAATGCGGTCACAGTAGTTGCGACCCTATTCGCTAATTTTGGGAAGAACCAGTCCCGACTACGGCGGTGGGAGCTGTGAGTGAATCTGCATTCCACGCTTTCTCCAGGTGAGCAGAAATCCTGCGGTCACAATGGCCACACACGGGGCGAGGGCGTGCTTTTCTTCCAGCCGCGTGTAGAAGCCGCCGCACAGCGCACCCAGAAGAAAGAAAAGACTGATCGAGCTCAAAGCGATGGCCTTGTCGCGGTTCTCAGTCGCCTCGCGACCCGCCCTCCACAGAACCAAACCCGAGATTGCCTCGCGAAGGTTGGCGGTGATCATTGCTGAGTTGAAGGACCACGAGCCGATGCTGCGAAAGCTGGTGAATTGGATGGCGGCGACGAAGGAAATCATCGGAACAACGCAGGCATCGGGCAAGCGAGCTCCGACGGCCGCAAGTACGGCGAGAGTCACAAGCTCGAACGCTTGGCAGATCAGCGTGGCACGGAAGGCCCGCTTCTGTGGTCGCACACCAAGCAGCTTGGCAGCCGCTACTCCCAGAGCGAAAGCCGCAATGGGCGGCAGATGTCGCGCCGCTTGCGCCCACTGGCCCCCAGACGCAAACACTGAGAAGAGGACCACGTTTCCAGTCTGCGCATTTGCGAAGACATGACCGTGTGCCAGGTAGGCATACGCATCCATGTATCCGCCTGCCATCGCGAAGACGCAGGCAATCACTAGCAGACCGGAGACATCCCGGAGTTCCATGACAGAAGCATTCGGGTCTCCCGGATTTGATCGAGCTTGAAGTTGCGGAAGTGTGGAAGCATCTTCCTGCATAAGATCTCCTGATCAAAAATTGATCCTTGTGTGAAAGCCAAGAACCACGGCGTTTTGAGAACTGCCTCCGCAATTCATGTAGTACTGCATCACAGGCTGGAATATCAAGCCGCGCGGCAGCTCCAGAAAAACGTTCACTTCAAACGCGTACGCCGCTGCGTAAACGGACAAGTGGCGAAGAAACGGGAAACGACTGATTTATGCCGCTGCGCACATGGGCCGTGCCGAGCAAATGGCTATCGGTACAGTGCGCTGCGGTCGGTTCGCAGAACTTCACTTGGCCAGGTTGCACCGCTGTAGATCCAGCGGTAACAGAGGCTGTCAGCGTAACGATGCTGCCAGCACTCACGGCACCGCTCTGGTCCGCCAGAACTCAGGGTGAGGGAAATTGTGGTCGGTCCCTGGGCCAGTGAAGACGAGCAAACCGCAAGAATCCAAAGCGGCAGCGCCAGTTTCGGAATGAGGTGAAATCAACCCGACTAGCTGCGCTCACGCATCCATACGGTGGCCAACCAATGTTCATAATATGGTATTCTTTGTACATAGATGCTATATTGAGCCGGGAGGGCCCGATGGCTACTGCCAGAGCTAGGTCACATAAGCATTTCCAATTGGACGCAGCTAAGCTCCGACGCGCGCAGAGAATGCTGCGCGCTGACACGGAAACAGAAGCGATCGAGCGGGCTCTCGACATTGTCATCGCTGAGCATGAGAGAAACCGACTGACGGTCGAAGCCAATGACCGCTTCGTCACAAGTGGCATTGATATTGAGGATGCCTACGGAACCCTGGAGAAGTAGATGCGTCCGGTTCTTTTTGACTCTTCGATCTACATCACGGCCCTTCGAGCCGGAAACGAAGCGGCTCAGATGTTGAAACGGTTGGCCGCCAACTCGCCGGTCTGGCTGAGTTCCGTCGTGCTCGAAGAATTGTATGCCGGGATCGCCCCCCGCAGCCGTCATGTACTGGAGCGACTGGAGCGTGACTTCGAGAGAGCGAAGCGGATACTGGTGCCGAATCTCAATGACTGGACGCAGACCGGCAAAGTGCTGGCCCGATTGGCGGCGAGGTATGACTACGAACAAATTAGGCAAGGCCGGTTGACCAATGATACGCTGATTGCTACGAGCGCCGGCCGCTCAGGAATCACAGTGATAACCGCGAATGCGCGCGATTTCATGCGTCTCGCTGAATTTCGACCTTTTCACTGGCAAGTCCAGACTCTCGCTGGCAGTTAGTCTACTTCCTTAAACAACCACTGCGGCTCACGCGGCAGGCGCGCCGGAGGTCCTGGAATGCGCAGGATGGCCTTCACGGGTTTGGCGTCGCACTTTGACGGAACTGCCTATCGCAACGGATTGGTGAAGCGCAATCCGGAGAACCGCGCGAAGTCGCGGTCCGTTGTATGTAGAATGCCGCCGTACTCAGTCATCAACGCGGCGACTTGCGCGTCTGTCACGAGAGGACCCCGGGCTTGGCCATCAAGCAAAAGTTGACGCAGCAAGAACCAATGTTGATCACCAGGAGCCAACAAGCGAACGTTCGGCTGCTCCAGCCATTGATCAACAAGCTCAGTTGCCTCTTGAGGTGTGAATCGCTTGCCAGGAAGCCTTGGGTTCGTCACAACCCTGAGGAAGGCGGCGACTGTCTGCCAAGGCAATCCGATCGGTTCTCCGCCAGAGAAAATCTGCTCAATCCAAGCACGCGCCTTAGCATGATGCTCCGAACTCGCGTCGTACGCGTGTAAAAGTATATTTACGTCGAGGACAATCACTCGTGCATTGTACCTTCTATCGCCTCGATCAAGTCCTCCACGTTGTCGTAGCTCAACCCTGGAGGCAAACCCAGTTCCCTTGGATGAACCGAGAACTGCTTTCGATCCGGCTTCCCGGAGCCCATCAAACCCAGCCGAAGAAAGTGGTTCACTGCCGCCTTCAGGAAGGCGCCAGATCGGCGCATCTCGCGGCGAAGCAGCTTGGCGACATCCTCATCTAGTGAAAGAGTGGTTCGCACATATGGATGATCGCAAAGTAGACATCATGATGTCGAGGTCGATCACACGCGTGATCAGACGAAATGCACACAGTTTTGTACCTCAGGCTGGGGATGACCTGGCCATGATACTGATCATTCTTTCCCTCGTGGCCGGCCTCATCGCGAGGTATCCTTTCGCCGTCGCCGCTCGCTCTCTCTCATCATTTCGCTGATATCCGCCGCGGGGCGTATCTCGATTGTTCCACACTTCAACTTCACTCCCGGACTTTGGGAAATGAGCTGAATTGCGTGATTCAGATCGCGCGCTTCAAGCACCTGAATTCCACCCAATTGCTCCTTCGTTTCCGCGTGCGGACCGTCGGTCACGACAACCTTACCGTCCTTCCAAGACACGGTCACCGTCGTGTTGGCGGGCTGAAGAGGTTCCGCAGCGACCCAATGTCCGTTCTTGCGAAGTTCGTCGTTGTACCTAAAACCACTCGTCCAGCACGGTGTTACGCTCGCTCTCAGACATGTTTTCGAACTTGCCGGGCGCCAGATAGCCCAAACAGATGTATTTCATGGGGTCCTCCGTCAGAGACGGTTTAGCACATCGACTGACGCAGTGGCTTGTCGCTCGTAAAATCAGACTTCGCGGGCTAGCCGGTGGCAAATGCTCGGCGAAGGGCAACCATCCACGATTCCGTGAATCGTTTCGAAACTGCGGCGTCGGGGACTAGCACGTCGAAGCCGTGATACGCACCTGGAATTACTTGGAGTTCCGTCGGAACTCCGGCATTGATCAGACGGCGGGCGTATTCGACATCTTCATCCACAAACAGATCAAGAGCGCCGACGCCGATGAATGCGGGCGGAAGTCCGGCGAGGTTTTCGACGCGCGCAGGAACCGCGCCTGCCGGAACCGTAGGGGAGCCGGCCGGGACGCCGAGGAAAGAAGTCCAGCCGAACCGATTCGAGTCCGCGTTCCAAACGAACTGTCCCATATACGGCGGAACTTGGCGAGTGCTGCCGGTGCGATCGTCCAGCGCCGGATAAATCAGCAACTGAAACAGGATGGGAATTTCGCGGCGATCGCGCGCGGCAATGGCGAGTTGCGCAGAATGGCCGCCACCGGCGCTTTCTCCGCCAATGGCGATGCGCTTGCGATCCACTCCGAGCTCGTCAGAATTTTTATAGAGCCAGCGCAGCGCGGTGTAATTATCTTCGAGCGAGCCCGGGAAATGAGTTTCCGGCGCGAGGCGATAGTCGACCGAAACGACCAGGCATCCGCAATTCTGTGCCACTGCTTGCAGAAACGGATTGAATTGTCCGGCGAAGCCGGAGACGTATCCGCCGCCATGAATGTGCAGAAATGCAGGACGCCCTTTCGTGCCCGGCGCCGCATCGACAATCACCAGGCGCAAGTCCGGCGCGCCCAATGGACCGGGTATGTGCCGTTCAAATGGCTGCGGCGCCGGCGGAGGCAGCGGAGGCACCGGCGGCCATTTGCGTCCGGCGACGAGAGTTTCGCTGGTGAAGGACTGAGTGGGGAATGGGAATTTCTTGATTTCGTCAAGCAACTCCGGATCGACCATGGCATAGGGGGCCGCCCCCGCTGCAGGCGCAATCGCCTGGCGGGCGACGGCGGAGCGCAGCAATTCAGGCGCGATGCCGATCCCAATTCCCGCAGTCAAACCGCCGCGAACAAAATCACGCCTCGTGAGCTCATTCATCGTAAATTCTCGTTTCTGAAATTGAAGCGTACTTCCAGAACATTCTTGCCGGACTCGAGATAGCCCAAACAGATGTATTTCATCAATGCCTCCACGACGCGACTTTGTCCGTTCTGCACAAAACCCGTTGTATATGTGTTCGCGGCATCCGTCCTTCGCCAAAAACGCGAAGGACGAGACACCTGGCTGTGTTGCTGACGCCAGCGAAGTCAAAAACCTGGGTCACCCGCCTTCCGTGGGTCCTCAGTCCTGACTGAGCGCGGATATCTGCGGGTTGTCGTCCGCGATTCGCGCGAAGAACGCGCGCACCTCGACCGGCGCCCGACAGGCGACGACAGCCTTGCGCCCCCACGCCAGTGCCTCATCCAGGTTCGCGCATTTCAGCAGCCAAAAACCGCCTATGTGCTCTTTGGTCTCCAGGTACGGCCCGTCGGTGATTCGCACCTTACCATCAGGCTGCGCCCGCAGGGACTTCGCGCTGCTGGCCGCGGAGAGGCCGCCGGCGAAAATCCTGGCACCGGCAGCTGTCATCTCTTCGTTGAGCACGTCGATATCGCGCTCCATCGCTTCACCCTCGAGGGACCCGTCGTATCCGTCGGGGTGGTGAATCGCAACCATATAGTGCGGCATGATTTCTCCTTTTCTTGTAACGTCTTCGGGCCGGGCGGTTACCCTGCCTTCACTACATAGTCGAACGGCTTGACCGGAATTCGACCAAGCGCGGAGAGTTTTTTTATAGCTCCATCTCAGCGGCGACGTCGTCGCCGAACTTCTTATCAAACTGGAATTCATGGAGCGCTCGGAATTCTTAGTAGAAGGAACTCGCCTGCTTTTCGCGGAAGGTGCGCAACTTCCGTCGCAGGTCTCTTTCTTTCCTTTCAATGATTTGGTCGAGCGAATTTGGCACAGTAGCCCCATTTTGCGGTTATTTGTTGATTTCTTGGACAAGTTCCGCGTGCAGTAGAACATCACGCAATCGCAATGTAAGCCTATAAGAAATCGGGGAATAGCATAGTCGGGGTGAGTGGATTTAAAACGCGGACCTGCTGGCCCGAGACCAGGAGGTCAACGAATGAATGTGGGCCTGTAAATCATTGGTTTTAAAAGAAGTGGTCGGGGCGAAAGGATTTGAACCTTCGACCTCCTGGTCCCGAACCAGCGGACAAAATCACATAAGTCGCTGTCCTGGCGTCACTTATTGATTTTCGGGCCGCTCTCTGATGGACAAGTCGTGACAAGCCACCGCTGGATGTTCACACCGCAAAAATGCGGATTATCCTCGCCGGCGTGAGGCTGCTTTACGACGGGGATGTGATCGATATCCCAGTCTCACCCGTGCCGGAAGACATTGCATCGGAAGAGCTTGCGGCATAGCTAGGGGCTGGCTATTGACAATTTATAACAGAGCGTGTTATAAAAAACCATGAATTCTGAAGAACTAAAAAGCGCCAGAATGGAGCGTGGCTGGAACCAGCAGGAAGCTGCGAATCGCCTGGGCGTAACTCAAGCCTACCTCTCGATGCTAGAGAGTGGACGAAGAAGCACGGCTAGTCTTTCTCGCAAGCTGATGCAGACCTACGCCCTGTCGCCTACTGTGCTGCCCGTTCAAGAAGTAAGGGAAAAAGCGACTCCGAGCTTCTTGGCCCATGAGCTTGCATCGCTGGGATATCCCGGCTTCGCCCATCTCCGAAAAACGAAGAAAGTCAATCCCGCTGATTTTTTG
>Ga0209333_1000755_pt1 | contig 16899 bp, 14 predicted proteins | sample BlaSpr_A8_OM2_O3_FD_187982 | JGI IMG/M metagenome (GOLD analysis project Ga0209333, IMG submission 187982) | Forest soil microbial communities from Thunder Bay, Ontario, Canada - Black Spruce, Ontario site 2_A8_OM2_O3 (SPAdes) (version 2) | ecosystem: Environmental > Terrestrial > Soil > Boreal... | reverse complement strand
TGGCCGTTCTATTCACCGCCATGCTGAATGTGCTGCGCATTCGCAATGGCCGCGGGGTGCAAGGTCTTAAGCTGTCCTGCGTTGCTGCCAATGTAACGATGCTGGTGTTTGCGATCGCGCTGATGGCGAGCATCGGAAAGTCGCGTACGCTGCACAACCCGCAAGTGCCGCTGGTGGGATTGCTGCTACTGATCGAAGCTGCCCTCTCGTTGGGAAAGAATTCTTGATCAATATTCAAGAGACAGAAAACGCCGTGACCTTTGCGGTCAAAGTCCATCCCCGCGCCAAGAAAAATGCCATCACCGGCGAACTCGGCGACGCTCTCAAAGTTTCTCTCACCGCGCTGCCGATTGACGGCAAAGCGAACCGGGCCTGCATCGAATTCTTCGCCAAGCTTTTGAAGGTGCCGCGATCTTCCGTTACCATTGTCTCCGGCCAGAGGGGTCGCGGAAAAGTGATTCGCGTGACTGGACTCTCGATGGAGGAAATTAGAAAACGCCTTGGGACCAGCCTCCATCACATATAGACCCAGCCCGCTGCAACCGTGGCGAGAACGCGGGCGAGAGCGCCCGCGCCACACAGGCGACCAGGAGCCACTTTGAGCTTTTCCGAACGTTTCCAGGAAATTCGCACCGGGTTCGAGCGGCCATTCTGGGTCGCTAATATCAGCGAACTTTTCGAGCGGCTGTCCTACTACGCCGCGTTCGCTTCGCTGCCGCGTTACCTGCATGAAAGTTTGAACTTTGGCGTAGAGCGCGCCAGCAGCCTGGCGGGGCTGTTTGGCGGATTGGTCTGGTTCCTGGCTGCGTTTGGCGGAGCCCTGGCGGACCGAATGGGCTTTCGTCGAGCGCTGTCGCTGGCCTACCTGATTCTGAGCGCGTCCTACTTTCTGCTTGGGTCGATTGGCGCGCCCTGGCTCGCTCCGGTGCGCGAGAGAATGCCGCTGGTAGTTTTGGTGGCGATTGTATTGATGTTGCCCGCGCTGGGTATTGCGCTGGTGAAGCCCTCCGTCGTCGGGACCACGGCGCGCGCATCGAAGGAAAATGTGCGCTCGATTGGCTACTCGATTTACTACACGCTGGTGAACGTCGGCGGGGCCGCAGGGCCTTTCCTGGCGGGGTGGGTACACCAACATCTCAGCGTGGAGAAAGTCTTCGACATGGCGGCGCTGAGCGTTTTTGCCATGTTCTTCGCTGTGCTGCTCCTGTTCAAGGAGCCGTGCCGCGCCGACGAAGTGCAGACGGCAAGCCTTGGCCAAGTCGCCAGGAACTTTGTGACAGTGGTTTCGAACTGGCGGTTCATGCTTTTTCTTCTGATTTTTTCAGGCTACTACATCGCATTCTGGCAAGAATTCATTATTCTTCCGATCTACATCCATGACTATGTCAACCCGAACAGCAACACCGAAATGCTGCTCATGTGGGATTCGTTGACGGTTATCTCGTTACAGATGGTGGTCAGCATTGTCACACAGAAGATGCCGGCATTTCGCGGCATCACGCTGGGGACGCTGATTTCAGGCCTGGCCTGGCTGCTTCTGGTTTTGCATCCCAGCGTGCCGATGGCGGTGGCGACGCTGATTGTGGTAGCGATTGGTGAGATCACGCAGCAGCCGCGCTACTACGAATACATTTCACGGCTTGCGCCTCCGGGACAGCAGGGCACGTACATGGGATTTGCATTTTTACCGATCGGAATCGGATCGCTGATCGGTGGCTGGTTCGGCGGGACGCTGATCCATCACTTCGGAGAAGTTACGCACCAGCCTGGACAGATGTGGTGGGTAGTCGCAGGCGTGGGCGTGGCTACCGCCGCGCTGCTGTGGATCTACGACCGGTTCGTGCGAGTGCCATGAATCTCGTCCCGTGATTCATGGTTCGATAGATCATGGTTCGATAGATCATGGTTCGATAGATCATGGTTCGATAGATCATGGTTCGACGATTCATGGTTCGGTGATTTATGCCTCAGCTCAAGAGCACACCAGCAGTCGTAGCCGCGCAGATTCGCCGCGCGCTGAAAGACGGCGGTTCCTCCAGACATGCCAAAGGCGTGCAGTGGTTTTTCAAAGACGAAATTAAGTCCCATGGATGGTACACAGCCGATCTGCGGTGCGCTGCGGTGCGGTTTCGGCGGGAGGTGAAAAAAGATCAAGGACTCGATTTTCTGGTTAAGATCGCCGATCATCTCTTTTCCGGCCCGGTGCTGGAAGAAAAAGTTGCCGCCGTGTTCTTGCTGGAGAAGCTCGACGCGGAACTTGGCGACCGCGAGTTCAAGCTGTTCGAATCCTGGCTCGACCGGATTCGTAGTTGGGCCGATCACGACGCGCTGGTGCATTCCCTGATTTCTCCGATGGTCGCGGCTAAACCCGCGCGCGCAAAGACAGTTTTCCGCTGGGCGAGGTCGCCAAATCGCTGGCACCGGAGAGCGGCTTGTGTAGCCCTGATTCGCGGTGCCCGCGCGAAGATGTTCTTTCCCGAAATCACAAAACTTTCCGACTCGCTTCTGGCGGACAAGGACGACATGGTGCAAAAAGGGTTAGGCTGGCTGTTGCGCGAGACAGCCAAATTTGACGCCCAGCGGACCGTTCCCTATCTAATGCAGATTCGCGAGAGTTCACCGAGGTTGGTGCTTCGTACCGCTTGCGAGACGCTTCCAGCGGAGGTTAAGAAGCGGGTACTCTCCAGCAAGAACCCGTAGAAATAACCCGTTCGCCTAGGCTGGCGGGAGACTCTTCCCGGATTCGCCCAAATGCTTTCCATTGTTTACAATAGAGGTTTGCTCATGGACTTGGCCGCCATTCAATCTGCGCTGCGCGAACGCAACATCGACGCGTGGCTATTTTACGACCATCATCATCGCGATCCCATCGCCTATCGGGTGCTCGGTTTGCCGGAGAGCCTGATGGTGACGCGGCGCTGGTTCTATCTGATACCGGCGCAGGGCGAACCCGTCAAGCTTGTGCACAAGATCGAAGCCGGACACCTCGACTCCCTCCCCGGCAGCAGGCTCCAATATTCCGGATGGCAGGAATTGTTTGAGAGCCTGAAGACGATGCTCGCCTCCTATCGCGATATCGCCATGCAGTATTCGCCGAATAATATTGTCTTCACCATTTCTTTGGTCGATGCCGGGACGGTAGAACTACTGCGTGGATTGGGAAAGAATATAGTCAGCTCCGCTGACCTGGTGGCGCAGTTTGAAGCTACCTGGAGCGAAGAGCAGATCAAGACTCATTTTGCGGCGCGCGACAGCGTGGATTCGATCGTGGCGGCGGCCTTCAAGGAAATTGGACGGCGGGCGGGCAACGGTGGAACCACCGAACATGAAATTCAGCAATGGTTCATGGAAGCGTTTCGCCGCGAGAACCTGCTCACTGACGATCCGCCGATCGTGGCGGTCAATTCCAACGCTGGAAATCCACACTATGAGCCGCGCGCCGATCATCCTGTTCCCATTCGCGGCGGCGATCTGATATTGCTTGACGTGTGGGGGAAAAAGAATGTCACGAATGCAGTTTACTACGACATCACATGGATGGGCTTTCTGGGTTCAGCGCCGTCTGGACGGATGCGCGAAGTTTTCGAAGTTGTGCGCGACGCGCGCGACGCGGGCGTAAAGACCGTCAAGGATGCGATCGGCTCCGGGCGCGCGATTGCGGGATGGGAAGTGGACCGCGCCACCCGCAATCACATCAAGCAAAAAGGCTATGGAGAATATTTCATTCACCGTACCGGACATTCCATCGGCACGGACGTCCATTCCAATGGAGCGAACATGGACGATCTTGAGATCCATGACGAGCGGCAGCTTCTTCCTAACTCTTGCTTCTCGATCGAGCCCGGTGTTTACCTGCCGGAATTTGGAGTACGCAGCGAAGTCAACATGCTGGTGCGACCCAAGTCGGCGGAGGTGACGGGCAACATTCAACGTGAGATCGTAATCATCTGATGGCAAACTCCACGACAGCAAAAGCCAAAGCGGTTGAACCGGCGCAGCCCGCCAGCATGATGTCTGTCATCGCGCCGGCCGTCGGCTGGCTGATTCCCGGGGCAGGCCACCTGATACAGCGACGCTGGATTCGGGGCCTGTTACTCCTCGTCTCCATTGCAACTTTATTCGTGCTCGGACTACTGATGCAGGGGCACATCTATAAGGCGAATGGCGGCGACATTCTGGATATTCTCGGATTCATTGGCGACCTGGGCGCAGGCGGAATGTATATTGCGACCCTGGCGATGAATGGAGGACAGGGTGCGATCGCGTTCGCGATAGCGGATTATGGAACCAAGTTCATGATCGTCGCCGGGCTGCTGAATTTCATAGCCGTGGCCGATGCCTACCATATCGCCATCGGGAAGAAACAATGACCGTCCAACTCACCCACTTCAGCGCGGCGTTTGTGTTCGCACTTTTTGCCTCCGTAGTGTTCGGCATCACGCACCGCGAAACTACGCGCGACATGGTGCGCTACGGTCTCTATTGTTTCGTCATGTTCATGGGCGGAGTGCTGGTAGCGGGCTGGGCGATGTGGCTGGTCAGAAGATAACTTTTGGCCTTTAGCTCTTGGCTTTTTCGGTTCAACCTCGGAGACGCACTCGACAGGCTAAGAGCCAAAAGCGAATGGCTAAGAGGCTCCCCTCACCCTGCCCATACAAAGGCGTCAAACACACGGTTCGACTCAAAATTCAAACGCCGGTAGAGAGCTACCGCGCGAAGATTTGCTTCGGTGACGGTGAGGGAGAGCATGGAAAATCCCCTCTTCCGGAGGCTGCCCACTGCGGCGGCCAGAAGAGACTCGCCAACGCCGCGCGAGCGATATTCGGGAAGCACGCACACCTGGGTTACATGGCCAACGTCACCACGAACGCGCGAGCACAAAATTAATCCAATCAGATTTTTGCTTTTGCGATCGAGGGCGGCGAACGACGACTCTGCATCGAACAGTCCGCAGCCCGGAAAGCGCACAATATTATTCAGGAAGCGCAGCGATCCGCTCAACGTATGGTACTGATCGTTAATCTGGGCGTCGACATGGCCGCGATAAGCCGCGGTAATCACGGCGGCCGCGGGTTGGTAATCGGCCTCGGTCCAGCGACGGATTTCAACTTCAGGATGGCTGGGCGGGATGACTGAGGAAATCTTTCCCAGCCCTAGAACCATGAACAGGCGCGGATGGCGCTGAAATCCCTGATCCAGAAACGGCCGGGCAACGCTTCCCGATTCGTGCGCCAGCAACTGCGCTTCCACCCGATGAATTCCAGGCGACTGCTGCAGAGTCTCGATCACATGCGTCAGCAGCTTGAGTTCCACCTCGCGCGGGTTGGGAAGACGGTTGCCGTTGGTAACGAACAGATCTCCCACAACCCCCTTGCTGCCTTCATACACAAAGAAGGTGTAGCCGAAAATACGGCCGCGTTCGATGGCGGCGTAGCCGGGGAGGATCTTCGCGTCCACATAGCGCAGGATCATCTCCTCCGAACCGGTGTAGTCCCAGGAGAGCAGGTTCGCCCAGACTCGCGTCTCGTCATCGAGCAACGGGCGCAAGTCTACGGAGGAAAAGTGTCTGAGATCGAGAATCTCCACGGGGCTCCTGCAAACTTAGCACAGCATTCTGGTTTGGTGCGCGGCGGCAGAACTCCGAGTTTAGTGCGTTCGAAGACGCGAGGCAAACCGGGCGGAACATAGGGTAGCAACATTCAACCCCGATCATCCAGCGCTCTAGTGCGTCGAATTTCCCCTGGCGGCAGCAACCCAATAGTAGTCGACGTGCTGGGGTGCGTAGTGACCGAGAGCAGAGACGTGGCGGCCAGCCACCAGTTCCTCAATTTCTGTTTTCGAATTCTCCGGGGCCACCAGCAAGTGCTCTTCTTGAGGAACTCTCCCCCAGTCATAGTTAAAAGTTAAATGATCGCGGTAAAAGGTGAGGCCATACTCGAGTTCGCGGGGAACATGGTAAACCGCGAGCGGCAAGGGATGCATCTCGACTGCCGAAATTTCCCGGGCAAGCGGCCGTGCGGAAAGGGTTTGGTCAATCGCGGTTGAACCAAGTTTCAATACGGCTCCGACCGCGAGGACAACCGGAATCAGCGTGACAAAGCGCAGCATTCGCAGACCGGTCGGGCGCACGAGGGTGAGTGCGATCGCCGCGCAAAGCGCAAATGCGACGCCCAGAGCGACGAGCATGGGCTGACCTCCGGGAAGGCAGCGCTGAATGACGAGGTACGCGATCAGCAATGCCGGAACTATCGGAGCAGCGGCAACCAGCACGTGCAAAAGTACTAACCACGTGGGAACGCGTTTATCTTGATTCTGTTTATCTTCATTCTGTTTATCTTCATTCTGTTTATCTTCATTTTTAAATCGAACTTCACTTTGCTGATCATGGGCCAGATAGTCCGCTAAGAGCAGCGCTCCCGCCGGGAGCGCGGGAAGAATATAGCCGGGGAGTTTGGATTGAGAGATCGAGAAAAATACCACCGGCGCAACGAGCCAACAGCAGGCGAAAATGCCGAAGTGATTTTCCAGGCTATGTCGCGGTGCCGTACTCGACTTCCTCTCGGCCCACTCCGATCGTATCGACTGATTGAAAGCCGCGATGGAGAAAACTGTCCATGGAAGCAGCGCGATTACGATTACGAGCAGGTAATACCAGAAGGGCTCGGTGTGATGATAAAGGTTCCTCGAAAACCTCCCAAGATTGTGCTCGACGATAAACTCGCGGAAGAATTCCGGATTGCGCGTTTGTACTGCGATATACCATGGCAGGGCGATGGCGCAGAACAAGAGAATCCCCGGCAGCCAGAGAGTCTTCAGAACGAGCCGCGATTCGCGCGTCGCGAATGCGTAGAACACGATTACCACGAAGGCAAGAAACGGCGCTACCGGACCTTTCGCAAGAGTGCCTAACGCCATAAAAATATAAAAGGCGGCGAGGTAAATTCTCTTTCCGGATTCGCGCCAGGCCCACCAGCCCAGCAGACCGATGGTGAAAGCCGCAGCCAACGCCATGTCGGTGGATGCGGCGCGAGCATAACCGATGATTCCCGCACAAGAAGCAGTTATCAACGCGCCATCAAGTTCAAATCCGCGCCGGAAACGCCGCAGGAAAAAATATACCGCCAGCACCATCAGAGTAGCATCGATCGCCGAAGGCAGCCTTGCGGCCCAGTCGCTTACGCCGAAGACCGAGCAAGCCAGCATGGCTTGCCAGTAGTAGAGTGGCGGTTTTTCCAGCCACGGTTGGCCGCCCAGCACGGGCGTGATCCAGTCATGGCGCTGCAACATTTCGCGCGCCACTTGCGCATAGCGTGGCTCGTCGGCTCCGATGAGGCCGAACTGTCCCAAGCCATAAAAAAACAAAAATGCGCAAAAGCCCGCGAGCAATAGCGAGTCGGTGCGAGAGCGATTGGTCATGAAGCCGGGATTCTCGGGCGCGCGGACGGCATTTAATAATTCCTGACTGATAATTCCTGGTGGATACGATTGGAGTACGCAAGCTGAAATCCGCAACCTACTGCACGGAAGGCCCGCGGCGCAGATTTTCCAGAACCTGACGGACCGCATCGGCGAGCGGACCATCGACCGAGCAGCCGCTGGCGCATGCGTGGCCACCGCCGCCGAAACCGTCCGCGACTTGCGCTACATCGAGTCGTCCCTTACTGCGCAGGCTTACGCGAAAACGCCCGTCGGGAAGTTCACGGAAGAAAGCCGCCACTTCGACTTCTCCAATCGAGAGCACATAATTCACCAGGCCTTCGCAGTCTTCTTCCTTCGCACCCCAGCGTTCCATTTGCTGTAGCGTAACCCAGGTCCAGGCGACGTGGCCTTCGGTATTGAGGTTGCGCAGAGCTTCGCCCAGCAATCGCATCTTGGCGACCGAGTGCGCAAAATAAATACTGCGGGCGCAGTGTGAAGGATCGGCGCCAGCCAGCACCAGTTCACGCGCCAGAGCGAAGGTATGTTCGTTCGTCCCCTGAAACATGAACGACCCGGTATCGGTCATCAGCGCGGTGTAGAGGCAGGTTGCCATTTCCGCAGATAATGGCGCTCCAGCTTCGCGAGCCAGGCGAAAGACCATTTCTCCTGTGGCCACAGCATGAGGATCGATCCAGTTGACGTGCGCGAACGGGCGGCCGCTGACGTGGTGGTCGATGCTGATCAGAAAGCGGCCTTCTAGCCCCTGCAGCCTGGTGCGGTGGATGCTGTCGCATTCCAAAATAATTGCGGCGTCGTAATTCCCGCCGATACGATCAGCTTGCAGGACCTGGTCAGCAAAGGGCAGCCCGCGATAGATCCGCGGCACGCCATCGTGCAACACAACGTCGGCTTGCTTTCCCATCGTTCGCAGAATCTGGCAGCATGCCAGTGCCGACCCGATGGCATCGCCATCGGGACGCGCATGCGACGTAAGCACGAAACGGTCGCGCTGCTCGATTTGATGGAGAACGTCCCGCAACATCGCTATGCCTTTTTCTCGCTGGGTTTCAACGACACATGAGACTTCGCTCGTTTTTTCGCCCGAGCCAATAGTTCTTCCACTCGCGCCTTTTCACGCTCCGAGCGGTCCAGCCGGAAATACAATTCTGGCGCGCGCCTCAGGCGAAGGCGCTCCACCAATTCGTGCCTTATGTATTCTTTGGCGGCAAGCAGGCCTTCGAGACTGCGCTCCGCTTCCCGGTCGTCGCCATCCACATCCACTAGAACCTGCGCCGAACGGCCATCATCGGCCACATGCACAGCGGTCACACGGACCAAGCCGATGCGAGGGTCAGCCAGCTCTCCCTCTACCAGCGTTTCAATCTCTTCGCGCAAGGCCTCACCCAACCGCCCCCGATGATACTTGAGCCCGCGCTTTTCCACCGGACACCTCGAAGTAAAAACTGTTGAGAATATCAGAAAATTGGCCGCACGTGTGGGCCATAGAGTGCTATTTGTCGCCCACATTCGTGCCGCGTCGGTAAGTACAGAGGTAACAAGAGGATAGAGTTGCCCGCTCGATTCACGGTGGCTTGTTCCGGGATTAACAGATGCCTCGCTCGGTCAGTCACACAAAGTTGTATTCACACCGTGGCCGCGCATGAGTGCGATCGCCTTTACAACAATCGCCCTGCCTGAGTAACGATTATCCCGCTATCATCCCCTTGATCACGTTCGATTTCATGAGGCCGTTTTCGAGATGATCCTCGTGAACCGCTCGCGAGACTTGAATTGTGTATTCGCCGGGCTGAACTTAGATCGTGCAAGCCTGTGACTCGATCGCTGGCGACGTCCATGCTCGTTGCTCGTTCCCGGATTGAGGACGCGGGTCGCCCACCCGTGTCCGGTCGATCCAATCTCGGGATGGTTGATCTTTCGCATCGCAGCGAAATGGCCGGCGCTGTCGCGGATATTGTAATAGTTAGAACAATCTACGTTGGTCCTCGAATCCGAATCGTCACCAATCAAGATGTCCTGCTTAGACGTGTTTGTCACACGCACCCTAATGAACAAATGTGAATCGCCTTTGACTGTGTAATCGTTGGGGCTGATTTCTACAGCAGGGTCCTCCGCGCTGATGCTGACGGCGAAGGCCTCCCTTTGGCCATCTGCTCTGGACGGTTTGCGGAAGAGACCAATAAAGGGAGTGAAACCAACACGAAGGCTGCGAGGAAGTCCACCAGGGCACTGTGCGCCGCGTCTATCTCCACGCCCGAGACGATAATACTAGCGCTCGCTTGTCGCAAATCGCCACATCACTCATCATGCGATCAATGAGCGTGGGTCAGTGAGCGCCTAGTTAGCAACAGCTCTAACGAAACAACGAGCCGGGGGCAACGCCACCAGCCATCGCGTATTCTCAGCCGCTATGAAGTGGGCGCCGTTCTCGCTCTGCTTCATGCTCTCTACGTCTGCCGCGTTCGCTCAGAGCCCTTACCCGCTCCAACTGCCGGGCTTTCACCTTACACTGCGGGAGGATCTGCACAGCAAACTTCCGCTGGGTCCCACTAGGCCCGCTCAGGTTCTCGTTTGACGTCGCAGTTCGCCGCGGCCTTCCCGCTAACCCCGCATCCAGTCGGTCTACAGCTGGCTGCACTGAAGCAACCAGCGGCAGCATTGACTGCACTGTCTTTCGATATACGATTCGGAATCGGGAGACCGACCGGTCGCAACGCGACTTCTACTTGCGTGGACTCCAGCATAACCCCGGAATATCGCCTTCCAGGCGGCGCGTGAGCTCCGCTTCACGTTTTGGCCGAGTGCGTGCATCGCCTCACCGGACGAAAGCTTCTGCCTCATGAGGCCAGAGAAACAGCCTCCCGTAGTGTCGAAAGAGAGCACTCTGCGGGTGAGGTAGCTGGCGTAATATCGCGTCAATTCCACGGAACAACTGCCATTCCTAAGGCAACGGCTTTTAGAGGTACTCCACAAACGAGTCGTCAATTTCTGCTCCGTGGTTGTTGGCGATGCGCGTGGCGGCACGCTCGACATTTTTCATCAAGCCATCCAGATAATCGCGCGAATCGGAGATGCTTACCACGCCGATGGTGGCGCGATTCCACAGCCCGCTGGCCTCGAGCTCAGCAACAGAAACGTTGAAGCTGGCACGCAGACGGTCTTTCAGGCTGCGAACCACTTGCCGTTTGTCCTTGAGTGATTGCGCGGCTTCGATGTGAAGTTCGAGGGTGAGGAAGGCGATCAAGGGCAGTTCCCGGTTTCCGGTTTCTGGAAGCCATCTTGATAAATAAGCCGGAACTGCAGGGCAGATCCCTCAGGGGCTAAAGCCCTCGTCTTTATTGGCCCTGGACGGCACGACGGAACGTCGTGCCCTTCCCGGCCCATTTATGAGATGGTTCTTGTCTCCAGTTCTCACACGAGCACTAGAAGCCGGGAACCAGAAGCTGTTCTTACGCCATTGCTTCGGCGGCAATTCTCTCCGTGGCGAAGGCTTCGATCACGTCGCCGACTTTGATGTCTCCATAATTAGATATGGAAATGCCGCACTCCATGCCATTGGTGACCTGGCTGGCGTCGTCTTTGAAGCGGCGCAACGATCCCACTTTGCCCTTGAATACCTGTACGTTGTCGCGCAGCAAGCGGACTTCGGAATCGCGCTTGATCAGGCCATCGCTGACCCTGCAACCGGCCACGGTGCCTACTTTCGGGATGCGGAACACGTTGAGCACTTCGGCGCGGCCCTGATAGGTTTCCTTGATGGTAGGTTCAAGCAAGCCGGTCATGGCGCGTTTGATTTCGTCCTGCAGTTCGTAAATGATCGAGTGCAGGCGGATGTCCACTTTTTCCTGCTCGGCGATTTCCTGGGCCTTACGCTCAGGACGCACGTTGAAGCCGATGATGACGGCGTTCGACGCGGACGCTAGTAGGACGTCGGTCTCGGTAATCGCTCCTACACCGGAGCGCAGCAGCTTCAGGCGCACTCTGTCGTTCGAAAGCTTGGTGAGCAAGTCGGTAATTACCTCCACTGAGCCCTGCACGTCGCCCTTGAGAATGACGTTGAGCTCCTTGGTGCCAGCGGCCTTGATTTGCTCCGCCAATCCTTCGAGCGATACGCGGGAACTCTTGGCCAGCGCGGCTTCGCGAGATTTTTGTTCGCGGTATTCGGAGATGCCGCGGGCTTTGTCGCGATCGGCCACAACCACAAACTGATCACCGGCCTGGGGCAACGCCTCCATGCCGATAATTTCCACGGGAGTGGAAGGCGGAGCTATCTTTAACTGAGCGCCGCGATCGTCAAACATGGCGCGCACCTTGCCATAGACGTTGCCGACCACAAAATTATCGCCGGCGTTGAGGGTTCCGTTTTGCACAAGCACGGTGGCCACGGGACCGCGGCCTCGATCGAGTTTCGCTTCGAGCACCACGCCAGTCGCCGCGCGTTCCGGAGTCGCTTTCAACTCGCCCAGATCGGCGACCAAGCAAATCATTTCCATCAACAGGTTCAGATTGGTTTTTTTCTTGGCGGAAACGTCCACGAACACGGTCTTGCCGCCCCACTCTTCCGGGACCAGCCCGCGATCGGCAAGCTGCTTCTTGACGCGATCGGGCAAGGCATCGGGCTTATCGATCTTGTTGACCGCGACAATGATGGGAACTTCCGCAGCGTGCGCGTGGTCGATGGCTTCGATGGTCTGCGGCATGACGCCATCGTCAGCCGCGACCACGAGAACGACAATGTCAGTGGCCTTTGCCCCGCGAGAGCGCATGCGGGTAAAAGCTTCATGGCCAGGAGTGTCGAGGAAAACAATTTCGCGTCCGAAGGCTGGCGATTCCTTGTCGGCTATGCGGACTTTGTAGGCGCCAATGTGCTGCGTGATTCCTCCGGCTTCGCCTTCGGCCACGCTGGTGAGACGAATGGAGTCGAGTAGCGTGGTTTTGCCATGATCGACGTGGCCCATGATCGTAACCACGGGCGGACGAATTCCGGTTTCAGGGACAGACTCTACGCCGGCAGCGGCCGCATCCACTTCCTTGGCGGTCTGCTCCTCGAAGGTAATCACATTCGTATCCGCGCCGAAGAAGCGCGCCATTTCGCTGGCCAGCTCCGCGTCCAGGGTCTGATTGATGGTGGCGAATACGCCTTTCGACAACAGGCGCGAGATCAAATCCTTGGCGCGGATTTCTAGTTTTTCCGCGAGATCCTTAACGCTGATGCCTTCCGTGATCGTGATGCTGCGCGTGATCGGCTGAGGCTCGTTCGACACCACCATGCGCGGTGGCGGCGTGTAGCCCTTCATCGGGCCTTCCTTCACGCCTCGCGGAACATAGCGCTGACCGGGGCGCCGCGCCGGACCGCCTGGACGACTGCCTGGCCGCGTAGTGCCGGGAGGCGCAAGCGCCGGACCGACACCCAGCGGACGCGCCCCTGCTGGAGCTTGCCGGGTTGGATGCATGGGACGACGTTCGCCAGGACGAAGCGGCGGACGTGGGGGACCTCCGCCGGATCCCTGTACGGGGGGACGGCGTTGAAAGATCGGTTGGCCAGGAACTGGACGCCCAGGAGCGGCACGCATGGCACCGCCGATTGGAACTCCGGGCTGCACTGGCGGCGGAGCCGGACGCACCGGCGCTTTGTAAACCGGCCTTGGACCAGTCTGGGGAACGATCATGCGTGGAGCTGGAGGAGCCGGAGCCACGGGCCTTGCCGCAACTGGAGGCACGGGCGGAGCACTTGCCGCGGCAGCCACCGGAGCCGCGGGCACAGAAATGGGAGGCGCAACAGACGATTTGACCGGAGGCGCCGGAGGCGCAGCCGGGGCTGACCCTGCCGGAGGCACAACCGCAGGTCGGGAAATAATAGACGCGGACGGAGGCGGTGCAGTCGCGGAAGCTGCCGCAGGCTCCTCCACCCGCCTAACCACCGGAGGAGCAACCGTGGTGGGCCGGCTAACAGCGGCTGGGGGGGCGGCGGATTTCTCTACTGAGGGTGGCGCGCCGGGGGCAACCTTCGGGGGCATCGGTAGCGGACGCGGTGCAACTGGCGGAACCACCGCTTCCTTCTGCTGCGTAATCGCTTTCAGTACATCTCCGGGACGAGAGATGTGCGACAAATCGATTTTCGTTTTGATTTCGTCTTCGCCGCGAGCGGGGCGGGAGCTGGATTTGCCAGTCGAGGAACCCTCCGCGGCGGAACGGATGTACACACGTACCTTCTCCGCTTCATGTTCCTCAAGAGAACTGGAATGCGTTTTCTTCTCGGTCACCCCGACGAGCGTTAGCGTATCCAGAATAGCTTTGCTCTTCACTTCCAGCTCTCTAGCAAGATCGTTAATTCGAACCTTACTCATCCGGCCTTTCGTTTCTCCGCGTTGTAGTTAGGTCTTCATTGCGACCTCACGGAGTCAATTTCTTCGGTTCCACGCCGTCGAATGTATGCCAGCGTGTCATCACTATTCTCTGTTCTCGGAAGCGGATTCAGCTTCCAAAGCAGGCGGCTCAGCGGAATTGCCGCCGGCTGCTTTTTCACCTGCTTCATCTGCAGCAACTGTTTGCGATTCACCAGTAGCTTCCTGAGGCTGTGCTTCGCTGGACGCAGATTCCTCGCCGGCCGCTTCCGCAGAAACTTCCTCACCACTTGTCCCGGAGCCTTCCGCAGTCTCTACACCCTCGACCGGCGCGTCCGGGTCCAGGCTGGCAAAGTAATTATTCACCGCCAGGCTGATTTTTTCCACCGTCTTGGGCCCGATACCTTCAATCGCCTCAAGCTGCTCCGGCGTCATGTCGGCAAGAGACTCCACAGTGGCGACGCCCGCAGCGTTCAACTTCTCCACCAGTCCATCTCCCAAGCCGGGCACGCTTTCGAGGGGCGTGGCCGTCTGTGGAACCATGGCGGACATCTGCTGTTCCACTTCCTGGCGCTTTTCTTCTTCACTCTTGATGTCGATCTTCCAGCCCAGCAGCTTGGCCGCGAGACGAACGTTCTGGCCTTTCTTGCCGATGGCAAGGGACAGCTGGCTGTCATCCACCACTACTTCCAGATGCTTGCCGCCAGAATCGACCACGGAAACTTTGCTTACTTTCGCGGGCTGCAAAGCTTTCTCGGCGAAGGTGACCGCATCTTCGTGATACTCGATGATGTCGATCTTTTCTCCGTGCAGTTCGCGGATGATGGACTGCACCCGCATTCCCTTCATGCCCACGCACGCACCCACCGCATCCACGTCTTTGTCCTTAGACATGACGGCGATTTTCGTGCGCTCGCCGGCTTCCCGCGCGATAGCGCGGATCACCACTGTACCGTCGTAAATCTCGGGCACTTCGGTCTGGAACAAATGTTGTACCAGATCCGGCACGGCGCGAGAGACCACCACGCCCGGACCTTTCGAAGCCCTTTCCACGCGCGCGATCACGACCCGCACTCGCTCGCCGATGGCAAACGACTCCAGGCGTGATTGCTCCTTGCGCGGCATGCGGGCCTCGGCTTTGCCGATGTCGAAGATCACATCCGGGCCTTCCACGCGCTTCACCGTGGCGTTAACCACTTCGCCGACGCGTCCGATGTACTCGTTGTAGACCGTGTCGCGTTCCGCCTCGCGCACCTTCTGGAAAATCACTTGCTTCGCCAGTTGCGCGGCAATGCGTCCCAGAATTCCTTCCGTCACCTTCGGAATTCGGAGCTCTCCGCCAACCTCCAGCTTGGGATCGGTCTTGCGCGCATCTTCGAGGGTGATCTGCAACTGCGGATCTTCCACCTGCTCCGGCGTCTCCACCACCGTTTTCACGGCATAGGCATTAATCTTGCCGCTTTCCTTATCCAACTCGGCGCGCAGGTTTTCCTGCGACTTGTAATACTTGCGGGTCGCCATCACTATGGCATCTTCCACCGCCGTGACTACAATCCGCGGGTCGATACCTTTTTCGCGGCTTAGCGCGTCAATCGTGTTGTAGAGCTCGCTTGCCATAAGTCAGTCAACATTTCAACGTTTCAGAGTTTCAAGGTCTTCGAAACCAGGTCTTCGAAACCTTGAACCTTTGAAACGTTAGATTTCCGGCACCAGATTCGCCTTCTCAACGTTGGCGAATTCGATCCCAATTTTCTGGCCTTGCTCGGCAACGGCCGCGGCCATTTTCTTGCGCGACTTCTTGCTGGCCGCGCTCAAATCCAGCATCAGGCGTCCCGCTTGAAAACTTTCCAGCCGTCCTTCAAAGTGCCGGTTGTTATTCAGCGGCTGCCTGGTTGTCAGCTTCACACGGCTGCCGACGAAGCGTTCAAAATCAGATGCTTTCGTGAGCTCGCGGTCCAGCCCGGGTGACGAAACTTCCAGCGTGTAGCTACCCGGCATCGCATCCTCGACATCGAGAATGGTGCCGAACTCGCGGCTAAAGTCGACGCAATCTCCGTGCGTCACTCCCGCCAAAGGATCGCCAGCGGCTGCTCCGGGTTTATCCAGAAACACCCGCAACAGGCGGGCGTTGCCACTCCCGCGAAACTCGACCCCGACCACTTCCAGCCCGCTGGAGGCGGCTACGCGCTCCGCGATCTCCCGTACGCGATCAAGCTCAAGTGCCATGCATCCAATAACTTGCAGCTCATTTCGTGCGGCGAATTACCCCGCAACGAAAAAGTGGGCTTGCGCCCACTGGTGTGCTTCGCCAAATACCGGTACTACACAACAGTTCTCAGTTTTCTAATATACGCTCGATAGGGGACAAAAGACAAACGCCCCGCGGCTGATCTGGGTGACCTGCCGACCGGAGGCGGACGGAAGGCGATCGCCGGCTTTCAATTCATATTGGTACTCAACCAGCTTGATTTCGGAGCGTGGCCGAACTACTACCCTAACAACCCTCCCTGCAATTTATCTTCCCCGGCCCGAGTAGCGCTCGCCCTGGAAACACATCCGGCACGACCTTGCCTTCGTCCACCACCAAAGTTCCTCCTACGATTAAGTAGCGCACACCAACACTCGGCTCCATGGGCTTTGCGAAAGTGGAACGGTCGCTGATGGTATTTGCGTCGAAAACTACAATGTCGGCGTCTGCGCCCTCCTGCAATCTGCCTTTCTGTCGTGCCGCCGGCGTCGACCGTTCCAGCATTTGCGCAGGCATGAAGCTCATCTTGCGGATCGCATCCATGAGCGTGATAGTTCTTTTTTCGCGTACGTACTGTGCCAGCACGCGCGAGTAAGTTCCCGCGTTACGGGGATGGCCTTCAGCGCCATCACTGGCGATCATCACCAAGGGGTGAGGAATTACCTTGTCCACAACTTGCTGCGTGTTGCCGAAAACCAGCACCCACTGCGTGGTGTTGGAATTGTGGAGTTCGTCGAAACGCTGCTTGGTGAGGTGCTCGCCGGTGTTAGGGAGCACGAGATCGCCGTAGTCTATTCCGAGCTTCTCGCGCCAGCCAGGATTGAATAGCGCCGAGTTCACAGCGGTCATACCGGCGATGTAGGGATACGC
>Ga0209333_1000752_pt1 | contig 16930 bp, 17 predicted proteins | sample BlaSpr_A8_OM2_O3_FD_187982 | JGI IMG/M metagenome (GOLD analysis project Ga0209333, IMG submission 187982) | Forest soil microbial communities from Thunder Bay, Ontario, Canada - Black Spruce, Ontario site 2_A8_OM2_O3 (SPAdes) (version 2) | ecosystem: Environmental > Terrestrial > Soil > Boreal... | reverse complement strand
CGATCTGTCGAGGACATGAAAGAGGGGATCCGGCAATACGTGCGCGGGCGCGATGCGCGCCATTGACCCGAACGTTCTGGTCCGGCTCGTTATCGGGGACGACCCCGAGCAGGTCGGAGCAGCCGAGAGTTTCGTGAAGGCGGGCGCTTGGGTGTCGGTTCTGGCGCTGGCCGAAGCTATCTGGGTCCTTGGATCGCTTTACGAGCTTGACGCTGCCGGTCTGGCAACCGCCATCGAAATGCTCCTCAACCACAAGGACCTCACGCTGCAATATGAAGATGTCGTGAAGGCTGCGCTGGACTTGTACCGGTCGCGGCCGGCTCTGGGACTTTCCGATTGCCTGACACTGCATCTTGCCCGCAAGGCAGGACATTTACCACTCGGTACCTTTGACCGTGCGCTCGGAAAAGTGCACGGAACGCAGAAACTGTAAGGCTACCGCCACTGCCCGTCCTGCATCACCCGGTCGATCTTTCGCAGATTACGGATATCTTCGGCGGGGTTGGCGAAGAGCAACAGTAGATTGGCGCGTTTGCCCGGCTCGATAGTGCCCCTCCGATCGCTCTCATGCAGCGCTGCTGCGCTGTCGCGGGTGGCCGCGACCAGCACGTCCGCCGGCGCCAGACCGGACGCCACCATCAAATCCATTTCGCGCTGCATATCGCCGTTGGACCCCACCGCGATCGACACGCCGCCATCGGCCAGGCGTTTGGTATTGCGTTTCGCGATGGCAAGCTGCGCCGGATCGCGCTCTTCCGTGAGCATCGGAACGAACACGATCCGCAGATCCCGCAGCCGCGCAATGAAAGCCGGGTCGATGGCTTCGGTATCCCGGATCGTATGCAGGAATCCTGTGACGCCCCGGTCTACCATGGTGCGGGCGTCGCGCAGCGAGAACACGTCGCCGAACAGCGGCGTCCCGTCGCGCCGCGCCCGATCCGGCACGGAGTCGGGATCGCCGGGCCGCAGAATGGTGAATCCCGGGCCTCCGGGGCCAGGGCCGCGGTGCAGCACATCGATGGGGGTCGGCGTAATGAACCTTCCCGCGCCGTCGATTTTCTCCGCTTCCGGAGGGACCAGCAAACTCGTGCGCGCGCCCACCGCGCGAATTCGGCCGTTCTCGACGGTGATCACGGAGTCGGAAATCGGCGGCCCACCCGTGCCATCTATCAGAACCGCTCCTACAATGGATAGAACCGCGGGCTGTTCCGGCGGCTTGCAACCGGAGAGGGACAGCGCCAGGACGATCAACGGGAGCGCGCGTTGCCGCTTGCTGCGAATCATGGACCATCATACAGCTTTCGGTGGGCCGGGTTGCGCCGATCGGCAATCGGCGCGCAGGATGCCATCCTGCCCCACAAGCAAACCGTCTTTTTTCCCGGCCACTTGCATAATGCCGTAAACAGGTGTAAAGATGTTGACTGTATAAATATTTGAGGAGCACTCGGGATGCGACGTTGCGGATGTCGGCGGAACGGGAAGAGGGCGGCTCTCGTTAGCGAATTTTAAGGGCCCCCAATTATTAAGCAACCAGGCTTTCCATACTCTCCATAAGGGAGTCGCCATTCCTGCGGCTGGCGGAACCAGCGGCGTCTACCGGGTACCTGCAATTCGGTATGAATCGAAGAATGGCCGGCCAACGCCGGTCCAAAGGAAAGTAATGGCAAATCCGACCCCCGAACGTCCCGCGGGGAAGACACCCCCGCCGCCGCAGTCGAAACCCTCGCTTTCTCAAGCGCTTTTCAAGATTCTCAAAGATCCCGATCGCGCGGATTCCGATCCGCAACGTCCGATTCTTCGCCGGCGCCGATTCGTAATCGCCTCGGTGCTGGGAGTCCTGGGCGTGAACTTCCTGATGTTCCTCCGCTTTTTCTTCCCGCGCGCCCTCTATGAACCGAAGACCCGGTTCCGCATCGGCTATCCAACGGATTTTGGCTTTGGCGTGGATACCAAGTTCCAAAACCAATACCGCATCTGGGTGGTGCGCAACACGGAGGGCATCTTCGTGATCTCCGCCATCTGCACGCACCTGGGCTGCACGCCCGACTGGAAACCCAGCGAAAACAAATTCAAGTGCCCATGCCATGGCAGCGGGTACGATCCGGAAGGCATCAACTTCGAGGGGCCCGCGCCGCGCCCCATGGACCGCGCGCACGTGGAACTCGATCCCGAAGGCCAGATCGTCGTCGATCTGAGCCACGTCTATCGGTGGCCGAAGGGCGAACCCTCGCAGTTCGGCATGGACGGAGCCATTCTCCGCAATGTGTGAGGTGTAATCATGGCTGAAACAGACGGAAAAAACGGCGTGCCTCCCTCTACAGTGACGCCCGCCGGCTCCAACGGCAATGGCAAAAATGGCAAAGGAAAGGTAACCGCGCTGCTGGAAGGCGGCAAGGTGGTGCGCGAACGGGCCACCGAAGAACTTAAAGCGCTCAAACAGCCGGAAAAAACCGATCTCTGGAAATCGGTATTGCGCGTCAAGCACGACGAAACCCCGCGCAGCCGTGCGCTGGGCGTGCTGTCGAATGTCTTCCTGCACCTGCATCCCGCCAAAATCAATCGCGACGCGGTGGCTTACAAATACACCTGGGGCATGGGCGGCATGACGTTTTACGTCTATATCACGCTGGTCTTCACCGGCACGCTGCTCATGTTCTATTATCATCCGTCCAAGGTGGTGGCCTTCCGCGACATCCTGTATCTCGAGCACGATGTGCCCTTCGGCAAGCTGCTGCGCAACATGCATCGCTGGGGCGCGCACCTGATGGTGATCATGGTCGAGTTGCACATGTTTCGCGTCTTTCTCACAGGCTCGTATAAACCGCCGCGGCAATTCAACTGGGTAGTGGGAGTGCTGCTGCTGGTCCTGACGCTGCTGCTCAGCTTTACAGGCTACCTGCTGCCCGACGATCAACTCGGCTTCTGGGCGGTCACTGTGGGAACCAACATGGCGCGCGCCACACCGCTGCTGGGCCACGACGGTCCTTTCGGCCACATGCTGGGGATGACTCCGTTTAACGATGTGCGCTTCGGGCTACTGGGCGGCTCGATCGTGGATGCGAACGCCCTGTTGCGCGCCTACATCTGGCATTGCGTGGCGATCCCCATAATAGCTTCCACGTTCATGGTGGTGCATTTCTGGCGCGTGCGTAAAGACGGCGGCATCTCGGGCCCTGCGCCCGTGATGCTGGAGTCGGAAATTAAAGAACCTAGAAAAATCTGACGGGTCACCGAACACCGAGGCTCACATGGACTTTCATCAGCTTTGGACCATATTCAGCACGCCGGATAACGTCCCCATCGTGCTGCTCCTTTTCGTGGTGCCGTTCTACACCTGGTACGGGATGCGGCAGGCGTTCGCCAACGACCGGCTGATCGGCCAGCTTGAGGCCGACCCGGCGCTGGCCAAAACCAGTCACCGCAAGGTCGAGCCTTGGAAGCCCGGTTGGGCCAAGGAGGTCCACGTCTGGCCCTACCTGCTGCGCATCGAGTTCCTGGCCGCCATCATCGTGACTGTCATTCTGATGGTGTGGTCGATTACGCTGAACGCTCCCCTTGAGGAACCCGCCAATCCAACCTTGACCATGAACCCGGCCAAGGCGCCCTGGTACTTCCTGGGCTTGCAGGAAATGCTGGTGTACTTCGATCCCTGGATGGCGGGCGTGATCTTCCCCAGCCTGATCATCGTCGGCTTGATGGTGATTCCCTATATCGACGCCAATCCGTTGGGCAACGGCTATTACACCTACAAGCAGCGCAAATTCTCGATCCTCACCTTCCTCTTCGGTTTCATCGCATTGTGGGTAAGCATGATCGTGATCGGCACCATCATTCGCGGCCCTGGATGGATGTGGTTCTGGCCCGGCGTCACTTGGGACCACAACCGTTTGATCTTTGAGGTAAACCGCGACTTGCCCGACCTATTCGGCATCAAGACCAGCATCGGCAAGCTGATCTTCGGCGCCATCGTGATGGGGCTCTATTTCGTCGGGGCGTGGATCGGCATGCACAAGCTGATTACGCGCACGCCCTTCAACCGAAAGATTTACTCGCGCATGAGCCTGCTGCAGTACTCCGTCATGCAGGTGTTCATGATCCTGATGATGCTGCTGCCGGTGAAGATGTTGCTGCGCCTGGTGTTTCGCATTAAATACGTCTGGATTACGCCCTGGTTCAACATATGACCGATCAAGAAAAGGACCCAGTCGTTCACTCATCCTTAAGCAAGCCGCTGTTCATTTCCTCGGCGCTGCTATTACTTTCGTTCGGCTGGGCGTTGTATGACGAAGTCTATGGCACGCGGCCATGGAAGGGTTATGAAGCGCGGTTCGCGAAGGTCTATTCGAAGTTCCTGAAGGACACGCTGCCGAATGAGTTGAACTCCGAGACGCAGATCAAGGACTCTCCGGAATACAAGGACCTGGACCGCCAGATGCAGGCCGCCGAAAAGGCCGTCATGCCGCAGGTCGCCGAAATCGACCACCGGGTGAACCTGGAACTGGTGCCCCGCGCCCTTGCGTTGAACGAGCCGTTCCAGGAAGTCCGCGGCCATGTCGGCGCGCTTACTTATCAGATCGAGATCTCCAAAAGCGAAAGCAGCAAGGAGTCGATGCGCAAGGAGATCGAAGAGTTAAAGAAGGAAGTCCATACGGTGAAGCTGCCCAAAGCCGACGGGTCCATCGAGAAACTGCCCATGGACTTCGCCACGATGGACAAGACTCTGCAGGATTGGAAGACGGAAAAAGCCACGATCCTGCAGAAGCGCGTGGATCTCTTGAAGCCCGCCACGGAACTGCGCGCCAAGCGCGACAAGTATCTTACCGATCGTGTCTCCGACGTGAGCGCCGATACCTTGAACGGCTTGCGGAACAAAATGTCGACCTTCGAAGTCGGCATCCGCCAAATCCACGTGAAAGATGTGGACTTGGTGGACCGCTGCGAATCCTGCCACATGGGAATTCGCGAGCCAGTGACTCTGACGAAAGCCGCCATGGGAGGCGAGGAAGCTTTCGTCAGCCATCCGGACCGCGAGTTGCTGAAAGTCCACGATCCGGAGAAGTTCGGCTGCACGCCGTGCCATGGCGGCAACGGCGTGGCCTTGACCAGCATCGAGAAGGCGCATGGCTACAACGAACACTGGCTTTGGCCGCTGCACGCGAAGGAGAATCTGGAAGCCGGCTGCCAACAATGCCACTCGCAGGAAATCGTCACCGAAATGGCCCCCACGCTGGACGCCGGCCGCGAAACCTTCCGCCTGCGCGGATGCATGGCCTGCCACCGCTATGAAGGGTTCGATCGCGATCCCGACGACCTTTCCGCCGTCAATCAGGATATTCGCCAACTGACTCAGCAGAAAGCCGAATGGACCCGTGAAATCGGCTTCTCCACGACGAAGGGCGACAATACCCCCGATAACGACGAAGCACAGAAGTTCTATCAACACGCCAACGATTTAAAGGTGCGCATCAGCGGTATCGACGCCAAGATGGAACAGGACGACGACCGGGCGCGCAGCTTGGTGCGGGAGATCAAGAAGGTCGGGCCCAGCTTGAAAGAAGTGCGCATGAAGATGCACAAGGAATGGCTGCCCGTTTGGCTTAAGGACCCGCACGTGTGGCGGCCCGGCACGAAGATGCCGACATTCCGTCTGGACGATGGCGAAATCAGGAAGATTGCCGCGTTCATCTGGCAATCCGGCGTGACAGGCGACCTGCCGCATCAGCCGGCCGGCGATCCCGAAAAGGGCAAAGAGGCGTTTGAAACCCGCGGCTGCATGGCCTGCCATTCGATGGGTGAAGGCGATGACAAGCAGGGCGGCACATTCGCCGCCAATCTGAGCCGTGTTGGCGAAAAAGACAACTACGATTACCTGGTGCGCTGGGTCCACAACCCTCGCCAGCGCACGCTCCCCTACTGCCCGTTCGAGAAGAAAGATATCACGGAAGCCGATTACAAGCGCGCCGGCCTGCCGTTCGTCTTCGACACCGAGCACAGCAAGTGTCCCAACGACGGTCACGAATTACTGGTCATGCAGATGACTCCCATGCCCAGTCTGCGGCTCAGCGAAGCCGAGGCGCGCGATATCGCCAGTTATCTGGAAACCCGCAAACACGACGGCGTGGCATACGCCAACGCCGACTATCTCGACGACCCCAACCTGAAGGCGGACGGCCAATTCCTGGTGCGCTTCTACGGTTGCGCCGGTTGTCATGAAATCGCTGGCCTGGAGGAAGAGCAGCGCATCGGCACGGAGCTGACTAAGGAAGGCACCAAGCCGATCGAGCGATTGGATTTTGCGCTGCTGGGCCATCGGGCGGAAGCCGAAGGCTGGTACACGCACAAAGGCTTCTTCGAACACAAGCTGGCCAATCCCGCGGTCTACGATCAGGGCAAGGAAAAGGCTAAACTCGACCGCTTGAAGATGCCCAATTTCAATCTGACGAAGCCGGAAATCGATCAGCTCACGACATTTCTGACCGGCTCCGTGGATCCCAGCATTCCGTCGCGTTATTTCTACGCGCCAGCCGACCAGCGCCGCGACATCATCGAGGGCTGGTGGGTGGTCCGCAAATACAATTGCATGGGATGCCACCAGGTACACGTCGGGCAGACCACCGTGTTTATGACGCTGCCGCGCTATCAGGATCCCGATTGGAAAGATCAACGCCCGCCGACGCTGATCGGCGAGGGCGCGCGCGTCAATCCGCAGTGGCTGATGGGTTTTCTGAACAATCCGTCGCTGACCGAGAAGCCGGATGAGATGGATCGCGACGGCGTGCGGCGCTACCTGCACGCGCGCATGCCTACGTTCTATTTTTCCGATGGAGAGATTCAAAAGCTGGTCCGATTTTTCGCCGCCATGTCGTCGCAGGCGGCGCCCTACATCGCCGACCGATTGGAGCCGCTATCCGACCAGGAGCGCACCATGGCGAGACAGTTGTTCTCGAGCGAAGGCGCGCCCTGCCTGAAGTGCCATGCCACCGGAGATCCGAAACACGATGCGCACGCTACTGCGCCGAATTTCCTGCTGGCCAAGGAGCGTCTGAAGCCCGGTTGGGCGCGGCGTTGGATGCTGGACCCGGCCATGATGAGTCCGGGCACGGCGATGCCTTCAGGGTTGTTCCGGCCAGAGGGCGACAAAATGGTGTTCGCCGGTCCCACCCCGGCTAGTTTCAATGGCTACAATAAGGACCACGCGCAATTGTTGGTACGATACATGTTCCAGTTTACGCCGGAGGAATTGACTCGCCTGCGGGCGAGCGCCGGTGCAGCACAATAGGTAAGGTGCACCCAGAACCAGCACCCCATTTCGAAAAAGGAGCTGTTCATGAAGAGTCTGTTAATCCCGTGCGGAGCGGTTTTCGCTCTGCTCCTGGCCACTCAGTCGGATGCCGCCACGGTCACCGGAAAGGTCGTTTTTTCCGGCGCGAAGCCCGCCGTGAGAAACATCGACATGTCGGCCAATCCGGCCTGCGAGCGCGCGCATTCCACGCCGCAAAAGAGCGAGACGGTCATGCTCAATAGTAACGGCACATTGCGCTACACCTTCGTGTGGATCAAGGCCGGGCTGCCCGCCAAAACATGGCCTACGCCCACGGCGCACGCAGCGATCGATCAGAAGGGCTGTATGTATACGCCGCACGTCCTGGCTGTGATGACGAACCAGCCGATCGACATCAGGAACGACGATCCGACGAACCACAACATCCATCCGCTGCCCAAGATTAACCAGGAGTGGAACGAGTCGCAGCCGCCCAAGGGCGATCCCAAAACCAAGAGCTTCCCGCGCGAGGAAGTGATGATCCCCGTCAAATGCAACGTGCATCCCTGGATGCGCGCATATATCGCCGTCGTGCACCATCCGTTTTTCGCCGTGACCGGCGACGACGGGACTTTTACAATAAAGAATTTGCCCGCGGGGACCTACACGCTGGAAGCCTGGCATGAAACTTACGGCACGATGGACCAGCAGATCACGGTGGGCGCGAACGACAGCAAGACCATCGATTTTACGTATAAGAAGTGACCGTAGGAGCGCGGCAAGCCTGCCGGCCCCCACAAAACAATGAAAGACTATATCGAGCTCACCAAGCCGCGCATCACCTGGCTCATCCTGATGAGCACCGCCATCGGCTACTACTTCGGCTTGCCGAAGGCCGGCGGCTGGTGGGCTTTCGCCTTCGCCATCCCGTGGTGGGGACTGCTGCACACCATCCTCGGCACCGGGCTGATCGCATCCGGCACGGCCGCCCTGAATCAATGGTACGAACGCGACGCCGATCGCCGCATGCGCCGCACCTCGGATCGTCCCATTCCGTCGGGCCGCATCGCGCCCTCCCGCGCGATGGCATTCGCAATTGCGCTTTCCCTTGCCGGATTCATGGATCTCTGGCTGGGCGTGAACCTGCTGGCCGCGCTGCTGGGACTCTTCACGCTGCTCAGCTATCTGTTTCTGTACACGCCGCTGAAGCGCCGCTCCTGGCTTTCCACCACCATCGGCGCATTCCCCGGAGCCATGCCGCCCATGATCGGTTTTGCCGCCGCGCACGGGTCGATTACCAGCGAGGCTTGGGTGCTGTTCGCGATCCTGTTCTTGTGGCAGTTCCCGCATTTCTATTCGATCGCCTGGATGTACCGCGAGGATTACGCGCGCGCCGGTATCCGCATGCTCCCGGTGGTCGAGCCGGATGGCCGTTCCACCGCGCGCCAGATCGTGCTTTACGGCTTGGCCCTCATACCCGTCAGCCTGGTTCCCAGCATTCTGGGCATGTCCGGCCGCATCTACCTCGTAGGCGCTCTGTTGCTCGGTCTTTATTTCCTGTACTCCGGTGTGCGCGTGGCGCTGGATCGCACCATAATACGCGCCCGCAATGTGCTGATGGTTTCCGTTTTCTACCTTCCGCTGATCTACGGGTTAATGCTATTGGATAGACCTGGATTGTGATTCTTGCCGAGAATCTGAGTCATCAGTACGGATCTCGCCTGGCGCTTTCGAATGTCAACTTCGAAGTCAAGGCGGGCGAGATCTTCGGCTTGCTAGGGCCGAATGGAGGCGGGAAATCCACGCTCTTCCGTATCCTATCCACCATGATGGCGCCCACCGGCGGCCGCGCCGAAGTGGCCGGCCACGATGTCGCGCGCGATCCCGCCGCCGTGCGCCGCAGCATCGGTGTGGTGTTCCAGACGCAGAGCCTCGATAAAGCTCTCACGGTCGCCGAAAACTTGCGCGCTCAAGGCCATCTGCACGGCCTTTCCGGTTCCAAGCTCAACGACCGTATGCAGCAGGTGATGGAGCGGCTGGGCCTCGCCGACCGGCGCAACGACATCGTGGAGACGCTCTCCGGCGGCTTGAAGCGGCGCGTCGAGATCGCCAAAGGACTGCTGCATCGCCCGGTGGTCTTGTTGATGGATGAGGCGTCCACCGGCCTGGACCCCGGCGCGCGCCGCGAGCTTTGGCAATACGTCGAGGAACTGCGCAGCCGCGAAGGCGTTACCATATTGCTAACGACCCACATTCTGGATGAAGCCGACCGCTGCGACCGGTTGGCGTTGCTGCACCAGGGCCGCGTAGTGGCGGAGGGCACGCCCGCGCACTTGCGCTCCGGTATCGGCGGAGATGTGGTGGTGTTGGAGCCAGCCGAAACCGCGGACGCCGCCGCGCTGGCCAGCCGGATCGAAACCCGCTTCGGTCTGAAGCCCGTGGTTGTCGATGGCGTGCTCCGCGTGGAGATCGCCAATGGCCACCGCTTCATCACCGAGGTGGTGGAGGCTTTTCCCGGCGCGATCGATTCGGTCGGGCTGCATAAGCCGACCTTGGAAGACGTGTTCGTGCGCGAGACGGGAGCTTCCATTGAATAACTTCTGGTTGCCGGTTGTAACTTTGTGGCAGCGCGAATTGGTGCGCTTCTGGAGACAGAAGAGCCGCGTGCTGGGGGTGGTTGCATCGCCGCTGGTATTTTGGCTGCTGATCGGCTCCGGCTCCGGCGACTTGGGCCGCTTCTTCGCCGGCGCGTTGGTGCTGACCGTATTGTTCTCGGCCATCTTTTCCACGATCTCGATCATCGAAGATCGCCGCGAAGGCTTCCTGCTCTCCATGCTGGTTTCGCCCGCGTCCCGCACCAGCCTGGTGCTGGGCAAGATTCTGGGCGCAGCCACGCTGGCCTGGATACAAGGACTTATCTTTCTCGCATTCGCGCCGCTGGCGGGCGTGTCGATCGGCATCGCCGAAGTGGTTGCGGTAATCGGAGCCGTGTTCCTGGTTTCCTTCACGCTCACCGGCCTCGGCTTCGTGATCGCCTGGCGCATGTCTTCCACATCCGGATTCCATGCCATCATGAACCTGCTGCTGGTGCCCATGTGGATGGTTTCCGGCTCCCTGTTTCCCATGGCTACCGCGCATGGCTGGATCAAGGTGGTCATGTGGGTGAACCCACTGACTTACTCCATTTCTTTGCTGAATGGATTGCTGAAGCTCAGTTCCGGTTCGCCGGGCATTAGTGTCAGCTTGCTAGTTACGGCGGTTTTCGGCGTGGTGCTGCTGCTGGCTTCGGGTGTGGTCGCCAACCAGAAGAGTCTCGTAAGCAACGCATGAGATTGTTTCTCCCACTGGTGCTGTTGGTCGCTCTGGCGGGTTGCCGCAAAGAGCCGCCGCTGCCGGTCTACTGGCAGGTCCCCTCGTTCCAACTCACGGCGCAGTCGGGCCAGCCATTCGATAGCAAGTCGCTCGAGGGCGACATCTGGGTGGCGGATTTCATTTTCACCACGTGCCCCGGTCCCTGTCCGCGGATGAGCTCGCAAATGCGCGGCGTGCAGAGCGCCGTGGCCGGCATGCCCGACGTCAAGCTGGTGTCATTCACGGTGGACCCTAAGAACGACACGCCCGCTACGCTGGCGGCATACGCCACCCGTTACCGCGCCGAAGGGGGCCGCTGGTTCTTCCTCACTGGCGATCGGGCCGCCCTCGAAACCCTCTGCCGCAACGGTTTCAAATTGGGCGACGTGGATGGCAGCCTGGTGCATAGCACGCGCTTCGTGCTGCTGGACCGCCTTAGCCGCGTGCGCGGCTTCTACAGTACGTCGGAAGATGGCGCGCTGCCTAAGTTGCTGCACGATATACGTACGCTCGCTGCGGAGCCTTGGAGGGCGGGCAATCTTGCCCGCAGCCGGCTTTCAGCCGGCTCAGTGGAGAACTCCAAATGACTGTACACGATCTGCCATCCATCAACGCCGCCCTAAATGCCCTCGCGGCCGTGCTGTTAGTCTGGGGCTACACGCTGATCCGCCGCAAACGCATTCAGACACATCGCAAAGTGATGATCGCAGCCTTCATCACCTCATCGGTCTTTCTAGTCTGTTACATCGTCTACCACGTGCAAATTGGCGCACGCTCCATGCATTTCGCCAAGACCGGCGCGATCCGCACCGCATACTTCACCCTTCTTACCAGTCACACCATACTCGCCGCCACGGTTCCGGTCCTGGCAATCGTCACTTTGCGCCGCGGCCTCACGGGGCGTTTCGACAAGCATCGCCAAATCGCCCGCTGGACGCTGCCCATCTGGCTGTATGTCAGCGTCACCGGCGTGATTGTTTACCTCATGCTTTATCACATGTAGTATCGTAATTGCTTATGATTCGACTAACGATCTTTTTGATGTGCGCCGTGGCGGCTCTCGCCCAACCGCCCCAGGAGACTCCCAAGCCGCCCGCCCCGGCTGCACCGGCCACGCCGGCCAAGGAAGACAAGAAGCCGCCTGAGGAGAAGACCTCTCAGACCAAACACACCATTCAGATCGGCGGCAAAGACCTGAAATACACAGCCACCGCCGGCACGATGCTGCTGAAGAAGGAAGACGGCACCGCCACCGCCAGTATCTTCTACATCGCCTACATCAAGGACGACGTGCCCGACACCACGCGCCGTCCCCTGACGTTCTCCTTCAACGGCGGCCCCGGCTCTTCGTCAGTGTGGCTGCAGATGGGCGCGCTGGGACCTAAACGCGTCGCCATGGATCCCGACGGGAACGCCCTGCCGCCGCCCTACAAACTGGTGGACAACGAATATTCCATCCTGGACGTCACCGACATCGTTTTCATCGATCCCGTCTCGACCGGATTCAGCCGTGCGATTCCGGAAGCGGACGCCAAGAACTTCCATGGCATTGAAGGCGACCTGGATTCGGTTGCCGACTTCATCCGGCTGTACACTACGCGCAGCAACCGTTGGACGTCCCCCAAATTCCTGGCTGGCGAAAGCTATGGCACCACGCGCGCCGCGAACCTTTCCGGCTATCTGCAGCAGCGCATGGGCTACGCGCTGAACGGCGTCATGCTGATCTCCGCCGTGCTGAATTTCGGAACCATCAGTTTCGACCGGGGCAACGACCTGCCGTATATTCTGTTCCTGCCGACTTACACCGCCACCGCCTGGTATCACAAGAAGCTGCCGCCCGATCTGATGGCCAGCCAAAGCAAAGCGCTCGAGGAGAGCCGGCAATTCGCCTCGCACGAGTACACTCTGGCGCTGCTGAAGGGCGACGCCATCTCCGCGGAAGAGCGCGCCGGGACCGCCCAAAAGCTGGCGCGCCTGACGGGTCTCTCCGCCAAGTTCATCGACGAAAGCAATCTACGCGTGCCGATTTTTCGCTTCACCAAGGAACTGCTGCGCGACGAGCGCCGCACCGTGGGCCGTTACGACAGCCGCCTCGAAGGCATCGACCTGGATCCCACCAGCGCCGCGCCGGATTACGATCCCAGTTATGCCAGCGTCTACGCGCCCTTCACCGCCGCCTGGAACCAGTACGTGCGCGCTGAGTTGAAGTGGGAGAGCGACCTGCCGTACGAAATCCTCACCGGACGCGTGCATCCGTGGAGTTGGGGAGACTACGATAATCGCTACGTCAACGTGTCGGACAGCCTGCGTGCCGCCATGACCCAGAACCGCGATCTGAAGGTGTTCGTGGCAAACGGGCATTACGATCTGGCTACGCCGTTCTTCGCCACCGAATACACGTTCGACCACCTGGGGCTCGACCCTACGCTGCGCAATCATGTGAGCATGGACTTCTTCGAGGCCGGCCACATGATGTACACTTACAAGCCGGCGCTCGAGAAGCTGAAGGCGGACCTGGCGAAGTTTATTGGATCGTGCCTTCCGTAGCCGTCAGGCTTGATTGCGGAGGAACCGCCTGACTTCGTCGTGCGTGCCGAGAAAAACGAAGAAAGCCGAACCTCGTTGCGAAGGAAAAGGACGCGCAGCTTTAGGCCGATGCGCACTTCCCAAAGCTCTGAGGGATGCGGTTTTCTGAGGCCCAAGCCGGTATACTGCCGCGGGTTGGATAGCGCCGCCCCGGGCGAATTGAACGTCAACGAGGGTTGCGCGTCCGACCATTTCCGGAGGCGCTCTACCTGCGCGTCGGTAAGTTCCAGCGCCAAATCCAGATCGGCATCGTCGATCGGCCGCAGAGCCGCCACCGGCCGGGAGTCCTTGATGATGACGATATCCTGGCACTGCCGGGCCAGATCGATTAACTTGCCAAGCTCGCGGCGCGCTTCGGATATGGATCGGTTCTCTAATTGTACGCGATATGGCGGCGAGGGCCGGCAAGATACTCAGGGCGTCAGCGCAAATACAATGCCACCGTCGTAACTTTCAGCTTGCACCGTGGCGCCATATAACACGCCTCCGGCGCCGATCGCCAGAGCCGTTTCGGGCTGCGCTGGCGTTGCGGGCGGCGTGAGGGAAAACACTGTGCCTTAGCCGGACGGATCGTACCCGGTAATTTCGACCTGATCCGGGTACAGGATGCGCACGACCGGCGGCGCTGTCGCGACGACAATGGGTCGGAGCCATGGGCCTGCAGCGGGTGCGATTGCACGGAGCGCTTGGAGCGAAAGCTGGCGGCCGTGGGTGAACCGTTTATCGCGGCGGTCCGCGTGCGCGAGCCAGGTGTCCGCTGAGAACCTGGCCCCACATGAGGCGGGTTGTCGTACAATCGGACATGCTTTCACGCATCGTCTTACTTTGCCCGCTGGCTGTTACAGTGTGGGCGCAGAGCGCAGCCACCAAGCAGGTCGAGATTTACGGGCAGAAGATCTACTATCAGGAAGCCGGTTCCGGCCCGGACGTAATTCTGTTGCACGGGCTGGGAGCGGACCGCGGCGCATGGGCCGCAACAGTGCCGGCGCTGGCCGCCAAATTCCACGTCTACGTGCCCGATCAAGTTGGTTTCGGCCAATCCGACAAGCCGGCACTGGACTATCGCGTGGGCACGCTGGTGGATTTTCTGGACGCGTTCTACAAGAAGGTAGGCGTGACCAAGGCCACTCTGGTGGGCAACTCACTGGGCGGCTGGGTGGCCATGGACTTTGCGCTGGCGCATCCGGACAAAGTCACTCGCTTGGTGCTGGTGGATAGCGCGGGTTATTCGCCCCAGCGCATTGGCGGTTCGCCACTGACTCGCGAAGCGTTGCAGGCGTTGAATCCATCGACGGTGGCGGGCGAGAAGCGACTCATGGCGCTGGTCTTCTACAACAAGATGTTCGCCAGCGATCAATTCGCCGAGCAGGCGTTCACCACGCACTTGCGCAAGAACGACGGCTACACCATCGACCGCTTCATCGATTCCATTCTGCGCGGCGAAGATGTGGTGGATGGCAAGCTGGGCGCGATCAAGGCTCCCACGCTGGTCGTTTGGGGGCGCGAAGATATGCTTGTTCCGCTGGCAGCGGGCAAGGCGCTGGCGGAAGACATCCCCGGCGCACAGAGCGTGATCCTGGATTCGTGCGGACATGTGCCCCCGGTGGAATGCGCCGCGCCGTTCAATGCCGCGCTGCTGAAGTATCTCGAGTAGCTGCGTGGAGTACTTCTTCGCTTGCCCCTATTGCTGGGAGCAAATCTCGATGGTGCTGGATACCTCGGTGAAAGGGCAAACCTATGTGGAGGACTGCGAGGTTTGTTGCCATCCGATCGAGGTGCGGTATACGGTGGAGGATGGTGAGGTGTGCGGGTTTGAAGCCAGAGCGATTGAGTAGTTCCGGCGCCGCAGGCGAAGATCGTGTACACACTCGAGGACGCCGACCACGACAATGCATCCCCACACCGCATAATGCAACCTGCTTCCGTAGACTTTCAAACCAGGAGGCTTGCGAAGCAACAACTGCGAGGATCAGGTTGACTACTTCAACCTCGGGTCGAAGTTGAATGGCTCCGGCGCGCTGAACGTGATCAGTCCGAAATCACGGTGCCGGGGATTGATAAGATAATTTTTTTCGCGATCGACAACGGCGGATGGAACCGATAAAACGGCAGTCTCCATAGACGCGGCCCAATCCGTTCCGATGTCTCGCGTCGAATCGCTTGGGACGGCACTGTTCCAGTCCCCCGGCAGATCGGCCCGCTGTAGTTTCTTGATTTTCATCGTGTCTGGAATCCACGCCTGGATAATTACCATATTCGATGGCAACCCCGCACTAGTCGCGAGGACTTCCAGAGCAGCGAGGGAAGCTGTCTGCCCACAGTAGATCATGGGGGTGCCTTTGTGGTTCCACCGCCCGCCGTGGACTCTGGCGCCCTCGCCATCATTTGCCGGATATTTGGCCTTGCAAATGCGGTCGGCAGTCAATTACCAGACACCATGCTCCATCTGGCCGAGGACGTCCAGGACCCGTTTTTTCCCAGAGGAAGTCGCCATCAGCGAAATCGGCGTAGCAAAGTCCAGTGCACGCACCGGCGTTCCCAGCCACCGCATCGCTTGCTCCCGGTTTCCCATGACTTCAACGATTCTTTCAATGATGGGATCTACCCTCGTGTCCCCTTTTCCTTCTGCCGTTACTGGAACAAATACCGTCTTCCCCATGCCCTTCACGGCAGCCTTCTTCTCTATTGCCGGACCCCTGATTTCCGTCTCTGCCTTGTTTATTACCGAGGTCCCGAAATCGACTACAGCGACTTTCCCTCGTTCCATTTCGCGCGATCTGGTGGAGTCAGGTCGGCGGGCGCGTGTCTTTTCCATCGACTTCATTATAAGGCTTCCCGGCACTCGAAACCCGTACAGCCAAGCCCGCTCAGGGGATAGAATAATGCACGGGCCATAAATTGCTCTAAATTGCTCTATCCTGTTCGCTGCAAGCCGCGCCCCGCGTGAGGTTTCCTGCAGCTCCCTGGTGAAGTTGGTCCTTGAGTTGAGCCATTGTTGCTGCACTTGGAACATTTTCGCCGTGTATTGACCAAGAACTCTCCTGCGCCGGACCCGCGCATCACGCTCTTGGTGACCCTTCAGGCAACCTTACCCCGGCCAGCGCGGTAGATTAAGACTCCCACAGCGTTAGCCACTAACACCAAGGTGCAGATCTTGGCCGCATACTCCATCCGGCTGGTGACATCGACAATCGGATAAACCGCAATCGCCAGCGACACCACGCTGGACACCAATCCCGCCAGCGCCGCCACCTTTACCCACAGCGGCAGCGCCGCGCGCAACGCCGCGCGGCCCACCAGCGGCAGGGCGAACAGGCCCACGTAAGCCAGCGCGTAATGCGCGATGGAAGCGTTCGCCAGCAACTGGCTGGCTTCCTGCTCGCGCACGCCCAGCATGCTCAGCAGGATGAGCGCCATCACCAGCACAGCCACAAACAGGATCGAGTTCACGGGAGTGCCGCGGCGGGCGTCCAGGCGCGCGAACCAGGCAGGCGTAAGGTGGTCCCAGCCGGCGGTCATGGGCAGGCGGGTCAAGCCGGTGAAGATCAGGCTGGCGGCGGCGATGGCGCGCGCCAGCACCAGTCCGATGGCGAACGGAGCGGCCCATGCGCCCATGCCCGTGCTGCCCAGCGCGGCCCGCATGGCCTGCGGAATGGGCCCGATCACGTTGATGGGTTGCCCGCCTACAAACGCCAGCACCGAACTGGTGCCCAAGATGAACATCAGGCAGAT
>Ga0209333_1000751_pt1 | contig 16952 bp, 13 predicted proteins | sample BlaSpr_A8_OM2_O3_FD_187982 | JGI IMG/M metagenome (GOLD analysis project Ga0209333, IMG submission 187982) | Forest soil microbial communities from Thunder Bay, Ontario, Canada - Black Spruce, Ontario site 2_A8_OM2_O3 (SPAdes) (version 2) | ecosystem: Environmental > Terrestrial > Soil > Boreal... | reverse complement strand
TCCGTGTCAACGGGTAAGTGAGGATTTCTGAAGCGAACTTTCCACAGGCCGCGCCGCGAAGCGCCGCCGCACCAGCAATCTACGCACTTTAGCGATCCAAGTAAAGCCCCCAGCTCAAAAAATTCGAGACTAGATAAACGCTCAAGTCCACTTTCATCAGACAAAGCAATCAGCTTAGTATCTGTACCTGCTTGCCTGTGTGATCTGATGGTATCGTCGTCAAATTCGACGTACCCCGCGAGAACTGGAGGGATCTCGGCAGAAGAGGGACAATCGCTATGCGACGACTACTCAGCATGACGGCGTTCGGTTTCGGCTTCTACTATTTGTGGAACAACAACGATCAGTTCACCGAATTGCTCGGGCTCGGCGCAATGGGGCTTGCGCTTCTACTCGAGTTCATCGGCGCCGATTGATCAACTTTTGCTGACGCTGTCGACTTCGCTCAACGCCGCGTTTTGCGCGGACCCAATAACGAAAGCTCTCCTCTGAGCGCGACCGGCCCATCAGGCTCATCGCTGTAAGATTCATTTTCCAGCGTGACCGCGAGCGACAATCCTTTCTCGCGTCCCAAAGGCAGATCCACCGGCACCGTTGCGAGTCCGTCGTCACCAACTAAAAAATCCGCGGCCCAAATCGGCACGCCGCGTTTCGGCATCCACCAGATACGATAAACCTGGAAGGTGCCGGTTGGCTTGAGCCCGCTCGCTTCAAGCATCGCAACGTCGGCGGACTCGCTCATCGCGAGCTTTGCCGAGGGAAGATCGGCGCCGCCTGATTGTACGCTCGATTTGTCTCGCACCCTGTCCTTCTCCGCGGGCGCGGTCAGCTTGATTGTACGAAGGTCCGGTGCGAAAAGAATTTTCTCGAACACCTCGCCCTCGCTCGCGCGTTCGCGGACGGATCCCAGGTTGCGCTGCTCGGCCGCCGTCTGATGGCGCAGACTGCGGACGGTCGCATTCAGAGCGGCCACGCGACGATTCACGTAGTTGGCTTGCCGCGCAACCCTCCCGGTAAGTTCGGACGTTACGATGATCAACCAGATCGTGAGGGCGAGGCACATCCCTGCCACTGCCTGCCACAGCCGGACGCGAAGCATTCGTGGCGGCCGCTCGATTGCCGGAGGTTCGCCGCTCTCAATCGCTTGAGAACCTGGGTCGGGTTCGCCCTGCTCCGTCACGGGATTGTGCGTCGGGTCCACGGAATTTGTTCCGACGATAATTATGCCCAATAGGTAGCGTCTTTGTTAGCGGCATTGTTTCTTATAGAAATAAGGATTACCTATGCGCCGAATTCAGGATGTTCATGTTCGTGCCACCGAACCGTTGATCGCGCCGCATCTGCTCAAGAATGAGATGCCGGTGGACGAGGGGATTGCGCGGACCGTAGTCGAGGCGCGCGAGACTATCCGCGAAATCCTCGCGGGCCGCGACCGCCGGATGCTATGCATCGTGGGTCCGTGCTCGATCCACGACCCCGACGCGGCAATGGACTACGCGCACCGGCTCGCGAAGCTGAAGGACGCCACCAGCGATCGCCTCTACATGATCATGCGCGTGTACTTCGAGAAGCCGCGCACCACCGTCGGATGGAAAGGGCTCATCAACGACCCGCACATGGACGACAGCTGCGATATGCGTGAAGGCTTGCGCATCGCCCGCCGGCTGTTGCTCGAGATAAACCGGCTGGGGCTCGCCGCGGGGACCGAGCTGCTCGATCCGATCACGCCGCAATACATCGCGGACCTGGTCTCGTGGGCGGCGATCGGTGCGCGCACGACCGAGTCGCAGACCCATCGCGAGATGGCGAGCGGATTGTCGATGCCGGTCGGATTCAAGAACACGACCGAAGGAAACCTGGAAGCCGCGATCAACGCAATCCAATCCGCACGCCGGCCGCATTCTTTTCTCGGCATCACGCAGGAAGGAATGTCGGCGGTGATTCGCACCTCGGGAAATCCCGATACGCATGTCGTGCTTCGCGGCGGGCGCAAGCCGAACTACGACGCCGCCAGCATCGAGGAGTGTCGCAAAATCCTCGCCGCCGCCGCACTAGAGCCGCGCGTGATGGTGGATTGCTCGCACGCGCAGACCAGCAAGGATTTCACCAAGCAGCCTGGTGTGCTGCGCGCACTGGTCGACCAGATTTGCGCCGGCAGCAACGCAATCATGGGCGTGATGCTCGAGAGCAATATCGAGGCGGGCAGTCAGCCGGTCAGCTCGAATCGCGCCGCACTCAAGTACGGCGTATCGATCACGGACCCGTGTATCGATTGGCCGACGACCGAGCGATGCATCCTCGACGCCGCGTCCGCGCTCGCCTCGACTCCCGCTAGCCCTGTCTGAGGAGAAGAAAGATTCGAGAATCGGCCGGTCGACCCAACGTGCACCGGATCGGGCTGTGGCTGTTCGCAGTCGCGAGCGTGGTGTTCCTGTCGTCGAAGGTCTGGGTACTGGCAGATTCCAACTACTCAATGCTGTTGAGCGAAAACATCATCAGCAAGCACTCGAGTTATCTGAACGGCTACAAATTTCCCGCTCCCATTCAAGACGTGGCGCGCTGCGCTTCTCCTACACCACCCATCCCGAAAGACTTCCTGACCTACCAACTAGACCGGGTCCACGGGAACGTCGTCTACTGCTATCCGAATGGAACCTCGATCTTATCGATACCCTTTGTATTCCTGATGAATGCGATCGGCGTGCATTGTTTCCGTCAAGACGGGAGCTATAACCCATTAGGCGAGGGAGCCATGCAGCGTCTCCTGGCTGCCCTGCTGATGGCGGGATTCACAGTAGTCGTATTCAACACTGCGGTTCAGGTCCTAAGCGTCACGCCGAGCCTTTTGGTCGCAGTCGGCACCGCCTTTGGCACTCAAGTATGGAGCACTGCATCGCGAGTGATGTGGTCGCACACCTGGCTGATCTTCCTCGGCGGATTTGTCGCTTACATCTTGTTGGGCCAAGAGACTGGCCACACGAAACGAGATCATCCAATAACTCTCGCGACGTTGGTCTCATGGATGTACTTAGTCAGACCCACCGGCGCGATCCCCGTCCTATGCGTTACTATCTACGTGTTCGCATTCTGGCGCAGCGACTTCATAGTCTATGCATTGACCGGACTGACATGGTTTGCCGGATTCGTCTGCTACTCGTGGTTGACTTTTGGGAAGTTGATCCCGGATTACTACCTGGACTCGCGTGCTGACATTGGAAATTTGAAGAACTTGCCTGCTGTCCTTTTCAGCCCTTCGCGAGGCCTGTTCGTCTTCATCCCGATTTTTGCTTTCGTGCTGTATCTGGTCGTCCGATATTGGGGGATGCTCAAGTACAAGAGGCTGGTGGTGCTGGCGCTATCAATGGTGATCCTCCAAGTCTTGATGGTCTCAGTGTGGCCCATCTGGTGGGGCGGGTCTTCCTACGGTCCGCGCCTCATCGCGGACGCGCTGCCGTGGATGGCTTTGCTCACGATACTTGGACTGGCAGCACGCGCTTCCGACACTGGCAGAGTACTCTTGGGAAAAACTGAGACTGCAATCGCGCTCGTCCTGCTAGTGTTAAGCATTGTTATTAACGGCCGAGGGGCGTTGTCAGATGCCCCGAGCGATTGGAATCGCGATTTCGATATCGATCGGCATCCCGAACGTCTAAAGGACTGGTCCAACCCACAGTTCATGGCTGGCATTATTCCAACATCGGTTAAAAATCGGTGAAATAGGTCGATACCATAGGCTGGGCAATTCGTTCGATTGCTTTCGGCTGGGAGGTGGGGTTGGCGGACGGGATCGACAGCGCAGCATGGAAGGAAAAGGTGGGCGCCGGACTCCTCTACCTCTTTCTCTCGTTGTTGTTTTTCGCGCGCGGACTTGGACATCCCGGCTACATGATCGGGCGCGGGACCGATCCCGGCGTCCACATGTGGTTCTTCAATTGGTGGCGTTTTGCGATAGCGCACCGCCTCAATCCCTTCATGACTGATTGGGTTTGGGCGCCCCTGGGAATCAACCTGGCATGGACGACATCCGTACCGCTTCCGTCCTTGATCTCGATTCCTCTGCAAGCAATGGCGGGCGAGCCCGCGACCTACAACATTATCGTAATTCTAATGCCGCCCTTGGCGGCTCTTGCCGCTTTCGTGCTCTGCCGGCGCGTGACTGGCGGCGCATTCTGGCCGTCAGTCCTGGGCGGCTACATCTTCGGTTTTTCTCCTCATATGCTTGGCGAAGTACTAGGACACCTAGTCGTGATCGCCGTTTTTCCGGTGCCTCTAATCGCGCTGATCACTCTCGATCGCATCGAATGCGAGATCTCGGTGGTACGCTTTAGCGTGATGCTGGCGCTACTGCTGGTCACGGAGTTTCTTTGTTCGGTGGATCTCTTCGCGACCATGACGCTGGTTGGCGGATTCTCACTGTTGCTGGCGCTTGTGCTCTTCAAAGGCAACACTCGGATCCGACTCCAAGGTCTCATCGTCCCCATGGTCCTTGGATACGTGATTTCCGTAGCGGTACTGTCACCTTACTTTTATTACCTACTCGCCTTTGGGCATCCGAGTGGGTCGATTTGGCCACCGAGCAAATTCAGCGCCGACTTCGTTGGATTTTTGGTGCCGCGAGAAACGATCTGGTGGGCCTCGACCAGCTATGTAACCGCCATCTCGCATCACCTAGCGGGAACGATCATGGAGAACGGAGACTATCTTGGCGTCGTGTTGATCGTATTCGTCGAGATATTCCGGCGCCGCTTCTGGCCGACGCCAACAGGTAAGTTTCTCACGATTTTGTTTCTTGCGATTGTCATCGCCGCCATCGGCCCAACTCTGCACATTGCCGGAGTGCAGGGGCCCCCGATGCCGTGGGCCATCTTCCAACACCTTCCTCTCATCGAGAATATCCTGCCAGTTCGGTTTATGATGTTCGCGTTTCTGGTGGTGGCTGTGATGGCCGCGATGTGGTTTGCGGCTTGGGACGCGAGCGCGCTGACAAAATGCGCGGCGGCCGCCGTCATTCTGGTTTCGATCGCACCAAATCCTGATGCATCGTTCTGGGTCAGCAAGCTCGAAGTCCCATCGTTCTTCACCGATGGAAGCTACGCGAAGGAATTGTCACCGCGCGAGATAATCTTGCCGCTGCCATGGGCGCAGGAGGGCAACAGCATGTACTGGCAAATGCAGAGCGATATGTACTTCCGGATGGCCGGTGGATGGACTGGAATCTCGCCGTTCGAATTCGATCGAATGCCGATTGTGAATTTCTTTCAGGGCGATACTGACTTGCCAGAACCCGGCGATCAACTCAAAGCATACGTAGCTCGATTCGGCGTTACCGCGATCGTTGCCGATCCATCGTACGGGCGCTTGCGCACTTTCCAGCCGGCGCTCGAAGCTCTTGGAGTGACGGCGGAACCGTCAGGTGGTGCTTTAATTTATCGGATCCCGGCCGGAAAATTCGGGGCGTATGCGAAGCTGACCGGTGCCGATGTCGAAGGACGAGCGCTCGCGCTCCGGTTCGATACAGTTCTCGCGGCCGCGTCAAACTACATTTCCGGAGGCGACGATCCGCTGAAGCTCTCCCCACTCGAACTGAAGCGCCTCAATCTTCTGCCACCCGAATGGCAGATAGATACTGCGCCGGATTCGCTCAGGGATTGGTCGATTGGCGGCTTCTCGGATAATCGGATCGGGATTGTCTTGCTCGGTTCTGCGCAGGGCATGAAGCCTCTGCTTGACCGCTATTTCGGCAAAGTTGACGAGCTGCAGTTTCCTGCGCCGTCGCGATGGAGTCCGCACTCTTCGCCGCCCGAGGATCGGCTGGACAAGCTGCTGATGATTCTCGACCACACTCAACTCGAGACCGCGGCCGCGCAACTGAAATCATCGCCTCCGCCCGAGATGACGACGCCATTCCTCGGCGCGGACTCCCGCTGAATGACTTCGACGGATCACGCGCGACGTCGATTGCAGTCGTTGGGAGCGTTGGCAATTTATTTTGCAGCAGCCGTTCTCTTGCTTGACCGCGGGCTCCGAGGGCATCCGGGCTACATGATCGGGCGCGACACCGATCCCGGCGTGCACATGTGGTTTTTCAACTGGTGGCGATTCGCGATCGCGCATCGCCTCAACCCGTTCATCACCGATTGGGTGTGGGCGCCACTGGGAATTAACCTGGCGTGGACGACCTGCGTACCGTTGCCGTCGTTGGTCTCGATTCCTTTACAGCTCACAGTGGGCGAGCCGGCCACTTACAACATCATGGTGACGCTGATGCCGCCGCTCGCGGCATTTTCTGCGTTCGCCCTCTGCCGGCGCGTGACGGGAGCGTTGTGGCCATCAATCCTGGGCGGATACATCTTCGGTTTTTCTCCCTACATGCTGGGCCAGCTACTTGCTCACCTGGTTGAGATCGCGATTTTCCCGGTGCCGCTGATAGTGCTGGTGACGCTGAAGAGACTCGACCAGGAAATTTCGACGCGACTCTTCGCAGTTCTACTCGCGGCGCTGCTGACGGTCCAATATCTCTGTTCGGTCGAACATTTCGCAACGGTCACCATGGTCGGCGGATTCGCCCTGTTGCTCGCACTCGCGCTGTTTCATGACGACCGCCGCGCGCGACTGCTAGGTCTCATCGCACCCATCGCGGCCGGGTACCTGATGGCGATCGCAATCCTGTCGCCGTACCTCTACTTCATGCTGGCGTATGGATTTCCACATTCGCCTATCTGGAAGCTGGACATCTATTCAGCTGACCTGTTGGCATTCCTGGTGCCCTGCGAGACGGTGATGCTTGGCACGGCGCGGGCCGCGACCAACATCACGCGCACCTTCCAGGGCGACATTTATGAGAACGGCGCCTACCTGGGCATCGCGATAGTCATTTTCGTCGAAGTCTTTCGGCGTCGATATTGGCGCGAGCCGGTCGGAAAATTTCTGACGATACTGTTCGTCGTCCTCGCGATCGCTGCGATGGGTCCGGTGCTCCATGTCGCGGGTAAGCAGGGAATCTGGATGCCGTGGGCACTATTTCAGCGGTTGCCACTGCTTTCGATCGCGCTGCCGATCCGCTTCATGATGTATGCGTTCCTGGTCGTCGCCGTGATGGTTGCGATGTGGTTCTCGGCGTCGCCGGCTCGCCCGCTGACGAAATGGATTGCCGCCGCGGTTATCGTGGTGTCGCTTGCGCCGAATTTGCACGCGTCGTTCTGGGTAAGCCCCTTGGACATCCCGGCATTTTTCACCGATCGAACATACGCAGCCGAGCTTCAACCGCGCGAGATTATTTTGCCGCTGCCCTGGGGGCAGAGAGGCAACAGTATGTACTGGCAATTGCAAAGCGACATGTACTTCAGGATGGCCGGTGGATGGACCGGGATCTCGCCGTTCGAGTTCGCTCGGATGCCGGTGGCCAACTATTTCTACGGCGGCAGCGATCTGCCTGAAGCAAGCGATCAGTTGAAGGCCTACATCGCGCGCTTCGGCGTGCAAGCCGTGATCGCGGATCCAAAGGAAGCAGATTTTGCGACCTTCAAGCAGACGCTCGATTCGCTTGGAGTCGCCGGACTGAACGAAAAAGGCGTGTGGGTTTACAAAATCCCAGCCGATTCTTTCGGCGCGTATGCCAAACTTCCGGGCGCGCAAGTCGAGGCGCGCGCCAACGCATTGCGATTCGACGCGATCCTGGAAGCCGCGCAAAAATATCTTGCCGACGGTCACGAGCTGTCGAAACTTTCGCCGCTCGAACTGAAACGACTCGATCTTCTTCCTCGCGACTGGCTCGTCGATGCGGCCCCCGACGCATACATGGACTGGCAAATCGGGCCGGCGCCCGGCGGCCAGGTCGGTATCATCATCGTTGGCTCGTATGAAGGAGTGCGGCCGCTGATCGAGCGCTACCGAGGCGTCGCCTCCGGGATCGACTATCCCGCGCCGACCCGATGGACGCCCGACTCGCATCCGCGTCTCGACGTTATCAAGCCATTGCTCGTGACTTTCGACTCCGTGCATCTCGTTGCCGCGGCGGAGAAACTTCGCGATTCGCCGCCGCCTGAGCGAAGCACGCCCTTCGTGGCCGGCGTTACCGCAGGCTTGTAGAGATTTAATCCTGACGTTTTTGCGCGCGCAGTTTTTCGCTGATCAGCAGCGCGCCGAGCGCCGCCGTCTGCCGCACCGGAAACTCCGCGGGCCTGCGCAGCGTCTTGTAGCGGGCGTCGAGGGTTCTGAGTCCGTTCATGACGCGTTCGCGCGCTTCGGCCAGCGTCGGACGTGGCATGAGGCGGCGGCCATTTTCGAACACAGTCTCCATCAACTGAACGGTCTTCGACGGTACCGGCTTGAACTCGCGCGCAACCGTAGTCGCGCCTTCGTCCACGATTCCAATCATGTCCGCAAAGAACGATCCGCTCGGCGCGTATCCGCGAAACAACTGCTTGCGGCCCGGCGTTGAAATTTTCCCCGCCGAGGTTTTCAGGCGACCGCGATCCTTGTACTCGACCAGCTTGTAGACGAAGTCGGCCGCTGGCGCGTCGTCGCTGACGGCGAGCGCGGTGCCGACTCCGAACGCATCGATCGGCGCGCCGCCGTCGACCAGTTCCGCGATTCGATATTCGTCGAGATTGCCGCTCGCGACGATCGCAATATCGCCGAAGCCGGCCTGGTCCAGAATCCGGCGGGCTTTGCGGCTCAGCTCGTCGAGGTTGCCGCTGTCCAGCCGCACGCCCTGGATTTTCGCACCCGCCTCGCGAACCTTCGCAGCGACCGCGGCCGCGTTTTCGACGCCGCGCACGGTTTCGTAAGTGTCGACCAGCAGCGTGCTGAGAGTCGGGAAGCTCGCGACGAAATCGCCGAACGCGTCGCGCTCGCTTTCGTGCGCCATCACGAAGCTGTGACTCATCGTGCCGAAAACCGGGATGCCGTAGCGCCTGCCGGCCAGCACGTTGGCGGTGCCGTGAAAGCCCGCCATGTAGCTCGAGCGCGCCGCGATGAGCGACGCGTCGGCGCCCTGTGCGCGGCGCGGACCGAAGTCCACCAGGCGCCTGCCGCCGGCAACCGCGAAGCATCGCGCGGCCTTGGTGGCGACGATCGAAGCGAAGCCGAGCTGGTTGAGCACCAGCGTTTCGATGAGCTGGGCCTCGATCAGCGGCGCGCGAATCTCGGCGATCGGCTCGCCGGGGAAATAGATCGTGCCTTCGGGCAGCGCGCGGATCGAACCGGTGAAGCGAAGGTTGGAAAGGAATTCGAGAAATGCCGGCTTGAAGAGCTGCAGCGATTCGAGATGCCCGATCGCGCCCGCGTCGAAACGATATTCCTCGAGCGCCTCGATCAGCCGTTCGATGCCCGCGGCGATCATGAAGCCGCGCCCCGGCGGCATCCGGCGCATCGCGACTTCGAACGACGCGGTGTCGTTAAAGCCGTGCTCGAAGAACGCCGCGCCGACCGTCAGCTCGTAGAGGTCGGTGAGCAGCGCGACCTCCGCGGGGTCGAGTCGGAGATCTATCGGCATCCGGCATGTCTCCTTCTCATCCGCAAGCGATTCGTCCTTGCTAGCGGGGAGGCCGCGCCGGCACGGGCGGGTTTGGCGCGGGAGGTGGCGGCGCCGGCTCCTGCACGATGCGAGTTTCGCCCATCGGGCGATCGCGCAGGATGTTAGCCATCTGCTTGAGCCGCTGATCGACGAGATAGTTGATCGTGCCGGGCTGGTCGATTGTTCCCGCGCGCACGCCGGTCAAAGTCTCGATCCCGCGATCGATCGTGTCGATCGGATAGATGTGAAATTCGCCGCGCTCGATTGCGCCGGTGGTCTCCGGATCGAGCATCAGATTCGACACGTTCGTGCGCGGCACCATCACGCCCTGCGTGCCGGTGAGCCCGATCGCTTTGCACACGCGGTAGAAGCCCTCGACCTTCTGATTGACGCCGCCGATCGCCTGCACCGTGCCGTATTGATCGACCGAGCCCGTCACCGCGAGATCCTGCCGTATCGGAACGCCCGACAGCGCCGACAGCAGCGCGTACAATTCGGTCGAACTGGCGCTGTCGCCGTCGATTCCCGAGTACGATTGCTCGAAGCAGATGCTCGCCGACATCGCGATCGGATGCTGCTGCCCGAATCGCGCGCGCAGAAATCCGCTCAGGATCATAATTCCCTTGTCGTGCGTCGACCCTGACATTCGCGCCTCGCGCTCGATGTTGATAACGCCCGCTTGCCCGAGCGCGACGGTCGCGGTCACGCGCGATGGACGCCCGAAGCTGTAACCGCCGACGTCGAGCACCGCCAGGCCGTTGATCTGTCCGACGCTGGTGCCGCGAATATTGACGATGAGCGTGCCTTCGGCGATGAGACGTCGGATTTCCTCTTCGATAAAATTCAGCCGCAGCATCCGTTCGCCGAGCGCGCGCTCGACGTGCGCCGCGGTCACCCGCTGAGCCGCCTCGTTGCGCGCAAAGTACGCCGACTCACGCGCGAGGTCGTCGATCGGCTCGAGCATCGCGAGCACGCGCGATCGGTCGCCGGCCATCCGCATGCCGAATTCCACGATCTTCGCCAGCGCGCCCGCGTCGAACGGCGGCAGATTCTCTCTGCGCGCCAGCGCCCCTACGCGCGCGGCATAGTGCGCCGCGGCCGCGCCGTCAGCCACGACCGACGGCCGCATCTCGGCTTTTACTTTAAACAGTTCCGAGAAATCCGGATCGTAAAAATAAAGCAGGTTGTAAAGTTGCGCGCCGCCCAGCGTCACGACCTTGTTGTGAATCTCGATCGGCTCCGGCTTGAGACCGCTCATCGAGAAAAACGGCAGCGGCTCGAATGTCTCGAGCGTCATGCGCCCCGACTTGAGGCTGCGCTTGAGCGTTTTCCAGACCCCGGGCTCGACCACCGCGTCCTCGAGATCGAACACCAGGAAGCCGCCGTGCGATTTCAGAAACGATCCGCCGATGATGCGCGTGAAGTTGGTGCCCGACCGTCCAAGCGGATCGATCCACCGCTCGATCGTGCCGAACAGATTGCGATAGGTCGGCGCGTCCTCGAGCACGACCGGCGCGCCGCGGGTGGCCGAGTTGTCGACCATCACGTTGACCTGGTAGTCGAACCAGCGCGCCTCTTCCGTTGCAGGGAGACGCGGACCCTGCCCCTGCTCAGCCGGCTGTTCGCGGAAGCGATCGAGGTTGCCGAGCATGTGTTCCGCAACCTCGTCCAGGTATTTGTCGACGGCAGGATTATTAAAGTGATGCTTTAAGTCCTCGACAGACGGAGTGATCATCCGCGCCGCGAACGCGCGCTCGATCGCGCGGATATCGTCGATCAGCTCGCGCATCATTTCCTGCTGCCGCAGGGTCAAGGTCGCCAGCTCGTCCTGCAGCTCGCCCTGCAATTTCGCCAGTTGCTCGCGCTCGGCGTCAGTCTTCGCCGCCATCGTCTTGTTGAGCGCGTCGGGCGACTCGGGCATCTTGCCGTCGATGAGCGGGATGAAAATCACCTGGCCGTTCGGCGCAGTCTGGATCGCGAAGCCGCGCTCGCGCGCCCGCGTCTCGAGGGTGCCGAACAGTTCCTGCGCGCGCTTGTTGTACTTGTCGCGCAGCGCGGCGCGCTCCTGATCGAAATCCTCGCGGCGAAACGCCTTCGGCAATTGCTCGAGCACGAACGCGACCAGCTCCGTCATTTTCGCGCGCAGCTCGACGCCCTGCCCCGGCTTCAGATAGATCGCGACTGGAGATTCGGGATTGCGAAAGTTATTTACGTAAACCCAATCGCCGGGTGTCGGCATCGTCGCGGCTTTTTCGCTGAGCAAGCGCAGGACCGATTGGCGCTCAGGCCGCGAGCGCAGGCCGCTTACGTAAACGTTGTAGCCGGGCGCGTCGATTCCGATCGCGAGCCGTATCGCGTCGAGCGCGCGTCCTTGCCCGAACAGCTCGGCGTCGCCATCGCTCGCCGCCGCACGCTCGAGTGAAGCTGCGTCGAGCGGCGCGCGCCCCTTGAGTTCTGACGCGGCCAGCTCAGGCGGCGGCGGCACGTGGATCAGCGCGGCGCTGGCGTCGGTAGCGATGAGGTCGCCCTTGTCGGTCATATTGTTTGCGGTATTCGCGATGCGTGAGGGTTAAGCCTTGAGCGCGATTCGCCGGCCTTTCTTTTTCGGCACAATGATAACCAGCGTGCCCTCGGACCACTTCGCCGTCGAGGCTTCGCCGTCGATCGAATCGGAGAACGCAACTGAACTCTCGAGGGTGCCGCCGAGTTGGTCCGGCATGCGAAGCGCCAGCCGCTGGCCGGAGATTTCGGCCTGGATCTTCTCGGGATCGATGCCGACCGCGGCGACTCGCACCTCGTAATGATCACGATGCTCGACAACCTGCGTACGTTCGAACTCGAGGGCGCCCGTTCCGCCTTTCCAGCGGTCGATCAACATTTCGTCGAAGAACTCGTCGAAGGCGCGCTCGAAGTCTGCAATCAATCCGCGGCTGCTGGCCATAGAGATTCAGTTTCCCACGATTTTGCGCAAATTGTAATGCAGCGCCACCGCTCCGGTCGAGTCCGCGCGCATCCTCAGTCCGTCCCTTGCCACGATTGCCGTGGTGGCGTTATGGTTCATGAGTGCCAACCTTTGCAAAAATTGTCGCCGCCACCGATTTCTCCGAAGATTCGAACATCGCGCTGGGCTTCGCGCAGGAGCTTGCGCTCAAGTTCTCGGCCGAGGTCGTGCTGCTGCACGTCGATCAGCCGCTCGCGCCAGTAATGATGACGCCGGAGCTGGGGCCGTCGATGGACGTGGGCGCGATGGGCCGTATCGCGGAAGAGCAGCGGATGCTGGCGCAGAAGGAGCTCGACAAAGTCGCGGGCAAGCTGCGCGAAGCCGGCCTCAAGGTCAAGGTCCTGCTCAAGGTCGGCTCGCCGTTCCTGGAAATTCTGCACACGGCCCAGGATCAGAACGCCGACCTGATCGTGCTCGGCACTCACGGACGCACCGGCCTGGCGCACGTGCTGATGGGCAGCGTTGCGGAGCGCGTCGTGCAAAAGGCGCCCTGCCCGGTGCTCACCGTTCGCCACCCCGATCGCAAGTTCAAGCATCCTCTCGACAAGTAGTTCTCGCTTCGCCGCGCCTGCCATCGCCCAGGATTTAGTATGATGCGGCGGCGATGGAATCGTTCGACGTTGTAATCGTGGGCGCCGGCGCGGCCGGGCTGATGTGCGCGATGACGGCCGGGAATCGCGGCCGGCGCGTGCTGCTGCTCGAGCATAACGATCAGCCGGGCGCCAAGATTCTCATCTCGGGCGGCGGCCGCTGCAATTTCACCAATCTCGAAGTTGCGCCGGAGCGCTTTCTTTCGGCCAATCCGCATTTCTGCAAGTCGGCGCTCAGCCGCTACACGCAGCACGATTTTATCGCGCTGGTCGAACGCCATCGCATTCGCTATCACGAGAAAACACTCGGCCAGCTCTTTTGCGACGGATCGGCGCGCGAGATTCTCGCGATGCTGCTGGCGGAATGCGCGGCCGCGGGCGTCGATTTGCGCACCAGGCATAGCGTCACCGAAATCACCCGCGGCGACCGCTTTCGCATCGAGACCAGCAAGGGCAGCTTCGAGGCGCCGGCGTTGGTGCTGGCGACCGGAGGCCTCTCGATTCCCAAGATGGGCGCGACCGGCTTCGCCTACGAGATTGCGCGGCGCTTCGACCTTGGCGTCGTCGATCCGCGGCCCGGACTGGTGCCGCTCAAGGTGACCACTGAGACGCTCGAACTTTGCCGCACTCTCAGCGGCGTCTCGGTGGACGCGATCGCCTCATGCGGCCGCGACAGCTTCCGCGAGAACATTTTATTCACGCATCGCGGCTTGTCCGGTCCAGCGATCCTGCAGATTTCATCGTATTGGCGCGAAGGCGAGACGCTGTCGCTCAATCTCGCGCCTTCTTTAGATGTAGAAACGTTCCTCGCGGATCGAAAACGCACGCGGCCCAAAGCTGAACTCAAAACCGTTCTGGCAGAGGTGCTTCCGACTCGCCTGGCGCAGGCGCTCGCTGGTACTGCGACGTCGAACGTCACAATCGCAAATGTTCCCGATCGCGATCTTCTGAAACTGGCGCAGCGGCTGACGCGATGGCCGCTCAAACCGATCGGCTCCGAGGGATGGCCCAAGGCCGAGGTAACGGTCTGCGGAATCGACACCGCCGCGCTGTCTTCGCAGACGATGGAAGCGCGCACGGTGGCCGGCTTGTTTGCGATCGGCGAAGCGGTGGACGTAACGGGATGGCTCGGCGGCTACAATTTCCAGTGGGCATGGTCGAGCGGATGGTGCGCAGGCAACGCCGTCTGAAGCGCGTCACGCTTCGTGATGAGAGATCAGCAGGCGGCATGCGGTCTCCATATTTTCGTAGAGGCGGCTCACTGGAATTCGGCCGTTGACCCAAAGCAAAAGGTTCGCGTACCAGACCTGGCCGAGGATGTCGCGGATTCCCTCGCGGTCGTGGGCGTGCAGCAGCGCCAGTTCTTCTTCGACGACGCGCCCCATAACAGCGCTCACTTCCTTGCGCGGCTCGTCGGCGCTGCTGTCCGGTACCAGCATCGACTTCAGCAGCGCGCTGGCAAGCTTGGGCTCCCGCTCTAGCGCGCGCGTCACTCGGCGCACGAAATCCATGATGCGATCCGCACGAGTCGCGCCGCTGATCGGATGGCGCCACAAGTGCTCCTGGAGCTCCTGCGACCAATCCGTCCAGGTGTACGCGAGCAACTGATCCTTGGACGAGAAATAGCGGTACAAGGTCCCGAGCGCGACTTTCGCGCGCGCCGCCACGTCGCGCATCTGAACGGCGTCGTATCCGCCTTGCGCCGCGAGATCCATCGCCGCCGCGACGATCCGCTTGCGCCGCGCGAGCTGTGTCGCTCGCAGCGCGTCGGCCTGCGGGATCCCGTTGGCCAACGATTCCGCCGGACGTTTCATGCGGACTCTTCGAGCACGCCTTCAGCGACCAGCTTCGACACTTCCGCGTCCGGCATCCGGAGAATCGTGCGGCAGATTTCGCGGGTGTGCTCGCCCAGCGCCGGTGCCGGCGCGACGATCGGGTCGGGGATCGTCGTGGCGTGAAACGCCGGCCCCTCGAACATCATCGCGCCCACGCCGGGCTGCTCCACAGGTTGCGGATATCCGCGCGCGCGCAGATGCGGGTCAGCCGGCATATCGCTCGCATACATCATGAAGCCTGCCGGCACGCCGGCCCGCTGCAATACGTCGGTCACTTCGCGATCGGTGCGCGCGAAGGTCCACTCAATCACGCGTCGATCGAGCTCCGCACGATGCTCGACACGCCCGCTCGCGGTTTCATACTCACGCGCGCGCGCCCATTCGGGATCGCCGATAGCAGCGCGGAATCGCCGCCAGTCGTTATCGTGGCGAACCGTGATCACGCACCATCGCTCGGTCCCGGCGCACGGATACACGCCCCACGGCGCACCGCGCGCGCTGAGATTTCCCTGTGGACCGACAACGCCCGGCTCGAGCGCCGCCTGCAACATCAGATCGGCGAGCAGCCCGATGATTACTTCGACTTGCGCCACTTCGAGACGGCCGCCGGCGCTACCGCGCTCACGTGCTAGCAGTGTCGCGACCGCTCCCAGAGCCAGCATGCGTCCCGCGAGATGATCGGGATGAATCGCGCCCGAGCCCGGCGGCATCCCGCCTTCGGGAAAATTCCACAGCCAGGTCATCGCGCCCGCGGTGCGGCTGTTCGGACCGAATCCGATCCAGTCTTTCCACGGGCCGGTCGCGCCCATCAGCTGGCTCGAGGCGAGCACGATGCGAGGATTGACTCTCCGCATCTGATCGAAACCGAGGCCGATTTTTTCCATGGTGCCAGTGGAACTGTTCTCGATAACCAGGTCGGAAACGGCGATGAGCTGTTTGATGATCTCGAGCCCGCGCTCGGTGCGCAGGTTGATGCCGAAGCTGCGCTTGCATCGGCTCGACGAGGCGAACGATGGATTCATCTCGGTGCCGAAGATCGCGCGGATAAAGTCGGGATGCGCGCGCGTCTCGATTTTGATTACGTCGGCGCCGTATTCGGCGAGTAGACGGCCCGCTTCGACGCCGACGCCGCCGATTCCGAAATCGATCACGCGCAGGCCGGCGAACGGACGCCGGCGTTGCGCAGCGCTCGCGGGCGGCGCGGCCTTCGCCATGGGCGCGAAGGTGTCGCGATTGTGCTCGCCGATATTGGGAGCGCGGCCAGTGAAGCCAAGCCGGCGGCCGTCGAGCATGAAGAAGCCGTCGGCGACTCGACCCGTCACGCCGTCCGTCACTTCGGCGTTGCGGAAAGTTTTGCGAGCCTTGAAATGATCCGCCGCCAGCACTTCATCGGGACTCAGCACCGGCGTCATCGCGAGACCGCGGCGCTGCGCCTCGCGCGCCAGCTCGAGTTTGCTCTTGTCCTTGAAAAATTCCGCGAACATCGGATCGAGAATATCGGTCTGAATCGACATGCGTCCCAGCAGGTGATCGAAATGATCCGGCTGCAGGACTTCAGGCTCACCGAGCCACGCGCGCATCGCTCGCCACTGCCGACGATTCAGGATGATCAGGCGCACGTAGCCGTCAGCGCACGGGTACATCGTGTAGATGGGGGCAGAACCGGATCGCAGCTCGTAGTATGAGCCGCCGCGCGCTTTGCTCGCGCTGAAATTTGGCAGCGCCCAATCCGACGTTTGCGCCGCCGCCTCTATCACGGAGACATCGAGATGCTGCCCGCGTCCGGTCTTCGCGCGATCCCACAATGCAGCGGTCGTTGCGAATGCCGCAGTCGTGCCCGCGATGTCGCAGGCCATCGCGCCCGGCGGCAACAGTGGCGGCTTGCCCGGCACGCCGGATCGAAACAGCAATCCCGACATCGCGATAAGCACCGCGTCGGTGGCCGCGTAGTCGCGATACGGTCCCGTCAGTCCGAAGCCGGTGATCGACGTGATGATGAGTCCGGGATG
>Ga0209333_1000749_pt1 | contig 16974 bp, 20 predicted proteins | sample BlaSpr_A8_OM2_O3_FD_187982 | JGI IMG/M metagenome (GOLD analysis project Ga0209333, IMG submission 187982) | Forest soil microbial communities from Thunder Bay, Ontario, Canada - Black Spruce, Ontario site 2_A8_OM2_O3 (SPAdes) (version 2) | ecosystem: Environmental > Terrestrial > Soil > Boreal... | reverse complement strand
AAGCCTGGCGAGACCCACTTGAAACACCTGAAACTCTTTGTCGTCAGCCACGAGAAAAGCGAATTTGGCGTGGAGTGGATGCGTTTCGAAGCGGACGCGATGGTCCCTGATCTCGTCCGACAAGTTCCGCACGTCGCGTTTGAAGTGGCTGATCTCGCCTCCGAGCTTGCTGGCCGCGAAATCCTGATTTCTCCCAACAGCCCATCCGAGGGCGTCCGCGTCGCGTTTATAGTCGAAAACGGCGCGCCCATCGAACTGCTCGAATTCACCAACCCCAACCATCCTGCTCGCCGTCAGTAGCGCAAAGATGCTGACACGCCCTCTATCCAAAGCACCTCTTAGAGCAAGGGCGACCACTCGTGACACTTTCACAAATGCGCCGCTAACAAGCTGAGCTCCATCGAGCAAGCTTTCCCAACACCCACCTCCGAGCCAACCTGACTATCCGTTTGTCGGCCACTCGGAAGTAGTTCTACTAATCGCCGAAGAGCAGGCGGTTTGCTCAGGCCGCCTTAAGCGAAAGCGCGACACCTCCCTCCCATTGCTGGAGCATGCGATTGCCTATCTCCATGAATTCCGCGCGAGCGAACCCAACCGCTCTACCCCAGGGGCCCTCGCTCCGGTCCGGGTTATTCTGTTCCGGTCCATCAACGCTTAATCGGCCCCATCCACCCCACTCATGGGCACATCCTGATTTCGCCGCCTTGCGGCTTATACCTGATGCCCTCGCTGTGCGTTTCCGCCTAGGCGACCCTTGAGTGGTTCCGTGCTTTCACTGTACTTTCCTTCTCCACATGCCGCCCTCTATGACCGCGAGGAGTTCATCGGTTGCACTCGCTCAATTCCTTCACCGATGACATTGGCCTTCGCCGAAAGCCTAGCGGCTCGGCACTCCCGAAATTCCCATCATCCGTTTCCGATGGGGGATGGTTTCGCGGCTACACTGGTTCGCTGCTTCGCTGCGGCCTGTCGAGTTGCTCGCCCCCGTGTACGGATCTGACCAGGAATTTCCCCCAGCCAACGGGGACTTTTACTCCCGAGCTTCCGGCGAGTCGGTCACCCTTCTCATCGTCGGGTATAACTACGGTGGCAACTGAGCGCTTCCACCGATGGGACTTTCACCCACTGGAAAGTCAGCTAGCATCGCTGCACAGGCTCTTTCATCCTCTACTTCATGCCGGTTTATCCCGGCGCACTAACACCGCGATTGCACTCACAAAGCGCATCCGTGGTCCGACGCCTGTAGCGTCGGGGCTTACCGCTGGTCAACGGCTGGTCATTACATCCGACCATGCTGGTCACATGCGCTGGTCCCTGCTGGTCCTATGGATACCCGGCGAATACAGATAAGTCCACGGGCGAATTCGATCACTGGTTTCCGCACCGGATGGGAGGGTCGGATGGGCCGAAGAACATTTGGTTTGAGCCCCACGCAGGCAAATTCGGATCGCGCACGAAAGATAAAATTGAACTGTTGCTGTGGCGAAAGGTATGCGTGAAAAACGACAATGACGCTCGATCAGGCGAAGACAGACTATCTGACAGGATGGACGAGACTTCTTCCGCAGAAGTGACAGGATTTTCCGCCACATAGGTCGATCCGAACTGGGTGATAATAATCGAACATGTGCGCACTCTCGGATGACCCCTCTGTTATTGATCGCGAGCCCGAACAAGAGAAAAGCCTCGACCCTTCCGGTCCTCGCATTCGGTGCCCGCTCTGCAGTTGGTCGCCCCGCGAAGAAGACCGATGGTCTTGTAGCTGCGGAAACGAATGGAATACGTTCGACACGGGAGGTGTCTGCCCCGCCTGCCTCCATCAATGGACTTCGACGCAATGCCTCTCCTGTAAGCAGTGGTCGGCACACTCGGATTGGTACGCGAAGTGAGAAATCCGGCGCAAATGATCGCGATTCGTTCGAACTGCATCCTCGCTGCGACAACACTCCTCATTATCATTCTGGCAGCAAGAGGAACTACGGCGGCTCAAACGCCTAGCGTGGAATCGAACATGCCGAAGCCGGGAGTGAAGGAAGTCCAGGTTCCATTTGCTTCCTTAAAAGCCCTCCGCGACGATCAAGGTTGGCGGAACCGCTGACTGGTTCTGATAACCGATGACGCTGTTTGGGTGGCGAGCACTAAACCTTATGCAGTACACCGGATTAATCCTGCAACGAACCCGGACCGTTGCCTCTGTATGGCCTTCAGAAGTTCGTTGACATTGGCTGCCACGCTTTCGCTCGTAGTGTCGATGACGATATGGTCGAGCTCCCAAGGTTCGTATTCCCGAGAAACGACTTCTTGCCAAGTCGGTAGTCTCGATCCCTTGATATCGGCGCTCCTTGTTTCTACCCGGTTTCGATGCTGCGCAGGATCAGAGCATGTGACCTCGACTTCGATGGCTTTAGCCCGCGCCCGATCCGCGACACCTATCCAAGCATCACGTGTGAGTCGAAGTGGATTGACTGAGTCCGCGACTACGGTCTTGCCGAGACGGAGGTTGTCTTCGGCGACCGCGTAACCGACCCGATAGCCCGCATCGTCAAGAGACTTGCTGACGACACCGCAGTCGCGGATGGCCTGCTCCATCGAATCGATGCGCAAACACTGCGCCAAGCTCGCGAGCTAATTGCTGGGCAATCGCGGTTTTTCCCGTGCCCGGCAGACCGCCGAAGATTATCAGCATTGGCATGCGGCCCTGTTCCTATGCTCCTCGGAAACCTCAATCACACTGCCTTCCAAGTCCCGCATCTCAAAGTAGTGCGTGCCTTGCCGATCCTCCTGAATCTCTCCGACATTCACGCCCCGAAAACCCAAGACTTCCCGCGCCTTCCGGATGTTGGAGGTGTAGAGGATCGGCGTCGTTCCATCAGTCGGTTTGCCCCGAGGCCCGAGGACAGCGATGCAGGTCTGATCCTTCTTGGAGAAGTCCAACGCGACACACCTCCGGGTTGTCGATTTCCGCAGGAACCTTTTGGAGCCCCAACTTCTCGATGTACCAAGAAGTCGCAGACTCAACATCCAGCACTCCAATGTAGAACGAATCGGCGATAGTCAGCAGAGGTATGGCTGGATTTAAGCTGCCAGTAGAGCCGAAGTCAAGAAGGGCTCGGAACAAGAGTCATTGTGCATTTTGTCAGAAATGAGAGACCGGGTAGGCGGCACTAGCTTTGAATCCGAAGCCCGCCTTCGGCTTCACCTCGGCACGGCAGCAAACTCCGAACTGCCGCCACAACCGAAACCACGGAGCATCCGTGATCATTCAATCTTTCATCCAATGAACTGGGCCAACGAGACTCTTTTCTCCACGTTAGGATTCTAGCCATGAGCGACCATAAGTTTGGCGGACAGCACTACGACTATTGTGTGTGCCCCGTCTGCCGTAAGGTAGGTGGTGATCACTACGGCTCTTGTATGCGCCACCTGCAAGAGCCTTGGCGGTGATCACTATGGCTTTTGCGTTTGTCCGCTCTGCGGAAACATGGGCGGCGGTCATTTCGCTTTTTGTGCATGTCCGGTCCGCAAGAAACTTGGTTGACAGCCCGACCGGGAAGCGCCTATTGCGCATAACAAATTAAGACTGAACCGGGCAAGAACGAAAGACTCAAACTCTTAAGCACTGAATTCCCTAGCATCCAGCAACACTTGAACCGACCACCGGGGGTCGGGAAAGACGATCTGCTGGATGCGGCTGCAGCGTGGACGGCGCTCAGGCGGCACCGAGGTCAAGCCGTTTGCGTCTGCTCGCCGGAGCGCGATGATGAAGGTTTATCCGTGGCGATCGACTACTAGACTCTACCAGTGGATGCCTACCGATATACTCTTCATCCGTGGACGAATCCTCGGAAGCACATCACGAAGCAGCCCATGCCGTTGCCACCGTTAGCCTCGGGCTTCCCTTGCAAGACACTGGGCCTCACATCGATACAGTCGATGGCGGGATAACTTTCAATCTTCACCGCAGGCCGGGTGATCCGAACAACACTCCTGCCGACGTAGAAGAGCGGGAACGATCCATCGTAATGATTAAGGCGGGCTACGGGGCGAACCTCAAATTGTTCCCGCCGCACCAGCGGCGGTAGCTTCCGACGACAGAAAAGAAGAGATCGCACTCCTTAACTAAATGTACCCTCAGGGTGGGCGGGAATGGGTCAACGAGGACGTTAGGCTGACGGCTGAAGCGCAAATCCTTGTGGACGAACATTGGGACGCTATCCGCGCATTGGCACAGGCCATACTTGCCAAGCCCGTCGGACCCCGGTCCCGCGAGCGCTTCCAAAAGTGGTGTTCCCCTTATCCGAACGCAAGACGCATCGACGGTCACGAGTCGCTGCGATCTTGAAGAGGTTCGGACTGAATGCCATCGTCAGGAGGGAGTCAGATGGTATCTACCTGTCGCCTAACATACACCCCGAACCGAAATCTTCTTGACACTGTCCCAGTCCGCTGACCTCGCTGCCCATCGCGACTGTGCTGTCGGTCATCCAATCTGCCATAATCTCCCCATGTGCGGCCGCTACCGACTATCCCGGCGAAAGCAGATCATTGAGGAGCATTTCGACACTGCCTTGGGCGAGGAGGACTGGAGCCCAAGGTACAACATTGCCCCCACCCAATCCATTCCAGTCATCCGCCAGAATCCCAAGGAACCCATCCGACAGTTGTCGCTGATGAGATGGGGATTGATTCCTTCATGATCGAAGGGCTCGTCCGCTGCTGCTAGCATGATCAATGCGCGGTCTGAAACGGCGGCCACAAAGCCCGCCTTCCGCGATGCCATGAAATCCCGCAGGTGCCTGATCCCGGCAGACGGATTTTACGAATGGTCGCGCACTGGGAAAACAAAGCAGCCATATTGTTTTGAAGTCAATGAGGGCGAGTTGTTCGCGTTCCCCGGGGCTGTGGGATCGCTGGAAAGACCCGAGCGGACAGTGGGTCAAGTCCTGTTCGATCCTGACCACGGCCCCCAATGCGGTGACCTCAGCCGTCCCCGACCGAATGCCAGTGATCCTTGATCCCGATGCCTACGACTTGTGGCTCGATCCCGGAATGAATGATGTGGCTGCGGCGTCCGAACTGTTGAGGCTTTTCGATGCTCGGCTGATGCGGTGCGGGGCTCCCGGCGAAGCCTGGGTCAAAGGCAGCGGGCGAGGGCGCCCGTTCTACACGAGCTTCAGCGGCGATTTAGGAGTTCGGTGAGCCGCTGCTTCACTTCCGGCCACTCAGCTTCGACGATCGAATAGCGCACGGAGTCGCGGGGAATGAAGTCGGCGGCCATGCGGTGGGCGCGGAGGGTGCCTTCGAGCTTTGCTCCGATGCGTTCGAGTGCGGAGCGAGAGCGCTGGTTGCGGACGTCGGTATGGAAGCAGACGCGCAGCGCCTGCCAGCTTTCAAAGGCGTGCGTGAGCATGAGGAGTTTGGCCTCGGTGTTGGCGGCGGTGCGAATTGCGGAGCGGGCAAACCAGGTATAGCCGATTTCGCAGGCGTCGGGTGCGGGGCGTCCCTGGCGCGGGTGGCCTTGCGGCCATTGCCAGCGCTCGATGTTCCAGAAGCGGGTTGAGCCGATGACCGCGCCGTCATTGATGCTGACGATGGCGTAGGGGACGGCGGTGCCGGCGTCTCGCCAGACCAGGGCGGTTTGGACGTAGCTTGTGGCTTGGGCTTTGCCCTGAGGGACGGGACTCCACTGATAGAGAGTGGGATCGGTTGCGGCGGCGGCGAGACCGTCAATGTGGCTGAGTACGATGGGTTCGAGGCGGATGTGGTGGCCGGTGAGGATGGAGGTGTCATGCATGTTTTAGTATGCGGCGCGCGGTGCTATACCCAGGTTAGAGTAGCTTCTTGTTCGCACAGATTAAGCAACTCTACAAAAGCGAACATTTCTCCCCTTCGTTCGCGTCCCTTGCCTACCGTCTTAAGGTGCCGGCCTTGCGCAGTCTTCTCAGCATTTGCATAACTGTGGGTATGCTTGGCATTTTTGTATTGGCTTAGGTGGCTGCTCTGGAAAATTGGCTGATCGAATAGGCGGTCCAAGAGTGGTACGGCATATCGAGAGTGCGTCAGTTCGATTAGATTGGTCTTCAGCCGCTCGTAAAGCTCGATGTTGGCCCGGGCCGTCGATGCGTTGGCCTTTGCCTGCTCGACAACAGCGCGCAGAAAGAAGTCTATCCAGCGGTCCCAGCTTTTGGGCTTCCCCAAACCTCGGAGCCTATCAACATACTCGTCCCGATTCGCCTCCAAATAGCTAGAGATGTAAAACATCGGCCCGAGACGTTACCCGTTATGCAAAAAAGACCCTCCCAAAAGTTTAAGTCTCAAGGAGATAAAGACCACGTTGTTGAAGGCCCGATGTCTTTCTATACTCCCACAGTCTGTGCGCTCGGCTTCGTCGCCAGCAACTGCCTCAACACATACTGCAGAATCCCGCCGTTCGCATAGTACAACGCCTCCTGCGGCGTGTCGATGCGCACGACAGCGTCGAACTCCACCGGCTTGTCTTTCCCACCTCCGCCGCTGCTCCCGCTCGACGCAGCGCGGACCTTAATCTGCCGTCCCGCCGCAAAGTGTTCGACCACATCCCGAATTCCCGTAATCTCGAATACTTCCTCTCCCGTCAGCTTCAGCGATTCGGCACTCTGTCCCGCCAAAAATTGCAGCGGCAAAATTCCCATACCCACAAGATTCGAGCGGTGGATGCGCTCGTAGCTTTCGGCGATAACAGCGTGGACTCCGAGGAGGCGCGGGCCTTTGGCGGCCCAGTCGCGCGAAGAACCGGAGCCGTATTCTTTGCCCGCGAGGATTACGAGCGGTGTGCCTTCGCCAATGTATTTCTCGGAGGCGTCGTAAATCGACATTTCCTGATTCGTAGGCAGGTGGCGGGTGAAGCCGCCTTCGATCGAGACGAGTTTGTTGCGCAGGCGAACGTTAGCGAATGTCCCACGGACCATGACTTCATGATTGCCTCGGCGTGAGCCATAGGAGTTGAAGTCGGCGGGCTTGACGCCGTGCTCCTGCAGATATTTTCCGGCGGGTCCATCTTTTTTTATCGATCCGGCGGGAGAAATGTGGTCGGTGGTGACACTGTCGCCGAGGACGGCAAGGACGCGGGCGTCTTTGATGTCTTCGACGGGCGAGGGCTGAATCTTCATGTCGTCAAAGTACGGAGCGCGGCGAATGTAGGTGGAATCTTTTTCCCAGGCGTAGGTCTGGCCTTTGGGAACGGAGAGTCCGCGCCAGCGCTCGTCACCGGCGAAAACTTCGGCGTAGCTTTTCGAGAACATCTCTGCGGTGAGGGAGTGCTCGACGGCTTCTTCGACTTCGCGTTGCGTTGGCCAGATGTCGGCCAGGTAGACGGATTTGCCGTCTTTGCCTTTGCCGATGGGGTCTTTGCGCATATCGGTGTCGATGCGTCCAGCCAGAGCGAAGGCGACCACCAGCGGGGGCGACATTAAATAGTTGGCGCGGACTTCAGAGTTGATGCGGCCTTCGAAATTGCGATTGCCGGAGAGGACGCTGGCGACGACCAGATCTTTTTCGTCGATGGCTTCTGAGACCTCGGTAGGCAACGGGCCGGAGTTGCCGATGCAGGTGGTGCATCCATAGCCGACGATGTGGAATTTTAGTTTTTCGAGGTAAGGAGTGAGGCCGGCGTTGTCCAGGTAATCGCGGACGACTTTTGAGCCGGGTGCGAGCGAAGTCTTCACCCACGCGGGGACAGACAAACCTTTTTCTACGGCTTTTTTGGCGAGCAAGCCGGCGCCGATCATGACCGAAGGATTCGAGGTGTTGGTGCAGGATGTGATGGCGGCGATGACCACGCTGCCGTGTCTGAGGCTATTCTTCACGCTGGTGGGGACGTGTTCGCTTACGCCGGGATCCTCTACGCCGACGGCGGTTGGGTTTCCGCCTTCCTGTTCCCAGCGGTCCATTTGCCGAGCGGCGGTGCCGGGAACTGCGCGGCCGGACGAGGCGGGAGATCCTGCGGCCGTTGTCGACGCGGAAACCGCTGCCACCTTAGGTTTGAGGAGAGTCGGCAGAGCTTTGTGGAAAGAGTCGGCAGCTAGCGAGAGGATGACACGATCTTGCGGGCGTTTAGGGCCGGCCAGGCTGGGCTCAACCGTGGCGAGATCGAGGGTAAGAAGTTCGGAGTATTCGGCCTCAGGCGTTTTGTCATCATGGAAGAGGCCTTGTTCGCAGCAGTAGGCTTCCACCAGCGCAATTTGTTCCACGCTGCGGCCGCTGAGCTTGAGGTACTTCAGGCTTTCTTTGTCGACGGGGAAGATGCCGCAGGTAGCACCATATTCCGGGGACATGTTGGCGATGGTGGCGCGGTCGGCGAGTGGGAGATCGCGCAGCCCCGGCCCAAAGTATTCGACAAATTTTCCGACGACTCCGTGCTTGCGCAACATTTCTGTGACGGTGAGAACCAGGTCGGTGGCGGTTGCCCCTTCATGCAGGCGTCCGGTGAGCTTGACACCGACCACGAGCGGAATCAGCATGGAGACGGGCTGGCCGAGCATGGCGGCTTCGGCCTCGATGCCACCAACGCCCCAGCCGAGTACTCCGAGGCCATTGATCATTGTTGTGTGGCTGTCGGTACCAACTAAGGTGTCGGGGAAAGCGGTGCGCCTGCCGTCGGATTCGTTCACGAAAACTACTCGCGCGAGATATTCAAGATTAACCTGGTGGACGATGCCGGTATCAGGCGGGACGATGGCGAGGTTACGGAATCCGATCTGGCCCCAACGGAGGAAGGAATAGCGCTCTTTGTTGCGTTGGAACTCGAGCAGGGCGTTTACGTCGAAAGCATTGGTGGTGCCGAATTCGTCGACCTGAACCGAGTGGTCGATTACGAGTTCGACCGGCTGCAGAGGATTGATGAGGGCGGGATCGCCGCCGAGTTGCCGCATTGCGTCGCGCATGGCGGCGAGATCGACGACGCAGGGGACGCCTGTGAAATCCTGCAGAAGGACGCGGCTGGGAGTAAAGGCAATTTCTTTGTCGGGCTTGGAGTTTTTATTCCAGCCGGCCATCGAACGCACGTCTTCTTTTTTAACGTTGCGTCCGTCTTCGGTGCGGAGAAGATTTTCGAGAAGAATGCGCAGGGAATACGGAAGGTGTTTGGTGGAGATGCCTTGCCCATCGAGGGCGTCGAGGCGGTAGATTTCGTATTGCTTGTTGCCAACCTTTAGGACGGAGCGGGATTTGAAGCTGTCTAGAGACATGATGGCCTTCCTGATGAAAGATGCCGTCGCTTCAACACGAAGCGAAGGCGTAGGCGAACAGCGTACGGATGTCCTTGGTACTGCGAGACTGTTGCCAGCTACTTATAAGTTTAGTCGTTCCGCCGCGGATTGCGTAGTCCAGCGTCTGGGGTTCGAGGGCGAATTGCGATACTGCGCCTCGAGTTGGGAAAATGCCCGTGGATGGATCAAGCAGAACACGGCGAGAGCAAACAAGGAAGCCATCCACGCGAAAAAAGACCGAGCTTCGCTCGACGGACAGCCGAGGTCGGCTGTCCCCACATGAGCATCTTGCAAACTGAGATTTTAGGGAGCTTCGGGAAGCGTGTATTCGAAATCGTAGGAATGTTTCCCGTCGACGACATTGATGGTCATCTTGCCAACGAGACCAGTCAGTTGGCTGGCACCAGAATCTGGCACCACAGTCACCGTTAGTTGGGGAGTGCCGCGGTTCAATGTACCGGTGTGCTGCAACATGAATGTGCCGCTGCGGACGCCATTGGGAGTGCGCAAGGTTCCGGTGACGCGCTCGATTGCGACATAACCGGCCGAGCCTTTGACCTCGGTCATCGCGGTTAACATTTGGCCTTTGCTGGTGGCTTCCAGATCGCCGTGGAACTGTTTGTCGATGGTCATACGGCCCATGGTAGCATCTTCAAATTTGCCGTCTGGAGTCTGAGGGTTCACTTTTACATCGAATGGTCCGGTGGCGTGCTGCGTCATTGCTGCTCCTTTTCGGGTTGCAGTTGGAGCTGGATTTCCGCCCGGCGATTGGGCCTGAGCATAAGTCCTTAGATCGAAGTCAGAGAATGCACCCAATAAGAGCGCGGTCAGGATAAGGGTCGCGGCGCGAGCTCGGTTTCTCATCGTGCTCTCTTATAACATTTTTGGATTGAGGGCGATTGTTTCGTCTCCTGAGTCCTACCTACTGCCGGAGCGTGCTCGTTTACGACGACGGAGATAGCGAAGCAATAACACTACCGACGCGACAAGAATGACAAGCAGGAAAAATCCCAGGGCCAGCAGAATCCGGGTCTGGCTATAGAGCACGAAGATGCCGTTCTTGCTATAAAAGCCGTTGAAGCTGCTTACAACGGCGGGTAACGATAGTAGATCTTGTTTGGTCATTTGCAGAACGTGCTCGCGGGGATGGTACTGAGAACCCATGGTGAGCGTCTCGCCGCTGGCATCGAGTTCGATATGTCCACCGAGGACGTAGCTCACCGGACGGTTCCTGATGAAATCTGCAACCCGGTTGGCGCTGGCGAGATCGGCGTTGGCGTCATCGATGATGAGACGTCCGGGCAGGAAGAAGTCGCCGGAGAAAAACAGTCCGGTCTGGCGATCGTAGTACGCGACATGAGAGGGGTAATGTCCCGGAGTTGGGATCACGTCGATGATTCGATCGCCGAGATCGACCTGAGCAACACCATTCGGCCAATCGGCGAAGCCAAAATAACTACGGACATGACTGAGGTCTGTCCCAACCACCTGGACATTGGGGAGATTCGCGAATTGTGAGTCACCGAGGCGATGATCGAGGTGTCCGTGGGTATGGACGACGAGGAGCGGCATTTTCGTCGAGGCCACGTCTGGCAGTAGCGCGAACACGGTTTGCGCCACGGGCATGCGGTTCGGATCCGCGACATCGCCGGTGTCTATTAGCATAGCCCTGGTCGATCCGATAAGAAGATAGAGGAAAGGGGCTTCAGCGGTGGCGCAGGGATTTTCCCGCAGAATAAATGTGCGGCTGTTGTAGGGATGCACTTGAATCGAAGGCTGCGAGTTGGTGGAGCAATCCGCTGCGCCTTCGTTCCAGTGAACATCCATGGATCCCGGTGTGGCTTGGGAGCGCGCGGGCAAGGGCAGGAGCAGCAGGCCGAGAACCAGTAGAGCGGCGGGAATGTACAGCGCCTTATCTCTATCTCTTGTGGGCATGGGTCTGAGTTACCTCCTTACTATTGAGAAGAAGTGGATCCAGGGTGTGCAGCCACAAATTCACGGCGCGGTCCAGACGCTGACGATCTCGAGTGGCGCAGAGATCAAGCATGAAGCCGCGGAAGCCGGCCAGGACGATGGTGGCGAAAGCGCGGGCTTGCTTGCGCCAGTGGCCTTCCCGATGAAGTTGATCGGCCATGAGCTCAAGCCAATCCTCAATGGTGGCACGCAGAAAAGCTTTGTATCTCTCCGGATGACGTAAGGCAACGCCGTAAGCCTCGAAAAAAAGACGGAAGAGCGATTCGGAAGCGGGCGCACTCATGTGTTTCCAAACCATCCGGCAAGCTTCTTCCCAAGTGGGCGCGTCGATCTGGTGGTAGAGAATGCGCTGGCGCTGCCGGACCTCCGCCAGAACCTCGACTACCATTTTTTCTTTTGAGCCAAAGTAATACAGCAAAACTCGAGGACTGGAACCGACCGCTTTCGCCAAGGGCCGGAGCGAAAGGTCAGCGAGGCCATGCCTGGTCAGGTATTGGACGATGGCTTCTCGAAGTTCCCGAGGGCGAGTTTGGCTGGCAGTTCGACTCATGTGCAGTTTCCATCATAAATGAAACACTCGTTTCAAGTATAGAGATCGGACAACGAATGATCGCGAGGAGCGGGTTAGCGGGCGGCTAACCAGACCTGGTAGGCGACAACGGCCGTCATGAATATCAGGTAGATGCGGAGGGTCCAGAGAATGAGGAGTTCGGGGGCTTTGAGATGACGGCGAGGGATGGGGTGCTTCTTGGCTCCGACGAGTTGATCGGGCTCGAGCGAGGAAAGGGCCAGGTTCTGATCGAGGGCGGAGATTGGCGGGGTGGATCGTTTATTTGTCATAATTTGTCATAGGCAGCCCGTGTAGGACAGCCGCCCCGGCTTTCCGGCCGAGCGGATCTCGACAGCACCTTTGTCACCCTCCTGAAATATGAGGTCATTTCTACTTCCCTCCGAGAGCCGCAAAGATGTTGGGGGCGATGATGCTGATGCCGAACAGAATGCCGGCGGCGGTCAAAATAAATACCACTGCTGCGGCGAGGACATTGGCCCACAGCGGGTTAACGAACGTGCCCATGATTTCTTTGTCGTTGACGAGCATAAAGAGGAAGACCAGAGCCGGGGGCATGGCCAAGACCGCGACTACATTTACGACGAGAACCACGTAGACAAGAGGCAGGCTAGGAATGAGAACAATACCGGCGGCAGCGGCGGCGCAAAGAGTGAGGACGGCGTAAAAAGACTTGCCTTCTCCCATGGGCAGATTGAGGCTGTGCGGCTTGTGCGTGACTTCGCCGAAGGCGTAGGCGGAAGAAGTTGAGATGGTGATGGCGGCCACGATACCGGCCTCGACCATGCCGAGAGCGAAGAGGGACGCGCCGAAGCGGCCGATGATGGGCTGGAGGGCCTGGGCGAATTCGGCGGCTTGAAAATTGTCGGCGGTCATTTGGTGAGCGAAGAGTGGGGCAGTCGCGAGAATCGTGGCGATTGCTGCGACGCTAGCGAGCGCGGCCCCGAGAACGGTGTCGATGCGGCCAAAGCGAATGTCTTTGGTGGTCATGCCTTTGTCGACGGTGGCGCTTTGCTGGAAGAAAAGCATCCAGGGAGTGACGGTGGCGCCGATGTCGGCAAGGACAATCAGCAGAGTGTCTTTGTTGAAACCGGGGAGCGGTTGCCAAGTGATCAGGGAATGGCCGACCGAGTGCCAACGGGGATGAGTCATGAGCGCGACTGGGATGAAGACTAGGTTAAACGCGGCGGCGGCGAGGGTGATGCGTTCCCAGGTCCAATAGCGGTGACTCACGAGCGCGGCGTAGAGAATCACGAGGGCGACGAGGATTGCGAGCCAGGCAGGCACTCCGAAGAAGCCCAGGCCGGCGCGGACGGCAATGAACTCGGTGATGAGCGTCAAGAAATTGCCAATGCCGAGATCGAGCATAGAGAACCATCCCCAGAAAGGTCCGAAGCGGTCGAAGATAAGTTCGGCGTGTCCGCGATGCGTAGCTGCGCCCAGGCGTACGGTCATTTCCTGGACGATGATGGCCACGCAGAAGGTGAGTGCGACGAATGGCAGGAAGAACCCGATGCCGAATCGGGCGCCGGTAGCGGCGTAGGAGAGCATGCTGGGTCCGTCGTTCTCGCCGAGCATGACCAGGACGCCGGGGCCGGCCAAGAGCCACAGCAAACGTGCTTGGGAGGAAAACCCGCGGTGGGCACGGGCGGCGGAGACGCGGACGCGGTCGTGGGCGCGATCGACATCTTCGTGGGTCACTACAATTTCGGGTTGGGCGGCGGGCTTCAAGGTTGGAGCGCTTGCGGGTATGGATAGTCTCTGGCGATAGATTCAGCATGGAATCCACATCCGAGATTAGCGCAAGTATACACGAGTAACTAAACTATGGTTAATGCAGGTGTAGCAGCCGTAATGGAGATTGCGAAGCAATGAGCATGACTGGCAAGTGGAATGTGGCTTAGCGGGCGGAACGCTGATCGATGGGAGCCAGCCAGACGCGCTCGGCGGCGGCGCGCCCCAGGGAGACGGTGCCCGAGGTCGTGGAGAGAGTGAGGGTCTGGTCGTAGTTGCGTTCGAGGATACGTAGCTTGGCGGCGGGACGGATGCCGCGGGCTTCGAGGAATTCGAGGAGACGGCGGTCGCGCTCGTAGATTCCGCTGACCGTGTAGGCAAGGCCGGTTTGTGCATCGACGAGCAGTAGCAAGCCGCGATGGCGGCGACTGGTGGGGCTTTCCATCTCGCTCATGTTGCCATGCGGACAGATGCCGCGCTTGCCAAGTTTGGCGAGAAGTTTGGCTTCAAAGTCGGGGGAGACGGCGTGCTCCAGCCGTTCGGCTTCGTCGTGGACCTTCCACCATTCCATGCCGAAAAGTTCGGCCAGCATGCGTTCGATCAGGTGGTGGCGAAGAGTGAGTCTGCGGGCGATTTTGCGGCCGGCGGCGGTGAGACGGACGTGGCCATCGCTTTGGACGCGGACCAAAGAGTCTTTTTTCAGGCGGCGCACGGCCATGGTAACGGCGGGGGCTGAAACTTTTAGCCAATCAGCGAGGCGGGCGGAGATAACGGACTCGCCTTCGCTTTCGGCCTCGAGGATGGCTTTGAGATAGTCTTCCTTGGAGACGGTGATCATGTGGGGAGATTATACGACGAGAGATTAAGCATGGTTAATGGTCGCGAAAGTTAGGCTAAGAACTACGGCGTAATACAGAGGGCACAGTGCAACCCAGGGGGAATGCAGACCAGTTAGAAATCTTCTGGGCTTCGTCAGGAAGCATCAGAAGTGCGCGTTTGACATGCTTTCTTCTCTGCCCTAACCTTGAGTTTCTCCAGCTATGAAAATACTGCTTTTGGGCAATGGCGGGCGCGAGCATGCGCTGGTATGGAAGCTGCGGCAATCGGCGCGGGTTTCGAAGGTGTACTGCGCGCCAGGTAATGGAGGGATCGCAGGTGAGGCGGAATGCCTGCCGGTTGACCTAAAGAGTTTGGAGTCGATTGTGGCGCTGGGACAGAAAATCCTGCCGGATCTCACGGTGGTTGGCCCTGAATTGCCGCTGACCATGGGAGTGGTGGACGAATTTACGCGATGGGGATGGCCAGTGTTTGGGCCGACGAAGGCGGCGGCGGAGCTGGAAGGAAGCAAGAGCTTTGCCAAGGAGTTCATGCAGCGGCACCGGATACCGACAGCCGCGTATGCGATTTGCGATTCGGTCGAGGAAGTGCGCGAGGCATTGACGCACTTCCATGTTCCGGTGGTGGTGAAGGCCGACGGATTAGCGGCGGGCAAGGGCGTGGTAATCGCCGGGAGCAAAGAGGAGGCTGCAAGCGTCGCCGCCGAAATGCTGGGCGGCGAAATGGTGGGCGAGGCAGGCTCGCGAGTGGTACTGGAAGAGTGTTTGACGGGAGAGGAACTCTCGTTTCTGGTGCTGAGCGATGGCAAGCGAGTTGCTCCGCTGGTGGCCGCGCAGGATCACAAGCGCGTTGGCGAGGGAGACACCGGGCCGAATACGGGAGGCATGGGCGCGTATTCGACTGCCGGGATGGTGGACGACGCCATGCGGGACTGGCTGGTGCATCACATTGCGAAGCCGGTTGTCGAGGGGATGAAGGCAGAAGGAGTTGAATATAAAGGCGTGCTTTACTGCGGGTTGATGATGACGGCTCGCGGGCCGATGGTGCTGGAGTTTAATTGTAGGTTTGGCGATCCGGAGACGCAGCCGATCCTGATGCGACTGGAGAGCGATCTGCTGGAAGCGTTGGAGGCCTCGATCAAAGGACGCGTAAGCGAGGGAGATTTCAAGTGGTCGCGGGGTGCGTCAGTGTGCGTGGTAATGGCTTCGGGGGGATATCCGGGAACGTTTGAGATGGGGAAAAAAATTAGTGGACTGGATGCGGCGGGGGCGATTGACGGTGTGAAAGTGTTTCACGCCGGGACGACGAAGCGAGATGGGAATTTTTATACGGCTGGCGGGCGGGTGCTGGGGGTCTCGGCGCGGGCGGCGGACCTGGAGACTGCGGTGCAGCGGGCGTATGAAGCTTGTGGGAGGATTACGTTTGATGGGGCGCATTACCGCAAGGATATTGCGGCGCGGGCGGTGAAGAAATAGTTTGCGGTAGTCGTAGGGATCCTTCGACTGCGGTTGGCTTCGCGTTCGCGAAGCAAAATGCTCGCTCAGGATGAAAAAAAACAAAAGAGAGGATTGATGAGCAAGATACTGGTTTCGATTGTGATGGGAAGCGATTCTGACCTTGAGATTATGCGCGAGGCGGGGAAGGCGCTCGATGAATTTGGAATCGGGTATGAGATGGATGTGACCTCGGCGCATCGATCGCCGGAGCGGACGGCGGATTTCGCGCGGAAGGCTGTGGGGCGTGGGATTCAGGTGATCATCGCCGGCGCAGGCGGGGCGGCGCATCTGGCCGGCGTAATTGCAGCGCACACGACCTTGCCAGTAATTGGAGTGCCGATTCCTTCGACGTCGCTGCAAGGGATGGATTCGCTGCTGGCGACGGTGCAGATGCCAGCGGGGATTCCGGTGGCGACGGTGGCGATCGGGAAGCCGGGGGCGACGAATGCAGGGATCTTGGCGGCGCAGATGATCGGGTTGAGCGATGCCTCGATTGCGAAGAAGCTTGAAAGTCACAAGGAAAAGCTGGCGCGCGGCGTAGAGGAGAAGTCGAACAAGCTACGGAGTTCGCTGGGCGGGTGAGTAAGTACCTCAGCGCGGACCGGGCGTGCCAATTCCCTTCTTTTTGGCCAAGGGCGAGAGTTTTTGCAGGAAGGCGCGAATTTGATCGAGGGTCGGGTCCGAGATCTCGTTGAATTTGATGCCGATTCCGAGACCTGGGGTTTTGTGGGCAACTTCACCTTCCGCCCAAGCCTTGGTTTGTTCGATCCAGACGGCGATTCTTAGCTTGACTCCTCGTTCCAGCGGGATTGGCATTTCGACGTAACATCCGCCCAAGCTAAGGTCTGCGACTGTGCCCCAGAACGAGGCGCCATTGTGGACATGGATCTCGACAGGATTGTGGCAGCGGTAGCGAGCATGACGGCGGCGTTCAACCACCGCCGTCTTATGTGCGTCGGGGGTGACGTGGGGCAGAGGGAAATCCCAGAGAGCTTTCTCGGGCGAGATGTTCAGCAGGCCCACGTGACCGGCTTTTGCAGTGCCCGGCTGGCCGATCCACTTTACGCGGAAGTGCACCCGGTTTGTACCGTAGGTCACACCGATGATCTCGTCGACAGCG
>Ga0209333_1000744_pt1 | contig 17038 bp, 16 predicted proteins | sample BlaSpr_A8_OM2_O3_FD_187982 | JGI IMG/M metagenome (GOLD analysis project Ga0209333, IMG submission 187982) | Forest soil microbial communities from Thunder Bay, Ontario, Canada - Black Spruce, Ontario site 2_A8_OM2_O3 (SPAdes) (version 2) | ecosystem: Environmental > Terrestrial > Soil > Boreal... | reverse complement strand
GCCGGCGCGGCCCGCGGAAAAATTCTTCATCCCGATATGCACGAGGCCTTTCAGGAACGTGCCGGTCGTCAGGATAACCGTCGGCGCCTCGAAGACCTCGCCAATCTGCGACTCGACTCCGCGCACGGCGCCGTCCGCGACGATCAGGCGTTCGATGCTCGCTTGGCGCACCTGCAAGTTCGGCGTCCGCTCGAGCACGCGCTTGCTGCGTGAGCGATACAGTGCCTTGTCGGCCTGCGCGCGCCGCGCTCGCACGGCGGGTCCCTTGCGCGTGTTGAGAAATCGAAACTGAATCCCGGTCTCGTCGGTCGCCAGGCCCATCTCGCCCCCGAGCGCGTCGATCTCGCGGACCAGGTGGCCCTTGCCGATCCCGCCGATCGCAGGGTTACAGGACATCTGGCCGATATGGTCGAGGTTGAGCGTGAGCATCAGCGTGCTCGCACCCATCCGGGCCGCAGCCAGCGCAGCTTCGATACCGGAATGGCCGGCGCCGACGATGATAACGTCGTAGTTCATGGCGAACCAGCGATTATGGCCCGCATCGAGGCCATCGCGCAAAGGCGTGCGGACAATACTGAAAGAAAGATATAGTAACTAATAGTAGAACAACGTTTAATTAAATGTGAAACCCTCGGTGGGTTTCACGCTTCCTTCGGCAGGGCTGAGCCCTGCACCCAGTATTCGGAAAGAGAAGATGCGGGGCTCCGCCCCTGTTAGAACTAGTTAGGTTGGAGGGCGATCCTCTCTCCGCGGTTTCTCTTCCCGCTCGGGAATTTCTTCCTATCCGGTTCCCCTTGCCACTATGGGTATGGGAAGGGGTTAGGTTGTCTGCATCGTTCGCGACGCTGGCCGGCTCACAGCTACTTCCCAATACAAAAATCCCGGAAGATTGCGTCGAGTACGTCCTCGCCGCTGACTTCTCCGGTGATCGAGCCGAGCGCGGCTGCGGCGGCCATTACGTCGACCGCGACGATCTCCGGCGGCATCAAAGAGAGCGCCGAGCCGCGGGCGTTCTTGAGGGCTTCCAGAGCCATCGCCAGCGCGTCGCGATGACGTTTGCGCGAGATTGCGATTTGATTGTCCGATGGCGGCGAGGATGGAGCGACCAAGACCTCGATCGTTTTGGTAAGCTCGGCGCGCAAGGTGCCCGCTTCGTCGAGGTTGATTGCGGAGCACGGGAGGGTTGGCAGTGTCAGGCCGTGGCGGCGAAGATCGTCCGCCGAGATTGCGGCCGGCAAATCGCGCTTGTTCAGGATTGCAAGGCCCGGCCGGCTGGCGGTCAGGCGGATCACATCGCGATCCGCGGGCTCGAGCGGGCGCGACGAATCGAACATCGCCAGCAGCAGGTCGGCGTCGCGCGCCGATCGCATCGTGCGCTCGATTCCGATGCGCTCGACATCGTCGGTCGATTCGCGCACACCCGCCGTGTCGTTAAGGACCAACGCGTACGGGCCGAGCTGCACCGAATCTTCGATCACGTCGCGAGTGGTGCCCGCGATGGCAGTCACGATCGCGCGGTCTGCGCCGAGCAATAGATTCAGAAGGCTCGACTTGCCGGCGTTGGGCTTGCCGACGATAGTCGCGCGGACGCCGTCGCGCATCAGGAGGCCGCGGGCGAAGCTGTCGTGCAGCATCGCAACGTCGGCAATCAGGCGCTCGATTTCGGCGGCGACTTCGCGCCGCGATGGAAGGCGGATGTCCTCGTCGGAGAAATCGATCTCGACTTCGAGATGTGCGCGAATCGCGATTACTTGCGCGCGCAATTCCGCGACGCGGGCGGACAGCGCGCCGGAGAGCTGCTCGATTGCAATCGCCAGTGCCGAATCGCTACGCGCCGCGACGAGGTCGGCGACCGCCTCGGCTTCAGTCAGATCCATTCGGCCGTTTAGAAATGCGCGGCGGGTGAATTCGCCCGGCTCGGCCATCCGCGCGCCGGCGCCGACGGCTATCGCAACGATGCGGCGGACGACGAACGGACCACCGTGGCATTGGATCTCGGCTACGTCCTCGCCGGTCAGGCTCCCGGGTTGACGCATCACGACTGCGAGCGCGCGATCGATGCGCGCGCCGGTTGCGGGATCGACGACGTCGCCCAGGCGCATCATGCGCGGCGTCAGGTCGGCGGGATGCGCGGGGCGGAAGATCGCGTCGAGGATTTCGAATGCGCGCGGGCCCGACAGGCGGACGATTGCGACCGCGCCGAGCCCCGGCGCGGTAGCAGGCGCCACGATGGTATCGGGGAGGTACATCGGGAACGTAATTGTAGCGAAACCCACCGTGGGTTTCGCGCTTCCTTGAGCAGGGCTGAGCCCTGCAGCCAGTGTTCAGAAAGAGAAAGATGCGGGACTTCGTCCTGATCCTAATTTACCCTTGTCCGAGGGGAGGTTAGGATCGGGCGGCGCTTGCGGGCGGGCGGGAATCTCGCGATAAGCGATCTCATGAAGTTCGGGCATCTCGCGGCGGTTGTGTTGGCGGGTTGGATCCTTGTCGCGCCTTCGATTGATTGCGCGCGGCAGGGGTTGCAGCAGGAGACGCCGGTGTCGGAATGGGAACAGGGCGATCACTTTTCGTCAAAGGAAAGCTGCGAGGATTATCGCGCGACTGTGATCGAGACGGAGAAGAACGAGAGTGGGAACGTTTATGCTGAAAGGTATTCGTATTCGATTTGTCTGCCGGATGATGATCCGCGGTTGAAGGGGGAGTAGTGAAAGGTACGCATCGCGATTGAGGAGTTAGGAACCCAACCCCTGACCCCTTCGCGCGCGGGAAGGGGAACCAGATTATTTGGAGTGACCTCTTCCCGAACGGCAAGGGGGAACGGATTTTGGGGAATCCTCGCGCGAGGGGGAACAATTCTTTGTGTCATCCTGAGCGCAGCGAAGGATCTCGCGCGTCTGCGCGCGCTGCTGCGGCCGGCGCCGGACACCGGAGTGTCCGTCGAGATTCTTCGCTACGGCAGCTTCCGCTCAGAATGACACAAAAAAGTGAGCGCGCTCGGATTTGTGGTGTGCGCCCAGAACCCTCACCTGCCGGCGGCTGCGCCCGCCGACCTCCTCTCCCGTGAAATGACGGGCGAGGTAAAGAGTCGGAGGCTCACGCCCCAAAAAGTTCTAACAGGGGCGAAGCCCCGCGTCTTTTTTTCCTTACACTGGGTGCAGGGCTCAGTCCTGCCGAAGGAAGCGCGAAACCCACCGCGGGTTTCGCATACAATCGAGTTCCTCCCCTTCCGCTCCGTAGGGTGCTTGCTCATTGGCGCGCGGTATGGTTCGATTGCGTGTTCGGGGTCGATCCTCAACGCCACCATCTTAAACGATCTTGCCGGACGAAAGAGACCCGACCTACTAACCGACCTCGCCGGTCGGAATTCAAAACTGAGTGAAACTGGCCCCGCGCAATGAAAAGGACCTACCAACCGCATAACCGCCGTCGCAAACGAACTCATGGATTCCTGGCGCGGATGGCCACGCCGGGCGGACGCAAGATACTCAAGCGCCGCCGGGCCAAGGGCCGCACGCGGCTGGCGATCTCGATCCCGCCCAAGCAGCCGGGCTAACAATCCAGTGCGCGCGCAATTGAGCTTCGCGGCGGTTGACCGGCTGCATCGAAGCGCGGAATTTTTGCGCCTCCAGAGAAACGGCGTGCGCTTCCAGAGTCCCCATTTCGTGCTGTATGCGGGTAATCTCGACCGGGAGCCATCGCGATCGCGGCTGGGCGTGACGGTGTCGCGCAGGATCGGCAACGCCGTGGTGCGAAATCGCGTGAAGCGGCGGGTGCGCGAAATTTTCAGGAAAGAGTTGCGGGCGCATCTGCCAGTCGGAACGTCGATCGTGGTGATCGCGCGCACAGGTGCGGGTGCGCTCGGATGCGCGGCTATCAGCGATGAACTTGCGATGGCGGCGCGCAATCTCAAAGGGCGAATCGCCGGGCGCGGTGAGTGATGGCGAAGAACCTGACCTCTGCCAACAACCTAACCCCTAACCCCTCCCCGAGCGGGAAGGGGAACTGGAGAGAAACGATTGCGGCGCCGCGAATCGTGGCGCTCGGCGCCGTCGCGATCTATCGCGCGGCGGTCTCGCCGCTGATTCATGCGATTAACGGGCCGGCCTGCCGTTACGAGCCGAGTTGCTCGGTGTATGCGCGCGATGCGATATCGCAATATGGAATTGTTCGCGGCGGCGCGATGGCGCTGTGGCGAATCGCGCGTTGCAATCCACTCAGTGGGCATGGGTTTGATCCGGTGCGTGGGCGCGGGCATGCGAAGGAAGTGGAATGATCAGGAAAAGATGCTTCCCTGTCTTTTCTTTGTGTCATCCTGAGCGGAGTCTGCGTAGCGAAGGAACTCGCGCGTCTGCTCGCGCTTCGATCGCTGGCGCCGGACACCGGAGTGTCCGTCAAGATTCTTCGCTACAGCAGCTTCCGCTCAGAATGACACAAAAAAGTGAGGGCGCTCGGATTCAGCTCGATGCGTGCGCCCTCATCCGCGCCGCAGGCGCGACCTCTCCCGAAGGGAGAGGTAATTTGGAGATAAGGAACTAAATTGGATTCTAGTCGAGTACTGCTTGCGGTTATTTTGTCCATCGTGCTCGTGGTCGCTTACCAGGAGCTGGTGCTGAAGCGATTTTTTCCTGCCCCTACTCAGCAGCAACAGCAGGCGGCCGAGCAGGCCAAAGCGGCCAAGGCTGCGCAGGCCAATGGCCAGGCGAGCCCGCTCGCGGCGAATGGCAGTGCCGCGCCAGGAGCAGCCGCGAGCGTTGCGGCGCCGAGCGGGCAGCAATCCACGGCGATGACGCCGTCGATGGCGCTGGTGCCTGAGCGGACGGTCGAAGTTGATTCCGATTTTTACTCGGCCATATTCACGACGCATGGCGCGCGGCTCAAAAGTTTCGTGCTGAATCGTTATCGGCAGGCGGCGGCCAAGGGCAGTCCGCCGTATGAGATGGTGCAAGTGCAGCCGGGAGGGCATCTGCCGCTCGGCGTGGTGTTGACCCATGGCGGACAGGTCTTCGACGACAGCGATCTCAACTACGACACGACCGCGCCCGCGCAGATCAAAGTGGCGCCGGGGACACCGGCGACCGCGACCTTCGTCGCGAAGAACACCGACGGCACCACTATCACCAAGGCGTTCACCTTCCGCCCGTCGACCTATGTGTATTCGATGGACGTGACGGCGAGTGGCGGCACGGCGCCCAATCAGCTTGGCGTGTCGATAAGCCAGCCCCTGACGGCGCACAAGGGGTTCCGCGACGTCCCCGAACTCCAGGCCTATATCGCCGACAAGGCGGTCACCGAGAGCCAGAAGAACCTGCAGAAGGGAGTGCCGGCGCTGGTGGGGCCGATCACGTACGCGGGCTTCGGCGATCGATATTTCCTCTCTGTGTTTCTGCCGCTCGATCCGAAGAACGGAATGCTGGCGATGGCCTACGAGGGCGACGAAGCAATCGCGCGAGTGCTGTTCGATGGCAGCACGCGAGTCCATAGCGACATCTACATGGGACCGAAACTGCTGGAGACGCTCGAAGGGGTGAATCCGGCACTGCAGAAGTCGATCGATTTCGGTATTTTCGGAATCCTGGCGATCGTGTTTCTGCGCACGCTCAAGCTGTTTCATTATATCGCCCCCAACTACGGCGTCGATATTGTTCTGCTGACGGTGTCGATCAGGATCGCATTCCTGCCGTTATCGATCCGAAGCCAGCGCTCGATGATGAAGATGCAGCGGCTGCAACCGCAGATTCAAAGGCTGCGCGACAAGCATAAGGACAACAACGAACAGCTGCAGAAAGAGATGGTCGATCTCTATAAGCGCAATCACGTCAACCCGCTGGGCGGATGCGCGCCGATGGCGCTGCAATTGCCGATTTTTATCGGGCTGTACGAAGCGTTGCTCAATTCGGTCGAGCTGCGGCATGCGCCGTTCGTCGGCTGGATCAACGATTTGTCCACGCCCGACTGCCTGCACGTGCCGGGGCTGCCGCAACTGCCGCTGATGCAATGCCACGGCTTGCCGGTGCTGGTGCTGCTGATGGGCGTGACCAGCTTTTTGCAGCAATACATGACGCCGACGACGCCGGATCCGAATCAGCAGCGGATGATGATGCTCACGCCGCTGATCTTCACCGTCATGTTTATCAACTTTCCGGCGGGCCTCGCTTTATACTATTTTTCGTCCAACCTGCTGGGCGTGATCCAGCAATATTTCCTCAACCGTGAATTCCAACAATACACTCCGGCGACATGAGCAAAATGGACTCGACAGAAGTGGCGGCCGCCTCGGTGGAAGAGGCGACCAGGGCAGCCCTCGAAGAGCTTGGCGCGCGCGAGGACGAAGTGACAGTCGAAGTAATCGCGATGCCGCGAGCAGGTGTGCTCGGACTGGGCGCGCGTCCGGCGCGGGTGCGAGTGACACGCAAGGACGCGCAAGCGGCCGGCGACGTCGCAGACACGCAGGCATCGGCACCGGCGCCGCGCACGTCAAGCGCGCCTGACGGTAATCGACGCGGGCGCGACAATCAGCGGCGGCCCCGTAATGACGCCCGCGCGCCGGCCTCGAATCCGCAGGCGCCGGCGGGCGACGACGACGCTGGTAACGCGGCGCGCAAAAGCGCGGGCGTCGAGGATCAGCGCCTGGAGGCGATGGCGATTCTCAAGCAGATCCTTGAGCAGATGGGCGAGCCGACCGACGTGCGGCAGATAGAAGTCGACGCGGAGACGGTTGAGATCGAGATCAAGGGCGACGGCTCGGGGATCCTGATCGGACGGCATGGGCAGACGCTCGATGCGCTCGAATATATCGTCAACCGGATCCTGGCGCGGCGAATCAAGGACGCGGCACCGATTTCGCTCGAGACTGAATCGTATCGCGCGCGCCGCCGCCAGCAATTGCATCGGATGGCGCTGTCGATGGGCGAGAAAGCCAAGCGCGAGCATAAGCCGGTGCGGCTGGAGCCGATGCCGCCGCGCGACCGCCGCGTGGTCCATCTGGCGTTGAAGGACGATCCGATGATCACGACGCGCTCGGCCGGCGACGGCACAATGCGCTCGATCGAGATAGTGCCGGCCGATGGAGGGCGTCCGCAGCCACGCGGCGATGGGCAGGGCCAGCAGCGCGGGCGTCGTCGCGAGCCGGATCGCGAGCGCCAGACGCAGAGGGAGCGCGAGCGGGAAGTACAGCGGATCGAACCTGAGCGCGGCAATGAAGCGCTGGGCGAGCAAGGTGGATTCAAGCACGGGCAGAAGAGGATCGTGTAGGTAGGGGAGAAGAAGGAACTCAGGAACTTTATTGTAGTGAAACCCGCGGTGGGTTTCACACTTCCTTCGGCAGGGCTGAGCCCTGCACCCAGTATTGAGAAAGACAAAGATGCGGGACTTCGTGCCTGTTAGAACTTGTTCAAGGGAAAGGACCTCTTCCTCTTTCCGCGTCCGGTTCCCTTTCCCCTCGGGAAGGGGTTAGGGGTTAGGTTCTGGCGGATCCAGAGCGGCCGCCGGCCGAAGAAGAGCCCTTCTGAGAGAAGGGAAGACGGACGCGATCCATTTTTGGATCGCGCCCGTCTTTTCATTGCGGACAAATGTGCGCTTAGAACGACGCCGCGCGGACCATCGCCTGCGTGGTAAAAAACTGGCGATCGACGGCGCCCATGTTGATGTACCAGCATTCGCGCTCAGGCGTTTCCATCCCCGGCAGATAGCACATCGTGGCCATGCCCGACTGCACGTCAGTGGAAACCGCGCCTACGACAAACGAACGCTTGAAAGGATAGATTGCGACCCTGGCGTCGGGCACCGGGCGGTCGCGAGTCGCCAGCCAGTAGATGTGCGAGCGGAAGAGATGGCCCGCCCGGTCATAAGTGTCGATATAGGGCTCGAACCACATTTCACTGTCCATGAAGATGACGGTGCGGGAATCAAGCGCGTTGATTTTCGAGCGATCGGGCAACGCCTGCACGATGTACATGTGGCGCATCTCCCATGCCTCGGGGCATGCGCTGGCGCCGCCGTCCGTGGGGCATCGCTGTTCGGGCGAATGCTCGGCGTGGATCGTCGCGAGCATGTTTCTCTCGCCCAGGAACTTATAGGAGTACTGCTCGGTCTTGGGGTTGAAGCCCGAGTAGTGATCGGGATCCCAGGTGTGCGCGGAGCTTCCGCCACCGGTCGTCGAGGAACTCATAATCGCCTCGTTGACCCGGCGCAGCCGGCGCGATCCGGCGTCAAGGCTCCAGATGTCGTCGCCACGTCTTGGATCGGCGTAACGATATCGGATGAAGCCGGTTCCTCGAATTTCCTGCGGAGCAAGAATCGGGTAGAGGCCGAACAGCCAGTAACGGCCAGTGGCCTTGAAATCAGGATCGGTGGGCAGCGGCTCGACTTCGGTGCGGCCGACGAGATCGTAACCGGCATAGTGACCGATTTGGAAGTACTCGATCTGGCCGGTCTGCGCGCCTTTCTTCGTGTACTCGGAATCGCAGTCGTAGAACCGCAGGTCGTAGTCATCCGAAGTGATCGGGCGGAAGACGTTATTCCAGATGATCTTGACGGCAACGTCGGGATCATTGGCGTCGATCAACGGGAACGGCTGACCGGCGACGAAGCCGACCAGCGACTTCTTACTGTCTGAGAGACGGACCTGCGAAGAATATTTCTCGGTCGCATCCTTGTAAGGAGGCGGCCAATCGACGCGCTCGCTCGGCACGATCTTCATCGTCATACCGTGCTCGACCTTGTAGTAGACGCCGGGGCCTACCAGGTCCTTAACTTTGGTTGCGTTCTCCGGCGTGATGAAATCACCCGGCTTGACCTGGGCGTGGCCTGGCGAGCCGAACGCGCCGATCGCGAGCAGCACCAGGGTTGCGACGGTCGTCGAGAAAGTTGACGACAGAGTGTTCTGCCTTCGCATACATTAGCCTCCCGAGCGGCTCATGGCCGCGATCTGTATCCTGATTTCGACATTAGGACTGGAGGTTCAAAATCGTCAAACATATTTGTTGCAGAGTGCAAGAATTGCACGATCTTCATTATACGATATATAAGATTATCTAATTGAATAGAGCAGTCTCTTCAGTTCTGAGGGGCCCGAAAAAACGACTGCGAGCACCCTAGCAGTCATTAGGCTAAGCTCGTAAACGTTCTGGCTGACAGGCCGAGTCTGTTGCATTGTTAAGCAGGCGTCGAGGTTTTGGCGAATCTCGAAGTGTGATGGGCGAGCTTCTATTCCTCTGATCACGATTGTGCAGGATCATTAGTATTATTTCGTTCATAAACCTTGGCGCCTTCACTGGTGAATTTCCAAAGGCTAATACCTCAAATCGTGTTTTAGATAGCGTTGACTCGAAATTGCATAAGCTCATCTGAGTGTAGATCTCTACCGAATTAACCGTTCGGTATTGCTGGCCTAACGGTTGTTAGGAGTTTCCCCCTCGCACGCTCCCGATTTCTTCTACAGCGTCATAACCGGACAGCTCGGAGTCAGCCTGGGACAGTCGGCGAGGGTTCTTTAGCGAATCGGTGGAACAATCGGATGGCACGGCTGCTGCTGTATGGGCTTGGAGCAAACTGATGTTGAGTGGCAAAGTTCCGCGGGCGAATCCTAAAGCGTTGCGGCAGCGTACTGGCAACCAATTGTTTACGGTAGTGGCGAGGGCGCGGGGCCAGGTGATGGTGCTGATTTGCGTGTCGCTGGTCGCGATCATGGGAATGATTGCGATCGTCACCGATTTCAGCTTCCTGCAGGATCAAAGGAACATGATGCAGACTGCGGCGGACAGCGCCGCGATGGCCGGCTCCGAGGAGCTGAACTACGGCGACCAGGTGGCTGCGGGGCAAGCGGACGCGGCCAGCAACGGGTACACCACCGGCACCGGCAGCGTGACTGTAGCGATCAATAGTCCGCCGACCATGGGGCCGAACGTGTCCAACGCGGCCTACGTCGAGGCGATCGTCACCAAGCCCGAGCTGACGTACTTTCTGCGCGTGCTCGGGGTCAGCACGGTCACGGTGTCGGCGCGGGCGGTCGCGTACGAGGGCAACGGGCCGAACTGCATCTACGTGTTGAATCCCACGGCCTCGGGCGCGCTGTCGATCAACGGCAATGTCACGGTGCAGAGCAGTTGCGGTCTGCTGGTGGACTCGAGCTCGTCGAGCGGTTTGTCGGTCAACGGCAATACTTCGATCACTGCGACCACCATCGGGGTCGTGGGCAATTATTCAGCCAACGGCAACACCACTTTTTCGCCCACGCCGAAGACCGGAGTGATTGCAGCGTCGGACCCGCTGGCATACGTACAGGAGCCGACCGTCGGCTCATGCGCTCACACCAATTTTTCGCTGAACGGGAACACCGGGAGTAGCGGCAGTCCGTACCAGCTCTATGCCGGCACCTATTGCGGCGGTATCTCGGTCAACGGCAATTCGGTCCTGAATTTCAACGCGGGGACTTACGTGCTCGCCGGCGGGGGCATGCTCATCAACGGCAACTCGACCATGACCGGCACCGGGGTGACCTTTTACAACACAACTGGCACCAGTGGTTACGGCGCGATTACGCTCAACGGCAACTCGCAGGCCAATTTCAGCGCGCCGACCTCGGGTCCGCTTGCGGGAATCCTGTTCTTTCAGGATCGCTCAATCCCGAGCACCGGGGCCGCCAGCACGATCAACGGAAATTCAAGTTCGACCTTCGACGGCGCGATCTATTTCGCCACGACTGCCGTCAACTTCAACGGCAACAGCAGCGCGAACGGCTACAGCATCGTGGTGGCAAACCAGTTGATACTGAACGGCAACTCGAACCTCGGCAACAACTATTCCTCGCTGACGGGCGGCTCGCCGATAAAAGGAGCGATCCTGGCCGAATGAGTGCGACGCCAAAAGGGCCGAATCTTACATCGGTGCATGCGACCGCTCGGACGCGCCGGCGTCGCAGCCGCGCGCAGGCCTCGGTCGAGCTCGCGCTTAGTGTGCCGCTGCTATTGATGATGTTCCTGGTCGTCGTCGAAACGGGACGCGCCTTTTATATCGCGATTTCGCTATCGAACGCGGCGCGCGCCGGCGTTCAGTACGGCTCGCAGAATCTCACGACCGCCGGCGACACCGTCGGGATGCAAGCCGCCGCCACCAACGATGCGCCCAACCTGGTCGGGATGACCGCGGTTGCGACTCACTTCTGCGTATGCGCCAACGGCTCCGCCTCGACCTGTCTGTCGACCGATTGCGCCGGCAGCCATCGGCTATTGTACACGGAAGTGACCACCAGCGCGTCGTACAGCCCATTGATCAGTTTCATGGGAATTCTGCCGCCGATGACGGTGCCCGGCAAAGCCATCATGCGCGTCGTCCAATGATGAGATGCGTACCATTGGCATCAAGTTGAGGCGGCGGCGGTCGCGCGACGCGTACCGGCGCTCGCATCGCGGGCAGGCGATGGCCGAGTTCGCGCTCGTGCTGACGCCGTGCCTGGCCTTGTTTTTCGGAGTAATCAACTTTGCGCTCGCGCTATATTGCTACAACTTCGTTTGTTACAGCGCCCAGCAGGCAGTTCGCTACGCGACGGTTCATGGCTCGACCGCTATAACGCCCGCGACGTCGTCCAGCATTACGAGCTATGTCGATGCTCTCGTGGTCGGCGTGCTGAAAACCAATGCGATGACGGTCACCACGACCTGGTCGCCCAACAACCAGCCGGGTAGCGTCGTGACCGTAGTAATCACCTACAACTTCCCGCCGCTGACGAGCCTCGTCTCGTCAGTCACTATCCCGCTCAGCCGCACCGCAGCAATGGTCATCACGCAGTAACGCTTTCCCTTGCCTTCCTGGCAGAGCCGGTTTGTCAGAGCGATGCGGCGGTACTAACATCGAGAATTCGCGAACCGATTCCGGGATTACCAGGAATTGTACGGAGGCTTCACAGCATGGCTACGGAAACCGCGAGCAAGATACTTCCCGCGGGCGCGGCGGCGCCGGATTTTTCTCTGCATAGTACGCCCGACCAGCTCGTCTCGTTGAGCGATTTTCGCGGCGCTCCTTTGATCCTTGCGTTTTACCCGGCCGACTGGAGTCCGGTGTGCGGCGATCAGATGGCGCTATATAATGAGGTTCTCGCCGAGTTCCACAAATTCAAGGCGGCGATCGTCGGTATCTCGGTCGATGGCTCCTGGTGCCATGCGGCGTTCGCGCTCGATCGCAAGTTGCATTTCCCGCTGCTGTCAGATTTCGAGCCCAAGGGCGCCGTCGCGCGGAAGTACGGCGTCTATCGCGATAGCGACGGCGTCACCGAGCGCGCGCTCTTCGTGATCGATCCGAAGGGGACGATCGTCTGGAGCTACCTGTCTCCGGTCGGCGTCAATCCGGGCGCCGACGGAATCCTCGACGCGTTGGAAGCGCTCACGTCCAAAAAGTAGGAGATTGCCCGATGAGTGCGACTGCATCCGCCAAGCTCAAGCCGCCGGTCGGCGCCAACGATCACATCGAGGGTCCCGCGAAAGCGCCGGTGACACTACTCGAATACGGCGACTACGAATGTCCCTACTGCGGCGAAGCGTACCCGATCGTGAAGGCGCTGCAGGAACGCCTCGGGGATCAGGTGCGCCTGGTGTTCAGGAATTTCCCGCTAGCTGAGGCGCATCCGCATGCCGAGCATGCCGCGGAGGCGGCGGAAGCGGCGGCCGCGCAGGGCAAGTTCTGGGAGATGCATGATCTGCTGTACGAGAATCAGGACGCGCTGGAAGATCAAGATCTGGTGCAGTATGCGGAAGCGCTGAAGCTCGATGTGCCGCGATTCGTCAAGGAGATGAAAGCGGGCGCCCACCTCGAGCGAGTGCGCGCGGATTTCAGCAGCGGCGTGAGGAGCGGCGTCAATGGCACGCCGACGTTCTTCATCAACGGCGCACGTCACGACGGCCCGTTCGATTTGAGATCGTTGCTGGCGGCGATCGAGGAAGCGGCCTGAATCGCTTAAAGAACGCGGCGGCATTGCGCGCTTTCAGCTTGAATCGCAGAACCCTCACCTACCGGCCGCGTTGCGGCCAGCCGCCTCTCCCGGAAAGTAACGGGAGAGGTAAGATCCGGCGCTTCGCCGATAAGGAAGGCGTCAGCTATTCGGGTCGACGCCCCACTTTTTCTTGTTCTCGGCGACCTGCTCGGGGGTTGGGTGATCGACCTTCTTGAACGGCATCACCTTGAACTGATCTTTGATCTCGAGCAGCGCGTGGTTGAGCGCGATGTCGTCCTTGAGGACCTCGGGAACGGCCGGCTCCTCGAAAATCGCCTGCCAGGGGCATTCGGGCTCGCAGGCGCCGCAGTCGATACATTCGTCGGGATCGATGTAGAGCTGGTTGGGGAATTTTACTTTGTCGGGGCCGACGTATTCGTAGATGCAGTCGACGGGGCATACGCTGACGCATCCGGTGTCAACGCAGTCGCGGCAAAGGCGGGTGATCGTCCAGGGCATGGTTGCAGCCTCGCTTGAAATCCAGTCCTTATAATATCTCGAAATAATATCTCGATTCGAACCCGGCTCCCTATTGTCGGGAGTACGCGCATAACCTATATCGGCACAACGCCTCTGAAAAGGGCAGCGCGGGGCGAATCGCGATGGCCGGAAGCCGCTTTCATCGGGGGCTGGCCGGGCTAGAATAGTCGGCGCGAATGTTCGGCGAGAGTCTCTGCCATAATTGCGGAAAGAGGCAGAATCTTGAATCGCGCGCAAAAAAAGCGCGCTGTAAAAGGACCCTCACCTTCATCCTCTCCCTTACAGGGAGAGGGGAGATAGAGCAGGGAAGTAGAAGATGGCATCAAAGTCGAAAGCGAAGATGCGCAAGGGCAGCGTCGCGCAGCGCGCCGTGGTGGCAACGGTGGTCGCGCCCGGCCGGACGCCGAGCACCGGCAAGCGCGTCGAGTCCGACAGTATGGGGACGATCGAGGTCGCCAACGACCGCTACTGGGGGGCGCAGACCGAGCGCTCGCTGCTGCATTTCGCGATCGGATTCGACCGGATGCCGCGTGCGGTGATACGCGCGTTCGGAATTTTGAAAAAGGCGGCAGCGGAAGTTAATCGCGATCTCGGCAAGCTGCCGCCGGACAAGGCCCGGCTGATGAGCGCGGCGGCCGATGAAGTGATCGCGGGCAAGCTCGACGACCATTTTCCGCTGCGCATCTGGCAGACCGGCAGCGGCACGCAGACCAACATGAACGCCAATGAGGTCATCTCGAATCGCGCGATCGAGATGGCCGGCGGAGCGCTCGGCAGCAAGAAACCGATTCATCCCAACGACGACGTGAATATGTCGCAGTCGTCGAACGACACGTTTCCGACCGCGATGCATATTGCGGCGGCCGAGCAACTCACGCACGAGCTGATCCCGTCGGTGCGAAAGTTGCGCGACGCGCTCACGCGCAAAGCAAAAGAGTTCGCCGACGTCGTGAAGATTGGGCGCACGCACCTGATGGACGCGGTGCCGCTGACGCTGGGGCAGGAATTCTCGGGCTACGTCGCGCAGCTCGACTACGACTTGAAACGAATCGAGGCGGCGCTGCCGGATCTGCTGGAGCTGGCGATCGGCGGCACGGCGGTCGGCACCGGACTCAATACGCATCCGGAATTTGCGGATCGCGTGGCGAAAAAAATCGCGGAGTCCACCGGGCTGCCGTTTAAATCCGCGCCCAATAAGTTCGCGGCGCTGGCGGCGCATGATGCGCTGGTGGCGGCTTCTGGAGCCCTCAAGACGCTCGCAGCCTCGCTCATGAAGATCGCCAACGACGTGCGCTGGATGGGCTCCGGGCCGCGCGCCGGCCTCGGCGAGCTGCTCCTGCCGGAGAACGAGCCGGGCTCGTCGATCATGCCGGGCAAGGTGAATCCGACGCAGTGCGAAGCGATGACGATGGTCTGCGTGCAGGTGATGGGGAACGACGTGGCGATCACGATTGCCGGGTCGCAGGGAAATTTCGACCTCAACGTTTTCAAACCGATTATCATCCACAATTTTTTGCACTCGACGACGCTGCTGGCGCATTCGTGCGCGTCGTTCAGCAAGTACTGCGTCGAAGGGATCGAGCCCAATCGCGAACAGCTCAAGCGCAACGTCGAAAATTCGCTGATGCTGGTGACGGCGCTGAGCCCGCATATCGGCTACGACAACGCTGCCAAGGTCGCCAAGAAGGCGCACGCGGAAAATATTACGCTGCGCGACGCCGCGATCGCGCTCAAACTGCTCTCGGGAGAGGAGTTCGACCGGCTCGTGCGGCCAGAGAAAATGTTGGCGCCGGAAGGCTGACGCGGGATGCGCCGCGGGATCGTTCTGCTTGCGCTCGCGATCGTTTTCTTTGCGAGTGCGGCGGCGCCGGAGCCGGTCCGGGCCGCGCCAATTCCTGCCGGCATCGCGACCGACCCGATCCTCCAGCCGCCGGCCGAGAACGGCCGCCCGCTCGACGTCACGATCGCACTGCACATCGTGAACATCGCTGCGATCGACGAAGTGAGCGAGCAGTTCCAGTTAGATGCGTACCTGTTCGAGTGGTGGAACGATCCGCGGCTCGCCTACACGCCGAGCGGAACTGACGACCGTGAGCGCAACTATGCGTTCGGAGAAATCTGGATTCCACAGCTCGAAGTACTCAACGCCGCGACACCGCGCACCCGCTTCGATACCGCGATACAGGTCGCTCCCGACGGCACAGTCACCTACGCGGAGCGGTTCCGGGTTGTGGTGTCGTCGAAATTCGCTCTCAGGCGTTTCCCGTTCGACCGGCAGACGCTAGTGGTCCTCATTCACCCCTTCCTGATCGACCACCCCCGTATCGGGTTCAAATTGGGCGACAACGCAGCTTGGACGGCGAGCGAGTTTGAGAACTACTCGTCGCTGGCGCAGTGGAGGTTGACCTCAGTCGAGCCGCGCGTGGGCATGGCCCCGACCTATGGCGGCCACACGATCGCGGAGGCCAGGTTTGCGATCGCGGTTCAACGGCGCTCGAGCTTTTATTTGTGGAAAGTGTTCCTGCCGTTGCTGCTGATGGTGTTCCTGTCGTGGGCGGTATTCTGGATCGAGGCGAGCGATCTCTCCAACCAGATCCAGGTCGCGGTCACAACGATTCTGACGGTGATCGCGTTTGCGTTTGCGATCTCCGCGACGATGCCGCGCCTGCCCTACCTGACATACATCGATGCGTTCTTCCTCGAGTGCTACATCTACGTCTTCCTCGCGGTGGTGGAGCTGATGGTCGTCCACGTGACGCATCGCTCGGAGGCGCGGCGCGATCTCGGATTAACAATTCGCAAGTACTCGCGCTGGGTGATCCCGGCGTCGTTCGTAGTGACGAACCTGATCATCGCGATACACTTCCTGGGGTGATTCCGGTTCCCTCTCCCGTCAGTCGGGAGAGGGAATCGGAGTCTAGACACGTTTAGAGACATCTATCTATGTCTCGTTGGATCTGCTACAAACTGTACTAAGTTAGGGGTTCCTTAGTAGGGCTCCCCGTAAGCAATCGGCAGAAATGAAGGTGTTCATCAAAACCAGAAGGGGAGCGCCTCGATGAAAACCGAAGACGCGCGGCGTAAGGTCGCGCTGTTGCGCAGGATAACCGCGGATAGCGGCGCCGCCGCCGCAGAAAAAGAAACCGCATACCGGCTTCAGAAGAAGCTGATGGAGCGTTACGCGATCGAGGCCGAGGACGTCCCTCGAGCTTCGCGCTCGACCGTCCTAAATTTAACCTGGACGTACTGGCAGGAACTGCTTGACAGCTTCGGCCTGCAATTAAACCATTTCGGGACTCGCGGCACCTCGATGGTCGGGAAGACCAAACTCTACATCGCGTTGGCCACCAATCAGTGGTCGGTCGAAGAGAAATTCCCGACCGGTTGGCGCGTGACGGCGCGCGATAAGGGCGTCGAATCGCTGCGCAAATACCTTTACGATCACGCGCCAAGAAACTACTCATTCTTGAAGCGCTGACCTATGCCTACATCCTGAAAACGCCGAAGCCTGGATGCTCACCGATCGGTGCGTTCATCGAGGCCGCTATGCCCAGCGCGAGCGCGGCGCGCGTCTCG